>ENA-OQDX01000116-OQDX01000116.1-human-gut-metagenome-genome-assembly--contig:-NODE-116-length-9134-cov-0.926946_pt1 | contig 9134 bp, 9 predicted proteins | sample MGYA00242788_ERZ504621 | MGnify/ENA primary metagenome ERZ504621 (study PRJEB26092, sample SAMD00036303) | human gut metagenome | host: Homo sapiens | study: EMG produced TPA metagenomics assembly of the... | reverse complement strand
CTGCCCTCCATACCGTATTTTGTATCCATGGCACCAATGAAATCATTTGAATAACCATTTTTCCACTCCCCACTCACACGGGCCGTAAACTTCAATCCTTCAAGAATATCAACGGCTAAATAAAGATTACCATCAATTCCTTTATTGCGTACAGTTCTATCTGAATTTTTAAGCATCCACAATGGGCTAGGAGTTTTACTTTGTAGATAAGTATTGGATATTGTAGCAAAATCACCATCCTTATCATACATGGCATTCAAAGGAGAATAACGGAAAGAGGCAGCATATGTATCCCTCCAATCAAAATCACGTTGAGATGTCTGTTCTGAAGCATAGAGATTAACAGAATGTCCGAATTTAATCCTATCACCAATCTTATGGTCACTGTTCAAACGAAGATTCAAACGATTATAACTCTGTTCTTTGATGATACCTTCATTATACAAATAATTCAGTGACACAAAATAATTGGAATTCTTACTTCCCCCCGTTATTGAAAGATTATTATTGGTCAGATATCCCGTTCTTTTCATCAAATCCGGCCAACAATTGTCATTGCCTTTTATCTTTTCCAAATCACTGTCACCCCAAGGCACATCCTTACCTCCATTTTTATATGCCTCCGTAGCTATTTCAAGCCATTGGCTGCATTCAAATAATCAATTTTCAGATTGCCTTCTTGTTGGAAGCTCTGTTCCGTCTTGAACGAAATTGTCGGTTTCTCATCCACTTTACCACGTTTTGTATTAATTACCACCACTCCATTAGCGGCACGTGAACCGTAGATAGCCACAGCAGAAGCATCTTTCAATACAGTAAAGGTTTCAATATCCTGCGGATTCAGATTATTGATATTCTCAGAAATTGTCCCGTCAATCACATAAATGGGAGCATTCGTTCCATTAATGGATTGTGTACCATGAATAAGAACATCAGTACTTGCACCCGGTTGTCCGGAACTCGGAGTAACATGAAATCCGGAAATCCTTCCTTGCACAGATTGCAGGATATTCGTCACCGGCCCTTTCTGTATTTGATCTGCATTAATTTGCGATACAGCTCCCGTCAAATCGCGTTTACGAACACTCCCGTAACCAATTACCACCAATTCCTCCAGAAGAGTTGAATTTTCCGTCAGTATAACCGTTAATGGGGCCTCATCTTTGAGCTTGATTTCCCGATTGTCATATCCGATATAGGAAATTTCCAGAATGGAACCGGCCGGCACCTCATTCAGCAGAAATTTACCGTCAATATCAGATATCACTCCAATGGTAGAACCTTTCACAAGAATATTAGCACCAATAATCGGTTCTCCATTCACATCCTTTACCACCCCTGTTATCTTCCAGGATTTGGCAGATTCAACATCAACCAGTTCTTTAAGAATAAAATATATCTTCTTATTCTTTATCTCGAGGTTACATTACCATCACTTAATAACTCCTTCAACACATTGACCAAATCTTCTCCTTCTACTTTTATCGATACTCTTCGGTGTACATCCAATATCTGATCACTAAACACCAATACATAACCGGTTTGCTTTTTAATGGATAGCAATACATCCTGCAACTCTACATTGGTATAGTTCAAGGAAACTTTTTGTGCCCATGTTGCAACAGACAAACCAAACAACAAGATTCCCAAAAGAAGTAATTTCTTTGTTTTGAATCGTGATTTCATAAAGCATTAAATTTTTTAATTCATAATTCAATAATCTCTTTAAAGGCCTTTCATATAAAGCTAACACATCAACTTCCGGAAGGTATGAGTCGAAAACATTTTTTTTTTCAACAATACAAAAAAATAGGTGCAGGATTCTGTTTAAATCCATACACCTATATCATAATTCCCTTAACTGGGTATCAGTCTTTTCTCCTTATTTCGAAGACATTCTCATCCTTTTCAATAAATTCTATGCAAGAAACCTTTTCCAGATCATGAAGCACATCAATGACATTCACTTTACTAGTAGACAGTGTATACCTACTATCCAACAAAATAGAATCATTTATAATAAACTGCGTATCATACTGCCGTTCCATCACTTTGATTATATCCTTCAAAGGTGCCATATAAAAATTCAGACTATTAGTACGCCATGCTTTCATTCCATCCAAATCTATAGGACGAGTAATGTCACACTTGCCAGAACGGCAATCATAGGCTGCACTTTCCCCCGGTTTTAACGGGTATACCTTATCCCCATTCCCTTTAGCAACACACTTCCTTCATCCAAAGTAACAAAAATATGAAAATCAGCTGGATAGGCTTCATATTAAATTGAGTACCAGTCACTCTCACTTCCAAATCTTTTGTCTGTACTGTAAACGGGCGTCCCCTTTCTTTTGCCACCTTAAAATATCCTTCACCATAAAGTTCTACTTTCCTACTGAATAGTCCAAACTTCTTAGGATAGCGCAAAGTTGTTGCTGAATTAAGCTCAACATTCGTTCCATCTTGTAAAACGACTTGCATACGTTCACCACACGGCACTACAATCTCTGCATATTGTATATCAGAAAAGACACCTGCCTTATCTGCCAGAAAAACAATGGTACTGCCAAACAACAGAAAAGGTATAAAGACAGCTGCGACTTGCCACCACCTCCACAATCTACTATGCTGCTTTATTTGTCCCAAGAAACGCTTCCTCATTCGCTCTGTGGGAATATTTCCACCAGTCCATTCTTCTATTTCTCTTTCCCCCATAAGCACAGATTCTGCCGTTATTCTTTGTGAAAGATATTCTTGTCCTTCCTCAGTTGCAAACCAATCCATAGTAGCCTTACTCTCTACTGAAGAAGCCGAATTATCAAGTACCCGGTCTATCATTTCTTTATCCATCTTCATTACCTTGATATTATATTATATAAAACACTTCAGCAAACCAAAAGTATGAGTATCAATTTATCGATCATACCACGAAGTTGTTTAATTGCTTGTGTATAATGTGATTTTACTGTTGGTATAGTAATATGCAATTTATCTGCTATCTCTTGGTTGGACAAGCCTTGTTCAATCTTCATCAAACATATTTTCTGTTTTTGAGGTGGTAACTTACCAATAACAGAACGCAAGTGTCTACGAAAATCAGCATCCTCCAATGCTTTCATCACATCTTCCTCTTCACTATTCTGTTGAAGCAATTCTTCGTGTTTCTCAAGCACAATACGCTGATGACGTAACTCATTCAAGATATAATTCTTCAAAATAGTAAATAAAAGACTGCGCAACCCTTCAGAAAAATCAAAAGTTTCCCGTTGTTCCCACAATCTCATAAAGGTATGTTGAACTGCATCTTCTGCTTCAGGACCGGATTTTAAATACCGGTAAGCCAAAGCATACAACAAACGGTGATAACGATCAAAGACAGAAGCAAAAGCTTCTGCTTTACCAATGCTCAAACCATTATATAGCTGACCATCAAAATCAACCGCATAGCCCATTTTGCTTTCTTTTTTTAGTATTAGATACATTGAATATCGGCAAAAGTAAACAAAAGTAGGAAAAGAACAAACTGCAACCACTTCTATCACATACAAAAAGCAGATTAATCAGATTTAAATTGAATAAATCTACATAATCTGCTTTATCAGTATTAGTAAGACACCGTCGAAACAGTGACTATTTTTTGCCCATAAATGATAACTCAGTCTTTCGCCTGATGCACCGTCAACTGCGGGAACGGGAAACCGATGCCCTCTTCGTTGAATACGGAGTAAATCTTCTTGTTCATATCAAAATAAACGCCCCAGTAATCTCCACTCTTTACCCAAACACGGATAACTACATTCACGCTGCTGGCATCCAAGGCATGGAGAGCTACAAACGGTTCGGGAGTATTCAGAATACGGCTGTCTTCGGAGATGATACGACGCACGGTGCTTTCTACCTTGTCATAATTCTCACCATATTCCACACCAATCACCCAATCCACGCGACGGGTGTCCTCGCGGCTGTAATTGGTCACAGTGCCACTGCTCAACGCACCGTTAGGGATATAGATTACCTTATTGTCGGCTGTGGTCAGAATCGTATGGAAGATTTGGATTTCGCGTACTGTGCCGGACACTCCCTGGCTTTCAATCCAGTCACCTACCTTGAAAGGACGGAACAGCAAGACAATCAGTCCACCCGCAAAATTCTGCAAGTTTCCGGAAAGTGCCATACCGATAGCCACACCGGCAGATGCCAACAAAGCTGCAAAAGAAGTGGTTTCCACTCCCAATTTGCCGATAACGGCAATAATCAGCAGAATGGTCAGCAAGATATTGACTAAACTTTTCACGAAGCTCTGGATACTGGCATCCACATGTCTTTTTGCCAATAACCTCGCCAGCATTTTCCGAAGAAGGGAAATCAGGAACCGTCCTACCACAAAGATGATAATGGCTCCGATAATACGTCCACCGGCATTTACGCCCCAATCTATCAATTGCTGAAGGAATATCTGCAGTTTGCTGAAACCGTCGTCAGCAACTTGGGCAGCAAAGGCTGCCATGAATAAAGATGATAACATAACTATACTCTTTTTTTAAAATTAATGCTGCAAAATTAACAAATAACTCTGACTTTCGTTCACTTAACTTGCCACTTTCGACGAAAACTCCTACCTTTGCTCCCGATTTCAACTAAGGGGTGCCCTAATACGACGGGCTGAGATCATACCCATTAACCTGATCCGGGTAATGCCGGCGGAGGGAAAAGAAGAAAAGTTCCCCTTTTCTGTATTCATCTAAACGAAACAATTGCAAATGAAGAGACATGCAATGGCGACCTGCCTCCTTATGGCAGCACTGGGTGTCTGTGCGCAGACACAAGAGCTAGACAGTCTGCGGGTGATAAACCTGCAGGAAGTGGAAGTCATCTCCACACGTGCCACAAGCAGCACACCGGTGGCATTCACCAATATAGGCAAAGAACAACTGAAAAAACAGAATTTCGGACAAGACCTGCCATATCTATTGAGTATGACACCCTCCGCCATTACTACCAGCGATGCCGGTGCCGGGGTGGGTTACACCACGCTGAGAGTCCGTGAACAGACGGAGCACACGCATCAACGTCACCGCCAACGGTATTCCCATCAACGACGCGGAGAGTCACACGGTATTCTGGGTCAACCTGCCGGACTTCGCCTCCTCCGTCAAGGACATGCAGGTACAGCGCGGAGCAGGTACCTCAACGAACGGTGCAGGAGCTTTCGGTGCCAGCATCAACATGCAGACGGGTGATTTCTCCATGAAACCCTATGCAGAATTCAACGGTTCCTACGGCTCCTTCCATACGCACAAGGAGACGGTGAAAGTGGGAACGGGACTCATCAACAATCATTGGTCGTTCGATGCGCGGCTCTCCAACATCAGTACGGACGGGTATATAGACCGGGCGTCTGTGGGACTGAACTCCTATTATCTGCAAGGAGGATACTACAATGACAATACCTCCGTCAAACTGATAACCTTTGCCGGCAAAGAGCGCACTTACCACGCATGGAACTATGCCAGCAAGGAGGAGATGGAACGTTACGGACGGCGTTACAATTCCTGCGGATTCATGTACGCCACCGACCGGGACGGCCATGTATACAGCAAAGAATATTATAAAGACGACAACGGCGAGAAGCATTACCTCACGGACGAAGGAGGTGCACTGCATTTCTATGACGACCAGACCGACAACTATACGCAGAAGAATTACCAGTTGCTGTTCAACCACAATTTCACCTCGCAATGGAATCTGAATATCGGCCTGCACTACACCAAAGGCGACGGGTACTACCAGGAATATAAAGGCGAACGCTCGTTGGCAGAGTACGGCATGTCGCCTTTCGAATACAACGGCGGCAAGATAGAAGTAAGCGACCTTATCCGCAAGAAGGCAATGGACAACTGGTTTGGCGGCGGAATCTTCTCCGTAAGCTACAAAGCCGACCGTCTGCATGCCTCGCTAGGCGGTGCACTGAACCGCTATGACGGCGACCACTTCGGAAAAGTGCTTTGGGTAAAGAACTATATCGGCGAACTGAATCCCGACCACGACTACTACCGCAACAACGCCACAAAGAATGACGGAAATATTTATCTGAAAACCAATTATGAACTGGTAAGCGGCCTCAGCGCCTACCTCGACCTGCAATACCGCCACATCAACTACAAGATAAACGGACTGAACGACAAGTACAACTGGACTGCCACCACTTCGGGAATGCAAAAATTGGACATTGACGAAGACTTCGACTTCTTCAACCCGAAAGCCGGACTGTCCTGGCAAATCGACCGCAACCACCGCCTATACGGTTCGTTCAGCGTAGCCCATAAAGAGCCTACGCGCAACAACTACACCGACGGCTACTTCACCGAACATCCCAAGGCTGAGCGCTTGTTCGACTACGAACTGGGATATACCTTCGCCAACTCATGGCTCCATGCGGGTGCCAACTTCTACTATATGGACTATAAAGACCAGCTGGTACTGACGGGGGAGCTGAACGAGATAGGCGAAGCCATGGCCAGCAACGTGCCCGACAGCTACCGTACGGGTATTGAACTGATGGCTGGCATCAAACTGGACTGCGGTTTCCAATGGGACATCAATGCCACACTCAGCAAGAACCGTGTGCAGAACTTTACCGAAACACTTTTTGAAAACGAGGAGGCCGGGTCGGAGGCATGGGTCATCAAACACGGGGATACCCCCATCGCATTCTCTCCCGACTTCATACTGAACAACCGCCTGGGCTATACGTTCAAGGGATTCGAGGCCTCGTTGCAGTCACAATATATCAGCAAGCAATACATGAGTAACGCCAAGCAAGAGGAGTGCACGCTGGATGCTTATTTCGTAAGCAACCTGAATCTGTCCTATACCTTCAAGTTGCCTAAAGTAAAGTCGGTAACCGTAGGGTGCACCATCTACAATCTGTTCAATGAAGAATACGAAAACAACGGATACGCAGGCAGCGGATACTATCTCGACGATAACGGAGGAAAAGTCCGTTACAACTATGCCGGCTACGCTGCCCAAGCGGGAACGAATGTACTGGGACATATAGCTATTAATTTTTAAAACCCCTCGTTCCCTTGAAGGGGAGGGAGGATAGTCTTTCTGTTTTTATGGAACACGCTCTTGAAATTATCGGTACACTTGTCGGATTGCTCTACCTCTGGTTGGAGTACCGGGCAAGCATTTATCTTTGGATAGCGGGCATCATTATGCCTGCCGTTTACATCTTCGTCTACTACGATGCGGGGCTGTATGCCGACTTCGGGATAAATATCTACTATCTGGGGGCTGCTATCTACGGGTGGATGATGTGGAAATACGGTACGTTTCTGCGCCGGAAGATTCTACGGCAGAAAGCCCCGGTGCAGCAGGTGGAGGACAGAAGAACAGAAGGACAGAAGGAACTCCCCATTACGCGGATGCCGGTGCGCTATCTGCTGCCGCTGACTGTCATATTCGCTGCTGCCCTTTTGGGCATTGCGTGGATATTGGTGAACTTCACGGACAGCAATGTGCCCTGGCTGGACTCTTTCACCACTGCCATGAGCATCATCGGCATGTGGATGCTGGCACGGAAATATGTGGAACAATGGTGGGCATGGATTGCGGTGGATGTAGTGAGCACCGGGCTGTACATCTACAAAGGACTCGATTTTACGGCCGGACTATACGGCCTTTATACAATTATAGCTATCTTTGGCTACTTCAAATGGAGGAAAATGATGAACAAGGATGAAGGATTAGAGATTAGGGATTAAGAAAGATATGAAAAACGAACTATCAACGAGCAACGAGCAATTATTAACTATTGATGCCGTAGTTTTGGCGAATGGGGAATATCCTGCAAGTCCCCTACCTTTAAAGATATTGGCAGAAGCGCCTTACGTGGTCTGTTGCGACGGCGGAGCGGACGAATACATCCGCCGGGGCCATACTCCCGACGTAATCATCGGCGACGGTGACTCCCTCAGTGATGAAAACCGCCGGAAGTTCGGACATATCCTGCACCGCATCAGCGACCAGGAAACCAACGACCAGACCAAAGCCGTCAATTTCCTGCTGGCGCAAGGTAAACGCCGCATCGCCATCATCGGTGCCACGGGCAAGCGTGAAGACCATACCCTGGGAAATATCAGCCTGCTCATCGACTATCTCCGCGCCGGAGCCGATGTACGTACCTATACCGATTACGGCATCTTCATCCCCTGCGGGTACCCGCACCTTCCCAAGCCATCCCGGACAGCAAGTATCCATCATCAACTTCACTGCACACGGTCTGCATGGCAAAGAACTGGTCTATCCCCTCAGCGACTTCACCAACTGGTGGCAAGGCACACTCAACGAATGCACCGGTACGGAATTCACCATCGAGGCGGAAGGGGAATACCTGGTATTCGTCACTACTTCTTCGCTTCCGCCACTTCAACAAAGTACACGCTGATACAAATCATGGCAATGGCAGCGGCTTGCGTCCAGCTGAAACGGTCTTGCCCCAAGGTGAGGGAAACAACGGTAGTCACCACCAATATCAGATAGCTGTACATGGCTACAACCGTCGTCTTGAGATACTTCAAGCCCACCGGAACCAGAAAGTAACTGAGGTAGGTAGGGAAAACCAGCACAAAAGCCAGCACCGCCCCACGGCACCCAGTGCCACTCCCCCATGCAAGGCATCCGTAAGCAAGGGTGCATCCCAGCCTATAATGGACGACACTATCAATCCCATTACTGCCGCACCGCCAAAGATGTACTTCATCATCGTCACTACCCCGACCTCTTCCAGCAATTTCTTGCTCACAATCAGGTAAACGGCAAAGACCAGCGAACTTACCATGCAGAACATGTTTCCCGTAAATGCATCGTGCGCCAAGTCGTCACTGCCTTGCGTAAGGATGCACAGCAACGCACCGCCAAAACCCAGCGCTATGCCGATTACCTTCATCAGCGTAGCCTTTTCGTGCAGGAAAAAGACGGATATCAGAAAGACCCAAATGGGCTGCATGGAGTTGAAGATGGCACTGGAAACCGGAGTCGTCTTACTGATGCCCAGCAGATAGCAGAACATGAACCCGTAGAGTCCGAAAGCTCCCAGACAGAACAGCCCTATCCGCTGCCGCCTTGTG
>ENA-OQDX01000114-OQDX01000114.1-human-gut-metagenome-genome-assembly--contig:-NODE-114-length-9322-cov-0.846873_pt1 | contig 9322 bp, 12 predicted proteins | sample MGYA00242788_ERZ504621 | MGnify/ENA primary metagenome ERZ504621 (study PRJEB26092, sample SAMD00036303) | human gut metagenome | host: Homo sapiens | study: EMG produced TPA metagenomics assembly of the... | reverse complement strand
CGGCATTCGAGGAGAAGAGAGAAGCCCCGTAACATATATTGTTGTGCATGACAACATATATTGTTACGGGGCTTTACATATATTGGCGTTTTCTTTACACTGCTTCCCTATTTCCGGCCGGCATCCTGTCAGGGTTCTCCCAGATACTTCACCAGCACTTTCACTTCCAGCGGAGTGAAGGTGCGCCGGTATTTGTTGTAGCCCACCTTCTCCAGCTCACCCTTCAGCGCCTTGTTGTGGCGTATCCATGCCGCCAGGGTATAGATGGCATTGCTGATGCAGTAAGTCGGGTTGTAGAGCATGGCAAGCTCCTCCTTCGAATAGGCGTGGATGCGGAACGGACGAAGGTCTTCCTCCTCCTCTTCCCTCTTTTCTTTTTCTGTTTTCATTCTTTATGTTATTGGTTGATTATTACACCATAAAGATACTGAATATCAGTGATATGACCAAGCATATACAGACATAAACGGGCATCGGACGAAGAACTTTTCCTGAACAGAAAGGAAACGGGAAAGAGACGGCGTAACCCGAAGAAAGCCATGAGCAGAAAAAGCCGGAGAAGTACTTTTGCAGCACCCCTCTTCCCCCCCTAAAGGAGAAAGAGAAGAGTATTGCAATACGGGACTTTAATTTCTAATTGTTAATTTTTAATTATTTAATTGTTTATGGGAGTACCATTCAAGAAGATTGCGAGGAAAGATCCTCGAAAGGCAGATGCGGTGGCAAAGTTCTACCCGCAGCTGGTGACACTGGGCGACAATGCGACGCTGGACGACATTGCGTATGTGATGAAAGAGAAGAGTTCGCTGACACTGGGAGACATCCAGAGTGTATTGACCAATTTTGTGGAGGCCATGATAACAACCCTCTACAGCGGCCAGTCAGTGAATATCAAGAACTTCGGCGTATTCAGCCTGTCGGCGCGTACGGCAGGCGTACTGGATGTAAAGGAGTGCACCGCCAAGAACATCAAAGCGGTGAAAATCAATTTCCGGCCTTCCAGCACCGTAAGACCGGACATCGCCGCCACGCGTGCCGGGCAGAAGATTGACTTCTACGACCTGGAGGCATTGGTGAACAAGGGAGACGGTGAAGGAGGAAGCTCCGGCGGCGGTTCCGGCTCGGGAGACGGAGGCGGTTCGGACGGAGACCAGGGCGAAAATCCGTTGGGATAAGTATGACTGATTTTACTACCGATTCGTATGTTCAACTTTTAAAACGTATATAGCATGAAAAAAAGTATCTGGGATAAAATTCTGAAAGTCGTAATTGCAGTAGCCTCCGCCATCTTAGGGGCATTGGGAGCCAATGCGATGAACGTGAGCATTTAAGTCGCCGGAAAGAAAGGACGGCAGGAAGAGGAAACCCCGAAAAAGGTTTCCTCTTTTTCTTCCCTCTCTATACAGCGCAGGATACATCGCCTCGCAGACCGACTCGAAGCCGGCAGTGGTGGCATAGGCCTTGCAGCCTGCCATGTAGCGCAGGAACTTGACGTCATCGAGCTGATGGAAACTCAAGGTGTCGTCCACACGGCACACCTCGGCTTCCGGTTATAAATGACAAAAGCCACACCGGCATCGCGCAGACATGACTTCAAGAGAATTTATGGAATAAATACGTAAAAAGGATAATTCGGTCGGCATATGATGCCGGAATATCAGACAAAATTCCTCGACCATATACATATCACTGACAAAATCGTCAACAATCTGTTCCAGGTTTTCGCAGGCTTCGTCAGGCGTTTCACCGTAGGCGCTGCACAACACATTATTCATGAAATAAGCGTAAAAACCACCGCCGGCTGCCGCCTCTACGGTATAGTCATTTCTGTTCAGTTTCATATTCGGGCCTCCTTTCTTTTTTTACGCTGCAAAAATGAGGGAAAGTTGTTACGAGGAGATGTGAAGGAGGTTACAATAGTATGTAGATTGGTTGGCTTTGATGCAGTGGAAAATAAATGGATTGAATATTAGGAGTTTTCATTTATTCAGTTTACCTTTGATTAAAAATAAAAGCAATGGGTAAAATTAAACCATATAAAGAGCAGGACTCTTCCAAACAAACGGCACAAGAACCGATGATGGCAACTTATCATCAATCAGCCATACCGATGGACGACTTTATCAACAGTATTCCCCGAGATGCTTTGGCTGAAGCCCTTCTATTTGCCTTAGAAGAGAATAAAGCAGGACACTGTATATCAAACTCCCAAATAGAGAGTATGATAATGAACGCATGGGATGGAAATAGTCTGGTCTAAGTTGGCTTATGAGCACTTTTTAGAGATACTTATTTATGTAGAGAATAATTTTGGCATGTTGACGGCACAGAAAACACGTCAAAAGATACAAGACAAAGTAAATCTTTTAGCAAAACATCCGTATATAGGAATTATAGACAGTGATTTTTCTACTCTATTTAACAACATTACTGTCCGTCATTTAAAACTTTCCCCTAACGTGATATATTATTTGATTGATGAGAATAGGATTGTCATTGCAGCAATGCTTCATTCAAAACAATCTCCGGAAACTGTACGTAAAACAATCTCAGAATTTCTGAAGCAATATAAATAGCTGTTCATCAATTCATGATGAGAGATAACTCTATAAATTTAAAACCGAGAGGACGTATCAAGATATACAATCACCCCGGATTACGCGGATTGACACAGATAAAAGTTTCTGATTATCAGAACTCCTAAAATCATCTGTGTTAATCCGCGTAATCCGGGGTGGGTATTATTAATAGGAACGTGCGAAAATCACGCGGCAGGCAGAAGGCTTGCCGGTAACCATACACTTGCCCGGTTCCTTGTCACCCGGAACAAATGAATCGAAAGGAATACAACGGATGGTTGCTTTGGTCTCTTCCTTGATTTTCTCTTCGGTTTCGGTAGTCCCGTCCCAATGAGCCAGAATGAAGCCGCCTTCTTCAATCTTTTCCTTGAATTCCTCGTAGCTGTCCACGCTGGTGATGCGGCTGTTACGGTAATCGAGCGCTTTCTTGTAGACATTTGCCTGAATGTCCTCGAGCAAATCCTTCACGTACTCTTCTATACCCTCGCAGGAACGCGTCTCCTTCTCCAGTGTATCGCGACGCATGATTTCCATTGTATTGTTCTCCAGGTCGCGGCCACCCATCACCAGACGGACGGGAACACCCTTCACCTCATAGTCGGCAAACTTGAAGCCCGGACGTTTGTTGTCGGCATTGTCGTACTTCACGGAAATACCCATTGACTTCAGCTTGGCAACAATGCCTGCCACTTTCTCGTCAATCTTAGCCAGCATCTCCGCATTCTTGTAGATAGGTACGATGACTACTTGTATCGGAGCCAGGTGCGGAGGAAGTACCAGACCGTTGTCATCGGAATGCGTCATGATAAGCGCTCCCATCAGACGGGTGGAAACACCCCAGGAGGTAGCCCAAACATACTCCAGCTTGTTCTCCTTATTGACGAACTGTACATCGAACGCCTTGGCGAAGTTCTGTCCCAAGAAGTGGGAAGTACCGCTCTGCAAAGCCTTTCCGTCCTGCATCATCGCTTCGATAGTGTAGGTGTTGAGGGCACCGGCAAAACGCTCGTTGGCAGACTTCACGCCCTTTACCACGGGCACCGCCATGTATTTTTCGGCAAACTCGGCATATACATTCAGCATCTTTACCGCTTCTTCTTCGGCTTCCTCGCGAGTGGCATGTGCCGTGTGTCCTTCCTGCCAGAGGAATTCGGCGGTACGGAGGAACAGACCGGGTACGCATTTCCCAACGGAACACGTTTGCCCACTGGTTGCACAAGATAGGCAGGTCGCGGTATGAATTAATCCAGTTCTTGTAGGTGTTCCAGATGATGGTTTCGGAAGTGGGGCGGATAATCAGCTCTTCTTCCAGTTTTGCAGCAGGGTCCACCACCACACCGCCGCCATTCGGATCGTTCTTCAAACGATAGTGCGTCACGACGGCACACTCTTTGGCAAAGCCTTCCACATGTTCTGCCTCACGGCTGAGGAATGATTTCGGAATAAGCAAGGGGAAATAAGCGTTGACGTGTCCCGTTTCCTTGAACATATCGTCCAACTGACGTTGCATCTTCTCCCAGATAGCGTATCCGTAGGGCTTGATCACCATACAGCCGCGTACAGCCGATTGTTCTGCCAAATCGGCTTTTACCACCAACTCGTTGTACCACTGAGAATAGTTCTCACTACGTTTGGTAAGGTCTTTCAATTCTACTGCCATTCTATTTCGTTTTTTAAAGTTTTTCCTACGTTTAAAATGGCTTGACCCGAACATTTTCCTTGATATTTAAAAAAAAGGCAGCCGCTGTGATGCAACTGCCTAACTCTAAATGGAGGAGCGGCAAGCGAGACTCGAACTCGTGACCCTCAGCTTGGGAAGCTGATGCTCTACCAACTGAGCTACTGCCGCATAAACATTTCCAAGGTCATGCCTTAAAAAACGGTGGCAAAGTTAATAAATTACTTCCTAAAAAAACAAACGTTTCGTCAAATATTTCTTATTTTTGCTCGGGAAAACAAAGATATTCTTTCAAAATACAGACTAAATACCAATGAAACGAATCATACTCATCACCGGAGGAGCACGTTCCGGCAAAAGCACCTATGCGGAAAAGCTGGCACTCCGTAGCTCTCTCCCACTCCCGTTTATCTTGCCGACAGCACGCATCTGGGACGAAGAATTCCGCCAGAGGGTAATCCGGCATCAGGAACGCCGAGGGCCGGAATGGACAAACATCGAAGAGGAGAAAGAACTCAGCCGCCACCGGCTGGAGGGGCGGGTCGTCCTGATAGACTGCATCACCTTATGGTGTACCAACTTTTTCTTCGACCTGCATTCAGATACCGACCGGGCACTTGCCGCAGTAAAGGCAGAGTTCGACCGCTTCACGGCACAAGACGCAACCTTCATCTTTGTAACCAATGAAATAGGTATGGGAGGAACTTCCGAGAACGAACTGCAACGAAAGTTCACGGACATGCAAGGCTGGATGAACCAATATGTAGCCGCCCGTGCCGACGAAGTGATACTGATGGTATCCGGCATCCCACTTACCGTAAAAAACACTCATTCATAAAACAACAAACAATTAAAATTCAACAGACTGATGAAAACATTTCATATCACCCGCCCGGATGAGTCAATCCGTCCCGCATTGATTGACAAAATCAACAACCTGACCAAACCCAAAGGTTCATTGGGCATTTTAGAAGAACTGGCACTCCAAATCGGACTCATACAACAGACATTATCCCCCGCCTGAAACATCCGCAAAACATTATCTTCGCCGCCGACCACGGCATTGTAGAAGAAGGTGTCAGTCTCTCTCCAAAGGAAATCACCTGGCAGCAAATCAGCAACTTCCTTCATGGAGGGGCAGGTGTCAATTTCCTCTGCCGGCAGCACGGCTTTACCCTGAAAATAGTAGATGCAGGAGTAGACTACGACCTCCCCTACGAGAAAGGCATCATCAATATGAAAGTGCGCAAAAGTACCAGAAATTATCTGCACGAGGCAGCCATGACGGAAGAGGAAATGGAGATGTGTCTGGAACGGGGTGCCGAGGTGGTGCGCCAATGCCATGAAGAAGGCAGCAATGTCCTCAGCTTCGGTGAAATGGGTATCGGAAACACCTCTTCATCCTCCCTGTGGATGACCTGCTTTACCGGTATTCCTCTGGAACAATGTGTCGGCGCAGGCAGCGGACTCGACAGCGCGGGCATCCGCCACAAATACGAAGTGCTGAAACAGTCTATGGAGAATTACAAAGGCGACGGCTCTCCCCGGGACATCATCCGCTACTTTGGTGGACTGGAAATGGTAATGGCCATAGGCGCCATGCTGCAAGCTGCCGAGCTGAGGATGATTATCCTTGTTGACGGATTCATCATGACCAACTGCCTGCTTGCTGCCGCCAGGCTCTACCCGGAAGTGACGGATTACGCCATCTTCGGACACTGCGGAGACGAGTCGGGCCACAAACTGGTACTCGACGCCCTGCATGCCCGTCCGCTGCTGAATCTGGGGCTGCGTTTGGGAGAAGGAACGGGGGGCCATCTGTGCATATCCCATTGTCGACTCGGCCGTGCGGATGCTCAATGAAATGGATAACTTTGCACATGCCTCCATCACCAAATACTTTTAACATGAACAATGTCTTGGCTGCATTCATAATGCTCACCCGACTGCCCTTCTGGAAAATCAAGGAAGTACCGGCAGAATGTTTCAAGCATGTGGTTCCCTATTGGCCGCTTATAGGCTGGCTGACGGGAGGCGTGATGGCGGCAGTGCTGTGGCTTGCCGGACAGATTATGCCGGTGTCATTGGCATGGATTCTTGCCCTCATCGCACGCCTGCTTGTCACCGGTTGCCTGCACGAAGACGGACTGGCGGACTTTTTCGACGGCTTTGGTGGCGGCACCACCCGAGAACGGACTCTTGCCATCATGAAGGATTCCCACATCGGAAGCTACGGTGTCATCGGATTGATATGCTATTTCCTGCTGTTGCTCCAACTTCATCACCTGCACTGGGACTTCTCTGCATCCTTGTGCTCAGCGGTGACTGCTGGTCCAAGTTCTGTGCCTCCCAGATTGTCAACTACCTGCCCTATGCCCGGAAAGAGGAAGACAGCAAAAGCAAGACCGTCTACAACCGCATGAGCTGGCACGAGTTACTGGCCGGATTTCTTTGCGGCCTGTTTCCTTTCGTACTGCTGCTGCCTATAAAGCTGTGGATTGCTCCACCCTGCTTCCCACTGCTCACCTTCTTCCTGCTCTACCGATTGATGAAGCGGCGCCTACAAGGATATACGGGTGACTGCTGCGGGGCCACTTTCCTGCTATGCGAACTGTCCTTCTACTTGGGAAGCCTTATTCTAATTATAAATTAACAACTGAAAATTAAAGATGGAAGTAATACTCATTCGACACACTTCGGTAGATGTTCCTCCGGGGATGTGCTACGGTCAGACCGATGTTCCCCTGAAACCTACTTTTGAAACGGAAGCCGCCGTAACAGCAGAAAACCTGAAGACATACCTTCCGTTCGACCACGTCTACACCAGTCCCCTAACCCGCTGCGTGCGCCTCGCCACCTATTGCGGCTATCCCGATGCAGAACGGGACAAACGGATTATGGAAATCAATTTTGGCGACTGGGAGATGAAGCCGTTCGAGCAGAATGAGGACCCACGCCTGCAGGAATGGTATGCCGACTACATAAACGTGGCAGCTACCGGTGGAGAATCTTTTGCTATGCAATACCGGCGTGTCAGCCAGTTTTTGGACGAATTAAAGAAGAAGCCCTATACACGCGTTGCCATCTTCGCACACGGAGGCGTATTAATCTGCGCACAACTCTATGCCGGAATCCTCAAAGCCGAAGAAGCCTTCGACGCATTGACGCCCTACGGCGGCATCGTCCGCATCAATCTCGACAAGGAATAGTGAACGAAATAGTAGGGCCTTCCTCCGCTTCGGTTTGCACCTTGTAGATACCTCCAAAATAATGAATAAAATGGGCATTGATTTCATGGCGAATCAAGCTCGTTTTATTCTCAAATGTACCTTTGCAAACGGGGCGTTGACCACGTCGAAATAAAGGAGCGGTTTACTCCGGTCGCGTCTGATGCGGATAATCGCCTCATAACGGGAAGTGTCATTCTCTGACGGAGTCAGCAGGCTGACAAGCAATGTATCGAACCACCTCCGGTCCGTCCTTGCAAGCTGTTCCTTGAGATCGGTCTGCAGGCTGACAGACACAGTGCTCTCCCCACGACCGTTCACTTTATCCAGCACCTCACTGCACAACTGAATAATGTCACACTCCTCGTCCTCATACTGAATCTTGCCGGACTCCAAGCGGGATAACTCCAGAATGCTGTTGACATAATTCAGCAGACTTTCCGCATTGGTCTGAATCATCTGTCCGTACTCCCTCTTAGTCTCTTTATCCAGCTCCTCTTTCCCGGTCAGCAATTCGGCAAAGCCCACCACCACATTCAGCGGAGTACGTATATCATGGCTGATTTCCGATTTCAGACGTTCCTTCGCGATGTTGTCCGTCTCTGCCTGCAAAGCGGCTTCAGCCGTCTTCTTCTCTATGACAGCAATCTTTCCGGAGACATAGCGAGTATACAAGTAGAAAAGCAGCATCAGCAGCAGGCAGACACCCAGGAATATAAATCCTATACGGTAATTCATGTCCTGAATCTTCTGCTTCTCCAACAACAGCTCGTCAATGTGGTAAATCTCCTTTACCTGCTTCAACTGGTTGGCCGAGAAGGCATTGTTCAGCGAATCCTGCTTGCGTATGAGGTAGCGCCGGGTCTCGATGGCCCCGTCAATGTCCCCCTTGTCATATTGCGTACTCGCCTTGTAGTTTATCAAAGTGGCAAAGGTGGAGACGTAGTTGTTCAGTACCGTAGGGGTCACCTCGTCTATCAATGCGATGCTTTTGTCATACTCATCGGTCTTGGCATAATATTGAAGCTGTATCAACTGGACATTCAGCCAGAAGACGGGATCTACATGCGGCTCAAGCAGTTTCTTTACTTTCTCGATATGCTCGTGCGCCACTGTAAAGTTCTTCTGGTTCATGTAGTGCAGGATATACTTCACTTCGCAGTCAATCTCGAAATTGCTCCAGTTCTTCCGTGTCTCGGGTTCTTTGGAAATGACCGCCTGCAACGTCGTGTCCATTTCATGCAAATAGGGCAGCTTCAGGCTGTCTTTACCGCCATTGCCGTATACCTGGGCAATACGCGACAGTATATCCACCTTCAGGCTGGCCTTTGTCTGGGGAGAGAAATTCCGGTAAGCCTCCAAGAAAGAGTCCAGTGCCTCATTCGGGCGGCTGGACACTCCGTAGGCACATCCCAAGCTGTTATACGCCGCTATCATTCCGTTATTGCTATGGCGGAGTTTTGATTCCTCCAACGTCTCCTTAGCCACATACACCGCTTTCTCTATCTGTCTCTTGGAAGCCAGGGCGCGGCTGATGGCAGCCTTCTGCTCCAGATAATAATCGTAAGTGCCTACCTGGGAGACAAAATCCTTCAGCACATCCACCCAATACGACAGACTGTCCGGGTCGTGTTTCTTGTCATAACATGCCGCCAGATAGTAAGCGCCCATATTCTCATAGAAAGCGTTCTTCTGCCGCCGCGCCTCCTCGTACAGACGGGTGGAAAAAGTCATGTTATAGGGAGCATACTGGTGCTTGTAGGCCATGTCACGGAGATACGTCAGCCGGACAAGGGTGGCCGGCAGGGCATCGGCAACCTTCAGGATGCTGTCCTGAT
>ENA-OQDX01000113-OQDX01000113.1-human-gut-metagenome-genome-assembly--contig:-NODE-113-length-9333-cov-0.641647_pt1 | contig 9333 bp, 8 predicted proteins | sample MGYA00242788_ERZ504621 | MGnify/ENA primary metagenome ERZ504621 (study PRJEB26092, sample SAMD00036303) | human gut metagenome | host: Homo sapiens | study: EMG produced TPA metagenomics assembly of the... | reverse complement strand
TCATATTCCATGCTATAACACAAATATAGAAGTTTACTTTTAGCCTCACAAATAAAATTATAGAAAAGGCGAACCGATTCCGTAAATTGCCTTCATCGACATGTATCACTTTTATAAATCTGTTTTATATTCAAAAGTTACCAATGAATAAATCGCCCCAGCAAAGTCCGAATACCTTTTGAAAAATTATAAAATAGAATTGTCAAAATCGACAGAAATAATAACGAAGAGACCAAAGCATACAAGCTCCACTCTAAATAACCTTCCTCTGGTTTTGGCAGAGCCAATGATAAAAGAATACCATCTGTCAAAGCCCAAGAAAAAACAAACATACATAAATACAGCAATACATTTTTCCAATAAATTCCAACAGACATTTTAAAACCGTAGCGTATAAAAAATAAGGTTTCCAAATGCTTATGAATAGTTATGGAACTGGCAAACATCTCCTAACAAGACCCCTGGAAGTCCCCAATAATATCCTCCAACCAAAGCTGCCAGTATCGTGATACCAAGTGTAGCAATGGGCGCCCAGGTATCTTGAAAAAGACCATAGCCATAAATAAACTGATCATTTGTACCGCGAAACTGACTGATGAAAAAAATTGGCAAGAATCACTACCAATACAGAATGAGGCAATACATACTCTGTCCCTAACCATACAACAATAAAGGAATCCATCAGGTGGTATAGAGCAAATGTTAAAAAAGAAGCTACCATAAAGCGTAAAGAGCTGAGTTCCCAAAATACTTGTTGTATACGCTTTGAGTCACCCTCGGCAATCAAATTTCCCACTCCAGCCCCCGTACTTCCTAAGAAATTATTGACGAGCTGGTTCAATTTGGTCAACAGCAACATGTAATTGCTATAATAGGCTACCAATTTTAAGGAAGTAAATGCGTAAACCAAAAAAGGAAGCAGCTGGGAACGCCCCATCCCTGCCAATTGATGTACAAACATCTGACGTGCCTTGCGTACGATTATCTTATTTTCAGGATATTTTCGACGACCTTCAGCAATGCTACACTTCAACCATGGATATACCCTATTTATCTTCCAATTAAGTATGTATGAATACAAAATACCAAAAAGCAGCTCAATGGCAATCCATAGATAAAAAACTGCCTATATAGCAAACAAGCATCATCTGCACCAATATCTTTACAATATTTGCAGTCTGGAAATAGGCAGTCACAACATAATTACGCTGATCGGCTCCTAATAAGGTTTGTCGATAATTAATAAAATAACTGATTAGGGCAGAAGACAGAAAAGCAAAATATGCAAAATAGACTACGCCCAAACCAATACTGATATTTGCAAATATCAAGGGAAGGAAGCAGGCTAATATAAGCCCCACCCCCAAAATTATCAGTCCGACATTGCGATACAGATACCCCAATACAGAAATTATATCCCGTATCTTGTCCTTGTCGCCATTAAATAGAGGTTTGTAAAGAACAAAACCAATAGATGCCCCAATTCCCAATTCGGCCAGATTCAAAAAGCCCAATAAATTTTGCAATGTCCCCATAAGACCTACAAAATCCGCTCCCAACATATCCAGGAATATCTTGCGGGAAAAAAAAAGAAATGAATAGGGTAATAAAATAGAAAAGCACGTTTACCCGGGCATTCAAATAGCTTTTTTTAAGACGAGACTCTACCATGATGTTAACTTTTCACAAATATTTTTCACCTTATTCATTAAAATTCCCCTAAAAGTAGCATACACCATATTCCGGTGTTCATTACATACAAAAATCCACAAAGCTTTGTAATATCCTCGCTTTCCAAAATACTTTCTACATTGCATTACACGGTAATAGCTGCTCAAGAGTTTTATCCTCACGTCCTATTCTTCTCAAAAAAACTATTGCAGCGGCACACCACTCGAACTCTTGCCAGCAAATTATCCAGCACAACGCCATATTGTAAAGAGTCCTTACGTATCGTAGCACAATAAATAGCATCTGAACATACAGTTACATGCTGTGCATAATAATCCAAATAAAAAGAGAACATTATGTCATTGCCAGCCGGTATTTCATCAAATTGAAGCGAATATTTCCGAACCAAAGCTCCGGAAATCATTTTTGCCCAAGGTACATCATTCTTATACTTTAACTTCTCCACATCAATATTTTCAGCTACGTCGAAACCTAAAAGTTCAGATTGTCGCGAATGTACTGAAGTTAATGTATCTGATTCAACGCTCGTAGCCCGAAAAGTTATTAAATCATAATCTGTGGAACAATAACGATCCAATGTTTTAAGAAAATCTGGAAGAAAGAAATCATCAGCATCAGCAAACAGCAACCACTTTCCTTTTGCTTGAAGCAATCCACAGTTACGAGCATATCCGGCTCCCTTTCCATCTTTGGTAAAGATAATTTCTACATTCTCACGGTCAGTACCCGGAAAGTTAGTAAAATCTACCACATTGCTGGAACTGCCATCATCAACCACGATAATTTGGACATCATTACGCAAAGGAACAGAGTCCAAACAACGTTGCAACAACAACGGAATATTCTTATGAGGTATAATGATAGTGTAAGTATACTCAAAAGGAATAGTAACAGATGTAGTCAAAACTTCTTTCATGTTTTTATCCATTTATGTCAATGTACTCCGAAACTTTTTTTTGAACCGGAGAAAACGTAACAAAGAAATCCAGCAATCAAAGAAACCGTCTCCCATGTGGCAAAGAAGATATTTCGCTATGCAATCTGCTTTATAATCTGGCATGAATCTTTCTTCTATCCATTCCTTTTCCTTGGACAATAAATCTTCCAAACAAGATATCCGTTGCCTGAATGGATAGCAATTAGCATGGAGGGATAGCAATACACGCTGAAAAACCAAACTTACGGAGTGCCTCAAATAGTAGGTAAGCTCATCCGACAAATAATAAATATCCTCAAATCTTTCCATTCTGCCTCTATAAGCTGAAAAAAGATTGTATTCATCGCTGTATGTATTCATACGGGAAGAAAGAGTTTCTGCAGAATATGCTATTCTATAATTATAATCCATGAAATTGCAAAGAAGAATATAATCTGAAAGCAATATATAATCCATCATAAAAATCAAATCTTCCATGCAATGGACATTACAATCAAAACATAATTTATTTTCACGAATCAATTCCGCACTATATAGTTTTGAACAAGAAAATCCAAAACGGTCAAGGCCATACTCCGCAAAACCTTCACCTATATTACTTCCTAATAATATTTCCGGAAGTGCAATCTTTCCTATTAACTTACCATCAATTGAATATTTTAAAGCTCCTCCCATCACCAAACCAATACCCGTATCGGGCAGGCTCTTATATAAATGCAACAAATAATCCGTGGAAACCCAATCATCTGAATCCACAAAAACAATATATGTACCCTTAGCATGCTGCAATCCTATATTACGTGCAGCGCTAACGCCACTGTTCTGTTGATGGAACACCCGTATCCTCATATCCTTCCCGGCATACTCTTCACAAATCTCCCCGCAACGGTCAGCTCCCGTCATCTACCAGCAACAGCTCAAAATCCGTAAAGGTCTGTGCAAGAATACTGTCAATGCACTGGGGCAAGTACTCTTCTACCTTATAAACGGGTACTATAACGGATATTTCCGGAAGATTATTCATATTCGCTCATTTTACATGAAACACTGCCTTCATTTTTATAGACAACACCAACAAATAGTAGGCTGACTTTACAAAAGCCTTAAAATACAGATAGCCGGCATACGTAGGAAGCACATAATGGATGTTCTGCAACATCAGCTTCCATTCGAGACGCAGGCCCGTCATCTCCAACAAAGACGCATACTTTTTGTTCCTGAATACCAAATAACTCTGATAATGAAAGGATGTGTCTTTCGTGAAATACAGAATACGGTCAAAATATTTCGCCTTCAGACTCTCAAAGTATATATATATCAGCCGGTTATCCTGCAAACACCGGGAAGACCGGATAAAGTCGTAGATATAACCAAGCACCAGCACACGACATTCCAAATTACGCATAGACGGCGCCCGCATGATGGAATCCGGCTGCATGGAATAATAGTAAGTGTCTCATTGACGACATACATACTTTGAGACATACATGCCAACTTAAATGACCATAAATCATCCTCGTGTACAATGCCCTCCTGGAAGTAGAGTTTATGCTGCAAAACGAGGGGACGACTCACCAGCTTGTTCCATGCCATGAGATACCATTTTCCCTGCACATAAGTGGAAAGTACAAGAGCATTCCCTTCATAAAACCCGGTGCCTAATGATAAAGGAGGAGCCCAACGTCTGGCGCCGGTCACCTCGTAATTGCCTATCACAAAATCCGGTCGCTTCTGCACCGCTGCATCCGCCAAAAGCTCTATTGCATTCGCTGAAATATAGTCGTCGCTATCCAAGAAGTACAGATAATCGCCAACAGACGCTGAAATACCGGTGTTTCTTGCAGCAGAAAGCCCTCTGTTCTCTTCATGTTCCAGACATCTCACCACCGTTCCGCGCGGATGCGAAGCCACCACCCGTCTGGCTATCTCCATAGAGTCGTCCGGAGTGCAGTCATTCACAAGAATGACTTCCAATCCTGCCAAGTCTGGTTCAACACGGAACAACAAACACCGTTCTATGTACTTGGCAACATTATAAACCGGAACAATAATGGAAACTTTCATGCTTTCAATCATATTTTCAGAATTTCACCTCATGGCCTTCCACAAAACTCTTCCCACCACACAACAAGCGTCAACAGATTGAAATATTGCAAAGCCTTGTTCTGCCTATGCCAGAACCAACCACCCTCCTTCTCTGCAACTTGTTCATAATCTGTAAGAAACTTCTCCACTGCATCACGACGCAGATAGTTGTCCATAATGCCGGAAGCAAGAATAAATTCCTTAAAGAAAGCACGTCGGGCCCTATCACGGAAGAACAGTGGCATAGGTGCAAAACCGCCCTGCTTCTTCTTCAAGGTAATGGCCTCGGGAAGTAAAGGTTTATAATGGTGCTTTAACAGATATTTAGAAACGGAACGGCCCCGCGCAATGTCCAGTACACTGTTGCCCCTGCACTTCAACCCTACCGGCAGCTCCTGCAGGAAATGGAAAAGCTCCAGGTCCATAAAAGGATACGTCAGATTGTTACCGAACATGCGTGCCATGCTGGAAGCCTTGAAAAGAATGATACGGTTGATTACAGTCTCCAAATCGGAAAGAATGGCATGCTGCGCGTAAAGATGTTCGAAACTGTGGATATCGGGCCGTAGTGATTTTACCGGCTCAAAATCTTCTTTCGGATTTTGCAGAAGGGCACACAAGGCAGAGTCGGAAAAGCCGAAACGCTCCCCTTCCAGAATATGAAGTATCTTATCCAAATGGAAATTGATGCGGGAAAGCTCTCCGCCGGTATCAAAGGTTTCAATGCTCCAGCAGACGGTTGATGCCACGCAGCAAGGGACGCAATCCTATGCGGGCGGCTAAATAATGGCAGCGCCACTTCACGGCCGGAAGTACCGAAATACTGGTCACTGCCGTCACCTCCCAAAATCACGTCGGGCTTGTCATCGCCTATCATGCGCATGGCACAATAGTTTACCATCAGCCCACCTTCCATAAAAGGCTCACCCAGAAAACGGACAATGTCGGGCAAGGCACTGATTTCCGTACCGTCAATCTCGTACTCGTGGTGACGGGTACCAAAAGTTTCGGACATCAGGCGGGCCATGGGCAGCTCCGTCCAGGTATCCCCTTTAAAGCCTACGGAATAGGAGTCAATCTGTCCGTCGTAAATGCTGCGCAGCGCAGCAAGGTTTGAACCGGAATCATAGCCGCCACTCAGCAGGATACCTACCCTGCGGCTATGGCCGATACGCCGGCGGATGGCTTGCGCATGCAATTCTCCATAACGGCGGGAATAGGCCTCGACATCCGGATTCCGTTCAGTCACCACCTTGGGTTCATGCTCAAAAACGCTGTCGCGCTTCAGACAATAAATGTCATCTGCCACCTTTTCATATAAGCCGGGATTTCTTTCCTTCAGCGAATCAAACATGGAATGTACGTTCGCCTGTGTCTCTAACTTTACAGAAGCCCAAACCGGCATCAGATAACCAAGCTCTGTCAACATGTAGAACTTTTCGCCGGCACCTAAAGAATGAACATCGAATAGGGCGAAATTATTCTTCTTCAAAATGCCACGCTGAAGGAATGTACTCAATGAAACCAGATTAGGCTCGAAATTTTCTTCCAGCTGGTCCTCTAAAAATTGCCAGGAAGTGGCAAAATTACCATCAATGTGACAATAGACGGGATAATGCGTGCCATGATGGTCGCGCACCACTCCGCATTCATTTTCTGAATAATATACTATGGTGAACGAACCGTCCAGGCGTGAAAGCCATATGCCGGATCGGATAGAAACGCATCAGCAGCAAGCTTGGCATTGGTATCATCCGGAGTTGCCTGCAAGATGTCCCCGATTATACAAAGTTCCGAAAAAGAAAAGTCTCAGATTATAACTTTCAAAAGAAGATTTCCGGCTCTTCTCCCTCTACACAGACTGTACGCCAATCTTCTAAAGTGATTTTTCCGTATATCATTTGTTTGCTTATAGACTTGTTTATTGTGTATCCCTTTCTATTTTTCCGCCACCCCATGCCTGGTATGTATAAAGGTCTTGTTTGCTCCCCTCAGCTTGAAGATGTTTCCTGCCATCAGCAGGAATGTATAGGGTATCTTTTGCAGGGCCATTGCCAGGCGGCTGGTGCAGAACCTTTTGGGAACGGCAACGAGCAGTGCGACAGCGAGCAACACCAAGAGCAGCCACCACTTCAGCCCCCATGTCCAGCGATAAACCGTAAACAACACGGAGAAGAGGAACGTGAAGCCCATCAACAGCAGGCGGGGAATGGAAAGCTGCTGGAAAAGCTTGTCGCAGAAGTCCCAGTTACGCGCAACAAGCGCCTTCCACAGAAACTTGGCGAAAGTCTGGCAGTAGTGCCATTGTGCCGACAGCCAGCGGCGGCGCTGACGGGAGAAATCGCCGGTGTTCTGTATCTTCTCATCGAACACAAAGGTTTCGGGCAGATAATAAAAACGCTTGCCGCGATAGAGCAGGGTCAGCTCCAATTCACGGTCGAAACCGCCCACAGCCTTGATGTCAGCCATCGTATCACGAAACAAGTCATAACGGAACGCCATACCGGAACCGATAAGGGCAGCCGACAAGCCCAGCTTGGCATGCCCCAGACGGAAAATGGTATTGTTGATTTCCTCACTGATGGCATCGAGCAGGGCCATGTCATTGTTCAGGTTCTTGGCACTCCGGTGGGTCTGCACAATCTCGACTTCCGGATTGGCGAAGAGGTCGTTAATATCACTCAGATAATCGTAAGGGATGACATTGTCCGCATCGAGCACCAAAGCGATGTCATAGTCATTGCCGATGGCAGCCATGGCGGCATTCAGAGATTTGGACTTGGTGCTTTTCTCAAAATGCACTTCAACCAGGCGGACAGGAAGCACAGCGAGGGAAGCGTTGGTTTCGGGCTGCATACGGTCCGAAATGACAACCGTATCAAAACAGTCGGCGGGATAATCCTGCTCCAGACATGAATGGACGCACTCGTGTATCACGGCATCTTCGCGGTAGGCAGGAATCAGTATGGCAAAACGCTTGTGTTCCTTGGCTGGAGGGGGCAGAGGCAGGTCACGCCGGCGTGACGCCAGACTGTAAACCAATAGATACAGTATGTTTATTGCAAACCATATGTATAAAAGCCAATCGAATATATTCAATATATGTTCCAAATTCAGAGCTATTTAAGCTTTAGAGTTGCTGCTTGTTTTTAATGGGTATCCGACACAAAGATACAAAAAAGAAGTAGAGTCCGGACAAAATATACAAAAAATGCGAAGAATATAGGAATAAAAAAAACGAGCAAGCTCTCACGAACCCCTCGCCCCTGTAAGAAAAGCCTTAAAGGCTTTTCTTTTAAACTGCGTCAATGTTACCTAAAAATCAATCTTTCTCTTTACCTGAAAAATAAAACTTCAATTACCTATTCTGAAAAACTTCAAAATCCAATTTTTACCTTTACCTAATTTACCTATTTATTCAAAACATTTAGCTTATGAAAAAAATCTATTTTCAATCCTTTTACCTAACAACTAATATCCTTTATTGAAAACTGTTTTTATTATTTATCAAATCCAAATGCAGTTTCCCAACTGCACTGCAAAGGTAAGTGTTTTCTCCGCGCACGCAAAATACCGGCACATTTTTCGCATGTTTTATAACATTGTTTTAGAGTTTAAGGGTGTAGTTTACACTTATAAACAGTTTGTTGTTCATCGGGAGTATACTTTCCAGTAAAAAACAAGCCACCGAAGCGCCGAAACGCTTCGATAGCTGTCCCCTTTAAACACCTTTAAACAAAATGAATTTCTTATTTATTTTCTTGCTTCGGCAATATACCCCAAAGCTTCTTTACATTTTTCTGTAACGTAAGTCCAGTCTTCGGCAGCGACCTTATCCTTCGGGAAGAGTTTGGAACCCATACCTACGCAGAACACACCCGCCTTAATCCAGGAGGTCAGGTTTTCCTGAGTCGGCTCCACCCCACCGGTCACCATCAGCTTGGACCAGGGCATCGGAGCCAGCAGACCTTTCACGAGTTTGGCACCAAGCACGTCGCCCGGGAATATCTTGCAGAGGTCGCAACCTGCTTCTTGCGCGAAACCTACCTCTGAAACGCTGCCGCACCCCGGAGTATAAGCTACCAGACGACGGTTACAAATCTTAGCAATCTCCGGGTTGAACAACGGGCCTACAACGAAACATGCACCCAACTGCAAATACAGCGCCGCAGTAGCAGGGTCAACGATGGAACCTACACCCATAGCCATCTCCGGGCACTCTTTTGCCGCAAACTTCACAACTTCCGCAAACACCTCGTGGGCAAAGTCACCACGGTTCGTGAATTCGAACGCACGAACACCTCCATCGTAACAAGCTTTTACAACTTTCTTTGCAACTTCTGCATCCTTATGATAAAAGACAGGCACCATGCCGGTAGAACCAATCTTATTCAATACTGCGATTTTATCAAATTTGCTCATCTTTTTATTTACGATTTGACGATTTACGATTTACGATTAATATTACTTTACTTTATATCTATTCTTTTTATTTACGATTTGACGATTCAAACTTCCTTTGCTAACCGATTTCTTGTAGTGACAATAGAACTCACTATTATTTTATACAATTCATGCGCCTCTTGTTGCAACCCAAGCAGTTTATTAGCAGGAATCAT
>ENA-OQDX01000111-OQDX01000111.1-human-gut-metagenome-genome-assembly--contig:-NODE-111-length-9392-cov-0.930599_pt1 | contig 9392 bp, 10 predicted proteins | sample MGYA00242788_ERZ504621 | MGnify/ENA primary metagenome ERZ504621 (study PRJEB26092, sample SAMD00036303) | human gut metagenome | host: Homo sapiens | study: EMG produced TPA metagenomics assembly of the... | reverse complement strand
GTTTTTTAACAATAGTTCCACTGCTTAGATGGACGTCTAATCTATGGAACCATTTACATTAATACATAAAAAAAAGGCTTTCCATGAGATTTCGAGTTCTTATAAATTCTACTCTCCCACAGAAAGCCAGTTATCACATTTCCCGATTCCTCAGAGAACCGCTAATACTTTATAATATTAGTATGTATCAGAAACCCTCTTTTCATAATCGTCCGTTTTCTCCACAAGTTCATCCACCACAGAAACAAGCATGTCAAAGTAGATGCCCTCTCTTTTATCCCTGATTTCTCCATCCTCACCAATCAGACAGACTTCAAACAGGTCAGCACCCTCATTCAATACAATCTGGACCTTTCCGGTATGTTTGAATCCGTTGACCTTGAATTCAAGACCACATGTTATTACTTTCATTGTTTCAATCTCAACTCCCCAAGACATAAGGACAGGGAGATTGGATTTCAGGATTGACCAGATATATCCGGCCAGTTCCAAATCGTAGTTCTTATCTCTTTCCATGATCTTTGTTTTTCCGTTCACCGATTCTTTTTTGTTTTCCCGTAAGGACTTCAAACCTGTAGAAATCCCCGTCACAATTCATACACTGAAATGCATAGCCTTCAATCCTTGATCTTAAAAGCATACGCCCACATTTAGGACAGAATCTTCTCGTTTTCATATCCGCTTTTGTTTAAACTATATTCATCTTCACCCCAAAACATCCGATAATCCTCACATATCCTTCTATAATCCTCCAATCCCAAATGAGGAAAATTGGTGGAATACATATAATGAAGGTCTTCGGGAGTAAGGTTTGGATCATTATTCAATATATCATAAACCTCATCCTCAAACTCATAGGGACTGAAATATGGATCATCCTGAACATGGGAATATACATCGGTACAGTCCTCTATGATATGTTCTATAAACATCAGACTCTTCGTCAGGTATTTCTTTACCGTTATCTCCTCATCAGTATGGGCATTGTAATAGCCGCATGAAACGTTGATACAGGAAACCCCAAGTCCGTTCCCTTTCAAGGTCAGGATATCGGTCATCAACCCGTTCTCCTCCATGTAACCCCATTTCTCAGGTTCAAGGGCTTCTATAAACTTATCGGAACACAAGCCGGCATATCCTATACTTGTAATCAGATCCGAATCACCCTTTCTGTCTGGTTGGATAACAAATCTCACATCATCGAAGAAAGACATCACCGCCTCAGAACTTCCCTTGCAGCCTGTTTCTTCCTCTCTGAAAAAGACTACTTTCATAGAATCATATTTCTTCAGGCATTCAAGACAGATGAATACCCCATTCTTGTCATCGGCTCCCAGATTCTCAAACCTCCCTGTTCTTTGAGGAATAACCGAATATGACTTCCCTTGTCTCCACCGCCTTAAAATCTTTCGAATGCTTGCAGTGTGAAACCTGGTCGATATGGCTCACCAGGCAGGGATAACTTTCCGCTTCTCCCTTGACTACATACAGGTTCCCGAACTTATCCTTTGACACGGATATATTTCCGGGAAGCTGTCTTATATAGGAACAGAGGAACTTTACCATCTTCTGTTCCTTTCCACTCGGGCTGTAGATACTATACAGCCGCTTCAATAATTGTATATTCATGATTTATCTCTTTTTTAAGTTTATAGCCGTATGGAAGGTTGGTACTTGGATTTACTTTATCGAACACCTCATTGTCAAACTCCCATGCTTCCTCATTTCTCAATAACCAGCATAATGTATCCGTACCGATGCTTTTATTCTCATAGATACCTTCCGGTTCATTCCAGATATTGATCCGGGTTATGTCGGTGTAATCCTCATACCATTCATCATCATATTCGGAGTAATGCCAGTTCTCCCGCTTGAACTCATTTTCCGCTTTCTCCATACAGTCCTTGCAGCAATAATATTCCTCCGTCACTTCCGAACACATGGCATCATCCAACAGGATATATGTTCCACATTCATCACAGCAGACACAATCGTTTTCATGGTGGTATTCCCGTGTTGATTCTATCCATATAAAATCATCCAGGTTTTCAACGTCTACCCGGATCTCCCTTCCGTTCCGATAGCAGAGTCTTGTATCATCACAATAGTATTGGTGGTAATCATCCCATTCCCGATCATCTTCATCGCCGTCAGTATCACCATATAAGTTCAAGTCTGTGGTGTCAAGGTTATATGAAAAGTGTGAGTTTTCGTAGTTATAGGCTTTATTCAGGTTATAACTGTACCATTTGAAAGAATCCTGATAAGAAAGCGTGTCTTCCAGTTCCAGATCACAGTCAATCTCAAACTTCCTGTCGGATAATGAGTTCCCATGAATATCTACAAATGCATTAGCTTCATGACAGGATGCACCCACGATTTTATAACCGTCTATGTAATCACCTTGAATGAGTTTGTCAATCAGTAACCGTTTCAACACGTCATCACCTCCTGAAGAGTATTGCCTTTCAAGTAACCTCCATTTATTGCCATCCTGATCCGTAACGTCAGTAAATAGAATGGATCTTGCTACAACCAATCCTGTTTTGTCTGTTATGTAAGCCGCCTTGGCTTTTACCGAATCACGATAGAATGAGGTCCGGTCTTCGTCCACCATACATGAACCGAAATTACCTTTGCAATAATCACTATCATATATTTTCCAGAACTCATTGTTTATATGTAGTTCCATATCAGGTGATTTCCCATGTGTATAAGTACACCATTGCTGAGTGAAAACATCTCCTGCAATCCAGTTTACTACACTGGGTGAGAGTAGCTTTCCGATCTCTGTTTCAAGAATAAGCTCTCTCATGAACTTTCCGGCCCTCATCTTGAAGATCCGGTTACGCCCGACATTTATATAGCGGATTGAATTCTTGTCCAGATCCTCACATATACCTTTGGTTTCGTCAGTCTGATATCGGGAGGAATAATAAACCTTGCCTATCAGTTCTACTTTATAAGGCAGTTTTTCATCATCCTTTCCTGATTCAATGACAGCATCCATTACTTTTTTCTGTAGGTCAGCCATATCATATATATGTAACAAGGCATAATCATCATGTTCCCTGCAATATCTGAGCAGTGCAGGATTTTTCAGGTGGGCCAGCAGTATCTTGTTCTTTCTTACCGCCACACCATTGTCTCTCTTCTCAAGTCCGAAACGGGCCTTGAATTCTTCATAACCATAAAAATTATAGTATAACATAATCTTCTGAATTTTAAATTGTCAGTAAATAAAAAAAGGAGAGATACTTCCTTTTAATCGGAAATATCCCTCCCCGGAATATTAGTCTTGGTATGTTTCACCTTTTCAGATGAATGGTATCGTCTTGTCTTCCAGAACTCCCGATTCCACTATCTTCTTACATATCTCATGTGAAGCCTTGTTCCTCAGGTCATATCCGTAACCTTCACTTCCCATGACTCTTATTACTTCAACCATACTTCTGAATAAGGTCTGTTGCAGGGTCCTGTGGAATGTGGTAACTGCAATAGCAAATCTTTTCTCATTCCACCCATAGTCGTTCAGGGCATGTTCAAGTTCTTTTGCAGCCTTGAATTCCCTGCTGTTTTCCAGTTCATGTCTTTCCATAATATTCATTATTGTTTATATATTATTCCTATTGCAATGATTTAGAATAAGCACCTTTCTTACATTCATCTATACGTGACTGACATTCCTCCGTTACTTCCTTTAGAATCTCAGCACATCTTTTATCAGAACAGCCTTGCAGCAATCTGTCTATGTATGTCATAATATCATTCACTTCCATATCATATATCTGTCAAAGGGTTCAACAAAAAAAGGAGAAAGAACCGGTTTGCCATATTTTAGTTCTTTCTTCCTTGTGAGTTAATTTATTTTCAGGTCTAACTCAAAAACCACCCATAGTTCTCTGTATCCTCACCGTTCAAGACTCTCTGGATACCAACAGCAAAATCTGTACAGTTCTGATTGCGCTCCAGGAATTTGTCTATGTAGGATTGTTTGGCGGCATCATTGAGTAGCTGCATCAAATCCCAACAAGTGATATTCTCTCTGCCACGTAACCCGAAATTAGGATTCTCTATGTAGCCTTTCGTAGCCGCATTGATATTTGAGTCACCTAAAATCACCTTTGGAAGTTCTTTTAGTCTGTATGCCGGTAATGCTTGATACAGTCTTAAACGACCAATTATCTGACAAAACTGTTCTTGTGAAATTTTCGTTCTTCCCAAGTTTTCAAGAAGTCTCAAATTCTGTTCAGGGTTAAAGTCTTGAAATAATCTGAGTGCTGAACTATAAATATCTGCATCACTCATCACTTCCAGTCTTCCGGTCAAGCCATCGTTGGTCAGCATCAGATTTGAACACACACAAACCCTCCATCCTATGAATATCTTGAATTTCTCGGGTGATTTTCGGGCGTATAAGTTTTCCTCGTTCAGGCTTCTTACACCTCCAATACATAAATGGACTTCCTCGCCGTTCATCATTCTGCTCATGGAACGGATATGAAAACAGAAGGCCATACGTTGATAATAGATGGTCTCGTCCTCCGGTTTAAGCTCTTCTTTCCTCTTGGTCAATGCACTTGGCACTCTGCCCAGGATTTTATGTGATACTCTGATTTCTGTGTTTCCAAAGTTCTCTCCGGTAAAATATACTCTCGCAGCATCTTCTACCTGGTGGATAAATTTCTGGTGGCTGATTGTTAGCTGGTTATCCCCAAAACTAGGGACAATACAGTTCCTTTCAAGTTCTTCAAGCGTAATGCCCGAAGTGTTACTCTCAATAAAATTAGGATGCTCTTTCTGTTCTTCTTCAGATACGATTACAGCATCTTCGATATTAACTGCATCCATCATTCTTGTTACCATTCCGATTGTTCTTGGAATGACAGTAAGTTCATTAGTCATTGTTTCCATACTCTTGTTATTTTTTTTAGTCGGTTAATAAAATGCGGTGAAAAAACAAAAAGCCAAGAGGTGTCATTTCTTTGCTTTTATGAATATACCTCTTAGCTTCTTTATTCCTTTGAGTATTGAAGTTGCTACCTCCAATATTGTTATTATCACGTCCGCTTTCTTGTCATAATCCATTCACAGACGTTCTATCAGTTTTCAGTCGCAGCATCAACGGCCTTGACTTCACTCGTGGCAATCTTCTTTTTTCCGAATTTGCCACCATACTTTTCTGCAAGTTCGATTACTACTGAACCTGCCACGATAATCTCGGCCACATAAGCTGCGACCTCAATCCTTTAATTAAATTTCCCATGTCTCTTAAATTTTAAGTTATTAATATTGTTATTTCTATTCTCAATTTCTCTTATATACTTTTCTCATATATAAGGCTTTGAGGGGAAATCAAGGAAGGGGGAGAAGAAAAAAATAGACCGGTCTTTCGACTGGTTGTGATAGTTGAACCGTTGTAAACAGCTCCTCGCATTTACTTGGCCTATCATGCGGCATACATTCTTTCGTGGGGAACTTTATGTCTTGTCCACATACTGAAATGCTACGCATCATCGAATCTCCAACTTATACATTTTCTGAAAATAAGTGTGACCCGGTAATTGTTTTTTTGTTATAATGCTTGAAGCTGACGCACCTTATCTTAATGGTGCTGAATTATACTCCAAGCTTTTTGTCATATATAAGAGTTTGAGGGCTTTGGAAATGGAGAGATTTTTCGTAAATTTGGTACTCTGAATCTTTTTGTTTACCTTTGTAGTAACCAATATATTAGACAATTATGAATAGCAACAATAAGAATCAGATAATCCGTTTTGACTGGGCTATGAAACGTCTGCTCAGGAACAAGGCGAACTTCAGTGTACTTGAAGGTTTGCTCACTACGTTATTGGGTGAGAAGATTATTATCCAGCGACTCCTAGAAAGTGAAAGCAATCAGGAGGATGAGTATGACAAGTATAACCGTGTCGATATGCTTGCCGAGAATTCCAAGGGTGAACTGGTGTTGATAGAGGTACAGAACAATAATGAATACGCCTACTTCCAGCGTATGTTGTTCGGTACTTCCAAACTGGTGACTGAATATATCAACAGAGGGGAGAGCTATGATAAAGTTCGTAAGGTGTATAGCGTCAATATAGTCTACTTCTCTCTGGGACATGGAACTGATTTTGTTTATCATGGAAAGACTGAATTCAGAGGCATCCACACCAACGATCTCCTTGAACTCACTCCATTCCAGAAGCAGACATTCAAGGTGGATACGGTAAGTCAGCTATATCCTGAATATTATATCCTGAAGGTGAACGGTTTTAATCAGGTAGCGAAAAGTCCTCTGGAAGAATGGATCTATTATCTTAACACTGGAGAAATACCTTCCACTGCCACAGCTCCCGGTCTTGAAGAGGCCCGTGAGAGATTGAAACTGGATAGTATGACCAAGGATGAGCTTGCTGCCTATTACCGTCACTTGGATAATATTGTAATCCTTCGTGATAACATCAATACTGAACGTGAGGAGGGCAGGGCGGAAGGTCTTGAAGAAGGATTAAATAAGGGAAGAGAAGAAGGAGAGAAACAAAAAGCTATAGAAGTAGCCCGTTATTTAAAATCATCCGGCACTTCAATAGAGTTGATTATCGGAGCAACCGGATTGACCAAAGAAGAGATTGAAGAACTATAATAGCGAGAAGGGGGATTCTACTCCCCCTTAGTTAATTGGGCAGTTATAAATCTTTCCTTGAGGCAGTTGTTTTTTGTTTCTTACGTTCCTCTCTCATTTTTTCATATTTTTTTCGTTGTTCTTCTCTTTTATGTGTACATGAGCTATTAATTTCTTTTGATGTTATTATTGCGTTTAAAATAGGGTCATGCGTCCACAATTTTTTAGCAGCGTTTACAAGCTTGGTATTGCCTTCTGTATATTTTGTAGAACAACTAAATTGAAAAATTTTAATAATCTCATCCCGAAATTTAGAAAAATCCCTATTAAAATAGTTCTTATTAAAATATTTACTTTTCCATAAGACTAAAGCAAATCCTACCACATTCAGTGAATTGTCGGACGCTTTCAATTTAGAGACAGTCTCTTTTATTATTAGTGGCAAATGAACATTTGTAAATGTTTCAAGTTCCTCATTAGTAACTTCCTTATTGAAGAAAACAGACATAGCTTTACTTACTTCTGATACATTCAATAGGAAAGCAAATGGAATATCTCTGCCACGACCTGTTATCCTCCGGTATTCGTCATATCTTTTTTGAACATATTGACCCAAACCTTGTTCTTTTAGCTGAGCAAGTATATGTTTGTATTCATCCATGTTTAAAAAGTCACTATTTATCATTTCAAAAAAACATTCCCAATTTTTATTGTTCAGCCAATAGTAATAAAAAAAGCATATTTCTATATTACTATTATTATCAATATCTATCCTTGCAAATATATTCAGTTGTCTTTCCATTAACACTTTGTTCAGCCATTGGTTGTAATGATCCTTAAACGAATTTGTAATCCAGACAAAGAACACCCAAACAATTCTACGTAGAGATAAAGGGAAAAATGAATTTAGATCCATTCTATCGGTAATGTGATATTTTACATATTCTTTCCACTGTAATTTACTTCCTTGAAATTCCATATCTATGTATTTTTGAATTCTATCATCATATTTATTTATAAACCATTCATAGAAATGAAGATCAGATTTCGATTCTTCATATTTATTAGCCATTAATTTTTTCCTTTTGGAAAAATAATTCAGGGAATAAACTCTCAAAAATTTTTTCTATTGAAATTATATCTATAAAGACATATATAACATAGATTATAAAAGCATAAAAATCTTCATCAGATGATTTGAATGTATTTTTCGGAAATTTGGTATAATTATCTGTCAATTTGGTGAATTCGGCTTGAATGACTGCCTTTGGCAAGATATTTTTCAAGTCATTTGGTAATGAATCAAGAAAACATGAAAAACGCCATGTTAATTCTTCATCTTTACTTGGCTCAAAATGGTCATAAGTATATACTTCCGCAAAAGTTCCTAAAAGGTCTCTGACAACTTCTCTTTTTAATGCAGGTTTAATAAATGTCTCTTTTAATTCTGGTGCAAAAAACAGTTCCGTTATCTCATTGCAACGTTGTAAGAAGGATATAAGTTCATCTCTAGTATAAACTTTGTTTTCTATGGTATATTCATTCCAATGTAAATCGTAATCTTCAATATTTATGTAAGGATAACCTAATATATCTTTAACGATTTGCTCAATAACTTCTTGTTTCTCCATTTTTATATTAAATTATTATTGGTTAAAAGTCTTTTAATAACGCCCTAATATTCTGGTAACTATTCAGCGAATATAAAAAAGCGAAATACTGAAAGGCTGCTACAAAAACATAACAAACGGATTTCGCCCCTAAAGCAGACAATTTAGAAAAAAATATTGCCACACTTAACTCATAAACTACTGCAAATCAGCAACAATAAATTACTGAATACTAACCATCCCCGATTAACTGCTTTAAATATAATAAAAAAAATTATATTACGCTATACTTTTTACATACTCAAAAAGCTGTTTTTAGCTGTGCCGAGTTCATTTTTTTCCATACTTTCTATGATTCCCGACTTATATTGATGCGTGTTCCATTTCTCCATTTGCATTTTCTGTGTCTCGTCAGCAACTTCAATGTAAGGTTTCATAGTGGCATAATCCGAATGACCTGTTGCTGACATTACGACACTGGCAGGAATACCAAGAGCCAACGAACAACATACAAAAGTTCTTCTTGCATCATGACAACTGATCTGTTCCCAAAACTTATAGGTATCCTCATGTCTGGTATTACCCTTGAAATAAACCTGGGATATTTCACGATCCAGCCCGGCAAGTTTGGCTGCTTCTTTCAGGTAGTCATTTAATTTCTGATTGCTTGGGACTGGAAAAATTGTATCACCTTTATACCATGAATATTTTTTCAATGATCTGTTGGGCGTGTTCATTCAGAGCGATATGCAGTTTGTCATCGGTCTTTTCAGTACAGAAATCCAGACACCCATCCACCAAGTTAACTGGTTTGAGTGCGGCCAGGTCTGAATATCGTAAAGAAGTGAAGGCCATGAAGCAGAACATATCCCTTGCTTTTGACAGGTATTCTTTCTCCTTGGGAAATTCATAGTGGAAGAAGTGCATCAATTCCTTATATTTTAGAAAGGTTACGGTTCGAGGTATTACTTTCAGCCTGAGTTTGAATTCTAATACGCCAGAATTTATTGTATATCCATGCCTTGAAACCCACCGTAGGAATGATTTCAATATCCTGATTTGTTTCTGTATGGTACGGTTACAATAGTCATTCTTTATATACCATCCGACAAGCTCCTGAACTTTTGACTGATCTAGAGTTTCAGTGTAATATTGGG
>ENA-OQDX01000109-OQDX01000109.1-human-gut-metagenome-genome-assembly--contig:-NODE-109-length-9452-cov-0.959893_pt1 | contig 9452 bp, 9 predicted proteins | sample MGYA00242788_ERZ504621 | MGnify/ENA primary metagenome ERZ504621 (study PRJEB26092, sample SAMD00036303) | human gut metagenome | host: Homo sapiens | study: EMG produced TPA metagenomics assembly of the... | reverse complement strand
CTGGGTTCCTTCCATGTGGCGGTGACGAGTGACGGGTTTGAGCATCCCGACGATGTGATGCCGGGCAAGGTACGCTTATCCCGTGTCTATTTTCGTCCGGATAAGTCGCTGGTGGCGAGGCTGAACAGCGGGATGGATTTCTACCGTTATCCGCTTAGCCGATATTTCCCTCACGATATGTTGCGACCGGAAACGCTGCGAAAGGAGCGGGCCGAGGGAAAGACGGGAATTCCGGATGAAGACCCAGTTGGGATGGAAAATGATACGGAGGACTTTTCGGGGGAGGAGTGAGCGATGAATGTGGAAGAATTCAGAGAATACTGTCTCTCCTTGCCGGGAGTGCTATGCTCCCATGCACTCCTATAAAGTCGAACATTTCGAAGATAGTCTCCTTGTCTGCCGTCTGGTTGAGACAGATGTCACCCACTTCTTTCAATAGGGTGAAGTTGATGACTCCGGCGGTATTCTTCTTGTCATGCTTCATCAGTTCGTACAGCTGGTCGTACTGTTTGCAGTTGAAGGTGAAGCTGCCATAATTCTCTTTGACGAATTGGATGGTCTGGCGCATCTTGTCCTTCGGGAATCCGGTCTTTATATAAGAAAGGTAGAGTTCGCAGACCAGCCCCCATGCCACTGCATAGCCGTGCAGCACCGGACGCCTTTCGGCAAGGGCGAGGCTTTCGAAGGCGTGTCCCACGGTGTGCCCCAGGTTCAAGGCTTTGCGGATGCCATGTTCCAGTGGGTCCTCTTCTACGATGCGTTCCTTTACCTGCACGGAACGTCCTACCATGGACTTCAGCAAGGCATAATCTATCTTCTCCGTATCGAAGGCCAGCAGTTCCGCCAGATGTTCCGGGGTACTGATGAGGCCGTGCTTCAGCATCTCCGCATAGCCGGAGAAGAAGTTATGGGCATCGAGGCTGCGCAGGAACTCGGTTTCCAGCAGCACGCAGGCGGCAGGAGCAAAGACGCCGATTTCATTCTTCAGACCGTTGAAGTTGATGCCCGTCTTGCCTCCCACGGAAGCGTCGACCATGGCGAGCAGCGTAGTGGGAACGTTGATGTAGCGATGCCCCGCTTGAAGGTGGAAGCGGCAAAACCGCCAAGGTCGGTCACCATGCCACCGCCCAGATTGATGAGCAGGGAGTGGCGGCTGGCCCCTTTCTCACTCAGGCTTGCCATACGGCAGCCAGCGTTTCCATATTCTTGTGCACATCTTCTGCCCCGATAATAATCTCTTCCGCTTCTTCCAGGGCGGGGATACCGTCCAGATGCGGGCGGCAGAGGCGGTGGGTATGCTCGTCGGTAAGGATGAAAAGCTTGTCATGGGGACACTTCGCTATGGCATGCGTCAGGCTGTTTGCCAGTCCTTCGCAAAGGATTACTTCTTGTTTACTCATCTTGTTAATTACAAATTACGAATTACCAATTACTGATGTTACGGATTATGAAGGAAAGGGAGCCTTCTTCATTATATTGTGGCACAAAGATAGCTCTTTTGGCAATAAAACGTTATCTTTGTCCCGCGAAATTCTATGGGTGGCAAGGTGTTTCCGTCATCTGCCTCCCGCTATTTGTAATTAGTAATTTGTAATTGATTGATAGAAATGAGAGCATTACTTCCCGTTTATTGCCGTCCGTTGGGTTATTTCATCATAGCTCTGGCGTTGTTCCTTCCTTTCATATTCCTATTGTGGGGAAAAGTGCAGATGCCAACTTGCTGTTTTACAAGGAATGCTCCAAACTCCTGATGATGATGGGGGCACTGATGATAATCTTTGCCTTGACGAAGAACGAGAATAAGGAGATAGAGCAGGTGCGCAACAAGTCCACGCGCAATGCCATCTTTCTGACCGTTCTTTTTATCTTCGGCGGTATGCTCTACCGGGTGGCGCAGGGTGACCTCCCTTTCGGTTCGATTCTTCTTTCTTTTCTCATATTTCTTATATTGTAATGTGCTTTGCTTGGAATTTGGTATAAAGAAAGCGACAGTTGATAGATTATTTAAGCGGAATAGTCGATAAATAAAGCAAATCGTCATGTGGGGCATTAAACCTTTTGCCCGGAAGTCTGTCAAATGAAACAGTGAATAAAAGGCATTGTTCATTTAGAATAGACAAAGAATAGACACATGAAGAAAATTATCACGGGGATGGCGTTGCTGTTGGTAACAACGCTGTCTGCATTTTCACAGACCAAAAACATTACGGTATCGGGCCGTGTCGTGGAGGACACCAAGGAGCCTGCGATACAAGCTACCGTGCAGTTGCTTTTGTTGCCAGACAGTGTTCAGGCATCGGGTACGGCCACTACGGCACAAGGTTATTTCACTCTTCCCAAAGTCAGTGCGGGTAAATACGTGCTGAAGGTTTCCTACATCGGATTCAAGAGCCAGTACATCCCTTTACACCTTTATGCTACGACAACTGCCAAGAACGTGGGTACACTGACATTGGAAACGGATGCGGTGATGCTGGCCGAGGCTGTGGTTACGGCAGAAGCGCCGCAAGTGCAGGTGGTGGAAGATACACTGGTATATACTTCATCTGCCTATCGTACCCCCGAGGGAGCCATGCTCGAGGAGTTGGTGAAGAAGCTGCCCGGTGCGGAGATTGACGACGAGGGTAATGTGAAAATCAACGGTAAGGACTTGTCGAAGATTATGGTCGACGGCAAGGAGTTCTTCGGTGGAGACGTAAAGACCGGTTTGAAGAACCTGCCGGTAGATATGATAGAGAAGCTGAAAACCTACGATAAGAAGTCCGATTTGGCACGTATCACCGGTATTGACGACGGTGAGGAGGAGACGGTGCTCGACCTGACCGTAAAGAAAGGCATGAACCAGGGTTGGTTCGGTAATGCCGACGTGGCCGGAGGGACGGAAGACCGCTATATGGGCCGCTTTATGCTGAACCGCTTCGTGGACAAAACCCAGGTGTCGGTAGTGGGTTCTGCCAATAACGTGAACGACCAGGGCTTTTCGGGTGGTGGCGGTCCTCCGCGCTGGCGCAGGAACAACGGACTTACTGCAACGAAAATGCTGGGTGTGAACTTCGCTACCCAAACCGATAAGCTGGAACTGGGCGGTAGTGCACGCTACAACTATCAGGATGGGGATATTGCAAGTATCGGTTCTACCGAGGACTTTCTGCCGGACGGCAACTCTTACTCCAACTCGAACAGCAGGCAACGTAACAAAGCCAAGAATTTCAATGCCGATTTCCGTATGGAGTGGAAGCCGGACTCGATGACGAATATCATTTTCCGTCCCAACTTCTCGTACGGCAAAACGGACAATCTCTCCAATTCTGAGAGCGGTACGTTCAATTCCGACCCTTACAGTCTGGTGAGTGACCCCAATAACTGGCTGAATCTGGAGAAGATTTTTAATCCGGACGATGACCCGTTGAGGAGTATCCGTATAAATGCTATCAACAGCGGTTCGCTGAGCGACAACAAGAGTGTGTCTACGGATGCAACCTTGCAGTTGAACAGAAAGCTGAATGACAAAGGACGCAATGTCACGTTCCGTGGAAGATTCGGTTATACCAATAATGACAACAACCAGTATACGGAGTCGGAAACACATTACTTCCAGTTACTGAATGCTTTGGGAGGAGACTCCATCTTGGTTCGTAACCAGTACATCACTACTCCTACCAAGAACTACAATTACAGTGCACAGCTGACTTACAGCGAACCGATAGCCCGCGCCACTTTCTTGCAATTCAGCTATCAGTTCCAGTACAAGTATAGCGAGAGCGACAAGACGACGTATGATTTGCAGGGCTTTCCGGATTGGGGATTGTCAACCCAGCTTCCCACGGGATATGAAGAGCATGCGGTGGATAGTCTGGGTAAGTATGCGGAATACCGCTACTACAACCACGATGCATCCGTGTCTTTGCGCTTTATCCGCGAGAAGTATCAGTTGAGCGCAGGTATGTCGTTCCAGCCGCAGCATTCTGTATTGTCCTATAAGCGCGGCGACTATATGATTGATACCACCCGCAATGTGTTCAACTTCGCTCCGAACCTGGACTTGCGCATCCGTTTCTCCAAGGTGAGCCAGCTGCGTATGACATACCGCGGGCGTAGCAGCCAACCGAGTATGGAGAATCTGTTGCCGATTGTGGACAACTCCAATCCGCAGAATGTACGTATCGGTAATCCGGGCTTGAAGCCTTCCTTCACGCACAACATGCGATTCTTCTATAATACGTATAATGCCGAAAAGCAGCGCGGTATTATGTCGCACGTCAACTTCTCGGCAACGCAGAATAGCATCAGCAATAGCCGTGTGTACAATTCGGAGACTGGTGGATGGACTACAACTCCGAAGAATATCAACGGTAATTGGAATGCGTTCGGCATGTTTGGCTTCAATACGGCACTGCCCAATAAGAAGTATACCATCAACTCCTTCTCCAATGCCAACTATCAGAACAATGTGGCTTATCTGACGTCCGGTAAGGGAGCAGATGCCGTGGAACGGAAGAATACAACCACCAACCTGACGCTGGGCGAACGTCTGAATGCCGCCTATCGTAATGACTGGTTTGAATTCGGCTTGAACGGAAGCATCTCCTATTCAATAGAGAAGGATAAACTGACGCCTGACAATAATCAGGAGCCCTATACCTTCTCCTACGGTGCCAATACGCAGATTTCCATGCCGTGGAACATGACGCTCTCTACCAACATTGCCAACCAGAGCCGTCGAGGATATACGGACAGCAGTATGAACCGTAACGAGCTTATCTGGAATGCACAGTTGTCGCAGACTTTCCTGAAAGGGAATGCCACCGTCAGCTTCGAGATGTACGACATTCTGAAGAAGCAGAGTAACATCAGCCGTTCGCTGACTGCAAGCGGCCGCTCGGTGTACGAATATAACGGCGTGAACAGCTATTGCATGCTTCACTTCATCTATCGTCTGAATATTTTCGGCAGCAAGGCCGCCCGCGATAAGATGCAGGGCAGACGCGGCTTCGGCGGTCCGGGCTTCGGTCCGGGGCATGGTCCTGGCGGTTTCGGAGGACGCAGGCCGTTCTAAAGCGGAGGGGATCACCCCCCTAATCAGCTTGTCATTCTGATACACTCTCAATTCTGTGGCAGGTTTCTTTTTGATTATTTTTCAGACGCGGATGACGCAGATAAGAATATTAAAAAATCTGCGTCATCTGCGTCATCCGCGTCAAAGCGATAGCAAGTATAAGTTTTCAGACAAGTTGGGGAAGAGGGACTTTTATGTTAATCTCTGTAATCTTCGGTGAAAGTTTCTGTGTTTTTCCTACATTTGTTTCACACTTAATTGTCTGTGAACATGCTTGATTGGAACTTCATTGCCAGCCAGATTGCTACGATAGCCTTCGACATTGTTTATTTCGGTGCCATCATCGGAACGATTGTCGTCATTATCCTCGACAACCGCAATCCGGTGAAAACCATGGCATGGATACTGATACTGATGTTCCTTCCCATCGTGGGGCTGGTGTTTTACTTCTTCTTCGGGCGTAGTCAGCGCCGTGTGCGCATGATAGGGAAGAAGAGTTACAGCCGCTTGTTGAAGAAACCTATGGCGGAATATCTGGCGCAGGACTCATGTGCGCTTCCCATCAATTACAGTCGTCTCATATCCTTGTTCCGTAATACCAACCAGGCTTTCCCCTTCGATGGAAACCGGGTGGAAGCCTATACCCTGGGGCTCTCCATGCTGCAATCCCTGCTGCGCGAACTGGGGAAAGCAACGAAGCATATCCACATGGAATTCTATATCTTTGAGGACGATGCCATTGGGCGCTTGGTGCGTGATGTCCTGATGGAAAAGGCGCGTGCCGGGGTAGAGGTACGTGTGATTTATGATGATGTGGGTTGCTGGCATGTTCCCAACCGTTTTTTTGAAGAGATGCGCGAGGCCGGTATCGAGGTACGCAGCTTTCTGAAGGTACGTTTTCCGCTTTTCACCAGTAAGGTGAACTATCGTAATCATCGGAAAATAGTTGTCATTGACGGGCGCATCGGCTTTGTGGGGGGGATGAATCTTGCCGAACGCTATATGCGCGGATTCTCATGGGGCATCTGGCGGGACACACATCTGCTGCTGGAGGGCAAGGCTGTTCACGGATTGCAGACCGCCTTCCTACTCGATTGGTACTTTGTGGACCGTACACTGATTACGTCTACCCGCTATTTCCCGAAAATAGAAAACTGCGGTACTTCCTTGGCGCAGATTGTAACGAGTGAGCCCGTAGGCCCATGGAAAGACATTATGCAGGGACTTGTCATATCCATTTCCAGCGCAAAGAAATATTTTCTATATCCAGACTCCCTACTTCCTGCCCACCGAAGCCGTACTTGTTGCTATGCAGACAGCCGCCTTGTCAGGTGTCGATGTGCGTCTGATGTTGCCCATGCGTGCTGATAACCGCTTGACGCATCTGGGTTCCTGCTCTTATCTGGCAGATGTGCTCTATTCGGGAGTCAAGGTCTATTTCTATAAGAAAGGCTTCTTGCACTCCAAACTGATGGTTTCGGATGATGAGTTGTCCACGGTAGGCTCTACGAATGTGGATTTCCGCAGTTTTGAACATAACTTTGAGGTGAATGCCTTCATCTATGACACAGAAACAGCGCTTCAGATGCGCGAAATCTTCCTTCAAGACCAGCGCGACTGCGTACAAGTATTCCTGAAGAACTGGGTGAAGCGCCCCTGGTATCGTAAGGCTGCAGAGAGTGTGGTGCGGCTGATGGCGCCGCTGTTATAATGAAGAATGATGAATGAAGAATTTCTTGAAGTGTATTCATATCGTACCATTCTTCATTCATCATTTAAATATCGTGAAGTTCACGCTCCCGTATACCCTTCTCTCCACAAAGTGCGGATGTTCCTCGAAACTGTTTTTCTTCCCGTGTTCCAAGACGAAGAGTCCGTCTTCTTTCAGCAAGTTGTTCTCGAAGATGAGATCGGGCAAGGTTTCCAGCCCGGCAAGCTCGTAGGGAGGGTCGGCAAAGATAAAGTCGAACTGCTCGCGTCCGCTTTTGAGGTATTTGAATACGTCACCGCGTATGGGTAGGCACTTGTCCGTCTTTAATTCCTGCATAATTTTGCAGATGAAGGCATAGTGGTCGCGGTCTTTTTCCACGCTGATTACTTGGTCGCAGCCTCTGGACACAAGCTCGATGCTGATGCTGCCCGTACCGGCAAATAGGTCGAGGGCACGGATGCCGTCCTCAAAGTCCATGTAGTTGGAGAGCACATTGAACAGATTCTCTTTGGCAAAGTCTGTGGTGGGGCGTGCCTTGAAGGAGTGGGGCACGTCGAAACGTCTTCTTTTGTATATTCCGCTGATTACTCGCATAGGGTTATGGCTTGCAGGTCAAGATTAGTGGCGGGATTCATGATGAATACCTGCCGGATGAATTTTCGCAGTTCGGGCAGTAGCAGTTCTTTGTCGTTTAGGTCACCGGTCAGGTGCAGCTCATCGCGTTCCTGCTCGAAGCCGAGTTGTTTCCATATATATAATAGGTAGTAGACACGGTCGGGTGTGCTTCTGCATTCAAAGGAATTGGCAAGAAGGAGGCGTCCGCGCTCGTAGCCGTATACGTCTACGGCATCTTTTCGCAAGTGTGCATACATCTTCCGGTTGTTGCCCAAGCGGCTCTTTGAGGAGAAGAACTCAATGAAGGGGCTGGCTTGGGAATAGAACTTGACATCGGGATACTGTTCGCGAAGGAAGGAGCAGGCACTCTTATCCATGCCGAACAATACGACAGTGTTGTTCTTATGCAGTATGTTGTATTGTACGGTTTCGTTTTCCCGTTTAGGATGGTTGTGATAGAAAATGATTTCCGTTTGTTCGTCCTCGAAGAACTCCAGGGGAATGAACGTGAAGCGTTTGTCTGCCATGAGCACATTGACACGGCGGAAGGGGCGTTCCAGCCATGCCAGTTCGCGGAAGGTCTGTTTCAGATTGGCAGTGAGGGAGAGGGACTCGTCCACTGCACGGTCGTAGTAAGAGAACTCACCGTCGCCCAGAGGGTTGAACACAGAAAAAGAAAATCCATCCGTACTGAGACGGATGGATAATGTATACTGTTCCGATTTATTAAAATCAGTCGTTTCTATCATACGTTTGTCGGGGTGAGATTATTCCCAGTTACCGGCGTTGTTGTTAGCTGTTTCCAAGCTACCAATCATCAGACCGCAGTACTTGCCAAGTTTGGTTTGTACGTCCTTGATGTTGGCAATTTCTTGTGCATCCAGACCGTTCAAATAAACTTCGTACGGAGTCTTCACTTCGAGCAGACAGAAAGGAGCACCGGATTTAGCTGTATCGTTCTTGATGGCCATTTCGAACTGTGCACCGTTTCCGAAGGGAACATATCTCATCGAATCGGGGTTGAAGCCTTTCGGGAAGATAGTATCCAATACGGCTACCCACATAGTGTCACGCTTGAAGTTTTCCAATCCCCATTTCTTGACGTCAGCATAGTTACCTGTCTTCTTTGCCTTATTGATGATGTTGATGGCTTTCTTTTCAGTCAGACCGTCTTCCAGCTGCTTATCGTTCAGTTCTCCTTGCTTGAAGATGAACGGAAGTTTCTGGTTTTTAACAAAGTCAATCAGAGAGTCGAAGCTTGCAGTATATTGCTGGTCATGTAAAGTACGATATTCCAATTGTGCTTTACGGATGTCAATCAGACGTGCAATGACGGCTGCGTCTCTGTGCTTCTTTGCTTTTTCAAAGTTGATAGGACCCATAATGCTGGTGTAACAAATATAAATTAGCACCAAAGCACATAAGCCTAAAATGACATTAAATACTGTTTTCATGATAAATATGTTTTTTAGTTGTTATATTCGCACCGCAAAAATAAAAAGAAAATTAATTTAAAAACGATAGTTCCCTTTACTTTTTTCTGTTACAAAAAATGATAAATAACTATTTAGAAAGGCAAATTAAGGAAAATTTCCTTACCAACCAACTCCTGAGCAAGAAATTGCTGTAAAATCTTTATCGGAGTTCCTTCTGTCACCCCGTAGCGAGGTGTTTTATGCTTCGTGGTTATGCGGGGACGGGTAAAACATCGTTGGTCGGTGCCTTGGTGCGGACGTTGGATAAGTTGCAACAAAAGTCGGTATTGCTGGCACCGACCGGACGGGCGGCAAAAGTTTTCTCGGCGTATGCGGGGCATCCGGCGTTTACAATTCATAAAAAAATTTATAGACAGCAATCTTTCTCCAATGAGCTGAGCAATTTTTCTGTGAACGATAATTTGACAACTCACACTTTATATATAGTGGATGAGGCCTCAATGATTTCCAATGAGGGACTGTCCGGTTCCATGTTCGGCACGGGCAGGTTGCTGGACGACCTGGTGCAGTTTGTCTATTCCGGCCAGGGATGCCGCCTGCTGCTGATGGGCGATACGGCACAGCTGCCGCCGGT
>ENA-OQDX01000108-OQDX01000108.1-human-gut-metagenome-genome-assembly--contig:-NODE-108-length-9456-cov-0.859899_pt1 | contig 9456 bp, 10 predicted proteins | sample MGYA00242788_ERZ504621 | MGnify/ENA primary metagenome ERZ504621 (study PRJEB26092, sample SAMD00036303) | human gut metagenome | host: Homo sapiens | study: EMG produced TPA metagenomics assembly of the... | reverse complement strand
CCATTGTACTTCGGCAAGGGCGGCCATACGGGGGAGAACCATATACTCTACCTGTTCGCTGGTCGGGATGTATTCTGTCCAAAGGTTGGCTTGTGTGCCGAGTATGTGCTTGGCTTGTTCTTCGGTCAGTGAGGCGGTAGGATTCAGACTGTATACTTTCTCCAATGGGACAAAGCCTCCGATGGCAAATGGTTCGTGCCGGGTATCCTCACTTTGGTAATAATCAAAGTAGCAATAGTCATTGGGTGTCATTATCACGTCGTGTCCCAGTTGGGCCGCCTTGATTCCTCCTGCCGAGCCACGCCATGACATAACAGTTGCGTTGGGGGCGACGTCGCCTTCCAGAATCTCATCCCAGCCGATAATCTGGCGTCCTTTACTATTGAGGAGCTTTTCGATACGTGTCATACAATAGCTCTGCAGACGGTCTTCGGCAGTATGGTTCTTGTCGGCTTTCAATTTTTCGGTTCTGATACGTGCCTGGCATTTGGGACACTTTTCCCAACGGGTGCGGGGAGCTTCGTCACCGCCGATGTGGATGTATTTGGAAGGGAATATGTCAATGATTTCGGCCATGACATCTTCGAGGAACTGCATGGACTTTTCGTTGCCGATGCACAGCACATCTTCGAATACGCCCCAACGTGGGCACACTTCATACGGTCCACCGGTACATCCCATTTCGGGATAGGCGGCCAGTGCGGCAAGCATGTGTCCGGGCAGGTCTACTTCGGGGATGACCGTGATATAGCGCTCCCCGGCATATTTTACGATTTCTTTGGCTTGCTCCTGCGTATAGAAACCGCCATACCGGGTGTTGTCATACTCTTCGGTGTTCCGGCCGATAACGGTACGGTCGCGCCAGGCGCCAATTTCCGTCAGCTTGGGATACTTCTTTATTTCTATTCTCCAGCCTTGGTCTTCGGTGAGGTGCCAGTGGAAGGTATTCATATTGTGAAGTGCCAGCAAGTCTATGTATTTTTTTACGAACTCAATGGGAAAGAAGTGGCGGCCCACATCGAGGTGCATGCCCCGGTAGCTGAAGCGGGGTTCATCCTGGATGCTGCCGGCAGGCAATAGGATAGAGGTGGCTTTGGTTTCGGCGGGGATTGATTTACGCAGGGTTTGTATACCGTAGAACACCCCGTTCTCGGTCTGTCCGTTTAGGGTCACCCGGTCGGCTTTGACGGTCAGCACATAGCCTTCCCGGTTGCTGATGGCCGGATCCAGTCCCAATGTGATGGCGCCTTTGGGCGCTTCGCTCCCCGGGGCAAGGGCTTCTGTCTGGAGGGTGTGGCCGGTGGACTGGCTGATGTATTCGGCCAAAAACTCGGCATTGCGTTTCAAAAGTTCATTGTGTTCGGGGTAGGCGATGATGGTACCGTCATTCAGGTTGAAGGGGGATTCCTGACTCAAGGCAACCTCCTGGGGCAGGGGAATGACTTGATAGTTGGCTGTTGTTTCTACTCCGCATGAAGAGCAGGCCAGGATGAGAGTGCCTGCAAGGAGCATGTGTGTAAGTTTTCTCATGGTATTGAACTGATTAAATTAGTGTCTGACAAATATACTAAAAAAATACTAAAGAGGCAGAGGAGAAGGGGATAAATGCATGCTCATACCTCAGTTCTTCTTTGCTCTGTACTCCTTGGGTGACATTCCCGTGTGTTTCTTGAAATATCGTCCGAAGAAAGACTGGTCGGGAAAACGATATTTGTCGGCAATCTCTTTCAGTGACATGCCGGTGGATTGCAGTGCCATTTTCAGTTCCAATATCAGGTTTTCGTCAATGATTTCTTTGGCAGAATCTTCTGCCACTTGTTTGGTGATGGCAGATAGGTAGCGGGTCGAAATGCAGAGTTGGTCAGCATAAAAAGCGACATCCCGCTGGGTAGTACAGTACGTATGTACCAGATTTATGAACTTTTTGAACAATTCTTCTTTCCGGTTACTGCCATTGATTTGCTCTTCCGTAAAGTAACGTTGAACCTTGTCGTAGGTGTCGAGAAAGAAAATTTGCAGCAGGTTTTGTGCAATGGCTTCGCGATACAGATTTTCAGAATCGCGGTAGATGGCATTGCTTGCCGTGATGAGTCCTGTGATAGCACGAACCGGTTCGTCTTCGGTATGCGTATAGCATGCATTCTCCTTTATAAAATGTATGAAGGGCGGCTCTAAACGGAAGCATGCCGTCTTGAACATTGTCTCGGAATAGGCAAAGAAGTCCACCAGGAAATCTTTACTCGCACTTGTCAGTGAAATAATGGAACTTGGAAGCAGCGTAATGTGCGTATTGGGTACAATATGATATTTTCTTAAATCTATTGTGATATTTGCTTCTCCACGGGTGCAGAACATCAGTGCTCCATTGTTCATTTTCAGAAGACGTTCCCGGAAGAATTCCAGCTTGTCTGTTCCGGCTCTGAACGTTTCTTGTTTGGTAGTCAGTAATGGGTTCATATGTTAGATTGCTTATGATTTGCGGTTACAAAGGTACGAGTTCTTTTTGGATTGTTAAATGGCATGTTCCGAAAATGAACAGTCGTGTACCTTCAATGAAACAAATGGTTGTTCAAAAACGGCATACCTTTGCTGCCGGCTTAAAAAAATGAAAGAAGAAAGCCGACGTATTATTTTTTTTAAGATAAAAAAGTATGATAACAAAAAAGAGTATGATGAAACAGATGATGACCGTCATCTGTAGTGCAACACTGGCAGCCTGCGGCAGCGCGCCTGTCGTGCAACCCCAGTCGGAATATCAGGTGATGACTATTTCGACTACCGACAAAGAACTGCAGACAATTTATTCCGCAGCCATCCGCGGACGGCAGGACATTGACATCTATCCGCAGGTGTCCGGTACACTCACCAAACTTTGTGTGGAGGAAGGACAGACCGTGCGTCGGGGGCAAGTCTTGTTTATTATCGACCAGGTGCCCTATCTGGCAGCCTTGCGCACAGCAGAAGCCAATGTGGAAGCTGCCCGTGCCGGCGTGGCCACTTCGCAACTGACATATGACAGCAAGAAGGAGCTTTATGCCCAGAAGGTGATTTCCGAGTTTGACTTAAAGACTTCCTACAACAGCCTGCTGACAGCGAAAGCCCAGTTGGCCCAAGCCGAGGCGCAGCAGGTGAATGCCGCCAATAACCTCTCTTATACAGAAGTGAAGAGTCCGGCAGATGGAATGGTAGGTACGCTCCCTTATAGGGTGGGGGACGTTGGTCAGCGCCAGTTTGCCCAAACCACTGACGACCGTATCCGATAATTCTAATATGTATGTCTATTTCTCCATGACAGAGAATCAGTTGCTTGACCTCACCCGCCGCTACGGCTCCAAGGATAAGGCGCTGGCAGAGATGGACTCTATCGAATTACAGCTCAATGACCGTTCTGTCTATCCGCAAGAAGGTAAGATAGAAACTATCAGTGGTGTAATTGATACCTCTACGGGTACAGTCAGTCTGCGTGCCGTGTTCCCCCAATAAAGAGGGATTGCTGACCAGTGGCGGTTCGGGCAACGTCATCATCCCGGTACGGAAAGAGAACTGCATCGTTGTTCCCCAGAGTGCCACTTACGAAGTACAGGACAAGGTCTATGTATATAAGGTAGTTGACGGCAAGGCGCAATCAGTTCCCGTGCAAGTGACCCGTGTGAATGGAGGTCAGGAATATATCGTAGAGAGTGGCTTGAAAGTGGGGGGACACAATTGTGGCCCGAAGGCGTGGGGTTTGCTGCGTGAAGGTACCTCCGTCCAACCCAAAACGAATGAATGATAATTTTTAACCGATAGAATATGAACCTCAGAACTTTTATAGAACGCCCCGTTTTTTCGGCAGTCATCTCCATTACGATTGTCATTCTGGGCATCATCGGATTGTTCACCTTGCCCGTTGAGCAATATCCCGACATTGCGCCGCCCACCATCATGGTGAGCACCACTTACTATGGTGCCAGTGCGGAAACCCTTCAGAAAAGTGTTATCGCTCCGTTGGAAGAGGCCATCAACGGTGTGGAGGACATGACTTACATGACTTCTACCGCCAGCAATGCAGGGTCGGTTTCCATTACTGTTTACTTCAAGCAGGGTACAGACCCGGACATGGCGGCGGTCAATGTGCAGAACCGTGTGTCCAAAGCTACGGGGCAGCTTCCTGCCGAAGTAACCCAGGTGGGTGTCACCACCAGCAAGCGGCAGACCAGTATCTTACAGATGTTCTCTTTATATAGCCCTGATGACAGCTATGACGAGAACTTTCTTGCCAACTATATCAGTATCAACCTGAAGCCGCAGATTCTCCGTATCTCCGGTGTGGGCGATATGATGATTATGGGTGGTGACTACAGCATGCGTATCTGGATGAAACCGGATGTCATGGCGCAGTACAAGCTGATACCTCGGATGTGACGGCTGTGCTGGCAGAGCAGAATATCGAATCGGCCACCGGGTCGTTTGGTGAGAACTCGGATGAGACGTATCAATATACCATGAAATATACGGGACGCCTCATTACTCCTGAGGAGTTCGGCGACATCGTCATCCGTTCTACCGAAGACGGCGAGGTGCTGAAACTGAAGGACATCGCCGATATAGAGCTGGGTAAGGACAGTTATGCCTACAAAGGTACCATGGATGGACATCCCGGTATCTCCTGCATGGTGTTCCAGACCGCGGGCTCCAATGCCACGGAAGTGAACCGGCAGATTGACCGGCTCCTTGAAGAAGCACGCAAGGACTTGCCGAAAGGCGTGGAGCTTACCCAGATGATGTCCAGCAACGATTTCCTCTTCGCCTCTATCCACGAAGTGGTGAAAACGCTGATTGAGGCTATTATCCTGGTTATCCTGGTGGTTTATGTCTTTTTGCAAGACATCCGCTCTACGCTGATTCCGCTGGTAGGTATCGTTGTTTCACTGATTGGTACGTTTGCTTTCATGTCCGTTGCCGGATTCAGTATCAACCTGATTACGCTGTTTGCGCTGGTATTGGTGATTGGTACGGTGGTGGATGACGCCATTGTCGTGGTGGAGGCGGTGCAGGCACGGTTTGGTGTGGGCTATAAGTCCTCCTATATGGCAAGTATCGATGCGATGAAGGGCATCAGCAACGCGGTTATCACTTCTTCACTGGTGTTTATGGCGGTGTTTATTCCGGTATCGTTCATGGGAGGGACTTCCGGTACGTTCTATACCCAGTTTGGGTTGACGATGGCGGTGGCCGTTGGTATTTCGGCGATTAATGCGTTGACACTCAGTCCCGCACTTTGTGCCTTGCTGCTGAAGCCTTATATCAATGAGGACGGAACGGAGAAGAATAATTTTGCTTCGCGCTTCCGCAAGGCATTCAACACGGCTTTCGAGGCGGTGGTCGAGAAGTATAAGAAGATACTGTTGCTGTTCATCAAGCGCCGCTGGCTGGGATGGTCGTTGCTGGCACTTTCGGTGGTGCTGCTGGTATTCCTGATGAATACCACCAAGACCGGACTGGTGCCCGACGAGGACCAAGGAACGTTGTTTGTCAACGTTAGCACCGCTCCGGGTAGCTCGCTCAAGACGACAAATGACATTATAGACCGCGTGGAGAAGCGTCTGGAAGACCTTCCTCAGAAATTGCACTTGCAGAAAGTTGCCGGTTATGGTCTGCTGTCCGGGCAGGGAAATTCTTTCGGTATGATTATCGTGAAGCTGAAACCTTGGGACGAGCGTACGGCAAAGGAAGACCAGGTGCAGGCAGTCGTCAACCAGATATACGCTCGCACGGCGGATATTAAGGATGCTACAGTCTTTGCCATTGCTCCGGGTATGATTCCGGGCTATGGTATGGGTAATGCGCTGGACTTGAATGTGCAGGACAAGCAGGGAGGGGATATGAACACCTTCTTCCAGACCACCCAGCAGTATCTGGCGGCACTGAACCAGCGTCCGGAAATTTCGATGGCATACTCCACGTTCGATGTACGCTATCCGCAGTGGACCGTCGAGGTGGATGCTTCCAAGTGCAAACGTGCCGGGATTACTCCCGACCAGGTGTTGTCCACACTGTCGGGCTATTATGGCGGGCAATATGTCTCCAACTTCAACCGTTTCTCCAAAGTTTACAAGGTAATGATTCAGGCCGACCCGAAGTTCCGTTTGGATGAGGCTTCACTGAACAATGCCTTTGTGCGCATGTCCAACGGTGAGATGGCTCCGTTGAGCCAGTTCGTTACGCTGACCCGTTCCTACGGTGCCGAGTCCTTGAGCCGCTTCAACATGTTCAACTCCATTGCCGTGAATGCCATGCCTGCTGAGGGATACAGTACCGGTGACGCCATCCGTGCCGTACAAGAAACGGCGGAGATAGCCTTGCCGAAGGGATATGGCTATGACTTTGGTGGCATCACCCGCGAGGAAAGCCAGCAGAGTGGTACTACAGTCATCATCTTCGGTATCTGTATCTTGATGATTTACTTGATTCTGAGTGCGCTTTACGAGAGCTTTCTGATTCCGTTTGCCGTTATCCTGGCCGTTCCTGCGGGCCTGATGGGGTCGTTCCTTTTTGCCAGGATAGCCGGGTTGGAGAATAATATCTATTTACAGACGGGGACTTATCATGCTGATAGGTCTGTTGGCAAAGACCGCTATTCTGTTGACGGAGTATGCCGCCGAGCGCCGTAAAGCGGGAATGGGGCTGATTGCTTCTGCCGTCAGTGCGGCAAGGCGCGTTTCCGTCCCATCCTGATGACGGTACTGACGATGATTTTCGGCCTTTTCCCCTTGGTGGTTGCCACGGGTGTCGGAGCCAACGGTAACCGTTCATTGGGTACGGGTGTTGTCGGTGGTATGTTCATCGGCACATTGGCGCTGCTGTTCATTGTTCCTGTCTTGTTCATCAGTTTCCAGTGGTTGCAGGAGCGGCTTCGTCCTGCCCAATCCGTCCCGACGAGCGACTGGCAGATTGAGGAAGAGATGAAAGTAAGCCGGAAGGAGATAGAAGAATCACATTAGTACATTATCGCGTAACTAACATAAAAAAATAATGAAGAAACAATTCATATTATTAGCTGTCGCCGGCTTGGTACTGACCAGTTGCGACATCTATACCAAATACCAGCGCCCGGAGGACATCACGACCGATGGACTTTATGGACACGATTTGGATGGGCAAAGTCTGGATAGCCTGAGTCTGTTTGCGGCATCGGACACTGCCTCCATCGCTTCCCTTTCCTGGCGCGAGCTTTTTACGGACCCGCAATTACAGTCGCTTATCGAGCAAGCCTTGCAAGGCAACACCGACCTGCTTTCCGCCCGGCAACGTATCAAGGAGGCGGAAGCCACGCTGATGTCGGCCAAACTTTCGTACCTGCCTTCGTTTATGCTCACTCCGCAGGGTGGCGTCAGCAGTTTCGACAATTCCAAAGGCTCGTGGACCTATTCCGGCATTGCCTCGGCAAGTTGGGAAGTCGATATTTTTGGTAAGTTGACCAATGCCAAACGCCGTTCCAAAGCGCTCTACCTTCAAAGCTTGGAGTACGAACAAGCCGTCAGCACTTCGCTGATAGCTAATGTGGCCAATTTGTACTACACCTGCTGATGCTCGACGAGCAATACCGCATTTCCGAAGAAACAGCCGCCAGTTGGCGCGAAAGTGTACGCACCATGCGAGCCATGATGGCTGCAGGCATGACGAACGAGGCGAGTGTCTCGCAATCCGAAGCCAACTGTCGTCAGGTGGAAGCTTCGCTGCTCGACCTCCGGCAGCAGGTAAAGGAAGTGGAGAACAGTCTCTCCATTCTGTTGGGCGATGTTCCGGGCACCATTGAGCGTGGCCGGTTGGCGGGGCAGGAGTTCCCGCAGGAACTTGCGGTGGGCGTACCTCTGCAATTGCTTTCCCGCCGTCCCGATGTGAAAAGTGCCGAACTCTCGCTGGCATCCGCTTTCTACAGCACCAATGCCGCCCGTTCTGCTTTCTACCCCTCCATCACCTTGAGCGGTACAGCTGGCTGGACCAACTCGGCAGGAAGCATGATTGTCAATCCAGGAAAACTACTCTTCTCCGCCATCGGTTCGCTGACACAACCCTTGTTCAACAAAGGGCTGAACGTGGCACAGCTCAAGATAGCCAAAGCACAGCAGGAAGAAGCCAGGCTCGCTTTTCAGCAAGCTTTGCTCAATGCCGGTAGCGAAGTGAACAATGCTCTGACCCAAGTGCAGGTAGCCCGTGGAAAGACGGAGCTCCGCGCAAGGCAGATAACTTCACTGGAAACTACCGTCCGCAGCACCCGGTTACTGATGCAACACGGCACTTCCACCTATTTGGAAGTACTCACTGCCCAGCAGGGGCTACTCTCTGCCCAACTGACACAGGTAGCCGACCGCTTTGATGAAATACAAGGTATCATCAACCTCTATCAAGCCCTCGGTGGAGGGCGGGAGTAAAATATACTCTTTCTCATCTTCATTCTCTCGCCCCTCTATCAATCCGGCATTTCCTTTTTTTTGTGGGAATCCGATGGTAGAGGGGCTTTCATATAAGCGGGCTATGGCAAAAAAAACTACGGTTTCTTGCCGTCAAACCGGGACAAACTTTATAACTTTGCGGCATACGACATAAAAATCTATCTATTATGAACTACAAATCCTTGTTTTTTCTGGTTGTTTTTTTCCCTGACCCTTATATCAGGGGTGTTTGCTCAAAAGAAAGTTTCTATTCTTGGCGATTCCTATTCCACTTTTTTACGGTCATGTCTCTCCTGCCGCCAATCTCTGCTGGTATGGAGTTCCCGGCGAAAAGAAAGAGAATGATGTGACAAAGGTGGAGGAAACCTGGTGGTACCGTTTCATCCATGAGCACGGCTTTCAGTTGGAACGCAACAATTCCTATTCCGGCTCCACCGTCTGTCATACCGGTTACGAGAAAGCCGATTACTCCGACCGTTCTTTTATCACCCGTATTCACAACCTCGGCACCCCCGACATAATCCTTGTTTTTGGCGGTACCAATGACAGTTGGGCAGGTGCTCCCATTGGCGCATACCAATATGATGGCTGGACGAAAGCCGATTTGTATAGCTTCCGTCCTGCCTTTTGCTATCTGCTTGCATCTCTCAAGCAGCTCTATCCTGTGGCCAGGATTTATAATATTACCAATCTGAATTATCCGAAGAGGTAACTGATTCCATGGATGAAATTTGCCGGCACTATGGCATCGAGAATATTCGTTTGCACGACATTGATAAACAATGGGGGCATCCTTCTGTGCAAGGAATGCAGAGTATCGATGCTCAGGTTTGGGAGTCTGTCTCCCCGATATTGGAGGCTTCTGTTTCTTTGCCTGCCAAGAACTAAGGACAGTGTCTTATCCTGATATAGGTAGACACATTTACAAACTAATAAATGTGTTACTATTATGACTTCAAAACGAAAGCTTTATCGTGAAGATGAAAAACTGTTTTTTCTTCACTCTTACTACCAATCAGGT
>ENA-OQDX01000106-OQDX01000106.1-human-gut-metagenome-genome-assembly--contig:-NODE-106-length-9490-cov-0.876749_pt1 | contig 9490 bp, 13 predicted proteins | sample MGYA00242788_ERZ504621 | MGnify/ENA primary metagenome ERZ504621 (study PRJEB26092, sample SAMD00036303) | human gut metagenome | host: Homo sapiens | study: EMG produced TPA metagenomics assembly of the... | reverse complement strand
TATCTTTGCATCGTTGAGCTTCAACACAGCAAACGTTTTTTATCTTTTTAACCTTTAATTTTTTAATCCGTATGATTCGTTACAAAAAGTATCAAGTGACGGGCGAAGACAGCCACTGAAAGGCCTCTGGTATGCACGCCCCGTAATCGAAGAAACCTTCGACATCGAAAAGCTGGCCAAGCACATGTCCAATCACAACACCCCCTATTCGAGTGGTGTCATCAAGGGAGTACTGGCCGACATGGTTTCCTGCACCAAGGAGCTGATTCTGGACGGCAAGAACGTGAAACTGGACGACCTTGCCATCTTCTCCGTAGGAATCGTCAGCAAGAAAGGGGCGCAATCTGCTGCCGACTTCTCGCTGGCCAACAACGTGAAGGGGCTGAAGCTCCGCGCCCGTGCCACCGGCGAACTGAGTAATGCCCAAATCAACCTGGATGGACAGCTGAAGGAATCTTCCCTGTACACCGTAGGCGGAAAAGCTCCCGATGGCAGTGGTTCCGACGGCGGTTCCGGAGGAAGTGACGGTGATCAAGGCGAGAATCCGTTAGGATGAGAATAATTACAAATTACTAATTATCAATTACCAATCATCATGAGTGAAGACAAAAAGTCAAAATCCGTGTGGGGCATTGTCCTCAAAGTAAATCATCACCGTAGCTACCGCCATAGCGGGAGCTTTAGGTCTGGGCGCTTGCAAATAGCCATGCGTACGATTACCCTGCTCATTGTTCATTGCTCAGCCACGCCTCAAGGCGTGGCCCTGGGCTTTGAGGATTGCCGCCGCGACCACATCCACCACCGCGGCTTCCGTGACATCGGCTATCATTTCTATCTGACCCGCAACGGCGAAATACACCGCGGCCGCCCGTTGGAAAAAATAGGTGCGCATTGCCTCAATCACAACCGCCACTCCATCGGCATCTGTTACGAAGGAGGGTTGGATGCCGAAGGCTGTCCTGCTGATACCCGCACTTTGGAGCAGAAGGCTTCGTTGCTGGCACTGCTACGCGAGTTGAAACGCATCTTTCCACGGGCACTGATTATTGGACATCACGACTTGAATCCGGTGAAAGCTTGTCCGTGCTTCGATGCGGAAAGGGAGTATAGGGGGCTGTAAAAGGCTCCCTTTTTTATTCTATATCCAAAATCATCAACCCCATGCGCACTTCTTTATTGGGGATATCCAGCGTATAAAGATGTGTAAGCGGAGAATAATTCTTTATCGTCACATACCCGCTTTGGTAAAGCAATGGGGTGATATTTGTCATTCGTTCCGTAGGGGCATTGTTTACTTGCAAAGGAACAAAATCTGTTCGTATTTTGCTAACGAAGGGGGATGAAAGATACTAAAAAAAGAGGGGAAGAAGGAAATCTATTTTTCTGTAATCAATCTATCAACTTCACTTATCAAAAATGAAATCTGAGGGTACAAATTATCAATTTCATCTTTGGTAAACTCTTTGAAATCATCATAATCACTTGACTGCCTTTTATCGTAAATTTTAGAAAAGATGCGCCCGCATTCAGACGACAACAAATTCGTCTTTACAAAATGAAGTCCAAAAGCTTGTCGAACTCCCATGTGACTTTTCACTTCAATTCCATGCAAAATCAACAATGCTGAAACCATATGAAAACAAGCGTAATACATCCTATTTACAGCAGAATTCCATAGTTCATTATCTATCAAGACATCAACATCATGCATCAAGTCACATGCCTTTTGACGCCTATAATTGACAATATCACGCTTTATATCCTCTTCCATCACAGCAACACACCATCTTTCATTACATTATAATAAAATACAGTCTTTCTCTTTGCTGCCTCCCAAGCTTTACGAGTCATCACAATCGGGCTAATAATAGTACCTGTTTCTATTTCCAAATCATATATTGGAGCAGTAATGACATCCTCCTCCATAGGAGAAACTGTATCTTTATCCACTAAAATCAGAATATCAATGTCACTATTCTGTTTTGCCTCTCCACGTGCCTCAGAACCATAAAGAATAGTCTGAGAGTTGGGAGCAACACTCTTTATCATATATTTCAGACGCTTCACCAATTCCTTGCGATTCATATAGACTATGTTTTTAGTGTTTAGACTACCGCAAAGATAGTTTTATTTTTAAGAATTGCAGTAACAATATTCTCTTTTTTTGATGACCTCTAACTATTCACGAACTCCCATGCAAATCTCGTTCCTTTCTCCAAATCCTGATTTACTTTCTTTCCCAATATATCTTTCAGATACTTAGGGTGCAAACCGAAGCCCGGACGAACGGAGCGAACGTTCTGCTCTGTAATCACTTCTCCGGCTTTCATATCCTCGGCTACATAGAGCGAACGGGAGAACTCCCTTCCCGACTTCATCTTATCAGTAAGTTCATACGATACTGAGCCGATAGCCGCTTCGGCCATGCGTATATCTTTCACCATTTGGGCAAACTCCTGCTCGTTCATTGAGAATGAGGCATCGGGGCCGCCAATACTACGGTCGATAATAAAATGCTTTTCAATCATGGTTGCACCTTGTGTCACAGCCACTACGGCAGACACACTGCCAATGGTATGATCGGACAAACCGGACTTCACTCCATAGCGCTCGGCTAAATCCTTTATCATGCACAGATTGGCTTCCTCAATGGGGGCAGGATAAGAGGAGGTGCATTTCAACAGCGTAATATCATCATTGCCCGCCGCACGGCAAGTATCTACAGCCAACTGAATGTCTTCTTCAGTGGCAATGCCGGTAGACATCACCATCGGTTTCATCTTCTTGGCGGCATACTCTATCAAAGGAATATCCGTAATTTCAAAAGAGGCAATCTTATAAATAGGGTTGCCCAAGGACTCCAAGAAATCTACCGCAGTTTTATCAAACGGTGATGAAAAACAGATAAGTCCTTCCTCCTTGGCCACACGAAACAATTCTTCGTGCCACTCCCAAGGGGTATAGGCTTGCTTATAAAGATCGTACAAACGAGTTCCATCCCAGATTGTACCTTGCTTAATCTTAAAATCATCAGCACGGCAATCCACCGTTATAGTGTCAGCCGTATAAGTTTGCAACTTTACGGCATCGGCACCGGATTTCTTGGCAGCAACGATAGTATCTATAGCTATTTGCTTATTTCCATTATGATTAGCAGATAATTCTGCTATTATCATTACCTTACTCATCTATTTGTTCAAGTCTTTAATTAAATAATCATATTCATCATCATTGGATATTTGTCTATACCCCAATTTCAAATGAAAGTGCAACGACCGGCTATTACTCCTCAATACCTTTGCCATAACAGAAGTCACCTGCTGTTCCTGAAGAAATTCAGACAAGGTGTTTTCAATCAACACAGCATCTCCATTTCCCCAAAACTCCGGCAATATAAATAGCCCGCGCTCCAAATGCGTGGCTGAACTATATTCTATATTTACAGAACCAAGAAGTTGTTCTTCCCGATAAACGGCCATATATATCTTCTTATACTGAACACTCAGGCTGTCTACAAACTTCAGGTGGGATTCCCAAAGAATAGGCTCCGTATGCGCCATTTGAATACGCACCTTTTCTTCATTTCTTGCCTGCCATATCAATAATTGCTTGTCTTTATCCAAAATTCTATAATCAACAAATTTCAGTCCATTCTTCTTTATCTCTATAGGAACAAACATATTTTGAAACAGCCTTCTATAACGCAATGACACTAAAGAAAAATCCATTGTATGCAAAGAATTGATTTTTTCTACAATCAAAGAATAATTCATCTCTGCAAAGTCCAAATTCAACAAGTTCCCCAAAGGATATATTAAATTATTTGCGGCATATTCAGCATAAACTTCCTTTTGGTTGTCTACATAATATCCGGCAACAACGGGTAATTGTTGGGACAATGCTTCCAAGCACACTGTGCTGGTCGGCACAAAAGCAATATCTGATTGTCTAAAGAGCTCTGACATCTCGGATGCAGACAAATTGTGCTGATAAGAAACCTTTGAAGAGCAATGCAATGTATCCAATTGGTATTTATCACCTACTATCGCAATTATCTGTTTCACAGTCTTTTCTTTTTGCAAAAAAGATAACAAAGCGAGTGGTCAAATCATTCTTGTCGGAACCACCAAAACAGACAATGGCTTTTTCTATCTTTCTATTTTTCCGCTGTATTTGTGGCAATTGTAGAAACGGCAAGCGCAACAGTGCCCAAGCATAACCCAAGCACAACTGCGTGTAAGGTTCTGTACTAAATAAATTTCCATTGGTTATTCCGTGATTAATCACAACATCGGCCACATAGTGCTTGTCGTGCATATCGTCAATGCACACCAGGCGACAGCCTTTTTGCTTGATGGCACGCTGGTAATCGGTAGTGAAGAAATAATTGTCGAGCACCACGATTTCATCACCTTGCAGATGGGAAAGGAAATCAGCAGAATGCGTTTCTTCCTGCAAGGGGATGAAAGGACATACCTTCTCCATCTCCTCTACTTGATAAGGGGTAGGATGACAAGTAAAAAAGGTACAATCGAAATCATCCTTTAACATATCGGCCAAAGCCAAGGTACGGATAAAAATGGCCGTAACCGATAGTAGCGCTTGCATCGGCACGGAAGTAGATTTTTCTCAAGGAAGGGAAATGAATTAAATTGAAATTATTGGAAATTCTTCACCACATCAGGCACAAGAGTTCCAGAGTGTGGGCTTCGACTGTGCCGTATGATAACATCTATATTCTTCTTTTGACGTGCCGGACAAGAGGCAAATATAAGAAAGACAAACCGGATCAAGTGTCCGCATCTGCTTACATAACTCTACAATGCGATGCAAACCATAATACGCACGTATCAAACGCCAATCATCAAGATTGCCATACTCAAGTACTCGCTGAACCACTTGTTGAGGGCAGGCATCCATAGAAGCTTGAGACATATCAATGTCCCAGTACAAAAAGGGTGACAACTTACTCAAGCATTCTTTTTCGTCCATATAGAGTTTCTTTTGCTACAAAAAAACAAATGAAGAAAACATCAAAAGAAGAATGCTTCTTTTTTATGCATAAATGCCTTCCTCCATAATGTTCTGTCTCAATATTCCGTCCATATCTTCACGCAATCTTACGATATCTACCGCGCAGCCAAATAAGAGTTGAAGCTCTTCTTTAATATGAACCAAACTGAACATGCTGGGTGTTTGCAATTCAATACAAACATCCACATCGCTCTCCGCCGTCTGTTCACCACGTGCCACGGAGCCAAATATTCCCATACGCATAATGCCATATTTATAGGCATTTTCAGCCATATATTTACGTAGAAGAGCAATGTATTCAGACGTTGTTTTCATGCTTTTGCTATTTTATCTTAACCTTTTATGGTCTAAAAAATAAGATTTTTAAATAACAAAACCACATTTCAAATCAATTCAAACGTTTGAATCCGGATTGACAAACGGGACCTTCCAATGCTTTCATTACATCACGACCATCTTCAAACTCACGGATTTGGGCAAAAACCTTATCCAATTCATAGAAATATCCGTCTATGATTTCAGGTGTATGGGCAATGCAAGTGTACATACTTGTCCCTGCCAAATATCCCTTTTTCAGCATTTCTTGAGTGACAAAAGTCTTATATGCTAGATAATTCTTGCTCTTGAAGGTATAGCCGGCTAAAGCAGGAATACCCCATTGTTCTATTTGTAGGCCATATTTATCAGCCAGCTCCTGCCAACGTTTCTTGTTGTCGTTACCTATCTCAGTAATAATTTCCCAAGATTTGGTACGTTCCATAACTTTCAAAGCTGCCAATGCAGCAGTCGGGCCGATACGTTCCGTCCAGAATGTACTGCTAATCCATGAACCTTGCGCAGCTTCCATGATATTCTTTCTTCCGACAACTGCACAGATACCATAACCATTACCCAACGTCTTACTGAAAATGGCCATATCCGGTTCAACACCGTATTTAAGATATAAGCCACCGAAAGTTTCACGGAATCCACTCGTACATTCATCGAAAATGAGTACGATGCCACGTTCAGTAGCAAGATTTCGGACTTTCTGCAGGAAATTGTCTTCCGGACCGAAGTTACGGCACACCTCCATCTTGATGGCTGCCAAATCGGGGTTCTTATTCACTATATCAAGTAATTCATCAAAATTATTATAATGAAAAGGTATGGAAGTTCCACGTAACCCCCTGGGTACACCGTCAGTCGGAATGCCAGGAAGAAGATGACCAGCAAGTGCATCCGATTCGCCAAGGTTTACTGAAACATACCAGTCGTGCCAACCGTGGTAACCACAAATAGCTACTTTATCTTTGCCTGAGAAGGCACGGGCAATACGTACACAAACGGCATTGGCCTCGCCGCCACCACGTGTATAGCGAACACCGCTAGCCCAAGGATTCAATTCAATCATTCTTTCTGCCAAATATACTTCTTCAGGGCAATTAAAAGTGGTCAAATTTCCGTCTTTAACTACTTTCATGACAGCTTCATCCACTTCATCATTGGCATAGCCAAGAGTATTAGTGCCAACGCCCATCAAGAAACAGTCATAATAATGATTACCGTCAAGATCCCATACTTCACATCCCTTTGATTTACTGAAATATGAAGGCCAGTTCTCAGGCAACAGTTGTTCAGGTCTCTTTGATAACAACATGGTTCCACCTGGAATCATCTGTTTTGTCTTTCTTGTAAAGGTCTTGTCCTTTTCCCATAATAAAATTAATTAATCGTTCAATAATGACTTGTCATAGCCTTCATTACGAGAGTAGTGTTGGTTTATGGCTTTTATGTTTTCATGAGAATCGAGATAAGCTACATAGTCCGCACAACTTTTCTCTATACCCAATTGCTCTATCAGGTTCTTCACCAATGCAAAGTCATCAGGAGTATCTACTGTTATGCGCTCTTTTGACCAATCCTCATCATTAGCTACATTTATGGATTTGAATAGCTTACCTCCCTTGACTGTCGAGTTTTTCCAGATGTACGGCGTGACATGCTCACGTTCGCTCTGCAAAGCTGCCTCTTGCCACGCTCTTTCCAAAACAGAATATTTAAATACTTCCACATCCATTCCATCCGGATAAGTCAGCATCAAAGTATTGGATACATAATCGCACCCTGATTCAATACAAGCTGCAATTGTCTTGTCAATTATCTCAGGATCTATCAAAGGACAATCTGAAGTAATACGAACCACATAATCAGGATGTTCTGGCTTTGCTGTTTGATAGAAACGGTCCAATACATCATTGACTGAACCTTGATAGGATTCAACACCTACTTTGTCGGCAATGTTGATAATATATTCGGCACCTTCTTCCGTGGTCGTAGCCACTTTTAGTTTCGAGATAAGTTTTGATTGCAGAATACGGTGTAAATGGATTTCCAACAAGGTCATTCCACACACCTCTTTCAAGATTTTGGCCGGTAAACGGGTAGAACCATAACGGGCCTGAGTTATTGCTAATATTTTCATTTCCAATTCACTGGGTTTAATAGTTCTTTTTCTGATACGTTGATTGATGAAATAAAATCAATATCTTCCTGCCGAAGCCCATTTTGTAAAGCATCAACATTTGCTTGCAATTGCTGACAATTATCCACTCCTATAAGAACTCCATCAATATTTGGATGAGAAACTACATAGTTCAAAGCCAGCTGTTCCATAGAAATACCACTGATGCCACAATATTCATGCAGTTTCTCCAAATATTTTTTCATTGGCAGCAACTTGTCTGTCAATTTACGCACGTTTTTAAAAAAAAGTCCCTGCAGAAACACCGAGCGAGTGTGTATCTCTACTCCGCATTGTTTGAGATAGAGAAGATAGGTATCAAACTGACGATCAAAGAGATTATAAGGAAACTGCAGAACGTCAAATACAACCTCATTATCCAGCAAATATTGCAGTTGATCAGTATTATAGAGTGAAAAACCTATTTTATCTATCTTTCCCTCTGCTTTGAGATCTTTCATTTTTTCCCATAATTGCGGATGAGACTGATAGAACTCGAAATGATGTACAAGATATCCATATAACTTCTTCTGTTGGAGTTTCTCTAAAGAAGAAGCAAATATGGCAGCAACACTATTTTCGGACTGAGGGTATTTGGAGATAATATGAACTGAAGGTTATTCTCTGAAAGCGATTTACCTAATACGCTTTCACTGGTTCCGTAAGCAGAAGATGTATCAATTTTCTTAATTCCACTCTCTTTTGCCAATTGCAGAATCTTATTGACCTCACTCTGCTGAACTTGCCCAGACTGATTATTGACGCCATAATCAAGCCCGAACTGTACCGTACCGAGAACAAGTTTATTTGCGTAATTCATTTTGTTACAAATTCAATCACTTTCTCTATTACATATCCTTGCTCCTCATCCGTCAGCGTGGGATACATCGGCAGACTCAAACAGTGCTCGTAATACTCTTCCACTACAGGCAAGTCTCCTTTCTTATTACCCAACTGCTGATAGTAAGGCATCAGATGGAGAGGGGCATAATGCACCTGAGCATAAACATTGTTTTCGTGCAGGTAATTGTAAAGACCTAAACGGTTGGCTACCTGAATGACATAGAGATGATAGGCATGATAAGCATCGGCAGCATTGAATGGAGTCTTGATGCCATCTATTCCGGAAAACGCTTCATTATAGCGTTTCACGATTTCATGGCGGCGTTCAAGACCTGCTTTCGCACGCTCTAACTGAGAAATACCCAATGCAGCCTGAAAATCAGTCAGCCGGTAATTGTAGCCTAACTCCTGCATCTCGTAATACCAACCACCCTGATGCTCGTGCAGCAAAGCGGGGTCTTTGGTGATGCCGTGGGTACGGAACAGACAGAGTTTGTCGTAAAGCTCCTTGCTGTTGGTGGTAACCATTCCACCCTCGCCCGTAGCAATATGCTTCACAGGGTGGAAGGAGAACACGGCGAGGTCGGCAAAATTGCCATTGCCGCAGTATTGTTCGTTTCCTTTTTTATCCAGAAAATATCCTCCGGGAGCATGGCAGGCGTCTTCGAGAATCCATAGGCCGTATTCGTCGGCCAGTTTCTTAAATGCTTCCATATCCAAAGGATAGCCCGCAAAATCAACGGGAACAATGCCTTTGTAAGTGCCGCGGGGGGCAGCCTTTAGCATGGCCTCCAATTTGTGGATATCCATGAGGTAGGTATCCTTGTCGATATCACAGAACACCACCTCGCCACCGCAATAACGGATGCAGTTGGCACTGGCAGCAAAAGTCATCGGGGTGACGATAACCTTATCTCCGGGCTTTACGCCCAGAGCCGTAGCAGAAAGGTGCAGTCCGGAAGTGGCATTGTTTACGGCTACGGCAAACTTGGCGCCTACATATCCGGCAAACTTCGTTTCAAATTCTTTTATTTTGGGACCTTGCGTCAAGTAATCGCTCTTCAAGGTCTCGATAACTGCCCGGATATCCTCGTCGGTGATATGCTGGCG
>ENA-OQDX01000105-OQDX01000105.1-human-gut-metagenome-genome-assembly--contig:-NODE-105-length-9501-cov-0.937807_pt1 | contig 9501 bp, 6 predicted proteins | sample MGYA00242788_ERZ504621 | MGnify/ENA primary metagenome ERZ504621 (study PRJEB26092, sample SAMD00036303) | human gut metagenome | host: Homo sapiens | study: EMG produced TPA metagenomics assembly of the... | reverse complement strand
ATTTTAGACTGCGGATGTAATCAGATGGTGATATTCCAAATTCATTCTTGAAGTTTACAGTGAACCTTTTTGGAGAACTGAATCCCACCTCATAGGCAATTTCTGCAATTTGTTTCTGGCTTTCCTTTAGAAGTTGCTTACTGCGCTTCAAACGGATAATCCGGATGAATTCTGCCGGACCTTTACCGGTGATACACATCAGCTTTTTGTAGAGATGGCTACGACTCAACCCCAATTCTGCTCCTAACATTTCCACAGAGAAGTCGGAATCACTCATGCGCTCTTCTACTATTTTGATAGCTTTTTCAATAAATTGTTCGTCTAGTGGAGTGATTGTTATTTCATTAGGTGTCACTTCTATTTTCTGACTGAATTTACGATGGCTTTTTTCTGTCCATTCAATAAATTTCCTGATGCGCAGCTTTAGTAATTTGAAGTCAAAAGGCTTTACGATATAGTCATCGGCTCCTTGCTCAAATCCTTCACTTTTGTATTCTTCTGCCATACGGGCTGTAAGCAATATAACGGGAATGTGGGACCATTGCATGTTTGTTTTGATTTGCCGACATAGCTCTGTTCCATTCATCACTGGCATCATGATGTCGCTTATTACAATATTGACACTGTTTTTTTCTAATATCTTCAATGCCTCTGCTCCATTGTAGGCAACCTGTATGGCGTATTCATCGGACAGGTATTCAGACATGAAACTACAGAAATCCTTGTTGTCGTCCACCAACAAGATGGTATACCGCAATTCTTCCGCATTTGGAACGGGAAGTTCATTCGGAGCTTTGTCATTGTTTAGCAGTTCCGGAAGTAATTCCTCCTTTTCACTGGCATATGTGACGATAGGCAATTTAACGGTAAATACGGAACCTTTAGGAAAATTGTCTGTAACGGAGATTGTTCCTTTGTGTAGATGTACATATTCGTTTGCAATATGCAGGCCGATTCCACTGCCGGTTTTTTCCGAAGTTTGTTGCACCTGATAAAAACGTTCGAAGATATGTTTCTTGTCTTTGTCTATGATACCTTGTCCGTTGTCTGCCACACAGATGCATACATTGTCATCTTCGCGATAAAGATGTACATTGATTTCTCCTTTATCAGGAGTGTATTTGAAGGCATTGGACAACAAGTTGTTCATTACTTTTTTTATTTTAACCGGATCGAAGGACATGTTCAGGTTTTTCTACTTCGCACATGAAACAGAAGCTGATGGTATGGTCAAGAGCATACTCTTGAAAAGTACTGCAAATCTCGCGGATAAAGTTGACAATATCTCCCGATTTGTAATGAGCTGTCTCGGCTCCTACATCCAGTTTCCGGAAATCAAGCAGAGAGTTTATCGATGTAAGTAATTGTTGTGCATTTTTATTGATTGTATTTAGTTTTTTGCGTATTCCGTCATCCAGGGTTTCTGACAATAACATTTGTAACGGGCTAATGATAAGCGTCAGTGGTGTACGTAAATCATGGCTTATATTTGTAAAGAACTTTAGCTTCATCTCATTCAGGAGCAACTTTTGTTCTTGCTCCAGTTTTGCTCGTTGTTGCTCCAGTCTTATGTTGTGATGCTTTTTGAATCGGTATATTACATAGGATATTATACCAATGGCAAACAATATGTATAAGATGATAGCAACATTACATAAATATATTGGAGATGAAACGGTTATATTCAACTCACTAGCTTCGTCATTCCATATACCGTCACTGTTACAAGCTTTAATCAATAGTTTGTAATTGCCAGGAGGAAGGGTGGTGAAAGCTACTTTGTTCTCGTTTGTATAGTACCATTGGGTATTTAATCCTTCCAGTTTATAGGCATATCTTATTTTATCAGCATTCAGCAAATCGCCTGCGGCAAATTCGATGGAGATTAAATAATCGTCATATCTGACAGACAATGATGGGGTTCTGCCAAGTACAGTTGTTAATAGTTTACGCCCTTCATATATTGAGTCTACTTCTATATGTTGATTGCCAATGGTCAGATTTGTAAAATACACCTTTGCCAGCGGTCGGCTCTTTTCGGTCAGCTTGTTCGGATTTATAGATGTATAGCACTGGTGCCTCCCAGCAGTAAATCTCCGCTGGACAATTTACAAGCGGAATGGGAGTTGAAATGATTTTCTGGCAATCCGTCTCTGGTAGAAAGATTCTTGAAAGAAAAGTCTACTCCTTCCTGGGTGTCTGGGGTTACTTCCAATATAGACAATCCGTTACTTGTTGCAAGCCACATGTTACCATGATTGTCTTGGGTTATACTGTTAATGAGATTGTCACACAATCCGTTGTTTACGTCGAACCAGTGTAGTGAATCATTTTTTAAGTCCCAGGCAGTCAATCCTTGTTTATGGGCTAACCACAATATATCTCTGTCGTCCTTGAATACAGTGGAAATGAAGAGCTGCTTGAATGGCTGTGTCTCTTTTCGATTGGCATAAATCATTTCGGGTTTTCTCGTCACGATGTCCATTACACAGAGTCCGTATGTAGTCCCGATATACATTTTGTCTCCATAGTCATAACAGATATTGAGTACATTGATATTATTCCCATCAGGTAGTAGATAACTTGTCGCAGTATTTGCGTCCGGATTAAAACAAACCAAAGTTTCCAGTACATAACCTATCCATAAGTTTCCATATCGGTCTTCCTTCATACTCCATACGCCACTGTATGGCAGTTGGCTGTTCTCTGGAGTAAAATGGCGAATACTGTTGTTCTCATAGCAGAACAATCCGTCTTGATAACTTCCTGCCCAAATCCGTCCTTTATGGTCTTCGAGAAGACTGATGATGGCTATGTCGGGGATGGATAGTTTGCGAATGGCAAATCCTTTTTGCTTTTCTTTTACATAAAGTCCGTTCCCATCTGTTCCCAGCCAAATGTTTCCGGCCTTATCCTCTAAAATGGAGGCTATATCACCGCATTCTTTATGCTGGGTATCAATAAATTCATGGAAGCTTTCGTGATAATAAGAAACTCCTTTTTTGAAATTTCCTAACCAAATGACGCCTGAATCATCACGGTAGATTGTATTTATTCTGTTGGAAGCAAGGGATGTGGAAGACATAGGGGTATTCAGGAGGTTGACAAGGTTATCATTTACGTAGTCATAAATGAATACTCCTTTATGGTCCGTTCCTATCCAGACATGTCCGTTCGAGTCATCCAGTATGCTCCTTACCGCATTACTTTTTGTCTCTATTTTGGAATGGAGATTGATTTGGTTCCATTCCGATTTTATGTTTTTCTTATAGAATATTTGTTCATCGGTATATGAATATAGCCAGATGCCTCCATGATAATCAGTGTATATGTGCTTTTCGATAATAGAGTTGGAGGGTAAGCTGATGTTATCTACCCGTTTACATTTCTTTGCGTTGTTCTCTAGTTTCAATAAGGTCGAATTCCAAAGAAGATATAGGTTTCACCATCATCGCTGATACTCAGTTCCGGAGTTTCTTCTGGAAAGTTTTCTATTTTGAATGTTTTAGGGTTTTATGAGAAAAATTGAAGTAAAAAGCATTTTGGCCTTGCAGTACCCATAAATTGTGTCTTTTGTCAACATGTACTTTGTAGGTACCATTTATCTGGATGCCTATTTTAAGGAGGTATGAGGGAATATCGGTAATGAAGTTGTCTTTGTCTCGGTCGTATATACAATATCTTGCCTCGCTTCCAATCCACAAATTGCCCAAACCGTCTTCCTGTAAGTTCCAGATGTCGTTAGACAATAAAGAATGGATGTCTTTTTCTTTGGGTTGATACACTTTAAAGCTATATCCGTCGTATCGGTTCAATCCATTGGCGGTCCCTATCCATAAAAAGCCTTCACAGTCTTTCAATATGGTTTTTACGTTATTGTTTGAAAGCCCGTTTTCTACTTTCAGATGGCGAAATACATACGGAGTTTGTCCTGCTAACGGCAGATAAGCCAGTAACAGAATAATGAGGGGGAACACTAATTTGTGTAAATAGTTTGTAAAAGACATACTATATAATCTGAAATTGAATTCTCAAAGATAGCAATATCTTATTTAAATAAACGTAAATATGTTGCATTAATAGGTCTGTAATGTTGCATCGCGGTCGTATAAGTCTTAAACATGCCATCCGTTTGTTGTCTTGCGTGTCTTGAAGTGTTTTTCTCATTTATTATTCAACATTTATTTCATACCTTTGCAGGGAAGGACTGGTTCCTGCCAATATGATTAACCTTCTAATACTTTATCGAAAATGAACAGATTCATCATTTTATTTTTATTCTCTTTGGGAATATTGTCAACATGTGTATTTGCCGTAGAGGTGATTCCACTGAATGAAGGATGGAATTTCCACCGGGGTTTTCAGGCACCTGCTTCGGAAATAGTGAAGGTTACTTTGCCTCACACTTGGAATGCGGGCGATGGCATGTTTGGCAATGCCGATTATTATAGGGGATTATGCAATTACAGTCGTAAGTTGTCTGTTCCTGCCCATTATCGGGGCAAACGTTTTTTCTTGAAAGTGATGGCTGCACAGACGGTTGCCGACATTTTTATCGACCATCATTTTGTGATGCAACATAAGGGTGGTTATACGGCATTTGTGGCAGAATTGACTGATTTCCTGGTCCCGGGAACAGAAAGTGTATTGGAAATTCGTGTCAGCAATGCTCAGACTATGGATGTCGCTCCCATTTGCGGCGACTTCAATATGTTTGGTGGGTTGTATCGGGGGGTGGAACTGCTGGTGACGGAGGATGTCTGCATAGAACCTGCTTATTATGCCTCTTCAGGTGTATTCTTCACTCAGTCCGATGTATCGGAGAAAAAGGCCCATTTGAAAATTGAAGCACTGCTTTCGGCAAGGGAAACTACTGTGACCGGTTGCGAGGTGGAGTTTCGACTATATGACAAGGAAAAGTTGCTTTGCCGTGTTGCCAGTGCAGAGGTGGGTGAGGATAAAAAGGTGATGATGGACATAGTGCTTGAAAGGCCTCATTTGTGGGATGGAGTGAAGAATCCCTATTTATATAAAGGAGTGGTGATATTGCGTAAGGATGGAAAAGAGATAGACCGCCGCGAAGAAGAGATAGTTTCCGCTACTTTCATGCCGATGCGGAGAAAGGTTTCTTCCTGAATGGAAAGCCTTATCGCTTGAATGGCGTGAACCGGCATCAGGATAGGGCAGAACGCGCTTCGGCATTTTATCCGCAAGACCATGATGAAGATTTGGACTTGATGCAGGAAATGGGATGCAATGCCGTGCGTCTTTGTCACTATCCGCAAGCCAAATACATGCATCAACAGATGGACAAGCGGGGACTGGTGGCATGGGCTGAGATTCCTTTTGTCAATGTTTATGTGAATAATCCTGCTTATGATGAAAACTTGCGCCTGCAATTGAAGGAACTGATTTTACAGAACTACAATCACCCCTGCATTTTTGTTCTGGGGGCTGTTCAATGAGATAAATTCCGGTTGGCTGGACCGTCCTTCGCGTATGGCGGCAGAGCTTCATGCTTTGGCCCGTCAGTTGGACCCGAGCCGTCCCACTATGGGAGCCAGTAATCAGGATGACGACTTCAACGGATTCACCGACCTGATTGCTTTCAACAAGTATTTCGGCTGGTATGGCGACAACATGGATGACATGGGGCGCTGGATAGACCGCGAGCATGCAGCACATCCGGAGCGGAAGATGGCATCAGCGAGTATGGTGCCGGGGCATGCGTATTCCAGCAGGAGGACTCGCTGAGGCATCCGGAACCGTGGGGGCAATGGCATCCCGAAAACTGGCAGACTTATTATCATGTGGAGAATTGGAAACAGCTTCAGGAACGCGAATTCTTGTGGTGCAACTTCATCTGGTGCATGTTCGACTTTTCGGCGGCAGGCCGTAGGGAGGGATCCATTATGGGACGCAACGATAAGGGGCTGGTGACTTACGACCGGAAAATAAAGAAAGATGCCTTTTACTTTTATAAGGCAAACTGGAATCAAGAAGATAAGTTTGTATATATCGCAGGAAAACGATTGGTAAACAGAACCCGCAAAACCGTTGATGTGCAAGTATTCAGCAATAGCGGAGCTGCCAAATTGTATATCAATGGCAAAGCATATGGGACTGCAAAACCTGATTCCGTAAATGTACTGGAATGGAAAGGCATTGTATTGGATACCGGTGAAAATAGAATTGAAGTCAGGAACAAATATGGAGCGGATTGTTGTGTATGGATATGTCCTTTTTAATTTTCATCAGGCGCGGAATGTATAGGAGAGCCACGGGGAATAATGAACCGTGAAATGCTGTACAGTCTGCGCCTGATAGCTTTAATATGTGATTTTCTGTAAATCCGTATTCGGTCCGTGGACTACCAGTTTCCCGTCTGGTTGGATGTCTATGAGGTCGATGAATACCATTCGTTCGTCACCGGTGGTTTCGGTGCGTCCATGGTAGACACAGTAGAGCCGATTGTGAATGTCGATGAGCATACAATGCCCGGTTCCGGTCACGATGCCGCCTTGCTCTGTGTTCTTTTGCAGCACCGGATTGTTGGCAGCCTTTGTGAATGGGCCTAAAGGACTTTGGGAGGTTGCATAGCCCACCGCATAATTCTTTCCTCCGAAGAAGTTTGCAGAGTAAAGCATGTAATAGAGATTCCCGTGTTTCACCATATACGAACCTTCTGTCCAGCGTCTGTTGACCTCATGTGTAGTCACCGAACGGTTCTCCCATTTCGCTTGAGGGTCGTCCATCGTTTTGGGCGGGCAAAGCAATGCTACCGGCTCTCCGATGACACCGGAGAAATCCGGTTTCAGCTCCACGCCGTAAATCCAGCTCTCCTCAATCTCGTCAAACCAGCCCTTTGTTTTGGCCCATGCTGAGACTTCGCTGCTCGACGGGCATGTTTGTAGCAGCAGCGGGAGTAGTAGAGGTAGGTCTTTCCGGATGCATCGTCAAAGAGTATGTTTGCGTCGATGATAGGATAGCCGGGGTCGAATACCGGGCGGTCGGACAAATCTTTGAAAGGCCCGGTGGGTTTATCGGCTACGGCTACGCCGATACGGAAGTTCTCTTGCTCCTGAGTGGGGTTTTCCTTCCAGTTGGCGCTGAACCATAAGTAGTATTTGCCGTCGCGCTCATACACTTCGGGCGCCCAGAAACAGTCGGTGGCCCATGAGTCGGATGTGCCGCCTTGATAGACGGGACCCTCATCTTTCCATGTCACCAGGTCATCGGAGGAATATACTTTGAAGCCGTTCTGTACTCCCCCCGTCCCGTACATATAGAATTTCCCGTCGGAAGCTTTCAGGAGGAACGGGTCTCCGAAGGCCATGGGAAGTGGGTTCTGATATACTACTTTCTTCTTATCTCCGCATGATGCTGACAGCAGAGCCAATAAGACCAGTGCCAATGTGAAAAGGGTGTGCTTCATCTTGTTAGAATTTAAATGTTGAAGTAACGAAAAGTGTTTGTATCTGCAAAGTAAACACAATATAGGGAAAGCTGCAAGGAAATTAGATAGAATGCAAGCTTTTCATTATTTTTGTGCATCATTCTAAATAATTCTTTGATGGGACAGTCATTTTCGGAGTATATCGCTATACCACGAGTACCGGTCGGTGAAGGAGAAAGAACATTTGGTGTCACAGAAAACCTGGGACGACCTCAATCTGGATGACTTTTTCGAATGGGCCGACCGTACCTCTTCTTGTGTGGGCCGACAGTACCTCTACGACTTGTTGCATTACAACCGCCTTTCGGAGATTTCGGAACAGGAGGAAGTGATTCGCGAACTCTCTGCCGACAAGGAGTTGCGTGCAGAAATCCGGTCGGAGTTGCAGAAACTGGATACGCCGGATGCTTGCGCCATTGCATCGTTGTTTTCCATTTCCCATCCCATATATTCCCGCCGCTTTTACCGTTTGCTAAGTATATTGCAGTTCGTGCCTTTTGTTTTGTCAGGGATGGTTTATGTTACATCTTCGCTTTACGTTCTGGGGTTATTGTGTATATCGGTATTGGTGAACATGGTATTGCACTATCGCAGCAAGGCACGGATTCAGGGCTATTTCTTTTCCATCCCTCAGTTATGGCTGCTGCTCAGGCAAGCGGAGAGGCTGGCACAGATTCCGTTGTGTGTATCGGTGCATCGGGATATCCAAAAGACTTTGCAGGCGCTGCGTCCGTTACGAAAGCAACTTTCCACTTTCCGTTTCAGTATCAAGCTGGAGAGCGACATCGCCATTCTTGCTTATTTCTTCATCGAGATGGTGAATGTGTTTTTCCTGCGGGAGGTTATTCCGGTTTCCAAGGCTTTCTTTCTATTGCAGGGCAGGCAAGAACAGATTGAAGAGGTTTTCCGCTATTTTGGATTGGTGGATGCGCTTTGCTCTGTTTCCGAGCTTCGGGATGGGCTGCCCTATTATACTCTTCCGGAAGCTTGTGACGAGGGTGAAACGCTTCATGCAGAGGGCCTTTATCATCCGCTTATAGAGCATTGTATCCCCAATGACATTACGCTTTGTGGCAGTTCTGTCCTTGTTACCGGCTCCAATATGTCTGGTAAGACAACCTTTATCCGTGCTATCGGACTTAACCTGCTTTCCGCACAAGTGTTCCATACTTGTTTCGCCCGCAGTTTTCGTTTTCCCATGGATACCGCATTGTTTTCTGCTATCCATCTGGAGGATAGTCTGATGGAAGGAAAAAGTTTCTTTCTGCAGGAGGTACAGATTGTTCGAGAGATGCTGGAGGTCGGAAAGGGACGTAGGCAGCTTTTCCTGCTGGATGAGTTGTTCAAAGGGACGAACACGGTGGAACGGATAGCTATAGCCAAAGCTGTGCTATCTGCTTTGGCACACAAGAACAGTATCGTGTTTGCTTCCACTCACGACGTTGAACTGGCTTCCTTACTTGAGAACGAATATGAATCGTTTCATTTTTGTGAATGTGTTGCCGACAATACCTTGTCTTTTGATTATAAGCTGAAACCGGGACCGGCGACGGAACGTAATGCCATCCGGATTATCGAGATGTGCGGTTATCCGAAGGAAGTGGTCGGGGAAGCGTATCGGCTGGCTAAAAAACATGTTTTATAGTTTTACTTCTAATTGTTCCTTATTCCAATCGTTACTATATTGTCTGTTCAATATCTTCTGGAAGGGGTAATCTTTTAAGTTATCCAATTAGAAGGTTTATGTTCTTTTCTTTCATCTTTTCGATATTCTCTTCCGAGATATTGCTGTCTGTGATGAAAGAATTTACCATAGATATTGAACCTAAACTGGCAAATGCACTAATTCCTATCTTGGAGGAATCAGCTACCAGAATGACTTCCTCGGCGGCTTTTATCATGGCCGATTTAACCATCAGATCGCTGAGGCTCGGATAGGTCAGACTCATGTCTGGGGATATTCCTGCTGTGGCAAGGAATAGTTTGTTGGCATGGAAACCTTTGAGTGAATCGGCTGCCATCTTTCCTGTCAATGAAAGGGTGGG
>ENA-OQDX01000104-OQDX01000104.1-human-gut-metagenome-genome-assembly--contig:-NODE-104-length-9521-cov-1.006813_pt1 | contig 9521 bp, 12 predicted proteins | sample MGYA00242788_ERZ504621 | MGnify/ENA primary metagenome ERZ504621 (study PRJEB26092, sample SAMD00036303) | human gut metagenome | host: Homo sapiens | study: EMG produced TPA metagenomics assembly of the... | reverse complement strand
GGAATTCTAAGACCTACGCAAGTTTCCTGTGCAAAAAACTTGTGTAGGTCTTAGAATTCCGCGCCTAAAAAAAGCGTCAAGAGGGTTTTGACATCCCTATGAAGTTCCGCTTCGATATTACTTTTCTTTCAGCAAATCACGGATTTCGGTCAGCAGCACCTCTTCCTTGCTCGGGGCAGGGGGAGCCGGAGGAGCGGCAGGTGCCTCTTCTTTCTTCTTTTCAGTCAGCTTGGTCAACAACTTTATGAACATGAAGATAGAGAATGCTATAATCAGGAAGTCGAAGGTGACCTGCAAGAAATTACCGTAATTCAGGGTCACGGCAGCAATTTCTTTTCCGTCCACCATTTCGGCAGGTTTCAGCACCCACTTCAAGTCTGTAAAGTTGACACCGCCCACCAGCAGCCCGATAGGAGGCATAATCACATCTGCCACAATGGAGGAGACGATTTTTCCGAATGCCCCACCGATAATCACACCGACGGCCATGTCTATCACATTGCCCTTCATGGCAAAAGCCTTAAATTCCTGTAAAAATGAACTTTTTCCCATCTTTTCAATTATTTAATTATGATTTTGGTTACGAATATAAAAACATTTTCTTACTTTTGCACCGCAAATCAGAAAGAATTGCAATTAGTAAGCGAAAGTTTATTTTTAAACATTATAAAACCCTTAAAAGTTTAAACAAAATGATTAAAGTAGGTATTAATGGATTCGGACGTATCGGACGTTTCGTATTCCGCGCTGCAATGAAGAGAAACGATATTCAGATCGTAGGTATCAACGACCTTTGCCCGGTAGATTACTTGGCTTACATGCTGAAGTATGACACTATGCACGGCCAGTTCGACGGTACTATCGAAGCTGATGTTGAAAACAGCAAGCTGATCGTTAACGGTCAGGCTATCCGCATCACTGCAGAAAGAAACCCGGCTGACTTGAAATGGAACGAAGTAGAGGCAGAATACGTTGTTGAATCTACTGGCTTGTTCTTGAGCAAAGACAAAGCTCAAGCTCACATCGAAGCCGGCGCAAAATATGTTGTAATGTCTGCTCCTTCTAAGGACGACACTCCGATGTTCGTTTGCGGTGTTAACGAAAAGACTTACGTTAAGGGTACTCAATTCGTATCTAACGCTTCTTGTACTACCAACTGCTTGGCTCCTATCGCTAAGGTATTGAACGACAAATGGGGGTATCACTGACGGTTTGATGACTACTGTTCACTCTACAACTGCTACTCAGAAGACAGTTGACGGTCCTTCTATGAAAGACTGGAGAGGTGGTCGTGCTGCTTCCGGCAACATTATCCCGTCTTCTACCGGTGCTGCTAAGGCTGTAGGTAAAGTTATCCCGGCATTGAACGGCAAACTGACTGGTATGTCTATGCGTGTTCCGACTTTGGACGTATCTGTAGTTGACTTGACAGTTAACTTGGCTAAGCCCGCTACTTACGCTGAAATCTGCGCTGCCATGAAGGAAGCTTCTGAAGGCGAATTGAAGGGTGTTCTGGGTTACACTGAAGATGCAGTTGTTTCTTCTGACTTCTTGGGTGACACTCGCACTTCTATCTTCGACGCTAAGGCTGGTATCGCTTTGACTGATACTTTCGTTAAGGTTGTATCTTGGTATGATAACGAAATCGGTTATTCTAACAAGGTTCTTGACTTGATTGCTCACATGGCATCAGTTAACTGCTAATATACAGTTAGAAAATAATAAAAAATAGGTGACTTCTGCAGAAGTCGCCTATTTTTTTTGCAATTTTGCAGCTAGTTCGTTTTTTATCAGACCCTTTAAACATGATGAAGATTATACTAACTCTAATATTGCTTTGCTTTATGAACACTATATCGTCTCAAAATCCTTTTTTTTGAAACATACTCCACGCTGCACGGCACTGTCCCGTTCGACAAGATTAAGACCGGAGATTACGTACCCGCCATCCGCGAAGGCATCCGCCGCCAAAATGCGGAAATAGAGGCCATCATCCGCAATCCGGAAGTCCCGACATTTGCCAACACAGTGTTGGCCTACGAGAAGTCCGGTGAGATGCTCCACCGTGTCAGCACTGTATTCGGCAATCTGCTCAGTGCCGAAACGGACGATGACCTACAGGAACTGGCCAAAGAAATCATGCCGATGATGAGCGAGCATGAAAACAACATCAGCCTGAACGAAGAGCTGTTTGCACGTATCAAAGCTGTTTACGAACAGCAAGACAAAGAAACATTGAGCCCGGAACAGCACAAACTGCTGGAAGACATTTATAACGGCTTTGTACGCAACGGTGCCAACCTCCTGGGAGAAGATAAGGAGAAATACCGGGCTTTATGCAAAGAGCTCAGCCTGCTGACGCTGCAGTTCAGCGAAAACAACCTGAAAGAAACGAACGACTACAAGCTTGTCATCACCGACAAGTCACAACTGGCCGGGCTGCCCGAGAGCGCGGTAGAAGCCGCTGCAGAGACAGCCGGGGAAAAAGGCGTCGAAGGCTGGGTATTCACCCTGCAGGCTCCCAGCTATGGCCCTTTTCTGACCTACGCAGACAGCCGTGACCTGCGCCGTGAGCTATATATGGCCTACAATACGAAGTGTACGCATGACAACGCCAGCAATAACCTGGAAATTGTAAAGAAACTGGCAAATGTCCGTATGGAGATTGCCCAACTCCTAGGCTATGACAACTTCGCCGAATACAACCTCCAGGAGCGCATGGCACAAAACAGTGAGTCCGTGTATAAGCTGCTGGACCAACTGCTGAGCTTACACGCCCACCGCCAAACAAGAATATGTAGAAGTGCAAGCCCTGGCACGCCAAGCGGAAGGAGAAGACTTCGTCCTGATGCCGTGGGACTGGGCGTACTATTCCCATAAACTGAAGGACCGGAAGTTCAATATCGACGATGAGCTGCTCCGCCCTTACTTTGAGCTGAACAACGTGAAGGAAGGTGTATTCGGCCTGGCAACCAGACTGTATGGCATCACCTTCAAGAAGAATCCGGATATTCCCGTTTATCACAAGGATGTGGATGCCTACGAAGTCTTCGACAAAGACGGGAAATTCCTTGCCGTGTTCTATACCGACTTCCACCCCAGAGCAGGCAAGCGCTCGGGAGCCTGGATGACCAGCTACAAGGAACAGTGGATTGACGAAAAGACCGGTGAGAACAGCCGTCCCCACATATCCATTGTGATGAACTTCACCAAACCGACACAAGACAAGCCTGCCCTGCTGACCTTCGGTGAGGTGGAAACCTTCCTGCACGAGTTCGGACACAGCCTGCACGGTATGTTTGCCAATTCCACCTACGGAAGCCTGAGTGGAACCAATGTATATTGGGACTTTGTGGAACTCCCCTCCCAATTCATGGAGAACTTCGCCATCGAAAAGGAATTCCTGCATACGTTTGCCCGCCATTACCAAACCGGAGAACTGATACCGGACGAACTGGTACAGCGCATTGTGGATTCCTCCAACTTCAACGCGGCATACGCCTGCCTCCGCCAGGTTAGCTTCGGCCTGCTCGATATGGCTTGGTACACACGTAACACCCCGTTTGAAGGTGACGTGAAAGCCTATGAAAAGAAGGCTTGGGAAAAAGCACAGATTCTGCCTTCTGTGGCAGAAACCTGCATGAGCACACAATTCTCCCATATCTTTGCCGGAGGGTATTCTGCCGGATACTATAGTTATAAATGGGCAGAGGTGCTGGATGCAGATGCTTTCTCGCTATTCAAGCAGACGGGCATCTTCAACCCGGAGACTGCCGCCTCCTTCCGAGAGAATATCCTTTCCAAAGGCGGAACGGAACATCCGATGACGCTCTATAAACGCTTCCGCGGACAAGAGCCTACAATCGACGCATTATTAATCAGAAATGGAATAAAGAAATGAAGAGACTTATAAGGAACATCTTTTGCATGTTGCTCATGTTTTCGCTGCTCCCCCTGCTAAGCGGTTGCGACAACGAGGACGATGTTATCGGAATATTCACCGGGAAGACATGGAAGCTCAGCCGACTCACCAATAAAGGCAGCAATGCCCAATTCTATCCAAACCTTTGGAACAACAATGAGGAAGAGATGAAGAAGAGTCTGGACAAGCTATATAATCAGAAAAGCACCTTCACCCTCAATTTTGAAGGTACTGAACTGGATGGAGAACTGATGGGCACCACCGTCAACGGACAAGGCATCAACTCAAGCGTCAACGGCACTTGGAAAGCCGACGGAGCTTCAGGCTCGCTCAGCATCAGTGTGAAGGTTACGGGGGCTGCAGAAGCGATGCACTGGCCAAGGCATTCATCTCCGGATTGCAAAACGTGTACAAGTATGAAGGGGATGCCAATTCACTGACCCTCTATTTTAAAGACGGACCGACAACCAGAGTCATGGGATTCACCCCGCAACGATAAAGCATAAATATGATGGACGATTCTACAAAAGACAAACAAGAAGCATTGGATAGGCGTTATATACGTATGGCAAGCATTTGGGCCGAAAATTCGTATTGCCAACGCCGCCAGGTCGGTGCACTGATTGTAAAAGACAAGATGATTATCTCTGACGGCTACAACGGTACCCCTTCCGGTTTTGAGAATGTATGCGAAGATGAGAATAACGTCACCAAACCATACGTGCTCCATGCCGAAGCAAACGCCATTACCAAAATAGCCCGTTCAAACAACAGCAGTAACGGTGCCACCATGTACGTCACTGCCTCCCCCTGCATAGAATGCTCCAAACTGATTATCCAGGCAGGCATCAAACGGGTAGTCTACTCCGAGAAATACCGCCTGGAAGATGGTATCGAACTTTTGAAACGGGCAGGCATCGAGGTAGTGTTTATTTCAATGGATAATGAAAAGTTGAAAATGGAAAGTTGAAAGTTGCATGCGCAGCCAAATAGTAAATTGTAAATAGTCTAATAGTAAATAAACATCATGAGTACAAAAAAATACTTCCCGCTTTATGCCGCTCATCATCGCAATCAGCGTAGTCGCGGGAATCCTTATCGGAACGTTTTATGCCAGGCATTTTGCCGGTAATAAACTGGGAATCATCAATAGCTCGTCCAACAAGCTGAATGCCTTGCTGCGTGTTATTGATGACCAGTATGTGGATACCGTCAACATGACCGATTTGGTAGAGAAGGCCATGCCACAGATATTGGCGGAACTCGACCCCCACTCCACCTACATCCCCGCACAGAAGCTGGAAGAGGTAAACTCCGAACTTGAAGGCAGCTTCAGCGGTATAGGTATCCAGTTCACCATTCAAGAAGACACGATACACGTAAACAGCGTGATTCCCGGCGGACCGTCCGAGAAAGTGGGCCTGATGGCAGGCGACCGCATTGTAATGGTCAACGACAGTCTGTTTGCAGGCAAAGGCCTGACAAACGAAAAGGCCATGCGCAACCTGAAAGGTCCGAAAGGAAGCCAAGTGAAGTTAGGCGTCAAGCGTGCCACGGAAAAGGAGTTGCTCGACTTCACCATCACACGCGGTGACATCCCACAAAACACCATTGATGCAGCCTATATGCTCGACGATGACTACGGATATATACAAATCAGCAAATTCGGACGTACCACACACGTGGAGCTGCTGAATGCGATTGCCCAACTGAGCCACGAGAAGTGCAAAGGCCTGATTATCGACCTGCGCGACAATACCGGAGGATACATGGAAGCCGCCACACGCATGGTGAACGAATCCTGCCGGAAGGGAAGTTGATTGTATATACCCACGGCCGCAAATATCCCCGCATGGAGGAATATGCCAACGGTACCGGCAGTTGCCAGAAGCTGCCGCTAGTGGTATTGGTAAACGAGAGTTCCGCTTCGGCCAGCGAAATCTTTGCGGGCGCCATTCAGGACAATGACCGCGGAACCATTGTAGGACGCCGTTCCTTCGGCAAGGGACTCGTACAGCAACCCATCGACTTCAGTGACGGTTCCGCCATCCGCCTGACCATTGCCCGTTATTACACCCCATCGGGCCGTTGCATCCAGCGCCCCTACGAGAACGGCAAGGACAGCAAATACGAAATGGACTGGATTACCCGTTACGAACACGGCGAGTTCTTCTCCAAAGACAGCATCAAACTGGACGAAAACCTGCGTTACTCTACCGGTTTAGGCAGACCCGTATACGGCGGCGGTGGCATTATGCCGGACGTATTCGTTCCGCAAGACACAACCGGAGTATCTTCTTACCTGATAGAAGTAAGCAACAAGGGACTGATTCTGCAATTCAGCTTCCAGTATACCGACCGCAACCGTGCGAAATTGAGTGAATACGACAATGAAGAAGACTTGTTGAAGTACCTTCGCCACCAGAGTATTGTGGAGCAGTTTGTACGTTTTGCAGACTCCAAGGGAGTAAAACGGCGCAACCTGCTTATCCACAAGTCCTACAAGCTACTGGAAAGAAGTCTTTACGGCAACATTATCTATAACATACTGGGAAGGGAGCAATACATCCGCTACATCAACCAGAGCGATGCTACCGTCAAGAAAGCATTGGATATTCTGGAACGTGGCGAGGCATTCCCCAAAGCTCCGGAAGCAACACCAATCATAGAGGATAAAAAAGATGATGGAAAGGAAAAAAGAACTGCGCAGGCAGGTAGCTTTGTTGAAGACCCGACACAGCTCTTCCGCTACGCGTCAGTCTGCTGAAATACTTGCCGCCCTCGAGGCACACCCCGCTTTCAGGGCGGCAACAACCGTACTGCTCTACCACTCTCTCAAAGACGAAGTGGACACACACGAATTTATCCGGAAGTGGAGCCGCGAAAAGCGGATACTGCTTCCGGTAGTTGTAGGTGACGACCTGGAACTGCGGCTGTACACCGGACCCGAAGACTTGAAACCTGGCGCATACGGCATCGAAGAACCAACCGGCGAGCTATTTACCGACTATGCAGACATAGACTTCATAGTGGTTCCCGGCGTGGCATTCGACCGTAACGGCAACCGCCTGGGGCGCGGTAAAGGTTACTATGACCGGCTTCTGCCCCGCATCCCATCAGCCCACAAAGCCGGCATCTGCTTCCCGTTTCAACTCGTAGAAGAAGTTCCTGCGGAACCGTTTGATATACGCATGGATGAAATCATTACGCAATGAAAACTAATTATCATACACACACCACACGCTGCATGCATGCCACCGGAGATGACGAAGACTATGTGCTCAGTGCCATCAAAGGCGGTTACCGGATACTCGGTTTTTCAGACCATACTCCCTGGAAATACCGTACTGACTACGTAGCCGACATGCGGATGCTCCCCGAAGAGCTTCCCGGCTACGTGAAGAGTCTCAAGACGCTCCGTGAGAAATACCACGACCGGATAGACATCAGGATAGGACTTGAATGTGAATACTTCCCCCAATATATCCATTGGCTGAAAGAACAAATCAAGAAGTACCAACTGGACTATATCATCTTCGGAAACCATCATTACCACACCGATGAAAAGTTCCCCTACTTCGGCCATCATACAGACAGCCGCGACATGCTCGACCTTTACGAAGAGAGCGCCATCGAAGGTATGGAAAGCGGATTATTCTCTTGCCTTGCCCATCCGGACTTGTTCATGCGCTCCTATCCGAAGTTCGACCACCATTGCACTACCATAAGCCGGCACATCTGCCGTACTGCTGCACGCCTGAATGTCCCGTTGGAATACAATATAGGCTATGTAGCCTACAATGAAGCGCACGGCTTATCCACCTACCCGTGCCCGGAGTTCTGGCGAATCGCTGCCAATGAAGGCTGTACAGCTATCATCGGACTGGATGCGCATGACAACAAGGATTTGGAAACTCCGATGTATTATGACCGGGCAGTCCGGGAATTGAAGGAACTGAAGATTGAAAGAATAGATGAGCTGAGGATGCTCATCTGAATATGATATTCGTGATGACCTGAGCCCCCACATGACGGTTCAAGTTGCGCACCAGCAACTCACGCCCCATCATCAGTTCCTGGCGCAAAGCAGCAGAAGTGAGATGCACATAAAGCACCTGGTTCTTTATATAAAGTTCACGGGTGTAGGAGGCAATGGTAGGCCCCAGCACTTCGGGCCACGCACTGATAAGCCGCCGTTCATTCAGCGGAGACTCCAGACTTTCCTGCCTGAGGTAATGACGGATAAGTTCACCTATCTGTTCGGCATTATTGCGCTTCATGCCTCTTCCTCCTTCATTTCGGCAACCGTTCCCTGCTCCACACGGAACATCTTATAATCACTGCCCACTTTATGCAGAATACGGTCCAGGTGTTCGCGGTTGGTATCGGTTATAAAAATCTGTCCAAAACTGTCGCCTGCCACCAACTTGATGATTTGCTCCACACGCGAAGCATCCAGCTTGTCAAAGATATCGTCCAGCAACAACAAGGGAACAGTGGTCCCGGTACGTTTCAGGAAATCAAACTGTGCCAGCTTCAACGCTACCAGATAAGTCTTGTTCTGTCCCTGCGACCCTTCACGCTTGATGGGGAAATCTCCCAAAAGCATATTCAGCTCGTCCTTGTGCACACCGCGCAATGAATAGCCCATAATCTGGTCGCGTACACGGCTTTCCTTCAGCACTTCCAGCAAAGAGGCATCGCGGGCATGGGAATCATAGCTTAATCCCACCTTCTCCCTATCTTGCGAAATGAATGAATAGAAAGACTGGAAAATAGGAATAAACTCACGGATAAAGGCCTCACGTTTGCGGAACACCACTTCGCCGGCTTGCGCCATCATCTCCTCCCAGACCAGAAAGAGCTCTTCCTCCACCGGCTGTTCACTCTTCAGTAAGGTATTCCGCTGCACCAAAGCTTTATTGTATCGTATCAAAGCATCCAGATACTCTTTGTCGTACTGCGAGATAACCACATCCATAAAACGTCGGCGTTCATCACTGCCTCCTGCTATCAACTCCGAATCGGCAGGCGAGACCATGACCAAAGGCAGGAAGCCGATATGGTCCGACAAACGCGTATACTCCTTCTTGTTTCGCTTGAACTGTTTCTTCTGGCGCCTCTTCATACCACAGTAGATTTCCTCAGGAGTCCCATCGGCAGCCTCATAAAACCCTTGAATAACAAAGAAGTCGGCATCATGGCGGATATTCTGGGAATCAATGGGATTACCGGCACTTTTACAGAAAGACAAGAAATACACCGCATCCAGCAGGTTCGTTTTCCCCATGCCGTTCTGTCCGAAAAAGCAGTTCAACTTGGGCGAGAATGAAAGCTCCACCTGCTCCAAGTTCTTATAATTGAGTATAGATATACGTTTCAGTATCATTATAGTAACGATGAGTTCGGTTACAAAGATAATGCAAAACCGAAAGCAGTACAAAATAAGCCTGCTTATTTTTAATATAGAGGTGAAGCCCGGCTTATTGAAAAGTAGAAATAATTTCGGTGTTTTCTGATACAAAACAAAAAAAGATGCCGCTAAATTTCGTTGATAGCTATAAAAAAACTTACTTTTGCGGGTCGAAATAGATAAATA
>ENA-OQDX01000103-OQDX01000103.1-human-gut-metagenome-genome-assembly--contig:-NODE-103-length-9638-cov-0.892440_pt1 | contig 9638 bp, 10 predicted proteins | sample MGYA00242788_ERZ504621 | MGnify/ENA primary metagenome ERZ504621 (study PRJEB26092, sample SAMD00036303) | human gut metagenome | host: Homo sapiens | study: EMG produced TPA metagenomics assembly of the... | reverse complement strand
CATACCAATACCGGGAATGGAGACGATGTTCTCGTATGCTTCCCCATAACGCCCGTTACGGGATAACGTACGTACCAGACGGGTAATCTCAAGGAGACTCTTACGAAACAACTCCACTTGTCTCAACAACAGATCCAGTGAATTTCGACTTTCTGATAACAGTTGTACATCTTCATGTACCCATTTAAGATAGCGTTTCGACCAATGAGACTTTGAGTTTTGAAAACATTCAGGATAAATAACTCCGTTATTATAAAGCAGGTGCTTCACTCGTGACTTGTAACCGGAAAGTTGCCGTTTCAAAGTTATACGCAAACGCATGACGTTACGGTCATCAAGAACCTCTTTCTTAGGGATGTAAATACCCCGAAGCAGACCGGACTTCAAAGCCCTCGCTATTTTGGTGGAGTCAATGGCATCTGTTTTCATCACGGATTCGTATTGTCCCGTCGGAATATCGGCAGCATGAACCGGAAGACATTCTATACCAAAATCCAACAATGAATAATAAGTGGAGAAGCCACTGAAACCGGCCTCATAAGCGGACAGATAATTACCGTTGGGATAATGTTTCTTCAAATGTTCAAAGAGCGCTTGGGCGGAAGACTGCTGGCTGTGCTTTTTCAAGCAACCGGATTCGGTGAGGATTGACACATGCCAAGTCTTCAAATGAACGTCAATACCTATATAGATATTTTGACCTTCAAAATTTAATTCTTTTCTTTGCACCATAGGTGTAATAGTTTTAATTACTGAATATTGAATCTTGTCAATTACAAATTTAGTAATTCAATTATTGCGCCTATTTTACTTTATCTAAAATTCATTGGTCGGGGAGCGCCCAGCGGCAAGGGGCGGGACTACCCGTCCCGACAAGCGAATATTTTCAGCATTTACAAACATAGTAACTATTATAATTCTATTAAAAGCATACTTTATATGCTTGATAACTAATAGACAAAACGCTTTCATACATCATCTAAAATCCTTATCTTTATAAGCAATTAAGAAACATAAGTTGACAAGAACAATGGCAATATTTAGTATCTGTAAACAAATCAATGACCCTCGTATTGACAGAAAACGTGTACATTCTGCCGATGCCATCGTTTATATCGCCATGGCTGCTGTCATATGTGGCGCGGAGTCCTGGTATGAGATAGAGGATTTCGGCAATGCAAGATTGACTTTTTCCGCGAGCGTCTTCCCGGATTGGAATCCATCCCCAGCCATGATACCTTCAACCGCTTTTTCAGCGCTCTGAACCCTGAGTATTTCGAACGTATTTTCCGGCACTGGATGTTTGAGATTTGTGAGAAATATGAGGGTGTCGTGGCCATTGACGGCAAGACCATCCGTGGTGCCAGCAAGTGTACCTCTTCCCACCCCGCCGGGAATCCCGGATTTAAGCTCCATATGGTCAGTGCCTGGGCTACAGCTAATGGAATCAGCCTTGGACAACTGAAAGTCAATGAGAAACATAACGAGATTGTGGCTATCCCCTTGTTGCTGGAAGCATTGGACTTAACCGGATGCCTTGTAACCATTGATGCAATGGGCTGTCAAACGGATATTGCCAAAAAGAAAATAGAGTGTGGGGCGGATTATGTCCTGGCTCTTAAAGAAAACCATCGGAATCTTTATAATACAGTCAAAGGATGGTTCGATGATTTGGACAAGAAGAATATAGATGTCAACAAGGCTTATTATGCCACCAGATACGGCAAATACATAACGGAGGAAGAGGCTCATGGCAAACACGAACGCCGTGAGTGTCTTGTGTACAGTTGCCAGGCGTTAACCGGGATGTTAAAGGATTGGAAGGGATTGAAGGCAGTTGTGAGAATCTCCTCGCAAAGAACCATCAGGACGACAGGCGAGACGACTGTAAACCATAGGTTCTATATCACTTCATTGGGACTTGAGCCTCAAAGAATAGCAGAAGCCATACGGGCACATTGGGCTATTGAGAACAATCTACATTGGCAATTGGATGTCTCCTTTAATGAAGACGCAGGCAGAAAAACGGGCAATGCGGCACAGAATGTTTCACTTATGAATAAAATAGCACTGATGGTCATTAAGAAAAATGAAAGAAAGGGAAGCGTGAAAGGAAAAAGAAAGGCTGCTGGATGGGATGATGAACTTCTTTGTGAACTTTTATCAATGAAATATTTTTAATGCGTCAGCCCTGCCCATATGAACAAGAAAGCCCACCATAGTGAGCCGTTGACAGACAAGGTGCTTCAACACGACAAACCTCTGTGATTCAGCATAGAAAGCAAAGGGGTATACATCTTTCTTGCCATTGTTTTTCCCGGATGCCACGAAGCGAGCGGACGATACGCTATGAGAGTAACGCCTTACCCTCATGCTGCCTCATGGTTACCCTCATAGCTGTATGCCCGATGGACAAAGGGATGCAGCACATTATGAGGGCATGAGGGTAAAAGTGCGCTCAACTTTTTGTCGGGGCTGAGCTGAATCTTGAGCAAATACTGCATCACAAACAATGCAATTATCTCTCAAAGTTTTTCTTATAAGTACTGATTATAAACCAAGTATGTCGCCATAATTAGCTTATACTATCCGTATTCAGCGTAGCGAAGAATCTCTTCTCTGCGTATTCATAAAGAAAGTAGATTCTTCGCTACGCTCTGACTATACCTTGATGAAATAATCAGAAGAGGTTTTGAGCGAAGCTAATGACAGATACCGATAATATAAAAGAAATAAAAGAACATACTTATAAAAGAATAAAGTCCCGGTTAAATGGAAAGAGTCCGGTACAATACCGAACTCTTTCTATAACCGGTTAATGTTTAACCTGTCCAACTTTTGGGGCGCACTTCACCTGCAGCCCTTTTCATTATAATACTTTATATTCTTTCAGCACATTGTTCTTACTGAATACTCCCGGTATTGTCCTTGAAGTTTAACTTCACTGTTTGTCCGGCAGCTACCTTAACGGCATCCTGATCATTGCCTTTACCGCGGAATAGAATCTTGCCATCAAAAACATTAAATTCAGTTTGCCACCAATCGCAGTTCTCCAATTTTACACACATACGCAAATTCCCTTCTTTGCATACCGGAGACACATACTCACCTTCTGCATTCAATTTGAATTTATCAACATCTGCCAACTGAGCATCCCATCCACCAGCTGCTGCATCACCAATCAAGTAAGGCTCCGGTTCAGAAAGAACAATCTTTCTGTTTATGCTCTTCTTATCCGCAGAAAGTGTACATATCACTACTATCTGATAATAACCTGATGTACTGATTACCAAATTAGCTCCACCTGCCGGATATTCGCCATACCCTTTGGGTTCTTCGTTTTCAGCTCCAAAGTTGTCACCAGTATCCCAGCTCATTTCATTATTGAACTTAACGCCTTGACCTGCTTCAATATAATAGATTCCCCAGAACATACCATCGTGACTATGTACCGGTATCATTTCCGGTGCATTTTCCCACTTCCAATCCCATGGTGCACCAACAACAAACATCTTTTCGGGTAACGTAGCACTTGAAGTGTCTTCTGCCGTACAAATAGCCTGAGCAGAAAAAAACACCGGTGCGTAAATCCAGTTTCAATGTAACATCATAAATGCCAGCTTTACCTACAGTAAAGTTATCCCCTCCACCTTTACATTCACTGAATGCCTCGGAAATAGCACCTTTTGCGACGGCTCCCATATTTGAGTGCATCTTCACTGTTGCCCCTTGATAAGGAATATCCACGCCCCAATTATGCAAGTAACGGAACTTCATTTCTTTCTTATCCAGTGTTACATCTTTTATAGTATACTCCACAGTAGCCTGAGCTTCATTCAAAGCACCCGCCATAGCAGTTTCATCATCCCACTGCTGAGGAGTTGCATCACCAATAATACCAAAATCAGTAGGGATAACCGTGAGCTGATTATCAGCCTTATTAAAAGCTACATAATATAATCCGTCTTTCGCAACCGTGAACGGGCTACCACCTACGGTCAATCTATAAGTCGGAGCCGGAGTCGTAGCAACAGATTCTCCACTGCCATAATTGATTTCATTGCCTTCAGAATCCACCTCCAACATAGTGAAACTCCCTGATGATTTGAGCCATGTATAGATTCCTACAATATTAGTTCCTTCCGGAGCATTGTCAAACGCTGGAGTTGTCAATTGAGAGGAAGTGGCAGCCGCACTATAAATTGTAGCATCACCCGTAATATACAATCCTGTCGGAACAGCCGTAATCACCTTCCAGTTATCATTTCCTTCTTCACAACTTGTCCCTACTGCCAGTAGCAATAAGAGTGTTGCTATATATTCAAATACTTTTTTCATTTTATCAAGTATTAAATCATTAAACATTAGTAACCGTAATTCTGAGTCAACTTAGTATTCAGACTTAAAACATCTTCATGGATAGGAAACACGGTAGTATATCCGTTAGCTTCACCCTGTAGTTGAGGTCTGTCAGTGTAGGCACGTGTAAACTTACCAAAGCGTACCAAATCTTGGCGGCGCAAACCTTCCCAAGCAAATTCCCTCAGACGCTCTGCCAACAATGTTTCAAGGTTAGCTACTACATCTGTACTTGCTCCAGCGCGAGCACGAACTTCATTCAGTTCAACATTTCCACTTTCGCCATTTCTTACCTTTGCCTCACTTATCATCAATAATACATCAGCATAACGGAACAAAACGATGTCATTCGTTTGCAATTTACCATCATTGGTTGCAGCTGCATCCAGTTCGTATTTTTTCATGCGTGCCGACCGGCAGGTTTTTTCAGAAGCCTTACCAGACATATCCAATGAAATTTCAGCAGGAAGATACTCCAAATCTGTTCCATCATCCAATTTAATAATACCTTTCGGTCCTTCTACTTTACCGGCATAATAGGTAACATCAAAACGTGGGTCTACTGCATTTGTTCCATATCCAAAAGCATCGAGAGCTTCTTTGGTAGCCGAAGAGCCATTCCATCCCCCTGTCCATAAGCATTACCATGATTATAATGACGGGAACGGATCAAGTTATAGAACTCATTTTTATACAAATTAGGATCCATGGGAATAGTAAGAATGTTCTCTACTGAAGTTTTCATTTTTTCGTAGAGAAGTTGGAAGCAAAGTTATCGGCCAACTGATAGCCCAACTCTTTAATCTTAGTACCATAAGCAATTGTAGCTTCCCAAGCATTTTTTTCTGCTCCATCCACAGTAAACTTGATAGTTTTCCCATCGGGCTTTGAACCGTCAGTCCAATTATCGTCTGTATAAATTTCGGCATTCAAAGCCAATTTTGCCAATAGAAAGTAAGCAACCGGTTTCGTTATTCTACCGTAATACTCACCCGGCAAGTTGCTATGAGCATCACTCAAATCAGCTACAGATTCCTCAAGTTCTGTTTTCACAAATGTGAATACAACGGAACGTTCAGACTGTTCGACATCAGCCATTGCCGTAGTAGAAGAGGTAACCAACGGCACACGAGCAAACATATCCAACAGATAATAGTAATACAAAGCACGGAATGCGCGAACCTCGGATATATACTTGGGCACAGATGTATTTTCGGGGTCTTTCGCCAAAATTTCATTCAACTTATCCAATGATTTATTGGCTTGAGCAATTACCCTATAAAGATAATCCCATGAACCTTTTACCAAGTCGTTCTTCGTTCCCCATTTATGAAGGAATACATCCTGCCACAACCCTCCATCATACCAGTCACCACCACGTGTAGGGATAACAGCCTCATCGGTAGTAAAAGTATTCAAAGTCATAAAGACCACGGTCAGTACCTTGTAAACCCGATCCACCACCATTAGCACCTACTTCGGTATAGAGCGAAGCTACTGTATTTAAATAGAGTAGCGTAGAATTTTGATATGCCTGTTCCTCCGTAATCTGATCTTTCGGATTCTCTTCCAAAAAAGCATCGCAAGAAGACAAACCGACAGTTGCCACTGTTGAAATCAACAAGCTATATAATATATTTTTTTTCATAATATACATCTAATTAAAAAGTTAGCACTAAGTCCTAAAGAGTAAGTACGAGACAACGGATAGAAACGTTTGTCATCAACACCCAAATCACCACCTACGGTAGTACTGTTAATCAAAGGAGAAAGCCCTGAGTAGCCGGTAATTGTAGCCAAATTATTTACAGAGAACGTGACACGCAAGGACTTGATAGCTTTCATGTTCTTTGTATTAAGATTCCAGCCCAATGTCACATAATCAAAATGCAAATAGTCACCTTTCTCCAACCAATAGTCTGTCACTGTCTGGTCTTTAATATTCTTCTCTGGAGCTCCTTGCATTACGTTGTATGTGGGGAACTGATTCATATTCATGTAGGATAAAGAGGTACCGTTATATATTTTGTGCCCGAACGCACCATTCATTTGCACCTGAATATCAAATTGTTTATAACGGAAGCTAACATTAGCACCCAATAAAGCTTTAGGCATAGCCTGACCTGCTATATAGCGATCTTTTCCATCTGCAAGGTCAACCCCTTCAACACCATCAATGTCTTGGATGTGGTAAGTATAGTCACCAAATCCATTATCGACCAAACCGTCGCATTTAGGTAAATAGAATACACCCACCGGCTGCCCCACCATCTGATAGATAATCTGATTGTAGCCACCAATGAAGCCAGCACCATTCATGCCACCCAAATTCATATATTCTTTGGCGGTCATAGCTTCACCCATATATGTGCCATTCAACGAGAGCAACTTATTCTGTTGGAAAGCTATGTTAGCGTTGATATTCAACTCCATATCTTTGGTTTTCAGAGGAGTTCCACCCAATGATATTTCAATACCCGTGTTACGCATAGCTCCCATATTGGCAAGCAAAGTAGGATAGGTAAAAGGAGGAACCTTCACATCATAATTGTAAAGCAGGTCGGTTGTCTTTGAATTATAATAATCAAAACCCAAAGTCAAACGTTCGTCAAACATTCCCAAGTCAAAACCAACATCAAAAGTTTTCTTAACTTCCCATTTCAAATCCGGATTATAATTGCGGGTCACCCCCATAGTTACTACAGGAAGGCCATTTACTGTAGTTGTACCATTCGGACTCATCAAAGGCAAAGACATATAGGAACTGATAGCATCCTGATTACCAGCAAGACCATAACCAGCTCTAATCTTCAAATTGCTGATAATATCAATATCTTTCATAAATTCTTCTTCAGAAAGCACCCAAGCCAAAGATGCTGACGGGAAGAAAGCCCATTTGTTGTTTGCTCCAACTTTAGAAGAACCATCTGTACGGGCGTTCACAGTTACAATGTATTTATCGGCATATGAATAATTAACACGTCCCATGAAAGATGCCAAACTCGGATTATTATAATAAGAAGTGTTATTACCCCATTTTTAACACTGCACCTGCTTGCAAATTGTTATATAAAAAATCATCAGAACTAAATCCATTCACTGTAGCTCCAAAACCTGTGTTAGTTACCCTTTGAACTTCAGCCAAAGCTAAAGCATTGATGTAATGCTTGCCAAAAGCCTTCTTATAGGTCAACATCATATTCGCCAACATAGATTGCGACTTATTGTCACCACGATAAGCTTCACCACGATTACTCAACCCTGCTTTAATAGAAGTAGGGATGTACTTCTTGTTCTCCTTTACATTGTATGTATAAGAACCAAATGCACTCAATTTCAAATCATCTGTAATGCTATAAGTAATGCGTGCATTCGCATTAATAAATGCATTCGTTTCGCGGTCATCAATATCCAAACGACCTAGCGGATTATGCACCTCATTAGCATTGGCATTTTCATCCCACATTCCCGTCTCAGGATTCTTCACATTCGGGAAAGTGGGGTTATAAGAAGCAGCAGAATAAAATGTTTTTTGATAGTCATTCACATATCTGTTTTCTTTCAATGAACCAAACATGCCGAATTCTAATTTCAATTTATTATTGAACATATTTTGCATTGCATCAATCTTTGCTGTATAATTGCGCATCGTATTGTTCTTTATAATACCTTTCTGGTCAATAACGCCAATAGAAGCGCGATAATTGGAATCCTCATTTCCATTTGAGAAAGACAAACGATGATTCTGAGTATAACCGGACTGTTGCATTTCTTCTATAAAATTCGTATCATACCCTTTATCCAGGATACTGATACCCAAATTTTGAGCAGCAGCTCTATATTGACTCGCACTCAACATATCCAGATTCTTATAAACAGTTTCAATACCGAAACTTCCATCGTAACTCAAACTCTTCACACCATTTTTGCCCTTGATAGTAGTAACTACAATTACTCCTGATGCACCACGTGAACCATACTGAGCTGTTTCAGAAGCATCTTTCAATACTGTAAAATTCTCAATATCGGCAGGAGAAATGGCATTCAACATGTTCAAATCGCCAAACACACCGTCAATAATAACCAAAGGGTCATTGCCTCCGGTCAGAGAAGTAGTACCACGAACACGAATAGCGGGGGCAGCTGTAGGGTCACCACCTGTTTTTTGAATATTTACACCAGCTATTTTGCCCTTGATAGCAGCCAATGGATTAACCACTACACCTGCATTCATTTCTTCACGGCCTACTTTTTGAACGGCACCCGAGATAGTTCGCTGACTACCTGTAGCATAACCAATTACCACAACATCACTAAGTAACTGGGAGTCTTCTTGCAAAATAACATTCACATTAGGAGCTGCTTTTACTTCAGCTGTTAAGAAACCGACAAAAGAGACCTGAAGTATTGCACCACGAGAGGTTTGCAACTGAAAATTACCATCAATGTCGGTGATAACGCCATTAGTTGTACCCTTTTCCAAGACATTTGCACCGATTACCGGTTCGCCTGTCGCATCAGTAACAGTACCTTTCACGGTGATGTTCTGTGCATAAGCGCCAACTGACAAGAACAGCCCTAAAACTAGGGTAAGAATCGTTCGATAGATTCTAGGATTTACTTGCTTCATGCATTTAATAAATTAAAGTTAACAATATTAATTACCTATATATATTATTCGTAAAAATAATTTCGTACTTTTTGCTTTCTAATGTCTTTCAAGTACCTAAAGCATGACGCCACAAAAATATGCTTTATTAATTTAGTAAAGTATAAAGAATGTGTAAAATGTGGGGAGCAAACAATGCAAACGATTGCATGAAGTTGCACAATACGAAAAAGTCATTTGATTTTGGCTACTTTGCACCATCATACAATGCATCTGTACACTCCACATACGGCATTCCTGCATGCTATGCATATGTTTATTCAACTGAACCACAGAACTTTTCACCGCCTAACGGCCGTAAAGCAATCTGCCAACGGCCGTCAACAAATCGCCTAACGGCCGTCAACAGATCGGATGATGGCCGTTAAGCACTACACAACATCAAGACAAAACAAAAGAAACACAAAGCTTTTACTGAAGAAATGCCATGCATGTATAAACCAAGCAACATACTTTCAGGATATGAATAACGTGTCTGCACAATATTAATATGCCATTAACACGATATTAACAAAATGGCCGACATGATATTAACTTGTTACATTACAACAAGTTAACATCATGTCGGCCCTAAAAACAGAGGTGGAGCAAAATTGCTTACCATCTTTTC
>ENA-OQDX01000102-OQDX01000102.1-human-gut-metagenome-genome-assembly--contig:-NODE-102-length-9640-cov-0.974666_pt1 | contig 9640 bp, 16 predicted proteins | sample MGYA00242788_ERZ504621 | MGnify/ENA primary metagenome ERZ504621 (study PRJEB26092, sample SAMD00036303) | human gut metagenome | host: Homo sapiens | study: EMG produced TPA metagenomics assembly of the... | reverse complement strand
CTATAACGGGAGAAACCGTAAGGATTACCAAAGAAGCCGAATTCTGACTGTCTACTGATTAATAACCAGCAAAGTAATGCAATAAATGATGATACTCCGACCTACCCCACAAGATTATGACGAACTGTTGACCGTCTGGGAAGCCTCTGTCCGCAGCACACACCACTTCCTGGCAGAAAAGGATATACAGTTTTACAAACCGCTGATAAGAGAGCAGTACTTTCTTGCCGTAGAGCTTTACATCATCCGCAACGAAAAAGAAGAAATTGCCGCCTTTATGGGACTGAGCGATGAACTCATCGAGATGTTGTTTGTCCGTCCCGACCAACAAGGTAAGGGATACGGAAAACGGCTCATGGAGTACGCCGTCCACCAAAAACACATCCACAAAGTGGATGTAAACGAGCAGAACGGACAAGCTTGCCGATTTTACCAACATATGGGATTCCAAGTGGCGGCCGGGACGAAACCGACCCGACGGGAAAGCCTTTCCCTATTCTGCACCTGCAATTACCAACCCCACCACAGATTACTCAGATTGAACACAGATTATAATTTAGCAAACTTATGAAGATACATCACATCGCCATCTGGACCTTCCAACTGGAAGAGATGAAAGAGTTCTACACACGTTACTTCAACGGGAGCAGCAATGAAAAGTACATCAACCCCAAAAAAGGATTCGAATCTTATTTCCTTCACTTCGATGAAGGAACGGATTTGGAACTGATGAGCCGTACGGACATACAGAATACCCCTATTGAGGAAAACAGACTGGGACTGACCCACTTTGCCTTTGCCTTCGACAGCCAGGAAGCTGTCCTCCGACAGACAGAACGGCTACGTACAGCGGGATATACCATCGCAGGAGAGCCCCGTACCTCCGGCGACGGATATTTTGAAAGTGTCGTCCTCGACCCGGACGGTAACCGTATAGAATGTGTATTCAGGGCATAGTCTCTCAATCAGAGGAGACAAAGCTTCTCAACAGTTTTATCTCCTCTGCCCAAAGCGATTCATCGGGCGTCTCCAAAATAATAGGTATACCGTCAAAAACGCACATCTTGCATAAAGCGCCGGAAGAAATCCATACCTATCAGCCCCTTGCCGATGCTGTCGTGACGGTCTACTCTGGAGCCGAGTGCTTTCTTGGAGTCATTCAGGTGTATACCGCGCAGATAGCCGAAACCTACCGCTGTGTCAAACTCCTCAAACACCTTGTCATACTCATTCACTATATCATAGCCTGCTGTATACGTGTGGCAGGTATCAAGGCAAACTCCAACGCGAGACTTGTCATCCACCCGGTCAATGATATGTCCCAGCTGCCAGAACTCATTTCCCACATTGCTACCCTGTCCGGCTGTGTTCTCTATGACAGCCACCACATCGTGCGTCTTGCCCAATATAAGATTAATGGATTCAGCGACCTTGTCCAGACACTCTTCCACGGAAATCTTATTCAGATGGCTGCCCGGATGAAAATTCAGTAACTTCAGCCCTAATTGTTCGCAGCGCTGCATCTCATCCAGAAAAGCGGCACGGCTTTTCTGTAACCCTTCTTCTTCGGGATGCCCTAAATTTTATCAGATAACTGTCGTGAGGCAGGATATAGCGGGAATCGAAGCCAAGCTTCCCACAATTTTCCTTAAACACCCTGATACTCTCCTCCGTCAGCGGCCTTGCCACCCACTGACGCTGGTTCTTGGTAAACAAGGCAAAAGCATTTGCCCCTATCTCACTGGCATTGACGGGAGCCGCTTCCACTCCCCCACTGGCCGATACATGTGCACCTATAAATTTCATAATCTTATTGTATTTGCTCTTTCATGAATTCCCACTGGCATTTTTTCATGTCCACACACCCATTCTTTCTGAACGTCACGCCCTCTGCCTCCAGCAAAGCCCGCTGTTCCGCCCAGCACGGTGCCAGCCTGCCCTGGCTGTTCACTACCCGATGGCAGGGCAGACACATGCCGTCGGGCACATCGTGCATAGCATGTCCCACCATGCGCGAACATTGAGGTCTTCCGACAAGATAGGCTATCTGTCCGTACGTCACCACCCGCCCCGGAGGGATTGCGGCCACTACATTATAAACCTCCTGCTGAAAAGTGTCTTTGTCCATAAAAGTCTGGTTTGGGAAGGCAAAGATATGATAAATTCAGCAGGTATGCGAACAGACGTTACAAGAAAGTGGCTGCGCCGAGCGGATTGTATGTATAGGTGACATTACGGGCACGGATGATTTCGCCCGTCGGGGTAAACAATATCTGATATTTCGTCTGGAGATTTGCCATCCCTACCTCTACCGCCACGATGGACTGCCATTTGGGAAACTGTACCCAAGTGACATTCTGCACCATCCCTCCGGAATATTCACTGGCGGCAAAAGCATTGTAAACGGCAGGGGGCACTTCGTCCATTGTCTCCCAGTCCGTCTGTTGCATTACCCATTGCGCCTGCCCGTCAAACCAGACTTTCGTATCAAAACCGTTCATCAGGAAATCTGCCACATAATAAGATTCATCATGCGACCAGGCAACACCATCTGCCGTAGGATACATTTTCTTCAGTGCAGCCTGTACATCAGCAGGTGCCCAATCGGCAGAAGCCGAGACTGATACCATCAGCATCAAAACCAGAAAAGAGAATTTCAACTTACTCATAACTTCATCAGATTATCATGTTATGAGAAGAACGACGTACAGTAGATTTTGTTCACCGGCAATTCCCGGCCGTCAACTCCCAACCATTCAGTGGCAATATCAGCAAGAAACGTGACCCGCCGGTATAGTTTCTATCCAGCCTCACCTCCCCATTCAGCCTTTCAGCGATAATGCGGCAGATATTCAATCCCAATCCCGTACCTTGCTTGAACGCATCCAATTTATTGAAACGTTCGAAGATGCTGTCGGCCTTATCTTCGGGAATGCCCGAACCCGTATCGGCAACAGAAAAGGTAATCTTTCCCGCAATCTCCGAGAGAGAACAATGCAGATGAATCTCACCCTGCTCGGTATGTTTCTCTGCATTGGTCAAGAAATTGATAAGCACTTGCTCCAGACGCTTCTCATCCGTTACAATCAGATAATCATCCGCCACATCCGAAGTGAAATACAGCTTCACATTTTCCGGTTTACGATGTTCTACGGTAACAATGGCAGATTGACAAACGGCATTACAACTGTGAGGTTCCAAACGCATGGTATATTTACCGCTTTCCAAACTGGCAAGATCAAGAAGGTCGTCTACCAGCGTGGTGAGCAAATCGGAATTCTGCTGAATGCGGAGACTGAACTCGCTCTTCTCCTCTTCAGTAAACTCCATTTCGGGCAAAGACAGCATCTGGGAGAATCCGACAATGGCATTGAGCGGTGTCCGGATTTCGTGACTCATGTTCTGTATAAAGAACATCTTCATCTTATCCGACTGTTCGGCACGGTCGCGGGCCACTGTCAGTTCCTGGTTCTTCTCTTGCAAGGCAGCCATCGACTTGCGACGTTTGTACAGATAGAATATAAGAAAACAAGTAAACAGCAATAAAATCAAGGCTACCAGGCTTAGTACAACAATTTGGTGCTGCGACACAACCTGCTGTTCCTTCAGAATGGCTTTCTGCCGCTCGGCTTCCACATTGAGGCGGGCCAGTTCCAGATTACGGTTCTCCAGCACCAACTTACTGTTCTCGGCATTGATTTTCTCCAATTCGGCATGCGACTGGCTCTGTTCCAATGCCAACTGTGTATTGGCCAGACTCAACTTCGTATTTTTGTATTCCAGCACTTTGGCTTCCAGTTTCATACGCTCGTTATCCAATTGGGCTGTCAATTCGGCCAAATCTGAAGACTGCACCAGCCGGCTCAACGAGTCTTTATAATTATTGTATACAGAGGCATACAAATAAGCCTGCTCATAGTCTCCGGACTTCACATATATTTCTCTGCGCAAACGATACACCTCCATTTTATTACCCACAGAGTCAGCTGCCTTCAGAGCCTGCTCATAGTCCTTATCCAAAACCAGCCTGTATACACGAAGTCTCCTCGCCGTTTCATTCCATCCAATCCCATATTGTTTCATCTGACGCAGACATTCGTCATAGCAAGTCTGAATTCATCATCACGGCGCATCCAGTATAAGACTTGACACTTCTCCCGCATGACCCCAATACGGCTTCCGGACGTTTTTGCCTCTCTTATACCTTTCTCCGCCAGTTCCAATGCCTTATCATATCCTTCCTCCTTTTTACCACGATAATATCTGATGAGAGCCTGGTAAAGTGTTGTAGGGTCCTGCTCCGGAAGATGCTCTTGCATATACACCAAAGCTTCCTGATAGTATTCCGCAGCCAATGCTTCATTTCCACGAACACGATAAATGTTTCCCAAGGTACGAATACAAGAAAAGATTCCATAATCATGTTTATCCTCAAAGGCTTGCTTCTTCATATCTTCAGCCTTTTGTAGTGCACGCAACGTACGGCCATTGTTCAATAGCTTATTAATCTCAATTGTACAAGCAAAATAATAATACTGTAAATAGTCATTTTCCTCGCCTCGAGCCTTAACCTTTCGGCAGACTGCTCCAACATATCATAGTTATTGGCGGCAGCATAATAATGTACGGGAATGGTCAGTGCCAGGCATTGGGCTTTCTTATCTTTCTTCTTGGTAGCTTCAGCATATAGAGTATCAGCTATAAGCAACCCTTGCGGAAGGGTATTCCATCTTGTTGCCCGCTGATAAATAATATATAAGGAATCATCAATCTTATACGGATTGTTCTGTGCCCGAGCAGGTAAAGAAAATCCTGCAAGAAGTAGACACAGCAAAACCATTATATATTTTATTATCGACACAATGCAAAGATACTCTTTAAAATCCAAATAGTATAAAATATAGAAAAAAGTTCATTTTCTACAAGTTAAAATGATATTCCATGGTAATCCAGCGGCAAATGACTAACTTTACACCAGAAATTCAGAAATATGATAAGAATACATCCCATATCCGGCAACAAAAAGCAATATCTTGACCTGCTGCTGCTTGCCGACGAACAAGAGTCCATGATTGACCGTTATCTGGAACGGGGAGAGATGTTCATCCTATCCGATAATGATACAGTCAAAGCGTCTTGTGTAATCACCTGCGAGGATAAAGGAATCTACGAAATAAAGAGCATAGCTGTCTATCCGGAATACCAGCGCCAGGGATATGGAAGACAACTGATAGCATTCGTTCTTGAACATTATAAAGATCGGTGCCATACTATGCTTGTCGGCACTGGAGACAGTCCGCTAACCATCCCCTTCTATGAAAGCTGCGGATTTGCATACTCACACCGGGTACCCGATTTCTTTATCGATAATTACGACCACCCCATATTTGAAGGAGGCAAGCAACTGAAAGACATGATTTATCTGAAAAGAACGCTTCAACCAAAATAATATCCTATATTTGCATATCACTTAACTCCACACATTATGGAAGCTAAACTTTGCCAAAGCTGCGGAATGCCCTTGTCATCTGCAGAAGTACTCGGAACCAATGCCGACGGTAGCCTCAACGAGGAATATTGCACCTATTGCTACCAGCACGGCAATTTTGCACAAGACTGCACTATGGACGAAATGATAGAACATTGTGCACAGTTCACCGACGAATTCAACAAGGATTCCGGAATGAATTTCACTAAAGAGGAAGCCATTGCCGGTATGAAAGAATTCTTCCCGACCTTGAAACGCTGGCAGTCCAAACAATAAACATGCCATCCCGTATCGAGCAGGAAAAACAGACAGTAGAACGGATGGTCCGCCTCTACTGCCGGAAAAAGGAAGGTAACAAGCAATTGTGTCCCCGATGCGAGGAATTGCTGGGATATGCCCGCATTCGTCTTTCACGCTGTCCTTTCGGTGAGAATAAATCCACCTGCAGGCAATGCAGCATTCACTGCTACAAGCCCGAAATGAAAGAACGGATGCGTAAAGTCATGCGGTATGCCGGACCACGGATGCTGTTATACCATCCCGTGGCGGCACTCTGCCATTTGTGGCAGGAATATGTCCATCAGTATCTCACCAAACGTTTCGGAGTTCCGCGCCAGGAACAGCACAAACAATAAACCGTATCCAGGTCGTATCCTTCCAATGAAGAGGTGCTGTCTTTAGGCACAATCTCGCCTTTGTCAGAGATGTAGACCGGCAGGCGCTCACCTTGTCCGTTCATCACAAAAAATGCCCCCACCTTGCATTGGGGGCATACCATCTTACGCATCATCAATTGAAATAATACAAAAATATAGCCACCCCTTCCAATGCCTTCTTCTTTTCACCTTGTATTTCGATGGCAAACTTTATTTCTGCCTTTGCTACGCCGCGCAGATTCGACAGAGATTGTAAATGGGCAACCAGTCGGATGCTCTGTCCGGACAATACCGCCTGACCAAACTTCATCTTGTCCATACCATAATTAATCATCATCTTCAGGTTGTTCACTTCAATAATCTGGTTCCACAGATATGGCAACATGGACAAGGTGAGATACCCATGTGCAATAGTGCTCTTAAAAGGGCTTTCCACTTTGGCGCGTTCCGTATCGACGTGTATCCACTGATGGTCCAATGTCGCATCAGCAAACAGATTGATACGCTCCTGAGGAAGCTCTACATATTCCGAAACACCGATTTGCTGGCCTACCAGCTTTTCAAAATCCTCGTACGAGTTGATAATCACTTTTTCCATTACTCTCTATTTTATTGATAAATTATAAATTCACGCGCTTTATCCACATATCCGCCATTCGTTTATGCCCTGCAGGAGTAGGATGGATACCATCCCAAATCCAATAGGTGTCTTGAGAAGTCGGAGCAGTACCCAGAATTTCATCGAACATCACGTTATAAGGAAGAAATACCGTCTGATAGTCCTTCGCTATCCTCTCTACGATGGCGGCACAGCGACGCACCAGACTATCACGTTCTGCAAAGTCCTCACTCTTACGCATATTGCCGACATTGGCAACAAAAGGAGTGCCCAGCACTATCTTCAATTCCGGATTGGCCTGCAAAGAACGGTCAAGCAAGGAACGGTAACACTTCTCCCATCCTTCAAAATCAAAAGGCTCTTTTTTGTCACCCTGCAGATAGTAATGTACATCGTTTGTCCCCCACCAAGACGGAAAGCACATCCGGTTTCATTCCAATGACATCCTCTTCCCAGCGTTTCTCCAAATCCCGGAGAGTGTTTCCACTGATGCCACGATTAAAAAAAAGCATATTCCTTTTCCGGAAATCTCCTTGATAATGACTTGCACACAAATACATATAGCCGCTACCGTAAATATGGTTCATATCCCAAAGGCTTCGCTCCGCAGTCGGTTTGGGCATCCCGCAGGCATTTCCCCAGTTACCGTCCGTGATAGAATCTCCGATAAACAAGACACGCGGGCCGCTTGCATGGAGTAAGAGTGATATGCAGAAAAAAAACTATTACAAAGAGTCCAATACGCTTCATGGCATTTTCTTGTTAGGATGTAAAAATTGCAACAAATATACGTCTTATTCCGGCAAGTACAAAAACTCGGGTATCTTTTTCCCATTCCCCAAAAACATATATAACCCTTATTTTTATTTCCGTTCATCACAGATTAATTTGGAAATAATGTATCTTTGTCAATATCTTAATTGTTGTGACAGAACAAAAACATCACTATTAAAGATTCCGGTATGAATTCTAAATTTGATTATGACTTACTGTCAGCAATGATGACCAATGCCAATATGGGATGGTGGGAAGCTGATTTAAAGACCGAAAGCTACATTTGCTCCGAATATATCTCCCGGTTGCTGGGACTGGATGAGGATGGAACCATCAGCTTTAAAGATTTCAACAAACATATCCTAAAAGAGGAACAACGGCATACTACCACACATTCCTTCGACGACATCCGACAGACACAAGAGGCCGTATATCTGCTCAATACAACAAAAGGACCAACGTGGATAAGAAGCAAGGTATGCCTACAGAGAACCGACGAAAACGATAATGTCAAAATCTACGGCATTGCCGAAACACAAGACGGTCCCGACATGTCATCGGCATCCCAAGCCTTACAAGAGCGTAACCGTCTCCTCCATAATATTTATAAATATCTTCCGGTAGGAATTGAGCTCTATAACCGAGAGGGAATATTGATAGATATGAATGACAAAGAGCAGGAAATGTTCCATCTCAAACAGAAAGAAGATCTACTTGGAATTAATATTTTCGAGAATCCGATTTTCCCGGAAGAGATGAAAAGCAAGTTAAGAAAACATGAAAATGCAGACTTCACTTTCCGGTATGACTTCTCTAAAATAGGCAATTACTACAAGACACAGAAGAAGACGGGCACCATAGACCTTGTAACCAAAGTCACAAGCCTTTACGACGATAATCACAACCTGACCAACTATCTGCTAATCAACGCAGACAAAACGGAAACGACCGTCGCTTACAACAAAATACAAGAGTTCGAGAGCCACTTTGAGCTTATAGGTGACTATGCCAAAGTGGGATATGCCAATTATGACCTTCTTAATGAGCAAGGCTATGCCCAACGCAGCTGGTACAAGAACTTGGGTGAGAAAACAGAAACACCGTTGTCCGAAATCATCGGAACCTACAATCATCTCCACCCAGACGACCGTACTATCATGCTTGACTTCCTACAGAACGTAAAGAGAGGACTGGCACACAAGCTCAGCCGGGAAGTACGTGTTCTTAAAGAAGACGGTTCTTTCATGTGGACCCACGTCAACATCATTGTAGAACGCTACATGCCTGAACAGAACATCATAGAGATTATCTGCATCAATTACGACATCACCCAATTAAAGCAGACGGAGGCAATGCTGATACAAGCCAAGGAAAAGGCCGAAGAGGCAGACTGGCTGAAATCCGCTTTCCTTGCCAATATGAGCCATGAATCCGCACGCCGCTAAATGCGATTATCGGTTTCTCCAGCCTGCTGCACTACGTGGAAAACGAGCAGGAAAGGGAACAGTACATCTCTTTGATAAACCACAACAACCAACTGTTGCTCAAACTAATCAACGACGTTCTGGACCTTTCCAAGATAGAGGCCGGACACATAGAGCTCCATTCCGAATGGTTCAATCCGGCAGAACTCATCGAGGAAAGTATTACCGAGTACGAACGGAACGTTCCGGCAGGAGTGAAACTCTTTGCCAGGTATCCGGCAGCCCCCGGCCAGATAGAGCACGACCCGATGCGCATCAAACAGATACTGAACAACTTCATATCGAATGCACTGAAAAACACCGTGCAGGGACATATCGAAGTGTGCTACGAAATGGACACAGACAGCATAAGAATCAGTGTTTCCGATACTGGATGCGGTATTCCCCCCGAAAAACTGGGAATGATATTCGAACGGTTCGAAAGGTGGACTCCTTTGCCCAAGGTGCCGGATTAGGACTCTCCATCTGCAAATCCATCGTTGAGAAAATGAATGGAGTGATTACCGTAGATTCGACAATGGGAGTGGGAAGCACATTCACCGTGGAACTGCCCTGCCGGACAAGACCATCCTGACAACAAACGAAAAACAATGATTTATGACCGCACAGAAAGAATTTA
>ENA-OQDX01000100-OQDX01000100.1-human-gut-metagenome-genome-assembly--contig:-NODE-100-length-9764-cov-0.921241_pt1 | contig 9764 bp, 11 predicted proteins | sample MGYA00242788_ERZ504621 | MGnify/ENA primary metagenome ERZ504621 (study PRJEB26092, sample SAMD00036303) | human gut metagenome | host: Homo sapiens | study: EMG produced TPA metagenomics assembly of the... | reverse complement strand
AACCTCCGTTAGCCAGATGCGTCTCCATCCGGCTGAAATACTCACTAATTTTCAAGAACTTATCTTCATCAATCAGAGTCATACTTCCTTTCGGGAGCTGCATCTCCGTCAAAATATTATCATCCTCAATGATTGCCAGTGCATCAACCAAAGCATTGCCCAACCCAATTATTTTATCCATCTTCGATATTTTTTTTGCAAAGATATTGCATATTTCAAAATATCCTATTACTTTTGCAGCGCATTTGAGAAAAAACAACATTCTTCCTTAGCTCAGTCGGTTAGAGCATCTGACTGTTAATCAGAGGGTCCTTGGTTCAAGTCCAAGAGGAAGAGCGAAAAGGTTCGTCAATTAGGCGAACCTTTTTTGTTTTCTCCATCAGCCGCACTTAACAAACAAACGGAAATCTTTCATCTTTCATGAAATTAACATATATTTGTGGAATATTATAGGGAATTTATCCCGACCTTCTGTCTTTATTTGCAGAACCATGAAATTTAATTCAAAAATACAACTATGATGAGAACAGCCCAACTTTTTTTAATCATCGGATTGACTGTATGTACATTTTGCAAAGCACAAGACATACCCGTTCTGCCCCAAGAAAAGTTCCGGCACCATGAATTTTCCGTCAGCTATGGTTTCCTGCCCATTACCGATGCCAACAGCATGGCCGAGGAGTGCTTCGCTCCGGTACTGAGTTTCGGAGTTTATACACGCGAAAAGACAAACTACTACGGTGCCCTGAATATCAGCTACATTTATAGATTCAACCGCAAAATCAGCCTGGGAGTAACCGGAGGAATAACCGGCAACAAAGGGACAGCCAGCAGCCTTTACGAAGCTTTGGATGAAAACACCAAAGACAACCGAAGGTATCTGTATGTTCTTCCCACCTTCCGGTGGCACTGGTTTACCCGCCCCAAATTCTCTCTGTATACCTCAGCAGGGCTCGGTGCCTATTTCCTTCGGAACAGTTTTGGAGGAGAAGTCTTTCACAAGACAAGATTCGCTTATCAATTCAGTTTTCTAGGCATCGAATACGGAAGCCGGTTTGCCTTCTTCACAGAATTCGGAGTAGGATATACCGGAACAATCGTAGCAGGCGGCCGTTATCGTTTCTGACTTATGAGGTCGCTACCGCCAGTGTCAATACACTGATGCGCACACCCTCCACTTCCTTGAGCGCATCGGCACAAGCCGTAGTGGTGGCACCGGTAGTCAATACGTCATCTATAATCAGTACATGCTTCCTTGCAAAAGCGTCAGCACGACGCAGACAGAAGATACCGTCCACATTCTCCCACCGTTCATAAGAGGATTTACGGGTCTGCGTTTCCGTATGCCTCATACGGGCAACGGAAGCAGTATCCATGGGAATACCGGTGACAGCGGAAACGCCGCGGGCTATACATTCGCTCTGATTGTACCCACGCATTTTCCGCTTACGCGGATGCAGAGGAACGGGGACAATGACATCCACATCACTGAAGAAACCGGTAGCCGACAACTCCGCCGCCATAAACCGCCCCATCACTTCGCCAAGGTCTTTCCTCCCTCCATATTTCAACTGATGGAGAATGCGGCGGAAATCACTCCCTTTATGGTAAAAGAAACAAGATGTAGCATGTTCCAGAGGTATCTTCCCCCCAAAACATACGTTCCACCGGATTGTCCTTACGAAGATGATAGTTTGTCCGGGGCATATCCATATTGCACTTCATGCAGATGCCCTCTTCACCCTCTTGCAAGATAGCACCACACACGGCACACTGACGCGGAAAAAAGAGATGGACAAAAGAAAAGAACCAGGTTTTAACTATGTTTTTCATCGTATAGTATTAAAAAAACGGCAACAGAGCAATACACTCCATCGCCTTGTTTGCTATAATGGCAAGACCTCACCTGCCAACTTCAAGAACAACGGATGCAGCAGTCCGTTAGTGGCAATGATATGATGTCCGTCCAAAAAGGCGTCACTACCGCAAAAGTCAGTGATTCTTCCACCAGCCTCCAGCACCATCAGCGCCGCCGCAGAAAAATCCCATTTGCCGATAAACGCCTCAAGCCAGGCATCAAAACGTCCGGCAGCCACATAGCAGATGGCAAGCGCAGCGGAACCGGTCATGCGGATGCCTGCCACACGCCCGTAAAGTTCATGAATCAAATGCTCACCGGTACGTGCATACCGGTCGGAATTATAAGGGAGTTCCGTCACTACAAAGGCATCCTCCACCTGCTGGACAGACGAGACCTCCATCCGTTCTCCATTCACATAAGCGCCACCTCCCTGCCAGGCATAAAAACATTCATCCCGGCAAGGGTCATAAACAACTCCCAGCAACAAAGAATCCTTGTCGCGCAAAGCGATGCTGACACAATAGGGAGCATTATCATGAATATAATTCGTTGTCCCATCCAACGGGTCCACTACCCAACAGTAGGGTTCATCGTGATAGACAGCAGAACCTTCCTCGGCTATAAATCCAGCCTCGGGAAGAAGTTCCCGAAGCGCAGCCACCACCCGCTTCTCCGACTCCTTGTCTACATAAGAGACATAATCATGGGCTTGTTTCTTCTGTACCGCTTCCCGGCTGAAGTTTTTCCGCTCTTCTTTCAAGAAATATCCGGCTTCACGGGCTATGCAGCAGACAGACTCTGTCAATATCTTCAAATCCTCCATTTCTCTACATATTAGTTCCCCGCAGCCTCTTCTGCCTGCCGGTAAATAAGCCGACCGCGCTGGCTGACCGTCCATCTTCCATCTTCCAAACGCACATTCTTTGTATCATCATCTTCCACATTCCAAACATATCCCCCCGCAGGAAGGCCACGGCGCTCCAGAATCTCATTCGGCATTTCTTCTTCCGAAAAGAACAGTTCCACTTGGGTAGAATCGGGACTGAGCACCAGAAACAACATCTTCTCCGCATCATCCACAGCGTTCATACGGACTCCTTTTTCCCACAGACGGATACAGTCTTTCTGAACCTCACTCCAGGTATATCCGGCAGATGCAATGCAACCATGCTTATCCTTATCACCACCAACGACATGTACCGTATCGGCTTGTCCAGCAACTTCCGCAGTCTTTCCACTCTTGCTACCACAAGCCACAAACAGTGCTCCGGCACATAGCAAGCACATAGATGTTCCTCTTACATTCATCTTTTCTCTTTTTAATTGCTTTTTGTTTGACAAAGTTAAGAACAAATCGGCAATTTAAAAAAGTTTCTTTTTCATTATCATCAGTGCTCCGGCAGTATATACTAAGATTAATCAAGGCTTGAGATATACCACTGTCTTTCCACTACCATATTTACGGATGATCCCTTCTTCAAGAAATAGATTCAAATCCGCCACAGCCTGATGCTTCGCCCTTCCTGTCTGTTGTTCATAATCCGCACGGGTGATACAACCATACTTATCCAAATGTTGCAGTAGTTTTTGCTTTCGTTCCTCCTGAGTCAATTTAGAGTGGGAGACGTAAGGAGACGCTTTCCGTTCCAACCCCATCGTCTGAAAGCGTTTGCGGAATTTACTACCGATACGCAAATTCACATTCCGGAAATGCACGGACGGAGAGCGGATATCCTTTTTATCTGTCACAGTCTTGTCACACTTCAAGGACAAGGAGAAGAATCCCAGTTCGCCCACCTCCACAATCCATCCATCTGCCAGCCAGCTGTACAGTTCGTCCGTTATAGCCTGTAAAGTGCCGTCAAGGATGGCTGGACTGAAACCTGTAGCTTTGTGAACCAGTTCACGGAATTTGTCGGCAGGGATGGTCCCTTTGGGAAGGATACGTGCATGAAGCAAAGAGGCTTCACCATTTTCGTCCGGAGGACTCTGGTATAAATCATAATAAGCGCTCATAAGACATTAATGTATTGATTAGACAATTATAATCTTTGAATCAACTTTAATAAGTTATCCTTTCAGTAATTTTTCTTCGTTGCACCAGAGTCGTCTCTTCGTTAGACTATTGTTTAACGAAACGGCAACCATGATACAACGTAAAGACAAGCCTGCTTTAACGAATTAAAATCAGCCTTCAAAGGTAATGATAAAAGTAAAGTGAAAAATAAAAAAGGCATATTTCTATATTAAAGAAGAATATTTGTCACACTTAATCCCATTTTAAAACCGCATAACCACAGATACATCGCCAATAGTACATTTACATTCTAAACACTTTTGCAAAGTCCGTCACATTCCTATAAATTTGTAAAATACATGACAGTGATAGTGCATACGCAAATAATAATAACATAACTCTTTAATAGATGAAAAAAGCCATCATTTCTTTTAATATTCTTGCTAAGTTCCATAACAGCATTGGCACAATCAGTAAAGTATGAAACATTCATTTACAGCAGTGACGACTTAGCAGATGAAATTCAAAAGTTTATGTGAAGAAAGAAACTCTACCCGCAGTTATGTGGGAGATTTATTCAATGCCAGCAAAGAATCGGCTAAAGGTATTGCATCTGGTTACGTGACGTCCTTCATTGATTTGGGAGTAAATGCCATAGGCTCCTTGTTGACACGAAACTCGCGCCTAAAAGAGGAATGGGAGGAAACCGTCCGCAGTGAAAATGTATATACCACCCAAATCAGCACTGTATCGGAAATGAACGACTTCTATAAAGAAACTTCGTTCGATGGAGCGTTAGACCCCAAAGGCATGAGATTCGACGGAATAGGATGTTTGTCGGAAAGAGGGTAATGATACTGTTTTTTTATATCTCATGCCACATTGACCGAAGTAAAATCAGCCGTATCATAAACCACTCCAAATTTGAGCTGGCACTCGACACACTGATTATCTGTCCAACCCGTTCCAATTTGCCTAACTCCGTCTTAGACATTCCTTTTTCATTTGAAGAAAGGAAAAACTTCTGTCTCTCTATGACCATGAAGCTTACCTCATCTTGGATGAACGAGATTGTACAATTACAAAAGGACCAGGAATTAGGGGAGTTTTCATTGGAAATACCTGTCGATTCGAGCCAACTTGACAAGAATGGATTCTTTCGTTATGTACGGGAAGAGAACGAAACTCCCAAATACAAAATCAGAGGCGAAAGCTTCATTGTCCCCCCGTTCTTATATGGGCTTCCGCGATGAAAACGATGAATACCGCATCAGCTTCGGTACCGGAGAATACAAGCTATCCATAGAATTGAAAGAGACTTGTGACATAACAGAACAATATCGCAAGAACTGGAAAAGAGACCGGAAACAAAGAAAAGCAATGGACCTCGGAAGACATATTGACGCGCAGCTGGCAGGTAGTATCCAGCCAACAATGGAATGAGCTGACCAAGCAATGGGTTATTACAACACTGAAAGCACCGGCAGACATCATTACCCAGGATGTAATAGATAAGTTGGGGTTTGAAGCAGAAACGAGATACTAAAACTTTCGTTATCTCGTCATGCGAAAATGCCATCAAGACAAAATACAATAATCAATCGGCGTATGAGACGAATTTTCTTTACCCTAAGTTTATTTATATGCATATATAGTCATTCACAAAATAAACAGGCACTGCTCAAATCAGATTCTCTCTTTGCCAAAGGGGTGGAGCTTTATAACCAAAAGGATTATAAAGCTGCCATTCCCCTATTTACTGAAAGCGATAAAATAGACAAAGCAGAACTTGATTCGACGAGTAACCGCAGGGAGTATTCGGCAATGTGGCTGGGGAGTTGTTACTATAAGCTGGGAGAAATACAAACAGCCCAAAAACATTACCAATATTACACTATTATTCCTGTAGACAGACGCTTTGACCGTTCTATCGGATTCCCTTTCAGCCATCGGAGAGAAGTTCTTGTCAAAAGGCAATTTAGAAGCAGGAATTTCTGCAATAAAAGAGTGTGGAAAAAGTGAAAAAGAATGCATAGGAGAAAACCATCCATTCTATGGCAATACCTTAACTAATTTATTACCGTTATTTTGCATAACGGAAAATATTAAAGAAGCCACTACCTGCATTAAAGAAATCGTCCCCCATCTATTTAAAAAATCCTGAATGGGGGAAGAAAATTGCCAACAACATCATACCCTTCGTCTTAGCTGTAAGAAACAAAATAAATTTCGATGATATCAAAGACATCATTGAAATTAACGATGCCGCAGCATTATTTGCCGAACCCTCAATGAATGCTCCTTTTAGTAGCGCAAATGACAGTATTTACGGGCTCATTATTCAGGCAGGCATAAATTTGCTTACCAATACCAACGACATTAACGGTGCTATAGAATTCGGTGAAGAAGCGTTGAAGAAAATTTCGGGACTTAACCGTAAGGGAAATGCAAACGAATATATCATAGCAACTTCTTTGGCAACATTATATGCGGGTAATATACTTATTCCGCAACCTTATGAAGTCAGAAAAAAAGGGTTAGCGCTATATCAAAGAGCATTAGACATCGCTTTAGAGAACTATGGGGGAATACTCTGTGGAAACAGCGACGATTTATTTAAAACTCGGAAACTATTATATGAGAATGGAAGAAGAGCGTAGTTTTGACAAAGCCAAACACTGGTTACATAAAGCCTTCAACTCCAGACTCATTGATTCACTCTCCACAAATAAATATCAAACCAAGCAACTGATAGAGATATTTGCCAGCTCTTATCCTTTATTCAGTATCTTAAATGACGAAGAATACTTCCTGCAAACTGCAAAAAAAAATCACTCAAACAAACAGCTTCAGCTTTTGTGAGAATCATCTGTTAATGGAGAGTATGGCAGAGGCTTATAAAGCATACAACATTGGAAAATACGACAAAGCTATTTCTATTTATCAGCAGCTTATAAATTGTTGTCCAGAGAAACAGAGCAAACAATGTTTATCATACATAAAGAGCAAAGCCTTTACTGAATATTTAAATCAAGAATATGATAAAGCAATAGCCGATTATCTTAGCATAAAAGATATTATGGCAGATAAAACAGTTGAGCCATCTATCTCTGCATATGCCCAAATGTTAGATTTACTATCTAACTGCTATCAAAGAATCAATGATTCTATACAATCCCGGAAATATGAGGACTTATCTTTAAAAATTGAGAGAAGAAGCTATCCAAACCAATGACGGTGGAAATCCATACTACTTTTTTCAAGACAAACTAAGTGATATAGACAATATCATAAACATCTATGACACTAGGCGAGATTTTCGAAAATCAATAGATTTCCTGAAAATTAAGATAGATTCTATAATGAACCATACAGAAATACCCGATAAGAACATGGTATCGGACAACTATAGGCGAATAGGTGACAGATACGTATACTTATATGATTCGGAAAATGCACATCGGTACTTAAATAAAGCGATGACAATGATAACCGATACATTAGATGGGTATACATATGGAGGATTATTACATTCTTTTAGTCAGCTGTATAAAAAAGTATCCATAGAACCAGAGCTATCTCTACAACATAGTTTACATTCTGTTCAAGTTATGTCCGATTTTCTAATACGTAGTAAAGACAAACTCATGGCAAATCAAATTCAAGTGGAATTTGATATGATATGCAATACATGGGATAAATGCTATGAGTTATTTGACTATTTAGGGAATAGTTCAGACGCTCTTGCATGTTTGGATAAAAAAATGGACTTCATTGTTTCCATCAAAGGGAAAAAGCATCCTATGTATATACGGACAAAGTCGTATAAAATCAATAAAATGTTTCTACAATATGCATTCTCTGAAGAACGTGACATACAGAAATGCAGAGCACTCAATGATTCGTTATTGGCTATATTGGAACATAATAAAAACGATGTATACTATGATTATTCTGATATTGCAATGCATTATAGCATTATGAAAGACACCACAAATGCTATTCTATATCACAAGAAACACCTTGAAGAACTAAAAAGAGAACTATCCCCAAATCATACCAATAATGAGCGCTATATTGAAACCCTAACTGATATTGCCGAGCTGGAAGGTGAAGAGAACTACATAAAACAATTAAAAAAATAATGTAGCCAAGAGTTCACAAATAGGGGAGTTAAGAAATTTACACTTCTGGTCATTATGCCGTCTGGCAGAACTATATCGCGACAAAGGAGAGTTGGCCACGGAGCAACAATATTGGGAAAAAGCTATCTCAGCAGATATCCATAACGAATATATCGGAAACGTATTTAAGTCCCTATTCGACAATTATATGAAACAGAATAAAGAAGACAGGCTACTTGCTTATTTCCGTCAAGGAACAAACGCTATAACAAACCGACTCAAAGAAAATTTTCGTAATGCCACAGAAGCAGATAGAGAACGTATTTGGGAGGATTATAAGCAAATTCCATATACATTAGGAGAATACCTATTATACAGATACCATCAAGGTATTTCGCCCGGAGAAGTCTACAATAACCTCCTCTTCCGAAAAAACATTCTATTGAATTCTTCAATCAGTGCCATTAACCTTATAAAACATGAAGGAGACAGCCTCTTGATAAAAAAATACGAAAGAATGTTATCTATTGAACAGGAGTTGGACAGAGGAGATTCATATATTCAAGAAGGGAACCGAAAAATTTCAAAAGAACAAGCTAAAAAAAATTGCTGACAGATTCAACACTGAAATTATGCAAAGAGCTGCTATATTAGGAGATTTCACAAAAAGCCTGGAGTGCTCATGGCAAGATATTCAGAAAGAATTAAAGCCGCAAGATTTAGCCGTTGAGTTTACTTGTTTTCCTATAGGAAAAGACAGTATCATGTATGCTGCTATCACTCTAAAAAGCAAAGGGATGCCACAATTTTATTCCACTGTGTGAACAAAAAAGACATAGAAGAAATAACTGATATTTATTCAACCTCCACTCTCTACAACTTATTATGGAAACCCATACTGACTTATTCAGGAAATCTCCCTAATATATATTTCACGCCTGACGGCATACTACATAACATTGGCATAGAGTACACCATGCAGACAGCATCCCTCTACAAGAAAAATATAATTTGTACCGCCTCTCGTCTACCAGATTATTGGCACAAAATAAAAATAGAAATAACACAAAAAAAGCGATATTATACGGTGGTCTCCAATATGATGCAGATTCTGTGTCACTTATAAAAGAACATTTGAAATATGCAACAAGAAGTTATTCTCCAAATTTGGACACAATTGTAATTGATTCCCTTACTTTAAGAGGAGGTGTCTCCTACTTACCAGCTACTCTGACAGAGATAAAAAACATTCATGCTTCAATGCAACAAATCAATATCCAATCGGAACTTTATTCTGAACTGCAAGGTACTGAAGAATCATTCAAGTCATTATCAGGAAAACAAATAGACATATTACATATAGCAACGCATGGATTCTACGTGAACCAAAAGAGGTCTTCAGAATCCCCTCATACCTCAATAAACAAAGGAATGTCTAAAGAGAGTTCCTCTTTAAAACGAAGTGGATTATTGATGTCCGGAGCCAATATTGCTCTTAAAAAAAGGTGCAAATTTAAAAGACGTTGAAGATGGAATACTTACAGCCCAAGAGATCTCCACTTTAGATTTACGAGGATTAGAACTAGCCGTTCTTTCAGCTTGCCAAACCGGCATAGGAGATATAGCAGGTGACGGTGTATTTGGCTTGCAGCGGGGTTTCAAGAAAGCCGGAGCCAACACTTTATTAATGAGTCTTTGGAAAGTAGACGATAACGCCACGCACTTACTGATGACTGGAAATTCTACAAAAAATCTGTTAGCA
>ENA-OQDX01000098-OQDX01000098.1-human-gut-metagenome-genome-assembly--contig:-NODE-98-length-9884-cov-0.847289_pt1 | contig 9884 bp, 12 predicted proteins | sample MGYA00242788_ERZ504621 | MGnify/ENA primary metagenome ERZ504621 (study PRJEB26092, sample SAMD00036303) | human gut metagenome | host: Homo sapiens | study: EMG produced TPA metagenomics assembly of the... | reverse complement strand
GCCGGAAGTCTGGGAGTGCGTACGCAAAGCCAGCGACTTCGGATTCTTCGGGTTGAACTGCTTCACAATCTTTGCCCACAACATACGTGCGGCACGCATTTTGGCAATTTCCATAAAGTGGTTCGTTCCGATGGCCCAGAAGAAAGAGAGACGCGGTGCGAAAGCATCGATGTCAATACCCGCAGCCGTTCCGGCACGCAGATATTCCAAACCGTCTGCCAGGGTGTAAGCCAACTCGATGTCTGCCGTAGCACCCGCTTCCTGCATGTGGTAGCCGGAGATGGAGATAGAGTTGAACTTAGGCATTTTCTGGGAAGTATATTCAAAGATGTCAGAGATAATCTTCATAGAGAATGCAGGCGGGTAGATATAGGTATTACGCACCATGAATTCCTTCAAGATATCGTTCTGGATAGTACCAGCCATTTCTTCCAACTTGGCACCCTGCTCCAGACCTGCGTTGATGTAGAATGCCATAACAGGAAGTACGGCACCGTTCATAGTCATAGAGACGGACATCTTGTTCAAAGGAATTCCATCGAACAACACCTTCATATTCTCCAAGGAACAGATAGATACACCTGCCTTACCAACGTCACCCACTACACGTTCGTGGTCGGGGTCGTAGCCACGGTGAGTGGCCAAGTCGAAAGCTACGGACAAACCTTTCTGTCCGGAAGCCAAATTACGACGGTAAAAGGCATTTGATTCTTCCGCTGTGGAAAAGCCTGCATACTGGCGGATGGTCCAAGGACGCAACGTATACATCACCGAGTACGGACCACGCAGATAAGGAGGAAGCCCGGCAGCATAGCCCAAGTGTTCCATTCCCTCAAGGTCTTCTTTTGTATAAACAGGCTTCACCTCAATGTGTTCCGGCGTTTTCCAATCAGCATGGATGCCGTTAGCCTTTTGCCACTCAGCACCGTTGACGGGCTGAAAAGCGGCATATATATCTAAGTTTTTTAAAATCTTTTCGCATCATGTTATTTACGATTTGACGATTTACGATTTACGATTGAAGTTGCTTACTTCAAAAGTTTGGCGTTGAATTCTTTTAATGTCTCTAATACGTTGACACGGACATGGATAAAGTTCTCGATACCGGCAGCCTTCAAGTCGTCCATGCAAGCAGGAGCACCGGCTACGATAAACATGGCACGGCCATTCAGAGCCTTGAAGGCGGGAACAGCATATTCTGCATATTCATCATCACTTGAACACAATACCACGATGTCGGCCTTGGCAGCCATTGCAGCTTCTATACCTTCTTCTACGGTGGAGAAACCGAGGTTGTCTACAACTTCATATCCGGCACAAGCCAAGAAATTGCAAGAGTACTGTGCACGTGCTTGGCGCATGGCCAAATTACCGATAGTCAGCATAAACGCTTTCGGACGTTTGCCGGAAGCCTCTGTTTCGAGACGCAACGCTTCAAATTCACTGGCAGCACGGTCAAAGTTCAGTGTCGGAACATCTTTCTCGCACGTATGTCCGCCGCCGCAACAGCAAGTAGCCTCAACCGGTTTTCTTATCCCCGGCCTTTTCATTGAAGTTGGGGAACTGGTTGGTACCCAGCAACACTTCCTTACGCTTGGCGACTGCAGCATGACGTGCCTTGTTGCTCTCGTTTACGGCAGCCTGCACTTTTCCGGCTTTCACGGAAGCATAGAAACCACCGTCTTCTTCTACAGTGAGGAAGAGGTCCCAAGCCTGCTTGGCAATAGAGACGGTCAAGTTCTCGATATAGTAAGAACCTGCAGCCGGGTCTATAACCTTATCGAAGTGCGATTCTTCTTTCAACAGCAATTGTTGGTTACGCGCCATACGCTCAGAGAATTCGTTAGGAGCATCATAAGTCTTGTCGAACGGAGTAACCGTCATTGAGTCAACACCAGCAAGGGCGGCACTCATCGCCTCAGTCTGCGTACGCAACAAGTTTACGTGTGCATCAAACAAAGTCAAGTTGAATGAAGAAGTTTCCGCATGAATCTTCATCTTGGCTGCACAGCGACACTCGTTATCCTTACCCTTGTTGTCGCAGTCGCGCAGACACTCAGGACTGTAAGAAGCCACAATATTAGCCCACAGCATACGTGCAGCGCGGAATTTGGCTATTTCAAGGAAGTAGTTGGAACTGATACCGAAATTGAACTTAATCTTCTTGGCTACCATTGCAGCCGGCAGACCGGCATCAACCAGCTGATTCATATATTCATTACCCCAAGCCAAAGCATAACCCAACTCCTGGAAAATATAAGAACCTGCATTGTTTAATGTCAACGCGTTCACATTCAATACACGGTATTTCGGAAGGGAAGCGGTAGCCTCGAGCAGCGCCTTGGCTGTTGCCACCATATCACCTTTTTTCTTTACCTTTGGCCAGTATTTTGTTGAAGTAGTCATAGTTGATGGAGCCCTGCAATTTCGTCAAGTCATAATCCTTCTTCTGGAAATAAGCGACAAGAAGTTCTGCAAGTTCCACCACATGCCCCTGGCAGGTAGAGAAATTCAACTCGACACATTCCGCGCAGATATCTTTCAACAAAGTTTCAATATACTCTGCGTTCAATTCCTTGGCCTTTACATGGAAAGAGAGTGAATCTACACCTTTATTCAAGATATCCAACGCCTTGGCATTGGCCTCTTTGGGGCATTCCACTTTGATTTCCTGACGAACAAGCCATTCATTGTTGTCTTTCTTGGTACCTCTGAGATAAGGAAACTCGCCGGGAAGGGCATCTGTCGTCTTCAAACCTTCCAGGTCCTCCATACGGTAGAAAGGTTTCACCTTAAATCCTTCGTTTGTCTTCCAAACGAGCTTCTTCTCGAAATCCGCCCCTTTCAGGTCTGCGGTAACTTTCTCCATCCACTGCTCAGTGGAAACGGGAGAAAAGTCGGAGAAGAGTTTTTCTTTACTGTCTGCCATAGTTTATTTAAAATTTAAATAGATGAATACTATTCATTTTTGTCATCAAGAGACTTGCAAATATAAACAAATACTTAGAACAAAAATCTTTTTTTTAGAGAAAATTGCACTTACAGATGACTCCGTGTCCATACGGATTCAGCGTATTCACCGGAAGCATACTCTACTTTTGCAAAGTTGATATAGCAAAAAGTACCACAAAGCCTTTGCTACCTCCTTTTTATTAAGTAATTTTGCGCGAAATTTAAAAACGACATATTAATAAGGTACTATGAATTGGTTAGAAAGCTTGCTATGGGACCCTTCATCTGTCGCTCACATCGTTTGTTTGTATGCATTCGTAATATCTGTGGGCGTATTGCTGGGTAAGATTAAGATTTTCGGGGTATCGTTGGGGGTTACATTCGTCCTCTTTGCCGGTATCCTGATGGGGCCATTTTTGGCTTCACGGGCGAAACACACATTTTGCATTTCATCCGCGAATTCGGTTTGATTTTATTTGTATTCTGTATCGGTCTGCAAGTCGGGCCCTCCTTCTTCTCTTCCTTTAAGAAAGGGGGTATGCGGCTGAACATGCTTGCTGTCGGCATCGTATTGCTGAATATCGCAGTAGCATTGAGCATCTACTTCATTGACGGAGGGATAGACTTGCCAATGATAGTAGGTATTCTCTATGGTGCCGTAACCAATACTCCGGGTCTGGGTGCCGCACAAGAAGCCCTGAACCAGATAAACTATACGGGAGACCCCATTGCACTGGGATATGCCTGCGCCTATCCGCTTGGTGTGGTAGGTATCATAGGTTCCATCATAGCCATCCGCTATATCTGCCGGGTGAACCTCAAGAAAGAGGAACAGGAACTCAATACGCAGGAAGCCGATGTTAAGCATCAGCCGCACATGCTTCACCTCGAAGTACGCAATGAATCAATTTCCGGAAAGACCCTGCTCCAGATAAAGGATTTCCTGGGACGTCCGTTTGTATGTTCGCGCATACGCCACGAGGGGCACGTCAGTATCCCCCAATCATGAAACAATATTCCACGTAGGAGACCAGCTCTTCATCGTATGTTCCGAAGAAGATGCCGAAGCGGTGGCTGCCTTTATCGGAAAAGAAATACACGTAGACTGGGAAAAGCAGGACACTCCGATGGTTTCCCGCCGTATCCTCGTCACCAAGTCCGAAATCAATGGCAAGAAGTTGGGAAGCCTCCACTTCCGCAGCATGTACGGTGTAAATGTAACCCGTATCAACCGTTCGGGTATGGACTTGTTTGCCGATCCCAATCTGGTACTTCAGGTAGGTGACCGTGTAATGGTGGTCGGCCAGCAGGATGCCGTAGAACGTGTAGCCGGCGTATTGGGTAATCAGTTGAAACGTTTGGACACTCCGAATATCGTAACTATTTTTGTGGGAATCTTTTTTGGGAATCCTGCTGGGTAGTCTGCCTATCGCATTCCCGGGTATGCCGACACCGGTTAAGTTAGGTTTGGCTGGTGGTCCGCTGGTAGTGGCCATCCTCATCGGACGTTTCGGTCACAAAATGCATCTTGTGACATACACCACCATGAGTGCCAACTTGATGTTGCGTGAAATCGGTATCGTGCTCTTCCTTGCCAGCGTCGGCATAGAAGCCGGTGAGCATTTTGTGCAGACCGTGGTAGAAGGCAGCGGATTGCTGTACGTGGGATATGGTTTCCTGATAACCGTTATTCCTTTGTTGATAATCGGTATGATTGCCCGCTTCTACTGCAAGGTGAACTACTTCACGTTAATGGGTCTGATTGCCGGTAGTAACACAGACCCTCCTGCATTGGCATATGCCAACCAGACATCGGGCAATGACGCTCCGGCAGTAGGCTATTCTACAGTATATCCGTTGACTATGTTCCTGCGTATTTTGGCGGGGCAGATGATATTGCTGACAATGATGTAATAGGAAATGCAATAACCTCCTTAAAATAAAACCTCCGGTCTTTTCATATTATAGTTTTGAAAAGACTGGAGGCTTTATTTTGAAGATTATCCATCAACGGCAACGATCAAAGAAAGATTCTATCGCCTCCTTATCCACAAAGTAGCCTTTCACCCCGCATACCATGCGGTTGTTCATAAGCAACCCTTCATACCCATTCCGGTCCACATCCAGCACCTCCTTCTGATAGGTTTCTGAAACGGTATGCGCCTTTTCGTCAGCAGGCAATTGCTGGTAAGTACCAATGTACCAATTGCCGTCAAACAGATTGTTTGTAGAGCTTGTCATAGAGAATCTGCTTGCCTCGGCAGCATAGAAAGTATTCTGTTTGAAAAACGTGTCATCAGCAAAACCATCCCAAGAATCGGAAGTAATCATCGTACGGTCCACGTTAGCAGCCGGCTTTGCATTGGCATGAATAATATTGTGTTCTACCAGCACATGTTTCGCAGGACCGGCAACATGTATGCTCGGCGAAAACATCCCTGCACGGGTTTCTTTGGGACGAATACCATCGCCGATACTGATATTATAGCGTACCACGTAGAAGTCCTGCCCATTGTTCCAGGAGTTACCGGTGTCCTTAGGGTCGAAATATTTCATGACGTAGACCATGGACAAAGAAGCGGCTGCGCCACCGTACCAATTGCCTTCCCCGCCCTTGCCGTTCCACGACATGCCGCGTACAAACAAAGTGCTGTAAAGCCGTGGGTCACGGTTGGCAAAATGGGCGGCATTGGGGCGCGTCACATCCAATACTCCATTGTTCATTTCCCCGTAGTTACGGTCGGTCACCGGAGTACCGTCCGTCAGGTAATAGTCATCCGCCAGGTTTAGTGTACCGTTCATTGATTCGATAGGAGTATTCCAGTGTGCATTGAAAGACATCCGGTCCACACTTGCCGAAGTCTCGGAACTTCCGTATACCTTTATACCCGGCAGAAAGAACACCCACAGCAGTAAGAGGAATCCCAATCGTGACATACCGAGCACTCAGTTCACCTAAGATTGAGTTTCTGTTTCACAAATTCCTCGATGAAATCCGTCGTTCTCTCAACTCCCAATACAGAGGAATCGATACACAAATGATATGTCTCGGCAGCCCCCCCATTTTTTTATAGCTGTAGTAGTTATAGTATTCGGCGCGTTTCTTATCCGCTTTGTTCATCATCTCCTCCGCTTCACGCTCAGAAATGGAATGCATTCGGCAAAGGCGTTTGATGCGCTCTTCATTGGAGCAGGAAATGAAAACATTGACACAGCGTGGATTATCCCGAAGAATATAATCAGCACAACGTCCCACGAACACGCAGGACTTCTCCTCCGCCAATCGGCGTATCACGTCACTTTGCACTTTGAACAGAGCATCATTACTCAGGCAATTCGTAGCAGGGATAGCCCCGTCACTGACAAAAGGGAAACGCATGCCGAAGAGCCCTCCAATAATGCCTTGTGAAGCTTTCTCATCAGCTTTTTCAAAAAACTCACAACATAGTCCACTCTCTTCGGAAGCCAGCCCTAATCAGCTCCTTATCATAAAAATCAATTCCCAGACGGGTAGCCAGCTTCTCGCCTATCTCCCGTCCACCACTACCCAACTGACGGCCTATATTGACTATAAAATTATTGTCCATATGCTTGTTAATCTATTAGTTTGCAGATAGCAAATATAAATATTCTTACGGAATATCTACAGAAAGCATATGAAAAATTTTATTTTAATGTGCTGCAGCAGTCTTAAACTTACGGAATTGATAAACCAGCATCACCAGTGCTATCAAGCTTGCAAGCAAATCGGATACCGGCATACTATACCACACCCCGGCCACGCCAAAGAAGTGCGGCAGAATAAGCAGACAAGGAAGCAGAATCAGCATCTGCCGCGTAAGTGAAAGGAATATCGCCTTGCCCGCCATCCCTATACTTTGGAAGAAATTGGAGGTTACCATCTGGAAACCGATAATGGGGAAGAACATCACCGTAATACGCAATCCCGTAGCCGAAAGTTCCGTCAATTCTGCGTCTGATGTAAAGATACCCACCACCAGATTAGGTGCCAGCATCCCTACCAAGAAGCCAAAGGTTGTCACACAGGTGGCATAGATTATTGTCAGTTTCAGTACCTTGTTCACCCGGTCGTACAACTTTGCTCCGAAGTTATATCCGGCAATGGGCTGCATTCCCTGGTTTAATCCCATCACAATCATAACTACGATAAACACCAAGCGGTTCACAATACCAAAGGCACCGATAGCCAAGTCGCCTCCGTACTTCTTCAATCCCTGATTGATAAGGATTACAATAAGGCAAGCCGCCAGGTTCATCAGAAAAGGAGACATACCGATAGCCAGTGAATCAAATACAATCTTACGCTTCAGACGGAAGATACCCCGGCGGAAGTGCAGCAATTCATTGGCGTTATTGAACTGCTTGAGTTGCCACAGCAAGGCAATGACCTGCGCAGACACCGTAGCAATGGCAGCCCCGCGAATCCCCCAGTCGAACATAAATATAAAAATAGGAGCCAATATCGTATTGATAGCCACCGTAGCAATAGTGGCATACATCGCCTGCTTGGGATGTCCCGAAGCACGCAGCACCGCATTCAGACCCAGATAGAGATGGGTAACAACGTTGCCCAACAAGATTATCTCCATAAACTGCCGCGCATATTCCACCGTCTCATCACTGCCACCAAAGAAATAAAGGATAGGATTAAGAAAAGGAAAGACTATAACGGTAAACGCCAAACCCAACAAAATATTCAGTACAAACACATTGCCCAGCACCCGTTGCGCCGTATCATAATCCTTCTGTCCCAGCTTTACCGAAATCAGTGTAGCAGCACCTACGCCTACCAATGCACCGAAAGCAGCCCCGAGGTTCATCAACGGGAAAGTCAGTGCCAATGCCGACAGAGCCATGGTCCCCACACCGTGACCGATGAAAATACTATCTACCATATTATATAAAGAAGATGCCGTCATGGCAATGATTGCCGGCACGGCATACTGCATCAAGAGTTTTCCGATGCTCTCCGTACCCAACGCTGTGGGTGTCTTTTGTGCTGTCATACTATATACCTATTTCTTTTTACCGGGTGCAAAGGTACGTATTTTCCGTCAAAAGGTTCGCTATCTGAAAAATGTTTCGTACTTTTGTACCCAAATTGAGTGAAATATAGCGAAATGAACGTATTAGAACTAAGTGAACAAGAAATCATTCGTCGCAACAGTATGAATGAACTTCGCGCGATGGGCATTGAGCCTTATCCCGCAGCAGAGTATGTAACAAATGCTTTCTCTACCGATATTAAAGCTGAATTCAACGACGATGCAGAGCCTCGCCAAGTGTCCGTTGCCGGACGTATCATGAGCCGCCGTATCATGGGTAAAGCATCTTTCATCGAATTGCAGGACTCCAAAGGACGCATCCAGGTATATATCACCCGCGATGACATCTGTCCGGACGAGGACAAGGAGATGTACAATACCGTGTTCAAACGTTTGCTCGATTTAGGCGACTTTATCGGCATTGAAGGATTCGTATTCCGTACCCAAATGGGCGAAATCAGCATCCATGCCAAGAAGCTGACCGTACTTGCAAAGAGTATCAAGCCCCTGCCTATCGTGAAATATAAGGACGGCGTGGCTTACGACTCTTTCGAAGACCCCGAACTCCGCTACCGCCAGCGTTATGTAGACCTTATCGTGAACGACGGCGTGAAAGAAAAATTCCTGAAGCGCGCCACCGTCATCAAGACCATGCGTGCTGTGCTGGATGAAGCCGGCTACACGGAAGTGGAGACGCCGATTCTTCAATCCATCCCCGGTGGAGCAAGCGCCCGTCCGTTCATCACCCACCATAACTCTCTGGATATAGACCTCTACCTGCGTATCGCCACCGAGCTTTACTTGAAGCGACTGATTGTGGGCGGATTCGAAGGTGTATATGAAATAGGCAAGAACTTCCGTAACGAGGTATGGACAAGAACCATAACCCGGAATTCACTTGTATGGAGCTGTACGTGCAGTACAAGGACTACAACTGGATGATGAGTTTTACGGAGAAATTGCTGGAACGCATCTGTATCGCCGTAAACGGCTGCACAGAAACCGAGATAGACGGCAAGAGCATTAGCTTCAAAGCTCCCTACCGCCGTCTGCCCATCCTGGAAGCCATCAAGGAAAAGACCGGATACGACCTCGAAGGCAAGAGCGAGGACGAAATCCGCCAGGTGTGCAAGGAACTGAATATGGAAATTGACGACACCATGGGCAAGGGCAAGCTGATTGATGAAATCTTCGGAGAATTCTGCGAAGGTACTTTCATACAGCCCACTTTCATCACCGACTATCCCGTAGAGATGAGCCCGCTGACCAAGATGCACCGCAGCAAGCCGGGACTGACCGAACGTTTCGAGCTGATGGTGAACGGCAAGGAACTTGCCAACGCTTACAGCGAGCTGAACGACCCGATAGACCAGGAAGAACGCTTCAAAGACCAACTCCGCTTGAGCGAAAAGGGAGACGACGAAGCGATGTTCATCGACCAGGACTTCCTGAAAGCATTGCAATACGGTATGCCTCCCACATCGGGCATCGGTATCGGCATCGACCGTCTGACCATGTTAATGACGGGCGAATCCTTTATCCAAGAAGTACTTTTCTTCCCGCAGATGCGTCCGGAAAAGGTTATCCCCAAAGATGCTCCTGCACGATACACAGAGCTGGGCATCCCCGAAGACTGGGTGGCTGTAATCCAGAAAGCCGGCTACAAACCTGGTGAGTGACATGAAAGATGTGAATCCGCAAAAACTCCACATGGACATCTGCGGTATCAACAAGAAATATAAATTGGAACTGGCAAACCCGACGTAAACGAAGTTGCTGACTGGGTCGGAAGAATTAAGAATTAAAAATTAAAGAATTAAATAGGCAAGATTAAAGATTAAGAGGAGGAGGAAGGTACTCCTTTCC
>ENA-OQDX01000097-OQDX01000097.1-human-gut-metagenome-genome-assembly--contig:-NODE-97-length-9921-cov-0.984582_pt1 | contig 9921 bp, 9 predicted proteins | sample MGYA00242788_ERZ504621 | MGnify/ENA primary metagenome ERZ504621 (study PRJEB26092, sample SAMD00036303) | human gut metagenome | host: Homo sapiens | study: EMG produced TPA metagenomics assembly of the... | reverse complement strand
TTGCGGACCAGGATAATACGGTTCTTCTTCTGACCGAGGATTTCCAACGCATCCACATCATAATCGGGAGCGATAATCACCTCAAAGAAAATTTTTATTGATTTCTTCGGCAGCAGCCTTGTCAATCACGGCATTAGTGATGAGCACACCACCAAAAGCGGATACCGGGTCACCGGCAAGCGCATCGTTCCATGCTTCGAGCACAGTGGGACGTGAAGCCAGTCCACAAGCATTATTATGCTTCAGGATAGCGAAAGTCGTATCCTTGAATTCGTCAATCAAGTCAACGGCAGCATTGATGTCGAGCAGGTTGTTATAAGAGATTTCCTTACCGTGAATCTGGTCGAACATAGCATCCAGATTGCCATAGAAATAACCTTTCTGATGCGGATTCTCACCATAGCGTAAAGTCTTCTGGCTGTTGGCAGAGCAACGGAAAGCGGAACCTTCCTCACCATCGAAATAGTTGAAGATGGCAGAATCATAGTGTGAAGACACTCCGAAAGCCTCTTTGGCAAACCAACGGCGTTCTTCGATGGTAGTAGTGGCTCCGTGTTCCATCAGCATGTCGCGGAACGGCTGATATTGTGCTTGCGAAGCGATGATAACCACGTCGTTATAGTTCTTGGCTGCGGCACGAATCAGAGAGATACCGCCTATGTCAATCTTTTCGATGATGGCAGGTTCTTCGGCACCACTGGCAACGGTAGCCTCAAACGGATAGAGGTCAACAATGACGAGGTCTATTTCGGGGATTTCATATTTTTCAATCTGTTGCATGTCTTGCTCCAATCCGCGGCGGCAAAGAATACCTCCAAAAACCTCGGATGCAAAGTCTTCACGCGTCCGCCCAGGATGGAAGGGTATGTAGTGAGGTCTTCCACTGCCTTGCAGGGATAACCCAGGGATTCTATAAACTGACGGGTTCCACCGGTTGAGAGGAACTCTACACCTTCTTCATGCAGTTTGGTAATGATTTCGTCCAAACCTTCCTTATGGTAAACAGATACCAGAGCTGTTTTGATTCTTTTTTGTTTCAGACATGGATTTGCGTATTAAAGTATGCGTATATTAGTATTTGATGCGCAAAGTTACAAATTTTGTTTATTCATACATACATTCATACACAATAAATTAGGTATAATTAAAAAAGGCGGCATCTGTTTCCAGTCTGCCGCCTTTTTTTAAGGGTTATTTTGTTGGTTTACCAAATAGATACACGTTTTTCTACCGGCAAGAACATCGGGTCTTTTTCTGTCACGTTGAATGCCTCATACCAAGCACCGATTTGCGGCAATGCACCGTTTACGCGCCATTCGCCCAATGAGTGCACATCACTTTTTGTGCGGTTCAGCACTTCTTCGGGACGGATATCATTAGCCCATACACCTGCGTATGCCAGGAAGAAACGTTGTTCGGGAGTAAGACCGTCCAGCACCGGCAGCGGATTGGCAGCCGTAGCTTTCTTGAATGCCTGATAAGAAACCTGCAGACCACCGTGGTCGGCAATATTCTCACCCAATGTCATGCGTCCGTTGGCATATACGCCCGGAGCAACCTCGATGCTATCGAAGAAGTTCACCATCACCTGGGCACGCTCGTCAAAGTTCTTGGCGTCTTCAGCGGTCCACCAGTCTTTCAGGTTACCGTCCTTGTCGTACTGGCGGCCCTGGTCATCGAATCCGTGAGTCATCTCATGACCGATTACCACACCGATGGCACCGTAGTTAAAGGCGTCATCCGCATTCATATCGAAGAAAGGATATTGCAGGATACCGGCGGGGAAACAGATTTCGTTCGTAGTCGGGTTATAGTAAGCGTTGACGGTCTGCGGAGTCATCAGCCATTCATCCTTATCCACCGGCTTGCCGGCCTTGGCTATCATTTCGGCATGGCTCCACTCGTTGGCACGTTCCATGTTTGCCCAGTAAGAGTCGTTTTTGATTTCCAGTGTGGAGTAGTCTTTCCAAGTGTCGGGATAACCAATCTTCACATGGAAGGTAGCCAGTTTCTCCAGAGCTTTCACCTTAGTGGAATCACCCATCCAGGCAAGATTCTGAATACGTTCGCCCAAGCTTTCCTGCAAGTTCTTCACCAAAGTCACCATACGCTCCTTGGCAGCAGCAGGGAAATATTTCTCCACGTACATCTGACCTACAGCTTCGCCCAGCGCGCCGCTTACAGTGCTTACCGCTCTCTTCCAGCGGGGCTGCATCTCTTGTGTACCGCTCATGGTGCGGCTGTAGAAGTCGAAGTTCTGTTCTGCCATAGCATCGTTCAGCAAGCTTGCGGCAGAATCAATCAATTTCCATTGCAGATAAAGGCTCTGCTGTTCAATGGGCAGCGTATCCAGAATATCGGCAGCAGCTTTCAGTGAAGCGGGCTGGCCTACGATAATTTCCTTCACATCCTTCAAGCCCATGGCAGACAAATAAGCATCCCAATCGAAAGTAGGATAATTCTTCTTCAACTCTTCCATGCTCATCTTGTTATAATTGGCATGCGGGTCACGCAACTCCGTACGAGAGCGGAAAGCCTTGGCAAGACGTGTTTCCACATCCATCACCACCTCCATACCTTTCTTGGCAGTAGCCTCGTCGAAACCAGCCAACTGATACATCTTCTGTACATGTGTACGGAAAGCATCACGAATTTTGGCAGTAGCCTCATCATTCTCCAGATAGTATTCACGTTCGCCCATGCTCAGCCCGGTCTGATAGGTCTGTACAGCATTCATGCTACTGTTCATTTCGTCAGCGCCAACATACAGCACGTTGTAGGCGATGATACCCTTCTTCTGCATATCGCCCAGCAAGGCATAAAGCTCCTTCTTGTCCTTCAAAGCAGCCAGCTGGTCGAGTTCAGCCTTGATGGGGGCTACACCGTCCTTGTTCAGCTTCACGCTGTCCATTACGATTTTGTACAAGTCACCGATTTTTTGTGCCACGCTGCCGGCTTCGTGCTGGGTGGCGGCAAGCTCTTCAATCAGTCCTTGAATCTGCTTGCGGTTGTTTTCTGCAAGGATAGTAAAAGAACCGTACTGTGAGTATTCAGCAGGAATCGGATTGTTCTTCATCCAACCGCCACATGCGTATTGGTAAAAGTCAGTTCCGGGTAGAGCCGTTGTGTCAAGATTGGCGAGCTGGATGCCTGCTGTAAGTTCAGCCTGCTGCTTGCCGGTGTTGCAGGAAGCCGTCATCAGACAGAATGCTGCAATGGGTAACAAATGATTTGCTTTCATAAACATATAAAATATAATAGTTAGTGATTCTCCAACTCTACAGTAGCCGCGTCCCACTCTTCCATCACGCGGTCAAGCTGCTCTTTCAGTTTTTTGGTGCTGCTCATAAAGCGACATGTCCGAAGCACCTTCCGGTGTGGCCATCCTGGCCTCAAGAATGGCAATGGCAGCCTCCGTCTGCTCTATCTCCGCTTCACAATCGGCAACGCGACGTTCCAGTTTCTTGAGCTTCTTATTAAGCTCCTTCTGCTCCTCATAAGAGAGTTTGGCTGCCGAGGGTTGAACCGGTTCTGCACCAACATTTCCCGATGCCGCCTTACCGGCAGTGGGCGAAGCGGAAAGTGAAGGGGATTTCTGTAACTCATTCAGGCTCTCTATCTGCTTCTTTTGCAGGAAATCATAAATTCCTCCCAGATGTTCCTTCACCAGTCCGCCACCAAACTCGTACACTTTAGTCGCAAGTCCGTCCAGAAAATCACGGTCATGGCTGACTATTATCACCGTTCCGTCAAAATCGCGGATAGCCTCCTTCAACACATCTTTGGAACGCATGTCAAGATGATTCGTAGGTTCGTCGAGAATCAGGAAATTCACCGGCTCCAACAGCAGTTTTATCATGGCAAGCCGGGTACGCTCTCCACCGCTGAGCACCTTCACCTTTTTATCCGAAGCCTCACCGCCGAACATGAAAGCACCTAGAATATCACGGATTTTGAGGCGGATATCCCCTACGGCCACGCGGTCAATCGTATCGAATACAGTCAGGCTCTCATCCAAAAGCTGTGCCTGGTTCTGGGCAAAATATCCAATCTGCACATTATGTCCCAGTGTAAGCTTACCGGTATAATCCGTAATCTCACCCATAATACACTTTACAAGCGTAGACTTACCTTCGCCGTTCTTACCGACAAAAGCAACCTTCTCTCCTCGGTTGATAGTCAAATTCACATCGTGGAAAACAACGTGCCCACCGTAGGATTTCTCCATATCCTCGCAGATAACGGGATAATTACCGCTACGGCTACTGCAAACAAACTTCAGGCGCAAAGAGGAGTTGTCTTCCTCATCCACTTCGATGCGCTCTATCTTTTCGAGCTGCTTGATGCGGCTCTGCACTTGCACAGCCTTGGTAGCTTTGTACCGGAAACGTTCGATGAAATCTTCCGTATCTTGTATCTGCTTCTGCTGATTCTCGTAAGCACGTAGTTGCTGCTCCCGGCGCTCCTTGCGAAGCACCACGAACTCATCGTATTTCACTTTATAGTCGTAAATGCGTCCACAAGTTATTTCGATGGTACGCGTAGTGACATTGTTCAAAAAGGCGCGGTCGTGGCTGACAAGCACCACCGCATTGGCACGGGTGGAAAGGAAGTTCTCCAACCACTGGATACTCTCGATGTCAAGGTGGTTGGTAGGCTCGTCGAGCAGCAACACATCCGGACGGCGAAGCAACAGCTTGGCAAGCTCTATACGCATACGCCAACCACCGGAAAACTCGCTTGTAGAGCGGTCAAAGTCCTCGCGGCTGAAGCCCAGCCCTTGGAGCGTGCGCTCTATTTCGGCACGGTAGTTGGTGCCGCCCATCATCAGAAAACGTTCGTTTTCGTGAGTGAAGCGGTCAATCAGTTTCTGGTAATCCTCGCTGTCGTAATCGGTACGTTCGGCAAGTTGCCGATTCATGCGTTCGATGCCCGCCTGCATCTCAAAAAATATGCTCGAAGGCAAGTTCAGCCTCCTGCATTACGGTGCGCTTGTCACTGAGTATCATCACTTGGGGCAAATACCCGATAGTACATTCGCGAGGAACGGCAACAATGCCGGCAGTGGGCTGCTGAATGCCAGCCAATATCTTGAGCATGGTGGACTTACCGGCACCATTCTTGCCGACAAGAGCTATACGGTCTTTCTTATTGATAACATAAGAGACGTCTTCGAACAGAGGAGTGGCATTAAATTCTACCTTCAGTCCTTCTACAGATATCATAGTGTCAATGAATTTATCGTTCAAGACTGCAAAGGTAGCGATTTTCAACGTTATACAATATCATACGCTCACATAATTACATCAAATATCCAAGAAAGAGAACACTACTCCCGCATTTCCTGCGGAAGGACAATTGCAAAGCGGCTCCCCTTGCCAAGAGTTGAAGCCACTTCTATTTTTCCATGAAACCTTTCAATGATAGTCCTGCAAATGGCCAATCCCAATCCCGTGCCCTGCACAAAAGCATCTCCCTTATAGAAACGTTCAAAAAATGTGCGCCAGAACTTCTTCCGACATGCCAGTTCCCGTATCTTCCACAAAGACTTCCAATGTAGCAAAGTCCTTCAGCCTATACCCTATGGTTATGCGTCCTTCAGCAGTGAACTTCACCGCATTATTGATAAGATTGTTGACAACTTGCCCCAAACGCGTAGGATCTGTATAGATAACTGCCGCCCGGTCCGGAAGGTCTAGCAGTAGCTCCACTCCTTTCCGAAGATTCATCTTCTGCGCACTGTAAATGCTTTCCAATATGCCATTTAAAGAAACCTTCTCAAAATGGAATTCCATCGTGTTCGATTCTATCTTGGACAAATCCAGAATATCTGAAATCAACACCATTAACAACTGGCTGTTCTTTTCAATCAAAGACGTAAATTCCATAATCTCCTGCCGCGACAAGTCGGCATCCCCACAAGCCAGTAGTGTAGAGAAGCCCACAATGGCATTTAGTGGCGTACGTATCTCGTGGCTCATATTAGCAAGAAATACGCTCTTCAACTCATCGCTACGTTGCGCTTTCTGTAAAGCCTCGTTCAATTTATTCTCCGTATCCTTGTATTTCTGCGTACTCATGCAAATACCGATGATACGGAACGGCAAATCCGTCAATTGCCCCACATAAGTAGATTGCGCCTCAAACCACTCCCACTTGCCGTCTCCCCTCCGTAGACGGTATTCCACTGGGCGTTCGTACAAATTACCATGCAACTGTAAAGCCAAAGCATCAAACACTCCCTTCCGGTCGTCCGGATGAATCAGAAATGCGAATTCCTCAGGCGTCAGCGTATAGTCACGCGTAGGAATCCCCAAATATTCAAAATAACGCGGTTCTATAATCATCAGATTATGTTCCATGTCGAAAGACCATTGAAATATCTGGGTACGACTCAGCGCAATATTCAGCAAATGCTTCTGTGTCCGTTCTTCCAACACATTCCTGAAATAGAGTACAATCCTCACCAATTGTCCATCTTCATGAATTCCCACCATAGCACCTTGTATCAGAAAACTGATACCACTCTTCAATTCACGTATAAAGCAATTGGTATCTAAGGGAATAATCCGCACATCCCTCTCCCGAAGTTGCAGCAAAAGGTCTTCTAACACATTCTTTTTATCACATACCACCTCCAATAAGTCAGTGATACGCCGCCCTATCACATGCTCATTCAATTGGAGTTCATTCATCACCTGCTGATTCAGACGCCAGATACAATCTTCCAAATCAATCATAATAATGCTGACGGGCCATGAGTTGAACAACTGCTCGGAGATGGCATTTATTATACGTACTTCTTGAGGAACATTCGGATTCATCAGAATTGGTTTATCATACAAGAAGCAAAGTTCGGGTTAAAAATGCTTATACCACAAACAAACCCTTATAAATCAATATTCCATTTTAATATGTATATATTCTATTATTCACAACTTTACCTTATTTAACAGAGATAAGTTGAGCGTAATATTGATTTTAACTGTTACCTCTGTCATTTATACATTATTATCCCCCATTTTTGCGTCTTAAAATCTCCAACATGAATATATCCGAATTCAATATAAATGACGAGTTCATTGCCTGCAATCATATCACAACCAATGAACTGAATCCGCTAGTGGAAAAGCCATACCACACCAAGGCCAGTATCTTCGCTCTATGCACCAAAGGAGTTCTGAAAACTATCATAAACCATACTCAATTCAGGGTTGAAGCTAACGCCCTCCTAGTTATTCCTCCCGAGACCTTCGTACAATTGCTACACACGTCAGACGATGCTGAAATATATGTCGTCATATTTTCCCAACAACTTATCCAGAGTTCAGGGGCCGGCAAGGTCATGATGGATAAGTTTCACATTATAGGCAAACACTATATTTTTCCTCTATCGAAAACGGACTTCCAGCTTTATGCCGAGTTCATGACCTATTTGTCACACCTCTACCAAAGAACAGAAAGCCCCTCAAGTCTAGTTTCATTGCAAACTCTACTGGCATACCTGTTACAAGGTATATCCGAACTCTGTCCGGAACGCCCTAGAATAAAAGAGACTCCGGGCAGCAGGCATTTCAACCAATACCGCATTTTTATCCGATTGGTACACACAGACTATATCCGGGAGCATCAAGTGTCCTATTATGCATTGAAAATGAATATGAGACCGGCAGCTCTTTGCCGCCTTGTCAAAAAGGAATCAGGATATACAGCCATGGAAATCATCAACAATACTATCATCATGGATGCCAAAGCACAGCTTTGTACCGCCAACACTCCGATAAAGGATATAGCCGTGAGTCTAGGTTTTAATAATGCGGCCTTCTTCAACAAATTCTTTAAACGTCATACGGGAATACCTCCTCAGAAGTTCCGTACATCCTCAAAACAATAAAATCCACTCAAAACACAAAATGCGGATATTCTGCCATGAGAATACCCGCATTCCTCAATAAGAGAAGTCTGCCATCAACCTACCTTCTTAGCAATAAAAAACACATAACCGTAGAATTCCTTATATTTGCCGTATAGTTCATCCTCAATCATTTGGAGTGAGCTGAACTCTTCGGCAATTTTATTACCGGCATATTTCTTACGGAAAATCTCCTGGGCCGCAACCTTTGAAGCAAAGTAATGCTCTGTCCAGCAATTCTCCGGCAGAATGAATGTAGCAACGGGGAGATAACCCGCCTTGTACAACTTGGCTACCTGATTGGGAAGTGTATCCATTTCAGAATAGGCGTCCATCCAGAAGTCATTGATTTCCGCAGGACGTTCGTCCGTAAACCATGAACTCTCGGATACGGCAATATACCCTCCCGGTTTCAGATATTTACGCCACTCCTTCAAGCCACGTTCAAAGCCGATGTTATAGATAGCACCTTCACACCAAATCATATCCAGCTCCTCCTCACCGAAAGGGAGGGCATCCATTGAACCGACAATTCCTTTTACTCTGTCCTGCAAGCCCAACTGCCTTGCATTACGGTTGAAGATGTCAATAAAGCCGGGGAAAAGGTCAATTCCGGTAATCTGTCCCGGAACATGGCCAGCCAATACCATTGATCTGACCACCCGTTCCACAACCGATATCGGCAATAAGGGATTCATCGGTAAGACCGTCTACAAAGCTCAATGCCTTCAACGTCACTTCAGGACTGCCAGGGCCTTGCCGTTCCATATTGGAGAAAAAGTTACAGATTAAATTAAATTCGAAATCGTGGATAGTTTTATTTTCGTTACTCATTTTCTTACTATATTTTGCATATACGGAAAGTATCACAACACCTTCAGCATAATATGCGGATTAAACTTGAATTATAACAATAGAAAAACACTCTCGAAAGAAGTTATCCGAAAGTAAACGAAAAGGACAATCTGTGCATGGAACACAGATTGTTTACAAAACCAAATCCGATTTAAATGTCTTTGTCATACTGCAAAGATAAGCAATATTTTATTTAATCAAAGAATTTACGGTTAATAAAGATTTTCCTTTGCACCGGGTGCATGCTGAAGAACGGCACCTACCACCTGGCAAGTTTCCAGTTCCTTACAGTCACCGCAAGTATTGAAACCTTTTTCGTACACACATTTGCGGATAGCACAATAATCGCTGCAATAGGCAAACTTCACCCCGTCTGCACGGCACCCCATACAATGGATGGTTTCCGCCGTAATTTCCGGCGTATTGTTCAGCACACTCCACTCTTTGGCGGTTTTCTCTCTCAGCTCATCGTCATTATTGACAGTGGCTATACGGGCAGTGCAATTTTCGCAATCCAGTCCGCAACATGCAATTAATTGTTTCATCACTTGGTTATAACCATTTATGTGTTTCTCATAGCAAGCATTTGTCTGCCTCCTCTTTATCTGAATTTAAGAGGAGGCAGACAGCCATGCTACAAATATACGGTTATTATTGTGTGAATGCCAAATTAATTTTCCATCACTTTGCTTCCACACTTCCCACCCACCTCCTGCATCCCCCTGTCCATCGGCATTTGCCCTGCGGTGGAAGCAACCTGAAAAGGTGGAAGCAAAATTTGCTTCCACCTGCCTGAAACGCCTGAGTTTTGCAGTAAGCTGCTATCCCCTAGCATAATACTGCATGCAGATTACATGAATCGGCAGGTTCGGTTTTCCTGCATTTTCGGGCTTGTCCTTACTGTGAAGTCAACGGATATGGAGTTGGACTGTAGGAGCATAGTAGGAGTTATCGGGAATCAAAGACCGACTATGAATAATGCACTCTAATGTCTTTTACACCGTTGTATAATACGTTTGCGCCTTGTGCGCAATAGGTTCGGGCTACGTACTTCATCTGTAATAGCTCTGGAGTTAGTGACGCCTAACGGCCATGAACAACTCTGCTTACGGTCGTCAAACGATTGCTTTATGGTCGAAAGCAGGGTTGTTCAT
>ENA-OQDX01000096-OQDX01000096.1-human-gut-metagenome-genome-assembly--contig:-NODE-96-length-9934-cov-0.822168_pt1 | contig 9934 bp, 8 predicted proteins | sample MGYA00242788_ERZ504621 | MGnify/ENA primary metagenome ERZ504621 (study PRJEB26092, sample SAMD00036303) | human gut metagenome | host: Homo sapiens | study: EMG produced TPA metagenomics assembly of the... | reverse complement strand
TGTTCTGTGATTTGCCCCTTAGGGGTATTTCAGGATATACTGGCATGGCTGGGCCGGCAACCTAAAAAACGCAGGAAGCTTCCTTACTCTTATTCTCCGGCCTTATCTTGGCTGCGCTATGGCGTATTGGGTGTGTTTATCATTGCTTTGATTGCCGGAATTGGTTCATTTGGCTGCTCTACTTGCACCCTATAGTGCATACGGACGTATTGCCAATAATCTTTTTCAACCTATATGGCAATGGGGCAACAATCTGCTTGCTTATCTGGCTGAACGGGCAGACAGTTATGCCTTTTATGAAACGGATGTATGGTTGAAGAGCCTGCCGACTTTTATTATTGCTGCCGCTACTTTGGCTGTGCTTGTTGTTCTGGCCGGACGCAACGGACGAACCTATTGTAATACGATTTGCCCGGTAGGAACGGTCTTGGGCTTCCTTTCACGTTATTCGCTTTTCCGCATCACAATAGATTCGGAAAAGTGCAACCAATGCAGTCTTTGTTCACGCAACTGCAAGGCAGCCTGCATCAACTTTAAGGAGCATCAGATTGATGCAAGCCGGTGTGTGGTTTGCATGAACTGCATTGAGAAGTGCAAGCATGGAGCCATTTCCTACAAGTATCATCCTTTCGGTAAACCTGCTGCGGGCAAGGCAGATTCGGAACAGATAAACGAAACCCGCCGCAGTTTTTTCACAGCAACGGCTCTGGTTGCAGCCACTTCTGTTTTAAAAAGCGCAGGAAAAGAAAGTAGACGGAGGACTGGCAGCCATTGAAGATAAGAAGATTCCTGAGCGAAGCACTCCCCTCACTCCTCCCGGCTCATTGAGTGCCCGCAATATGGCGCAACACTGCACGGCCTGCCAGCTCTGTGTGTCGGCATGTCCCAATCAGGTTCTTCGTCCTTCTGCAGACTTAAGGAAATTGATGCAACCGGAAATGTCATACGAACGCGGCTATTGTAGACCGGAATGTACAAAATGTTCGGAGGTATGTCCTGCAGGGGCTATCCGTCCGATAACCAAAGCTGATAAATCATCCGTTCAGATAGGGCATGCCGTGTGGGTAAAGAAAAAATTGCATACCACTGACGGATGGTGTGCAGTGTGGCAACTGTGCACGCCATTGTCCGACGGGAGCCATACAAATGGTGCCGAGTATACCTGAAGACAAGGATTCTCCAAAGATTCCGGTAATCAATGTGGAGCGTTGTATCGGCTGCGGGGCATGTGAGAATCTTTGTCCGGCCCGTCCGTTCAGTGCCATCTATGTGGAAGGACATGAAAGACATCGAATTATATAACAAAGTAGAATTTCTATAAGTATGGAAGAACATCATAAAAACAATATGAACCGTCGTGATTTCTTGAAGATAGTGGGAATTACAACCGCCACATCTACTGCTGCCCTCTATGGATGTGGTTCTAAGGAAGGAAGCAGTGAAGGCAGTAAAGTATTGGGCCCCATTCCGACGGATAAAATGACCTATCGTAGTTTTCCTGGTTTGGGGAGTGACAAAGTTTCTATTTTAGGATATGGCTGTATGCGCTGGCCTACCGTTCCTGCTCCGGATGGAAAAGGGGAAATGATAGACCAGGATGCTGTAAACGAACTGGTGGATTATGCCATTGCCCATGGCGTGAATTATTTCGATACGTCTCCGATGTATGTACAAGGATGGAGTGAGAAGTCTACGGGAATAGCTCTGAAACGCCATCCACGCGAATCGTTCTATCTTGCCACCAAACTATCCAATTTTCATCCTGATACCTGGACTCGCGAGGGTTCCATCGCCATGTACCGTAAGTCGTTCGAGGATATGCAGGTGGACTATATAGACTACTATCTGCTACACATGATTGGTGGCGGTGGCATGGAGCAATTCCGCAAACGCTACATAGACAACGGTATGATTGATTTTCTTGTCAAGGAGCGTGAAGCAGGACGCATCCGCCGTTTGGGATGGTCGTTCCACGGAGATATCGAAGTCTATGACTATGCCTTGCAGATGCATGACCGTGGTGAAGTTCATTGGGACTTTGTACAAATACAGTTGAATTATGTGGACTGGAAACATGCTTCGGGCAGCAACTTCAAGGCAGAGTATCTGTATGACGAGCTGGCCAAGCGTAAGATCCCTGCTGTCATTATGGAGCCTCTGCTGGGTGGGCGGCTCTCCAATGTCCCCGACCATATTGTGGCACGGCTGAAGCAGCGCGAACCCGAACGCAGTGTGGCGTCTTGGGCATTCCGTTATGCCGGTTCTCCCCAGGATGTACTGACAGTGCTGAGCGGCATGACTTATATGGAACATTTGCAGGATAACGTCCGTACTTACTCTCCATTGGTACCACTCACAGAAGAGGAAACTCAGTATCTGTATGATACGGCAGATTTGATGATGGAGTACCCCACCATACCTTGCAACGACTGCAAGTACTGCATGCCTTGCCCGTATGGAATTGACATTCCTGCCATCTTGATACATTACAATAAATGTGTCAATGAAGGAAATGTGCCGGAAAGCAGCCAGGATGAGAATTATCGGAAAGCACGCCGTGCTTTTCTCGTAGGATATGACCGAAGTGTACCCAAACTGAGGCAGGCCGACCATTGTACCGGGTGCAACCAGTGTTCTCCGCATTGCCCGCAAACGATTGATATTCCCAAAGAACTGCATCGTATTGACAAATTTGTAGAACAGTTGAAACAAGAGACTTTATAAAATGGAGAGTATCATTGACATACTGCACAAGGGAGGATACTCTTGTGTTATGAAGAACCGGGAGGAAGTCCGTACTTTCACCCAACGGGGAGTAGCGGATTTGTATGATTTGTACCAGGCAGATTCTGCATTTATGAAGGGGGCTGCCATTGCCGATAAGGTTATAGGGAAAGGTGCCGCTGCTTTGATGGTACTGGGAGGCTTTAAAACGGTCTATGCCGATATAATCAGCACTCCTGCGCTGGCATTGCTGTGCAAAGCAGGAATTGAAACGACTTTTGCCCAAGAGGTTCCCCATATCATTAACCGTGACAAGACCGGCTGGTGCCCGTTGGAGACGGCTTGCATGGAGCTGAATACGGTAGAGGAGATGTATCCGGTGATTCAGAATTTTATATCAAGAATCAGGCAAAATAGCAACAGCCTGCTCTCTTTCCCTGATTACCTGATGCCTTTCTCTTCCAGCATCTTGAAGTCTTCCTTGAGCATACCGACATCATCCAGTGTGCGGGCTTCATTGTGGTCGTTCAGATAGACTCTGGGTCTTTCGATAAACAGAGCGCTGGTGACAGATAAAGAGTCATTCCGGTATGGGGTCTCCACTCCACCTATTTCCAGCATTGTCTGGAAGAATGAGGCACTGGAAGATACATTCTTCTGCCTATTGGCTTGTGCGGCCTCCAATAACGATGGGTATCTCTGCCGGTAGTTGTCGGACATCCAAATAAAGAATGGCACATGTATCTGATAATAGGAAGGTACCGGTGAGGCATGCAGAAAGAGATGCCGGTTGTCATCGAAAATATCTTCTCCATGGTCTGAAGTGTATATCAGGGCAGAATTGACATGTTGTTCTTGAAGCATATCTATCAGACGAACCAGAAAATTATCCGTGTAGCGGATAGAATTGTCATAGGCATTAATCAGGTTTTGTCTTTGTATTTCACTTCCGCATCAACGGGCATGTCCGGCAGGAAGAAAGCCTGCTCTGCCGGATAGCGCTCTTTATAATTAAAATGAGAACCGTAAGTGTGGAGAACTATAAATTGCCTGGAAACTCCTTTGCCCAGTTCTTTTGCTACCAGTTTCAACAGTTCGTTATCAGAGGGGTTGTAATTGGAATCCCCCACATCTTCTTTAATGAAATCATACGTGTCGGCTTCTTTGCCGAAGAAGTCTATAAATGAGTGGTTATAGCGCTGGTTCGAGAAAAAGGCGGTCTGGTAACCGGCTTCCTTGAATGCTGTGATAATCCCTTTTTGATAATAGATGGAATCAAAACTGGAAGCACTGACCGGTGACAGCAACATCGGAACACTCTTGTGGGTAGTGTTTGATTCTGTCAGCACATGGCTGAAAGCTGTCAGTCCGCCAATGCCCGACAGTCCCGGGTTAGTCTCCCGTTCGTAGCCGTACAAAGCCCAGTTGCATGCCCGTGAGGTTTCTCCCACCACCATTACATATACTTCCCTTTCATCAGCCTGATGAGTACTTCTAGCATGAAAGGTAAAATCTTTAGAGGTCTTGTGATAATTCCGCGTCTGGGCCGTCCGTTGAAAAGCAAGTGCTATGTTGTAGCATACGTTGGCAGGATACAGTTCGGATTTCGGCTCATACCGGTTATCTGTCAAATAAGCAGTGCCTAAGGATAATATTCCGGCAGACAACACATACAGAGTGCGACGGCGAGCTTGCCGGATGAATGCTTCGGACAGTCTGCGTTTGTGTACAATGGATATGGTTGCCAGAATTAATGCAGGTATATAGAGCACTACCACAATAACGATGGCAGGTATCAGATTGTCCAGCAGTTCCAGCGCCTCGCTCGAATTGGTTGTCACCAGATTCAGAAACATATCCACTGCGATAATGGACTGACCGAAAAGATACAGCAATACAAGCTGGAAGGCTCCGAAGAAGATGAACGGAAATAGCAGCCAGAATGTCCTGCCACAGTTTCTCGACCAAGCCATTACAGCATAATATATAGAAAGGGGTAGCAGGATATTACATATCTTTGCCGTCCATGATATGGGTTCTGTAAAGCATAGCACTACATTGGGCACTATCAGAATGACCAGAAACAGATAGAACAAATGTTCCTGATTGTCGAACCATTTTTTTATGTCTCTAAAAAGCTTCATTGATATTGAATATAAATCCGGTCTGGTGTTTGCCAAAACCTAAATCCAAACGTACGTTTACTCTCTTTTTGAACTCCCAGCGGTAGCCGAAACCATAATTAGGAAGAATATGCCTGGCCTCCAATTCCGAGAAATTCGGGAATATGGTTCCCGCCCCTACCCATACGGCAACTCCATTTCGCTTCCATACATGTTGGCGTAGTTCCAGCTGGACATCCATTGCACACTTGTCACGGTAGCGCCCCTCATAATAGCCACGCATAGAATAGGAACTTCCCAATGTTGCCATCAGTCCCCAGGGCGGATTTCCGTAGTTCAGCAGAGTATGGAACTGGCCTGCCAACACCCCACCCTTCCACACGGACTGGTAATAGCTGGTCGTCAGTTCCGTATTGCTGAATGCATATTTATTTCCCAAAAAGGCCGGACTGAAGCGCTGGTCTATCCGTAGGTAATATCCTTTATAGGCATTTGTCAGAAAATCGCGTGAATCATACAACAAGGAAAACCCCAAGCTCACGTTGGTGCTACGCGCTTTCATTCCTTTCCATAATTCCGGTTTTTCAAAGTCATGTCCATACACGTAATCAAATGTTGTCATCGGACCGATATAAAAGTTACGTGCCATCCGGAACATGAAGTCCACCTTAACCTGCGCCTGAAAGCGATCGTATTCACTCTCATTGTCATCATTGGCTCCATTGTCATATCCTTGTCCCCAGTAAAGGCTTGGGAAAGAATAGAAATACAGATTGTAGTTCAACCGGTATTTGTCTTGGGGAAACAGATGGTTTCCACGTACTCCCAGCAAATAGAATCCCACTGTGGAGACATCCCCATACAGAGAGACATTGGACGGAGGGAGAATACTATCGTTCCGGTCGGTACGGTAGAGTCCTGCCGCCACCAGTCCGATTCCAAATTTGGTGTCACTGGAATAATGAGGCCCGCCTATAATGCTGAAATCAAATTTCTTGTTTTTCTTTTCTTTGTTGGCATCGTTGAAGTAATTCAAAATTTTTCCGAAAAAAACTGCGTTTCTTGGGAAGCGAGTCTATCGGATACGTAGAAATTGAGTCCACAGAGTTTTTTTGCTTCTGCAAGGTGTGTTTGTGCATGAACAGCCGTTTCTGTAATCAGCATCAATATTGGTAATATCCATTTTGTCAATTTAGTGTCCATTTACTTGTAGAAAACTTCCGTGGCAAAGTTAGTTTTTATGTTCTTCATTACAACAATGTTACTGTTCTTTTTTGTTTCCAATTTTTCTCTTTTAATGTTCATTTCTACATTGCATGTGGGGTTCACTCTTTTTAACTACATCATTTATAGAACTTTCCTCGATTTATACTGTTATTTTAATATTACAAAGAACAACATGATATTGAATTATGAAAACAGCAATGGACATTCCCGATAAAGAGGGACAGAAACGACTGGTAATCGTAGGCGGCGGCTTTGGCGGATTAAAGCTGGCACGAAAATTGAAAAGCAACAAGTTTCAGATAGTTTTACTGGATAAGAATAACCATCACATCTTCCAACCGTTACTCTATCAAGTGGCCACAGCAGGTATTGAACCGAGTGCCATATCATTCCCATACCGAAAAATCTTCAAAAAAAGAGAGCATTTCCATATACGTATTTGTGAAGCACAGCAAGTCTTCCCGGAACACAATCTGCTGGAGACTTCCATCGGCACGCTGGCATACGACTATTTGGTCATTGCCACCGGCTGCAACACAAATTATTTTGGAAACGACGGGCTGGAGAAACAGACCATGGCACTAAAGAATACTTCGGAAGCCTTGTTCAACCGAAACCAGATATTGGATAGTTTTGAACAAGCCCAGAACACCGGTAATAAAGAAGAGCGCAGGCGTCTGATGACCTTTGCCATTGTAGGCGGTGGAGCTACGGGAATAGAGTTGGCTGGTGCTTTGGCCGAGATGAGGAAGTTTGTCCTTCCTCAAGACTATCCGGACTTGAATATCAATGAGATGCGTATCATCTTGTTGGATGGCTCTTCCCGGCTCTTGTCTGCTTTTTCAGAAGAGTCTTCCAAAGAAGTGGCCGATTATCTGAAGAAGCGTGATGTGGAAATCAAATTGAACCAACGGGTGATGGGATACGAGAATTATCAATTGGCATTGAATGACGGGACTGCCATCGATACCAAAAATGTATTCTGGGTGGCCGGTGTCAAGGCAAACAGCCTTCAAGGATTGCCTGCCGATGCCTATGGACCGGGAAACCGCTTGAAGGTGGACACTTATAACCGTCTTTCTCAATATCCCAATATTTTCGCTATCGGGGATACGGCCCTTATGATTTCTGAGGAGTATCCCAAAGGACACCCGCAAGTGGTGCAACCAGCCATCCAGCAGGCCCGCAACTTGATAAGGAACTTGCAGCGTGCAGAAACAGGCCTGCCGTTGCAGCCGTTTATATATCAAAACAAAGGCTCCATGGCGACCATTGGCCGCAATCATGCCGTAGTCGAGCTTAAGAAACTGCGTTTTGGCGGTTTTCCGGCATGGGCTGTGTGGCTATTCATCCATTTGATGAGTATTGTGGGTGTAAAGAACCGTCTTTTCATCTTCGTAGACTGGATGTGGAGTTACTTTACCTTATGACCCGTCTTTACGGATTATCATCAAACCCTTGAAGCGGGAGTAAACTTTTATTGAGTAATATTTGTTATAGTTCATATACGAACTTAAAAACGAATGAATATGTTAAAACGACTTTTATTTCCTGTCAAACCGGACGGAACGGCAACATCTGCTATACTATTGATTGCAAGAATTGTATTCGGTATATTATTAATGAACCACGGCATCCAGAAGTGGACTAACTTTCAAGAGCTGTCGGCTGTTTTCCCTGACCCGCTGGGTGTAGGCAGTCCGCTGTCTTTAGGCTGGCTATCTTTGGTGAATTGGCATGTTCCATGGCATTCATTATAGGTTTTCTCTATCGTTTGGCTATGATACCAATGGTGTTTACAATGGCTGTTGCCTTTTTTTGTAATTCATGGCAATGACCCGTTTGCCACGAAAGAGTTGGCTTTTGTGTATCTGGTAGTGTTCATATTGATGTATATCATAGGTCCGGGCAAGTTTGCCGTTGACCGCTGGATAGGAAAAGCTCTTTTCCAAAAGGCTCGTAAATAGACACTTCCGTTTTACTGAAAACAGATTTTAAGCTCAAATAGGATGTATTTTCGTAAAAAATCCTATATTTGCGGATGCTTAAAATAACTCGATGAGCTATAAAGCTAATTAAACACAGTAAAATAAAAAAGAGTGATTATGAAAAAGTTCAATTTGAAGATGGCTGCGACCGTAATGATTTGCGGCTCGTTTCTTTTCAGTTCTTGTATCGGTTCTTTTGGACTGCATAGTAAACTGGTCAGCTGGAATCAAGGTATTGGTACCAAGTTTGTAAACGAACTGGTTTATCTGGCATTCAATATTATCCCGGTATATGGCGTTTGCTATCTGGCCGATGCATTGGTCATCAACTCCATCGAATTCTGGAGTGGTTCAAACCCTATGGCCAGCATTGGTGATGTAAAGAAAGTGAAAGGCGAAAACGGTGACTACCTGGTAGAGACACTTGAAAACGGCTATTCTATCACCAAAGAAGGTGAGACTGCTTCTATGGAACTCATTTACAACAAAGAGTTGAATACTTGGAATGTTGTTGCCGATGGTGTCAGCACAGAATTGCTGCAAATGAACAATGACGGCACTGCACAAATGACCCTTCCGAACGGTGAGAAATGACAGTGACGCTGGATGCCCAAGGTGTGGCAGCAGCACGTCAAGCGACGATGATTGACAGCTATTACGCTTTTAATTAAAAGTTGAAAATGGAAAGGTGAAAGTTGAAAATGGCTGGGTGCATAGATGCCCAATAACCATTTTCACCTTTCCACTTCCCATTAGAACGGATATCCCACAGCAAAGTGGAAGGCAAAATCGCGGCTGAATTTAGGATGGATAATGGGATAACGGTCTTTTTTCTTCTCATACGCCGGATTGACGGCCTTCATACCCCCGTCGAAACGCAATACAAAGAAATCCAAGTCAAGACGCAATCCTAAACCATATGCCACGGCAATCTGTTTATAGAACTTGTCAAATTCAAACTGACCTCCCGGCTGGTCTTTATAATCCCGTATTGTCCAGATATTCCCGGCATCTACAAAGAGGGCTCCTCTGAATTTCCAGAACAACCGTGTGCGGTATTCAATGCTGGCATCCAGCTTGATGTCTCCCGACTGGTTCATGAAGTTATTATCGCCGGGGAAAGAACCGGGCCCCAAATCACGTACAGACCATCCGCGCACACTGTTGGCGCCGCCGGAGAAGTAGCGCTTCTCAAATGGAAGCATTGTTGCATTGCCGTATGGAATGGCAATACCGGCACCAAAATGAAATGCCAATGAATTGCGGTTGTCAATGACCAGATTCTTGGCAAAGTCAAAATCGCCTTTCAGGTATTGGGCAAAAGGAATGTTCAACAAAGTGTATTCCCCCGATGCATTCTTCTTCATTCCTCCGAGCTTTGCCACAGCATACAACAAGTTACCCGCCGATTCAAAATTGAGGCGGATGGTATAGGAATTTCCGATACCGGAGTTATTCATCAATGCTCTTCCGGCACTGTTGTAGATATAGCTATAGCCGGTGCGGACAATAAAGCGGTCTTCATAATTGTATTTGAGGATGTAGTTCTCGTCTTTCTCCAGATAATCCTCTTTGAATGTCTGGTCTATGCTGGGCATATACAGATAGTTGATGTCCAGCAAATCAATGCGATGCTGCGAACGCTGTTGTTTGTACCCCCCATTTGTAGCTCCATCCGGCAGATGCTACAATGCGCGTGAATTCGGGTCTCATCTGGTAGTTATATTGCAATCCGAATTCTGTAGTAGCCTTATCCTCCGCTTGAAATCGCTGGATACAAAGGGAAACATAAACCGTGGGAAGTTGATGGTTGCTTCCGCACCTAATTCTATGTAGTCTTGATTCAAGGAGCTCTGCAAACCGGACACAGCC
>ENA-OQDX01000093-OQDX01000093.1-human-gut-metagenome-genome-assembly--contig:-NODE-93-length-10423-cov-0.757479_pt1 | contig 10423 bp, 10 predicted proteins | sample MGYA00242788_ERZ504621 | MGnify/ENA primary metagenome ERZ504621 (study PRJEB26092, sample SAMD00036303) | human gut metagenome | host: Homo sapiens | study: EMG produced TPA metagenomics assembly of... | reverse complement strand
CCACCATGTCCCAACGTGTAGCGGCATTCTTGATATGCGTACCGTTCAGACGTTTTGCGAAATTGTGGTCAAAAGCGGCAGGCATGGGTTTGATGGCCTTTAACTCATCTTTTACGAGGTTCAAGTCCTTTTCTTTCAAAACCTCCGCGTACATTGCGGCTTCATACGCATCGTCAGCGAAAATATCCCAACCGCCGAACACGATATCGTTCAAATCAACCAAAGGCACCACATCCTTAATCAGATGTTCTTTGCCGTCCTGCATACGCATAGTAGCCATTTGTGCGATTGAGCCTATAGCTTTTGCCAAACCCTTACGGGCTGCTAATGTACCTGTAATCATAGTGGTTGCAACCGACACCACCTCACTCCGACTACCAGTACGCCCAAACGACCGGTTGCCGGCTTAATGTTTTCTTTCATTGCCATTGTATTATTTAGAGTTTAAAAAATTGCTCAAATTTAGGGTATTTTACTCAATTGGGATTAGTCATTTTATCCGATTTAATGTCCTATTAGTAAGATTTAAGTTAAAATGTCATGTGTAGACTGATTCTGAGCCCGGATTTGTCTACATCCGGTAAATTTCGGTAAGTCAGACGCCATACATAATCGACACGCAACACCTTGAAAATATTTTCAATGCCTACACCTGCCTCTACGTATGGCGTATGTCCCATGGTGGTACTTCCAGCAGGAAAACGGAACAAATCCTGCTGAAAAGCCGGATTATTCTTATCACTCAAATTCCCATACAAGCCGCGGCAGGAAAGTACTTCACGCCATTTCAACTTTTTCAACAAAGGAATACGGTTGAAGAGCCAGCCGTTCAAGTAATAGGTCACATCCCAGGAAGCGTATTCATCGTTCATGAATTCCATGGCATTCATCAGTGAATAGGACTCGGGCTGTATGGTATAGGACAAGTTCGCGTTGGGAATGACGAGCAAAGGGAAAGGAACCTTGTTCCATACTTTCCCGGCCTTCAGGATAACGTCCGTATAACCGAATGCTGAGAACCAGAAAACGCTTTTGAAAACCCGCTTCCGTATAGTGATAGGTATAGTCTCCTCCCAGTACCCCTTTGGCAGCATGGTATGTGTAAGCGAAAAGACCGGAGCATCCAGCGAAACGGGGGAAACGGTTCCATTGGGTCTGGAAGAATTTCTCGTTGGGAGCATAGCGCAGCTTCAATTCCAGTTCACTGGTCGAAATACTTTTTACATACGTATTATGGTCGTCCTGCTTGACGAAAGGAATCAGATGGGATGATTCATCTTTACGCAGACGCGTCGTCATCTGTACGGAAAAACCGGAATGGAACTCATTGGTATAGGTCAGTTCCGCCTTCCGCTGATAACCGATACGGTCATCCTTCTGACGTTTCAAAGCAAGAAAAACATTGTCCTGACTGGTATAAAGATAGTGTTGTCCATATTGATTGACATCTGACAAGTAACGGAGCTTCAACGAATGTATAGGAAATTCATTGGCATATTCCTTCTTCTTATGAAAAGAATATTCCAGTTCGGCAAGTCCTTTTACACGATGGTCGCGAAAACCGTATGCCATATACCCCCTACCGAACAGATGCGGATTGAGCCATGCCGTCGTCATACCGCCGGCACGCAAGCGCACCCCTTCCAGTGTATTTCCGCTGATGGTGGTATTCATCATACCGATATAGAACAAAGGTTCTTTTTCCTTCGGAGCGGGAATATACCCCGTGAACAGCACCTTCAACACTTTCTCCGTCCAGAAATAAACGGGATAGCTGCGCAACTGGGCCATCATCTTGTCCACCGAAGTTTCTTTCTTGCTGACTTCCACCTGGCGGTTGGCATCCCAATATGCTTCCGAATAGCCGGAAGCCGATGTCTCTTCAATCACCTTTTCCGGTTTTCGGAAAGCCTGCAGAGCCTTGTCATCCGGTTCATACTGATAATTTCTGTAATACACATCCCGCTTGGCATAAATACCGTCACTATTGTCCACCAACTTGAACTCCGTAGTGATACTCTCATTGAGCAACTGCCTCGTACCGTCCTCCGCGCGGTCAAAATTCTGTTCAATCTTCATGTAGTCCACAAAGTTCAGATTTATTTTCTGAGGAAAGTTCATGACGGTACGCTTTACAAAATAGGTACTGTCCAGCATGACGTATAAATGTCCCGTAAAACCGAACGACTCGGAGTTGAAAGGGACAAATGTCAAGTCAACACAAGGCTTTCCGGCAACGGTAAGCGTATCCATCAGATAATATTTGTAGAAAGACGGCCCAAGGGAGGAAAGCGGACTGACAAACTTATTGGTGAACAAGGTGATGTTGTTCTCATAAAGGTCTACATCGGTCATGGTGACACTGATAGCCTGCTCCATACCCTGCTGGGAAAGCATTTCGTCCACTCCTGCCTGCCTGCGGGCGGTGACCCACTGTTTCCGGCTATGCGGAGACTTGCGGTAATAGTCTGTGGCAAGCAACTCACGGTTGGAGATGGCCAGTACCGGCCTGCCGGTAACGGCAGAGGTATCGACATAATCCGTCAGAAACTTGAACTTACGGTAAAGCCACTTCTGTTGCTTCAAGCTGTCGAAGTTATTGATGGCAAAAGTCATCTTTTCATAGCGGTCACGTTTCCAGAAGTCGCGTTCGTCGGCGAGTAGTCATCCCGATGCTCTATCATCTTGCGTACAAACTCCACTGCGGGATTATCCTTTTTCTTATACCGTTCACGTTTCGGCTTCACCACCACCTCATCCAGTGCATAAGTGGCTGGCGAAAGGGCAATATTGAACTTAGAAGACTTTGCAGGATGAATCAGCCGGACATATTCATTATATCCCACGGCCGAAATGACCAGCGTGGCCTCCGGGCGATAGGTCTTGAAGGAAAAACGGCCGTTATTGTCCGTCATCCCTCCCTCCGTAGTTCCTTTCAGATAAACTGACGTATAAGGCAACGGCTCCTTCGTCAACGAATCGGTGACAACGCCTTGCACCATATATTGTGCTCTCAATGGAAGAGTAACCAGCTGGATAAGCAGAAATACCCTAAAAAAACAACTTCATACCTTGTTTTACCTAATTTGGATGGCAAAGGTACGGAAGAAAACTTTTTCTTAAAGTTCGGTTTTACGGAATAAATGTTCTAAAAAACTCCTTTTGTACAAAACACTTCCCGTTAAAAGCCGTTGTATAGCGAAACGACGCTCCAGAAAGCATCGGAACAACCAATATATAACCTAAACAACTTGATTATGGAATGGATTTTCAACCAGCTCAGGGAACGCCCCGAACTTGCCATTTTCCTCACTATATTCCTGGGATTCTGGCTGGGGAAACTGCGTATCGGTAAGTTTACGCTGGGCACAGTGACCAGTGTACTGCTTGTAGGCGTACTGGTAGGGCAACTGAATATAGCCGTACCGGGTCCGATAAAGTCGGTATTTTTTCTGCTTTTCCTTTTTGCCGTGGGCTATAAAGTGGGTCCCCAGTTCTTCCGCGGACTGAAAAAGGACGGATTGCCCCAAGTGGGCTTTGCCGTACTGATGTGTGTATCCGTACTGTTAGTGACCTGGCTGCTGGCCTGATGATGGGCTACAATGCCGGTGAAGCTGCCGGACTGCTGGCCGGTTCGCAAACCATCTCCGCCGTCATCGGAGTGGCAGAAGACACCATGGCCAATATGGGACTGGACGAGGCCCAACGACAAAGTTACGTCAACATCATTCCCGTATCCTACGCCGTCACCTACATTTTCGGTACGGCAGGCTCGGCATGGGTCCTATCATCCATCGGTCCCAAGATGCTGGGCGGGCTGGAAAAGGTGAAAGCCGCCTGCAAGGAGCTGGAGGCGAAGATGGGCAGCTCTCTGGCTGACGAACCGGGATTCATGCCGGCGGCACGCCCCGTCACTTTCCGTGCCTACCGGGTCGAAAACGAGTGGTTCAAGAATGGAAAGCGGGTGATTGACCTGGAAGTCTACTTCCGGCAGCACGACAAACGTCTATTTGTGGAACGCCTCCGCAAATCCGGAGTTGTGGTGGAAGTCAGCATGAACATACAGATAGAGCCGGGAGACGAAGTAGTGCTAAGCGGACGCCGCGAATACATCATAGGCGAAGAAAGCTGGATAGGGCCGGAAGTACAAGATGCCCAGCTCCTGGATTTTCCTGCCGAAAAGTTACCGGTTACAATCACACGCAAGACGGTTGCCGGCAAGACGGTTGCAGTTATCCGAAGGGAAAAGTTCATGCACGGTGTCAGTATCCGGAGTATCAAGCGCGCCGGAATATCCATTCCCGTGCTGGCACAAACGGTAGTAGATGCCGGCGACGTCATCGAAGTGGTAGGTACCAGGCAGGAAGTGGAAGCAGCAGCCAAACGTCTGGGGTATATAGACCGCCCTACCAACCAGACGGATATGATATTCGTAGGCCTTGGTATCCTTGTCGGAGGTTTGTTCGGAGCACTTTCCGTCCATATCGGCGGCATCCCCATCAGCTTGAGCACAAGCGGCGGCGCATTGATTGCCGGCTTGTTCTTCGGCTGGCTCCGCAGTAAGCACCCCACCTTCGGGCGCATTCCCGAACCTTCGCAATGGGTGTTGAACAATGTCGGTCTGAACATGTTCATCGCGGTAGTGGGCATTTCGGCAGGTCCCAGTTTCGTGCAGGGCTTCCACGACGTAGGTATCAGCCTGTTCCCGGTGGGAGCAGCCGCCACCACCCTGCCGCTGATTATCGGCTTGCTGCTGGCAAGGTATGTTTTCAAGTTCCATCCGGCACTGGCTTTGGGCGTCTGCGCGGGGGCACGTACCACTACGGCCGCTTTAGGCGCGGTGCAGGATGCCGTTGAGAGTGAGACACCTGCTCTGGGATACACCGTGACCTATGCCGTGGGCAATACCTTATTAATAATATGGGGTGTAGTCATCGTTTTGCTAATATAAGACGATTCTGTACCAATGCTTACTAATCCAGAGCATTCAAAGAATTATTGCCGGAAATGCAAGCGACTATATACCCATTCACTAATAGCTATTCGTCCGACAGCTGTCGGACGATAATTCAACAGTTGTCGGACGATGATTCAACAACTGTCGGACGAAAAGGAAACATATAATCGGACGATTAATTTCAAGCAAGGAAAGAAATAGTATGCCACATGAACAAAGATTATTCACCGAATGACTGAAAACAATAAATAACGAACCTAAACTTGAGCTTATGGATACAAAAACTTTTAGAAAAGAAAATGGAATCTATCAGTCCTTTCGAACTGAAGAACCGCCTAATAGACATGGCAGACGGAGAGTCTGAAGAAACCGCCCGTACCATGCTGAACGCAGGGCGCGGCAACCCCAACTGGATTGCAACCGCTCCACGCGAAGCCTTCTTCCTATTGGGAAGCTTCGGCCTGGAAGAGTGCCGCCGCATCATGGATTTGCCCGAGGGAATTGCAGGCATCCCCGAAAAAAAAGGCATTGCCTCTCGCTTCGAAGCTTCCTGAAAAAGAACAATAACGTACCGGGCGTCAAATTGCTGGAACAAACCTACAACTACCTGCTGATGCAGCATGCCGCCGACCCCGACAGCCTTGTACACGAATGGGCCGAAAGCATTGTAGGCGACCAGTATCCCGTGCCCGACCGCATCCTTCATTTTACAGAAATCCTTGTGCAAGATTACCTTTCGCAAGAGATGTGCGACAACCGTCCTCCCCGGGGTGCCTATGACCTGTTTGCCACCGAGGTGGAACAGCCGCATGTGCTACATCTTCGACTCCCTGCAGGAAAACTTCCTGCTGAACAAAGGGGACGGCATCGTCCTCATGGTTCCTGCCTTTACCCCCTATATTGAAATCCCACAACTCAGCCGCTACCAGTTTCGAGTGACCAAAATACATGCCAACCGCATGAATAACGAAGGGATGCACCTCTGGCAGTACAGCGACGAAGACATAGACCGCTTGAAAAGCCCTAAAATCAAGGCCCTCTTTGTCACCAATCCCAGTAATCCGCCCAGCTACACACTCAGTCCGGATACAATGGCGCGCATCGTGAGCATCGTCAGGAATGACAACCCTAATCTGATGATTATTACAGACGACGTATACGGTACATTCAGTCCACACTTCCGTTCGTTCATGGCAGAAATTCCCTACAATACGCTTTGCGTCTATTCATTCTCCAAATACTTCGGTGCCACCGGATGGCGCAATGCGGTCATTGCCCTGCACGAATTCAACCTGTTCGACAAGCTGATAGCCAAACTGCCGAAAGAGAAACGGGAGATTCTGCACCACCGCTACTCCACCCTCACTCTGGAACCTGAAAAACTGAAGTTTATCGACCGTATGGTTGCCGACAGCCGTCAGGTGGCACTGAACCATACCGCCGGACTGTCATTGCCACAACAGATGCAGATGGGCCTTTTCGCCGCCTTTGCCCTGCTGGACAAGGAAAACAAATACAAGCAAAAGATGCAGGAGATTATCCGCCGCCGATTGCATGCCCTTTGGGAGAATACCGGTTTCACGCTGACGGAAGACCCGTTGCGCGTAGGTTATTATACAGAAATCGACATGCTGGTTTGGGCAAAGAAGTTCTATGGGGACGACTTTGTAGAATATCTGAAAACGTACCTACAGCCCGCTGAACGTAGTCTTCCGCCTTGCCAAAGAAACCTCTCTGGTGCTGCTGAACGGCGGTGGTTTTGACGGCCCCGAATGGAGCGTACGCGCCTCACTCGCCAATCTGGACGAGAAAGACTATGCAACCATCGGCCAAGGCATCAAAAAAGATACTGGAGGAGTATGCAAAAGAATTCTTTAAAAATGGAAAGGCGAAAGGTAAAAATTGAAAATTGAAAGGTGAAAGGTAAAACTTTCAAATTTTAATTAAATAGTATACGGAAGCGGGTCAATCCATCGCTGTAGGTACGCAGGGAGAACGTGCAACCATGACGGCTCAAAACTTCCCGGATAAACACCAGGCCAATTCCCTGCCCGTTCGGTTGGTGGAAAAGAAGGGGCTGAAGAGTTTAGCTTCGGTCTCTTTACTTATCCCCGGACCATTGTCAACGACTTCGACAGAAGCGGGGGCAGTGGTCCTTACTATTATCTCACCTTGCTGTCCGTTTTCTCCGGCGTCCCCCTCTATACTTTCGGCGGCATTCTTGATGATATTCACAAGCACCTGCTCAAAAAGAGAAGCATCCATACGCACCATTCCCACCTCCGGGTCGCATTCCAGACGTAGCTCTATATTGCGGTCATTGCACATTCCTTCCATGAAACGCTTGCACATGGACACCAACTCATTCAGTTGGACGGGTGCCAGGGTAGGTTCAGGTATCTTACCACATCTGCAAAACGGGTAATGAAACGGCTCATCGAGAAACAACGCTCCGTACAGACGCGCATCACGTCGCAGATGTCCTCCATATCATCTTCTGTAGAAAGTGCCTGCTCCACTGTATCGAGTGTGGAAGTGATGCCCGCAGTGGTATTGTTCACTTCATGAGCTATCATGCGGATTACCTTTTCATAGGCACGCTTCTCGGCACGCATCACTTCTTCCGTCATACGCTCTATCAAGAAAAAAGGATGTTTGAACCCTCTGTCAATAAAAGAAGAATGGGTGCATTTATAAATATTCGCATCATTGAGACGGACCACCGCCGTCTCGTCTTTGGGAATAGACGAAAGTTCGGCAGCCAACGGGGAGTCCATCTGGTCCAGCCGTTTTGTCATCGCCTCCTCCATACGGACACCGAGCATCTTTACCGCCATCGGATTCAGTTGCGACACTTCATCGTCCATTGTCAGGATAATAACCCCCATTGGAGATGCCTGAATCAACAAATCCAAGAAGTGATTCTGCTCGCGCATGCGCAACCGTTCATTCTTGAGCTGCTCCATCATTCGGTTAAAGATATTCACAATGCGGTCTGCCTCGTACTGCCCTACCCGGCTGAGACGGCTACTGAAATCCTGCTCGCGCAGCAACTCCATACCGCTGCCGATGGTATTCATCGGCTTCACTATCTTATTATAGAATACTATCAGATAGATAAGGATAAACCCGATGAGCCCCTCCAATACGTACAGATACAAAGAAGGCTTCCCACTCAGCAGATATACCAGCATTCCACCCAGACCGAGCAGAAAAAGGACAAGTATGAAGAAAAAGAATTTTATGCGCACGGGACTTGAATATTATATTTTTCCAAACGTCTGTAAAGCGCAGCGCGGCTGATGCCTAATGACACTGCCACTTGACTGAGATTCCCTTTATGCTGTTCCAACGCCTGCAAGATAGTCTGCCGCTCTATTTCATCCAAGGTCATACCTGCAAAAGAAGTACCTTCGGCAGCTTTGGCCGGTTCGTCGTGACGCAGATATTGGGCATCGAAATCCGTGGCATCCAGCACCGGCTTGCCGCTGACCAGAATGGTACGCTCCACCAGATTCTTCAACTCACGAATGTTGCCCGGATAAGGCAGGCGGGAAAGGAAATTCAGAGCGTCGGCCGAGAAATCCGTACGCGGCAAGCCGTTCACCTCTGCCTGACGGTCGGCAAAATGACGTGCCAGCAAAGGTATATCCTCACGGCGCTCCCGCAAGGAGGGCAGTTTTACGGTAATCAGGTTGATACGGTAAAAAAGGTCTTCACGGAAAGTACGTTCGGACACCATCTTGCGGAGGTCTGCATTAGTGGCGGAAACGACGCGCACATCGACTTTGCGGGGACGGCTATCGCCCAGCACTTCGAATGTCTGGTCCTGAAGCACGCGCAGCAGTTTCACCTGGCAGGAAGGGTCGAGGTCACCAATCTCGTCGAGGAAGATGGTACCTTTGTTTGCCATTTCAAAACGCCCTATACGGTCGGCACTGGCATCGGTAAACGCCCCTTTCTTATGGCCGAACATCTCGCTCTCGAACAAGCTCTGCGAGATGCCACCAAGGTTCACCTTGACAAAGGGCTGCTTCACGCGTTGGCTGTTGATATGGATGGCTTCGGCAATCAGCTCCTTGCCCGTTCCGCTTTCGCCCGTAATCAGCACCGAAGCATTGGTACGGGCTATGCGAGCCACTGTGTTCAGCACTTCCATCAGCCCTTTGGACTTACCTATAATATGGCTGCGATTCAATGCGGTAGTCTGCTCTTCCGGCACCTCTTTCGGGGCGGCCGTAAGTTCAAGGGCCGTCTCGATGCGCTGCAAAAGAGCAGCATTGTTCCAAGGCTTGGTTATGAAATCGAATGCGCCGGCCTGCATACCCTGCACGGCAAGCTGGATACTTCCCCATGCCGTCATCAAAATAACGGGCACATCGGGACGGAACACCTTTACCTGCTTCAATAAGGTAAGTCCCTCTTCTCCGGTAGTGGAAAGAGTGAAGTTCATATCCATCAAAATCAAGGCGGGAGCTTCGGCCCTAACTATATCCATAGCTTCGCGAGGGCCCGGAGCCGTTTTCACCTCATATCCGGCACGCTTCAGCATAAAGCTGAGGGAAGAGCGCACAGCACTATCGTCGTCTATTATCAGTATCATAAAAAATTGTAGTTTGTTTCCCGCAAAAATAAGTAAAAAAAGCAGAGTTATGAATGATAAGTTATAAGTTATTTACCTATAATATCGCATATACGGTACTTTTACCGGCAAATAATTCATAACTTATCACTTGCAACCCGTCGACTTATCCTCTTACCACCTCTTCAAAATCAGCTTCCAATTCCGTATCGCGTTCAAAATCCCAAAGGGTCAAGCTGCGGAGCTGATAGAAGTAATACCAATAGTAGTACAGCTCTGAAATATGCTTTTGACGGGCTTCGTCTTTAGAGTTCTGTGCATCGTTCAGGTCCAGGGTGCTGATTTTACCTATCATAAAGGTCTCTACACTGGTCTTGTAACGCTTCTCAGCAATGACATCCGCCTCTTCGGCTATGTCCAGCTGTTGCGCCTGGTTGTTGAAGTTAGCCACCAGCAAAAAGATGTCCTGATTAAAGTCCATCTGTTCCTGACGGATTCTGGACAAGACCACTTCACGGTTGCTCTTTGCCACCCTTACCTTGCCGCGGCGCTTGCCCCAGTCAAGGATAGGAATCTTGACGCCTACCTGCACAATCTGATTATCAAGCAAGTCCCGGTAGGCTGAAGAGAATTCATGGTTCTGCCCCGTATAGCCCACACTGGCAAAGAGGTCGATGCTGCGCAAGTTTCCGCGTGCCGTTGCCACTTCATAATCAGCTTCGAGCTGGCGGCGGCGAATGTTCTGTGCAAAGGAGTTGCGTTCCAGTGCCTTGTTCAGCACACGGTCATACTCCATCTTTATATCGGGAACAGTGGCGGGCAACACCGGATTCAGGCTTTCCTGCTCGGACACCCCGAGGAAAGAACGGAGCTGGAACATTTTT
>ENA-OQDX01000092-OQDX01000092.1-human-gut-metagenome-genome-assembly--contig:-NODE-92-length-10625-cov-0.929510_pt1 | contig 10625 bp, 14 predicted proteins | sample MGYA00242788_ERZ504621 | MGnify/ENA primary metagenome ERZ504621 (study PRJEB26092, sample SAMD00036303) | human gut metagenome | host: Homo sapiens | study: EMG produced TPA metagenomics assembly of... | reverse complement strand
GTCTTCTCCCCGTCTGTAGTTCTTCACTTTATCCCCATCATACAAATGAGCATACAAAATTTTCTCTGCTAAAGTCATCGGACGCCGCAGTACGTTCCGTACGCGTTCTATCTTCTCCGAATAAGCGGCATAAAACGTTTTGAGCATCGTTAAATCATATACCATAACCACTATTTTTTAGTTTTTCATTATTGTAAAGATTACAAATTAATATCATAAACAAATAAAAAGGCTGAATAGTTTAACAAAATAAAGCATTTTTTCTGTCGGAAGCGAAGAATGATTACCTTTGCAACCATGAAGGAACAAGATTCAAATAGTCCTATTATTCACCTCCAGCAGCAACAACTTTTGCTGCGCATGGAATACGAATACGAAAAAGAAGAATTCAAACGACAGACAGAGAATATGGGTGTCGCCCGAAAAAATCAAACGGGGGACTTTGCTGGTATCCTGCCACTCCGGGACGAAGTTACTATAATTCACTGAATCAATTAGTAATAGAAATTACACACACAGAAAATACCGATATAGAACATAATTTTGAGTTCGGCCGTCCCGTATGTTTTTTCCGCCAGTCTGCCGATGGAAAAATAACCTATATGAACTTCACCGCTACCGTAAGCTATGCCGACGAGACACGGATGGTAGCGATAATGCCCGGAGCCGGTGCCGTTATGGAAGTGCAGGAAACGGACAACCTCGGCGTGCAACTTTATTTCGACGAAACATCCTATCGGACCATGTTCGAAGCCTTGGAAGATACGTTACGCTCCAAAGGCAACCGCCTGGCCGAATTGCGGGACATATTGCTGGGAACCTCGAAAGCCGGTTTCCGAGAGCTCTACCCCGTACGGTTTCCCTGGCTGAACTCCACGCAGGAGACAGCTGTAAACAAAGTGCTGTGTGCCCGCGACGTGGCCATTGTACATGGTCCTCCGGGAACCGGAAAAACGACCACCTTAGTGGAAGCCATCTATGAAACCCTGCATCGGGAACCGCAGGTACTAGTATGTGCCCAAAGCAATACTGCCGTCGACTGGATTTCGGAAAAACTTGTGGACCGTGGCGTCAATGTCCTGCGTATCGGCAATCCGACCCGTGTCAACGACAAGATGCTTTCCTTTACCTACGAGCGTCGTTTCGAGAACCATCCGCTTTATCCGGAACTGTGGAGCATCCGGAAAAATCTCCGTGAACTGGGCAGCCGTGCCCGCCGTGGCAGCTATGACGAACGCGAAGGAGTACGCAGCCGTATGAGCCGCCTGCGCGACCGCGCCACCGCATTGGAAATACAAATCAAATGCAGAGCTTTTTTGATGGGGCACACGTCATAGCCTCCACGCTGGTAAGCAGCAATCACCGGCTGCTGAACGGACGCCGTTTCGGCACCCTTTTCATTGATGAAGCAGCCCAGGCCTTAGAGGCTGCCTGCTGGATAGCTATCGAAAGCAGACCGCGTGGTATTGGCGGGTGACCACTGCCAACTTCCGCCCACCATAAAATGCCACGAAGCCGCCCGTGGAGGTCTGGAACGAACATTGATGGAGAAAGTGGTGTCCAACAAACCTGCCGTTGTCTCTTTGCTGAAAGTGCAATACCGCATGCACGAGGAAATCATGAAATTTCCTTCCCAATGGTTTTATAATGGCGAGTTGGAAGCCGCTCCCGAAGTGCGTTACCGGGGCATCCTGGACTGGGATACCCCCATCCACTGGATTGACACCTCCGAAATGGATTTCAAAGAAGAATTTGTGGGAGAGACTTTCGGACGCATTAATAAGGCGGAAGCGGACCTGCTCCTATCAGAACTGAAAATCTACATCAACCGTATCGGTGGCAACCGCATTCTGGAAGAAAAAATAGACATCGGCATCATCTCCCCTTACAAGGCACAAGTGCAATATCTCCGTAGCAAGATAAAGGCAGACGCTTCACTCAAGCCTTATCGCAGCTTGTTCACTGTAAATACGGTGGATGGCTTCCAAGGGCAAGAGCGCGATGTTATCTTCATCAGCCTTGTCCGTGCCAACGAAGAAGGACAGATAGGATTCCTGAATGATTTAAGGAGAATGAATGTAGCCATCACCCGGGCACGTATGAAGCTGGTGATATTGGGAGAGGCAGAGACGCTGAAACATCACGGTTTTTACCGGAAGCTATTGGAGTTTATTCAAAATATAGGGAATCAATAATAAAGAAATACCCCCTCCGGTAACACCGAAGAGGGTATTTCACCTATTTATATAAAGCTGATTAATTGTTTTCCGGACGAAGTTTACGAACTGTAACAGCTGTCTGCCACATTTCGCTTTCACGCAAGGCTTTCAATTCTGCATTCAGCTTCTCACGATAATCGGGTTTGGAGTTACTGTCGATAGAAATCTGGGCTTCGTTGCCCGACTTCACACTTGCATACAATTTCTGTACAACCGGCTTGATGGCATCATGGAACGGGGTCATCCAATCCAGCGCACCACGCTGTGCCGTAGTAGAACAGTTGGCATACATCCAGTCCATACCGTTCTTGGCAAACAATGGCATCAAAGATTGAGTCAACTCTTCCACTGTTTCATTGAATGCTTCAGAAGGAGTATGGCCGTTTTCGCGCAATACTTCATACTGAGCCAACAGTAATCCCTGGATAGCACCCATCAATGAACCGCGTTCACCGGTCAAGTCGGAAGTGGCTTCGCGGATGAAAGTTGTCTCGAACAAATATCCCGAACCGATACCGATACCCAGTGCAATCGTCTTGTCAAAAGCCTTACCCGTAGCATCTTGATAGACGGCATATGATGAGTTCAAGCCACGCCCTTCGAGGAACATGGTACGAAGTGAAGTACCGGAACCTTTGGGAGCAACCATAATAACATCAATATCTTTAGGAGGAACCACGCCGGTACGGTCGTTCCAGGTAATAGCAAAACCATGAGAGAAGTAAAGAGCCTTCCCGGGAGTCAAATAAGGTTTGATAGTCGGCCATACAGACATTACAGCTGCGTCAGACAACAGACACATGACGATAGTACCTTTCTGACAAGCCTCTTCGATGCCGAACAAAGTCTCACCCGGTACCCATCCGTCAGCCACAGCCTTTTCGTATGTCTTACCCGGACGTTGTCCTACAATCACATTGAAACCGTTATCACGCAAGTTGCAAGCCTGGCCCGGGCTTGTACGCCATAACCGATTACTGCAATTGTTTCATCTTTCAAAATCTCACGTGCTTTTTCCAAAGGAAATTCTTCGCGGGTCATTACATTCTCAATAACACCGCCAAAATTCAATTGTGCCATTTTTTGTTTTAATTTTTATTTGTGGCTTACGCCAACGTTGATAAATTTATTTATTTCTCGTAAATATCACTTTAGAACGACAGACCACTTCGCTGCCATTCTTTTTCACCTCCACATCGTAAACGCCCTCACCGGCATCATCCATGAACAAAGTCAACTCATCCCCCATAATAGCTTTCGGCTACATATGCCATTTCAAAACGACGGATGCGCTTCTCCTTATACATCTCTATCGGGAACAAATCAAGGATATGCTCGATGTAACGGATGCTGTTCACATGCCCGTTAATGTCAATATCACTGTATTTGGCTACCAAAGCAGCAACCGGTTCCTTTGAGGCCACCTTTATCCGCGAAGGTTTTTCTATCGGGCAAGGCTCATCGCAAACATAATCTACAATGCTGCCACTATGAAGAGCCAGCAAATCTGCCGGCTTACGGGTATTCATGCTAATCATCGCCCAAACGGAACGTGCATACCCAATCTTCTTACCCTCCTTATCGATGATAGCGAAATTACGGTCTGTAAAAAAGGCGATAGACATTCTCCACCCAAGTCTGAATGGAGAAATCTTCGTACTGATAAGGCATTTCATCCAGTTCGACAGCCAGACGGGACAATACCCAAGTATAATTGTCCTCGTTTAGAGTCGCGATGCCAAAACCGCGGTCGCTGGCATGGAAACCCGCACAATTCAACAAATGGTTGCCCAATACTCCCATTGTCAGCCGTCCGGTAAAGTCGACATGAAACGGTTCGGCAACAAACTTGTAGGTACCTATCTTATTGTTCTCGCTCATCATGATTCCTGGTGTTTACTTTGACGATATTTTGCTTCACGGTCCGCCAGATATTCATTGACACGCTCAAAGCAGCTGGTCGTAATGGCTACGCGACCCGAACGGACGAACTGAAGTACGCAATCCAACTGGCGCAACTCCTCATAAAGATTGGTTATTTCCTCACTCATGCCATTCTTCTCAACAATGGCAAATACAGCATTCACCTCCACAATACGGGCATTGTACTTACGGATTACTTTGGACACCTCCGGTTTTTCTTCCAGCGTAGGGGTCGTTATTTTATAGAGAGCAATCTCGTGCTGATAGATTTCATCATCCGTAAAATAATGGGCTTGCAGCACATCTATTTTCTTGGTAATCTGCTTGGTCACCTTTTCAATGGTATCCTTGTCCGTCCAAGCGGTAATGGTATATTTATGTACCCCCTTGATGGAGGAGGCCGATACATTTAAACTTTCGATGTTTATCTGCCGACGGGTAAACACAGCCGTCACTTGATTCAGCAAACCGGCAAAGTTTTCCGAATGAACAATGATTGTATATAGTTTTTTATCCATAGATAGAGTAAATTCTTTAATTTCGCATGACTTCAGCATTCCAACAACATCTGATTGACCGAACCGCCCGGAGGTGTCATCGGCATTACATTTCCTTCTTCCTCCACACAAGCTTCGAGCAGGAACGGTCCGTCGGTTGCTATCATCTCGTCAATCGCTTTTGCCAGCTCCTCGCGGGTCATTACCCTGCGTGCAGGAATATCATATGCCGAAGCAATCTTCATATAATCCGGATTCATCATCGGAGTAAACGAATAACGACGATTGAAAAACATCGCCTGCCATTGACGAACATTGCCCAAGAAGTTATTGTTCAACAGAATCATCTTCACCGGAGCCTTTTGTTCCATGATGGTACCCAGTTCCTGCAGGTTCATCTGCAAGCCGCCGTCTCCCATGAATACGCATACCGTGCGGTCCGGACGTCCAAAAGTGGCACCGATAGCTGCCGGAAGGCCGAAGCCCATAGTACCCAGGCCACCGGAAGTAACAATGCTACGTTCCTTGCTGTATTTGAAATAACGGGCGGACATCATCTGATTCTGGCCGACATCAGTCACCAATATCGCCCCGTTATGGGTAGCCTCACTCACAGCACGCACCACCTCACCCATGCTTAGCGCTTTTCCTGCCGGATGTAATTCCGGACGGATTACCTTTTCCTCTTCCACTTCCTCGTATTGCCGGAAACTGTCAATCCATTCCTGATGGTTGGCGGGTTCCAGCAATTGGGTAACGGCAGCCAGTGTCTCTTTGCAATCTCCCAGGACAGCAACATCGGTCTTTACATTCTTATCTATTTCGGCAGGGTCAATATCAAAGTGGATAATCTTCGCCTGCTTGGCATATGTTTCCAATTTACCCGTCACACGGTCATCAAAGCGCATGCCTACGGCGATAAGGACATCACATTTATTGGTATTGATATTGGGCCCCAGGTTACCGTGCATACCAAGCATTCCTTTGTTCAACGGATGGTTCGTAGGTAATGCGGAAAGTCCCAATAAAGTGCATCCGGCAGGCATTCCGGCTTTCTCAATGAAAGCACGAAGCTCTTGCTGGGCTTCTCCCAGCTCCACGCCTTGTCCTACCAGCACCAAAGGCCGTTCCGCACCATTTATTAATTCAGCAGCCTGCCGTATGGCCTCCGGCTCCATTTCGGGAACGGGAAGATAGCTACGGACATAGTCCACCTTAGTAGGCGCATATTCTGTTTTCTCCACTTGGGCGTTTTTAGCAAAATCCAGCACGACCGGTCCCGGACGTCCGCTCTTTGCCACATAGAAAGCACGTGCCACTGCCCAGGCCACATCTTCTGCACGACGAATCTGGTAACTCCATTTCGTGATAGGCTGAGTAATGCCTACCAAGTCCACTTCTTGAAATGCATCCGTACCCAAGAAGTTCGTCCCTACCTGGCCGGCAATGACAACGATAGGCGTACTGTCAATCATGGCATCTGCAATGCCCGTGATAGTATTGGTAGCACCCGGTCCACTGGTAACCAGACAAACGCCAACCTCGCCTGATACACGTGCAAAGCCTTGTGCTGCATGAGTAGCCCCCTGTTCATGGCGAACAAGGATATGATTCAGATTCTCTCGGTGGTCGTATAAGGCATCGAATACCGGCATGATGCTCCCTCCCGGATAACCGAAAATAGTCTTTACTCCCTGATGCTCCAGAGAGCGCATCAATGCTTCTGCGCCTGTTATTAGAGCCTCACCCCGACCCTCTCCTTGGGAGAGGGAGGAAAAGTTACTCTTTTTATTATTATCAGCCATACTTTATCTTTTTATTAAAAACTTCGGAAATTTGTATCATTCCCTCCTCCCCTCTCTTTCGGAGAGGGGTCGGGGGTGAGGCCTTTAATCAATCAGCCTCACAGCCCCTTTGTCAGCGGAACTCACCATACAGGCATATGCTTTCAATGCTTTGGAGACTTCACGGTTGCGGGTTACCGGAGTCATAGGGCGTGCTGCAAGCTCTTCATCCGTCAACTTCACATTGATAGAACGGTTCGGTATATCAATTTCGATAATGTCCCCATCCTTAATCTTGCCGATATTACCACCGGCAGCCGCTTCGGGAGAAACATGTCCGATGCTTAGTCCGGAAGTACCACCACTGAAACGCCCGTCGGTAATCAATGCACACTCCTTACCCAGATGGCGGGATTTGATATAAGAAGTAGGATAAAGCATCTCTTGCATACCCGGTCCACCTTTCGGCCCTTCGTGAGTGATGACGACGACGTCTCCACTGACCACCTTTCCACCCAGAATACCGTCGCAAGCCGCATCTTGTGAGTCGAAGACTTTCGCCGGCCCCGTAAATTTCCAGATACTCTCGTCTACACCGGCAGTCTTGACAACGCAACCGTCCTGAGCTATATTTCCCTTCAAAACCGCCAGACCGCCATCCTTGCTGTATGCATGTTCCAAATCACGGATACAACCGGTCGCACGGTCCGTATCGAGTTCCTTATAAGACGCATTTTGTGAGCCGAGTACCAGATTGAACTTTCCGGCTGCCGCACTGGAGTATTTCTTGATTGCCTCTTTACATACATTAGAGCTGGTAATACTATACCGGTCGATTGCCTCTGCCAACGTCATTCCATCCACACGGTGGACATTCGTATCGACCAATCCGCCCTTGGCAAGCTCATCCATGATGGCAATGATGCCACCGGCACGGTTAACGTCTTGTACATGATACTTTTGGGTATTGGGAGCCACCTTGCATAAGCAGGGGGGTCTTGCGGGAGAGCATGTCAATGTCGTCCATCTTAAAATCCGCTCCGGCTTCGTGAGCCACAGCCAACAAATGAAGTACCGTATTAGTGGAACCGCCCATCGCAATATCCAGCGTCATGGCATTCAAAAATGCCTCGCGGGTAGCAATACTGCGCGGGAGTACACTCTCATCCCCTTCTTCATAATATCTAAAGGCATTCTCTACAATCAACCTGGCTGCATCCTCAAATAGTTTCTTGCGATTTTCGTGAGTGGCTACAATCGTGCCGTTACCGGGCAGTGCCAATCCAATCGCTTCATTCAAGCAATTCATGGAATTAGCGGTAAACATGCCTGAGCAGCATCCGCAAGTGGGGCAGGCATGTTGCTCAATCTGTGCCACCTCTTTATCGCCCACACTTTCATCAGCAGATTAATCATGGCATCAATCAAATCCCAAATGTTGTCCGTTCCATTCCCCGGCTTCCATCGGACCGCCTGAAACAAACACAGTCGGTATATTCAGCCTCATAGCCGCCATCAGCATCCCCGGAGTAATCTTGTCACAGTTACTGATGCAAAACCATAGCATCTGCCTTATGGGCATTTACCATATACTCCACACTATCGGCAATGATATCTCTTGAAGGCAGGGAATAAAGCATACCGTCGTGTCCCATAGCGATACCGTCGTCAATGGCAATCGTATTGAACTCCGCAGCAAAACACCCCAGTTTTTCAATCTCTTCCTTTACAAACTGGCCTATTTCGTGCAGATGTACATGCCCGGGGACGAATTGTGTAAATGAATTGACTATAGCGATAATGGGCTTACCCATCTGTTCCTTCTTCATACCATTCGCCGTCCACAATGCACGGGCTCCCGCCATGCGGCGACCTTGTGTGCTGAACGAGCTGCGTAACTGATGCTTCATTTTCAAATCTCCTTTTTAATGAAAAAGCCTCTCCCACTATAGTGAGAAAGGCTTAATAAATTATCTTCTAACGTACGAATACATACATAACCTTTCTCACGCTCTTGATGCCACCACCACGACGCGAATAATATGCAGGACTGCCAGGTTAATAGATGTATGTAAATTCATAACTTAATTCTTCTTTTTTGTTTCAAACGTGCTGCAAAGGTAAGGGCTTTTTTATAATCTCCAAACAAATTGAAGAAAAAAATAAGATAAATATGATAATCGTAAGAAAATATCGCCCTAAAATCCTATTTTATCACTTAACAGTTCTAAATAGCACCATTCAGACAGCCAATGTAAATGTATTGCCAATCATTGAAACCATTTAATAATCTGAAAATTACCAAAGGCTCTCTACATCCCGAAACAAATAATTCGTATCTTTGTCTCTTCAAATACTCAAAAAAAGTATTTACTAATTAAATAAAGATAGAAAATTAATGGAAACAGTAGAAAACAAGTACATCACCGTAGCATATAAGCTGTACTCAATCGAAAACGGAGAAAAAGATTTCGAAGAAGAAGCACCCGTAGAGCATCCTTTTCAGTTTATCTCAGGTCTGGGAATGACACTCGAACCCTTTGAAGCCCAGATAAAAGACTTGCAGATAGGCGATAAATTCGACTTTACCATTCCGGCATCAGAAGCTTATGGTGAATATGACGACGACCATGTTATTGACCTCCCCAAAGAAATCTTCATGATAGAAGGAGAATTCGACAGCGACCGTGTAGTGGAAGGCGCCGTCATCCCCTTGATGACTTCTGAAGGTCAACGCATCAATGGAAGTGTAGTAGAAGTAAAGGAAGACGTAGTTGTAATGGACATGAATCATCCACTCGCAGGTTGTGATTTGAACTTTACCGGAGAAGTGGTGGAAAGCCGCCCGGCTACGAACGAAGAGCTTGCTGAAGTTGCCCGTATGATGGGTGGCGGTTGCGGCAGCTGCGGTTGTGGTGACTGTGGCGACGGATGCGGCGACCATGAATGTGGAGGTGGATGCTGCCACTAAAGAATTAAGAATTAAAAATTAAAGAATTAAAAATAAAGAATCAGACTACACAGTATTAAGCATGCCGCATGGTAATTCTTTAATTTTTAATTCTTTAATTTTCAAATTCTATATTATTTACTTGTCATTATCTCCAATACCAATTTATCCGTTTCATTCATTCCTTTAGAACCGATTTTTGTCAGATTACGGATACTCTGATCCACATCCTCATCAATAATACCTTCTACGGAAGTCACACAACGGTTTTCCATGGCCATGATGGCTGAAAGCACTGCGGTTGAAACTCCGGTAGTTACTTTCAATGCACAACTGGGTTTGGCACCATCACAAATCATTCCGGTAAGATTGGCAATCATGTTCTGTACAGCATATGACACCTGCTCGTATGTGCCTCCCATCAGCCAAGTTATACCGCAACTGGAACCCGTGGCAGCAACCACACAACCGCATAAGGCAGATAACCGCCCCAAACTCTGCTTGATATAAATTACCGTCAAATGACTCAACATCAAAGCACGGATAATTTCCTCCTCCGACTTTCCGTTCTCTTCTGCATAAACAAGTACCGGTAAAGTAGCTGAAATACCTTGGTTACCACTGCCTGAATTACTCATCACCGGAATCATGGCACCTGCCATACGAGCATCGCATGCACCAGAGGTATAAGACAAGATATGAGAGAACACACTGTCTCCCATAATTTTATGTTCATAGGTACCACGAAGTATTTTCCCCAAAGCATGACCGTAATCACCCTCAAAAGAACGCTCGGCCGCAGCCTTATTCAAACGGGCTGTCTCGAGAATGAATCGAATCTCGTCCAACGGAGTGGTCATTGCAAAATCATAGACTTTACGTAAAGACAAATCAAGAGCTTTTTCCTCTGCTTCTGTAGAGACCTCTGCTTGCCTGCTCAACAATATATCATTGTTGAGCGCTATATATATAAAGGTAGTATGCCCACCCGCAATGACTGCTGTAGATTTATCTTCTCCCGCCTCACAACAAACTTCAATATAAAGTTTCTCTTCAATGCCATCTTTTAATGATATATGGATTCGCTTCTCATCAATAAAACGCTTTCCTTCTTCCACGGTATCAGAAGTGCTATCCTTCAAAACTTCCAATTGATATGCTGATTTACCGATTAAGGCTCCCAATGCCACAGCAATAGGTAATCCAATCATACCGGTACCAGGAATCCCCCACCCCCCATTGCATTCTTCAA
>ENA-OQDX01000091-OQDX01000091.1-human-gut-metagenome-genome-assembly--contig:-NODE-91-length-10656-cov-0.850318_pt1 | contig 10656 bp, 13 predicted proteins | sample MGYA00242788_ERZ504621 | MGnify/ENA primary metagenome ERZ504621 (study PRJEB26092, sample SAMD00036303) | human gut metagenome | host: Homo sapiens | study: EMG produced TPA metagenomics assembly of... | reverse complement strand
TCCGAAGCGGTTCCCAATCGCTTGAGTGTAGTGAACTGTACGGATGATGAAGTAAAGGTTGAGTTCTCTAACCTGACGTTGAAGCTGGTAAAGCTGCACTTGGTGCACTGGAAAAAGCCATTGAGGAATATAAGGAGGGAATGATAGACGTGATTGTCACAGCTCCCATCAACAAGCATACCATCCAGTCGGAGGAGTTTGCCTTCCCCGGACATACGGAGTATATAGAGCAAAAATTGGGAGATGGCGAGAAGGCCCTTATGATTCTGATGAAAGATGACTTCCGGGTAGCATTGGTGACCGGACATATTCCCGTTAAAGAGATAGCCGGAAGCATCACCAAAGAACTGATACAAGAAAAACTGAAGATATTCAACCGCTCCTTGAAGCAGGATTTTGCTATCAGCGCACCGCGTATTGCAGTGCTTTCGCTGAATCCGCATGCAGGAGACGGCGGATTGCTGGGAACTGAAGAGCAGGAGATTATCATTCCGGCCATCAACGAAATGGCTGCTAAGGGTATGCTTTGCTATGGTCCTTATCCGGCAGACGGGTTTATGGGCTCAGATAACTTTACCCATTTTGATGGTATCCTGGCCATGTATCACGACCAGGGGCTGGCACCGTTCAAGGCATTGGCTATGGACGAGGGCGTGAACTATACTGCCGGCTTGCCGGTGATACGCACTTCGCCTGCTCATGGCACGGCCTACGATATTGCCGGGAAAGGAATCGCCTCTGAAGATTCATTCCGGCAGGCTATCTATGTGGCAATAGATGTGTTCCGTAACCGCCAGCGTGAGAAAGAGGCACATGCAAATCCGCTGCGCAAGCAATATTACGAGAAACGTGACGATAGCGACAAACTGAAACTCGATAGTGTAGAAGAAGATTTGTAGAATGACAAAAGCGGAAATACAACAAGTAAAATTACGTTTCGGCATTATCGGCAACAATGAAGCGCTGATGCGTGCCATTGATATCGCTATCCAGGTAGCGCCCACCGACTTGTCTGTACTGATTACCGGAGAGAGTGGTGTGGGAAAGGAGAGCTTTCCGCAGATAATACACCAGTACAGCCGGCGCAAGCATGGACAGTACATTGCCGTGAACTGTGGAGCCACTTCCCGAAGGACGATTGACTCAGAACTGTTCGGTCATGAGAAGGGCGCATTTACCGGGGCTATCGGCGAACGGAAGGGGTATTTCGGTGAGGCCAACGGCGGAACAATCTTCCTTGATGAAGTCGGCGAATTGCCTTTGCCTACCCAGGCACGCTTGTTGCGTGTGCTCGAGAGCGGTGAATTCATCAAAGTAGGTTCTTCTAAGGTGGAAAAGACCGATGTGCGTATTGTTGCCGCTACCAATGTAAACTTGACGCAAGCCATTGCTGACGGACGTTTTCGTGAAGACTTGTATTACCGTTTGAACACAGTTCCTATTCAGGTCCCTCCATTGCGCGAACGCGGTGAAGACGTGGTGCTGCTGTTCCGAAAGTTTGCTTCGGACTTTGCAGAAAAGTACCGTATGCCTGCCATTCAGCTGACGGAAGACGGCAAGCAAGTGTTGCTGGGCTACTCATGGCCGGGTAATGTGCGCCAGTTGAAGAATATCACCGAGCAGATATCCATCATTGAGACCAATCGTGAAATCAATGCATCCATACTGAAGGGCTATCTGCCTGAGCAGAACAATATGCAGCGCCTGCCTGCCTTGTTTGGAGTGAAGGAGGACAAGAGCTTTGGGAGTGAACGGGAAATTCTCTACCAGGTTCTGTTTGATATGCGCCAGGATGTAACGGACTTGAAAAAGTTGGTGCATGAGATTATGGCTGAAAGGGGAACGGTAGCCAATCCGGCGGTTGCCACATCGGCCTACTATACGCCGGCTACTCCGGCGGTGGTACCTCCGGTAACATCCAGTGTCCCCACCATTATACATCCTTCGGTAAAGCCGGTTACTCCGGTGGACGATGATTTCCAGGATACGGAAGAATATGTGGAGGAGTCACTCTCCCTGGATGAAGTGGAGAAAGAAATGATACGTAAGGCGCTTGAAAAACATCACGGCAAGCGTAAGAGTGCGGCTCAGGATTTGAATATCTCTGAGCGTACGTTATACAGAAAGATAAAAGAATATGGATTGGATTAAAAAAGCGGCATTTGCTTCCTTGTTGGTAAGCTTGTTATTTCTGGTGAATTCATGTAGTATGAAGTTGGGACTTGCTCCGATAAGCTCTATCGACTATACAAAGGTAAAAACGATTTCCATTGCCGATTTCCAGAACCGGGCAGAGTATGTATATGCACCGCTGGCAACAGAATTTAACCAGAAAATGAAGGATATGTTCATTCAGCAGACTCGCCTGCAACTGGTGAATTCCGGAGGAGACCTGGAAATAGACGGAGAAATAACCGGCTACAATCAATATAATGAATCGGTGGATGCCAGCGGCTACTCTTCGAAGGTGAAGGTGACGCTGACTGTCAACGTGCGTTACACCAATAACACGAACCATGAGGAGGACTTTGAACAGCAGTTCTCGGCTTTCCAGACCTATGATTCCTCAAAATTGCTGACCGAAGTGCAGGACCAGCTGATAACCTTGATGGTGAAAGACATTGCCGAACAGATTTTCAATGCAACTGTAGCTAACTGGTAAACTCATGACGCCTACCCATTTGCAACAATGGATTCAGCATCCCGAGACGCTGAATAGGGATACTTTGTACGAGCTTCGCACATTGGTGGCACGCTATCCTTATTTCCAGTCGCTCCGTTTGCTCTATCTGAAAAACCTCTATCTGCTGCACGACATCAACTTTGGCGCGGAGTTGCGCAAGGCTGTGTTGTATGTGGCAGACCGTCGTGTGCTGTTTTACTTTATAGAGGGTGACCGCTATACTTTGAAATCCCGGAAGGTCTCGTCGCTGTTTTCCGGCGATTTGGAGAAAGAGCCGAGTGTGGACCGTACCCTTTCCTTGATTGACGCATTTCTGGCTACTGTTCCCGAAGAGCATTCACAGCATACGGAGCTGGATTATGCGGTGGATTATACGGCCTATTTAATGCAGGAAGAACCCGGTGTGGATGCAGAAGATGAGTCGGAAGTGCCTAAACTGCGCGGGCATGAATTGATAGATGACTTTATCCAAAAGAGTGAGTCTTCGGATGCCTCGGATACGAGAAGGGAGTTTCTTGTAGAGAAGGAGGAAGAGACTGAAGAAGAGGAAGAACCCTCAGTATCGCCGGTAACGGAAGAGTTGGACGATAGCTGTTTTACGGAAACTCTGGCCAAAATCTATATTAAACAGCGCAGATATGATAAAGCGCTTGAAATTATTAAAAAATTAAGTTTGAATTATCCAAAAAAAAATGCTTACTTTGCAGACCAAATCAGATTTTTGGAGAAATTGATTATTAACGCTAAATCAAAATAACAAAATGTATTTATTATTAGTTATCTTAATGCTGATTGCATCTGTGCTGATGTGCTTCATTGTATTGATTCAAAATTCTAAAGGAGGTGGTCTGGCATCAGGCTTTTCATCATCCAACCAAATTATGGGTGTGCGCAAGACTACGGACTTTTTGGAAAAAGCAACCTGGACTCTGGCAGCTGTCATGGTAGTCTTCAGTATTGTTTCTGCTTACACTATTCCTTCTTCCACAGGCAAGGGCGGTGATGTGATTCTGGAACAGGCGCAACAAGAAGAAAAAACTAATCCTTATAACATGCCCGTAGGTACAGAAGCTCCGCAATCGGAGGCCCCTGCAGCTACAACTCCGGCTGAAGCTCCTGCTCCTGCAGCAGAAGCCCCTGCAGCAGAATAAGATAAGGATATTGCGGATGACTCCCGCTTGGAAAAATAAGAGAAAGGTTGATACTGAAAAGGTGTCAGCCTTTTTTTCGTTTTGATGAAGTATTTATTTACCTTTGTCAGCAATTTATGCAATCTGATTAATAAATTGAAATCCAAATAGTACAATGACAGAACAACTCAAACTTAAATTGAATGATTCCAAGGCTACCCGTTGGGGGGCATTGGTGATTGTTGCCTTTACGATGATGGCAGCTTATTATGTAAACGACGTGGTAGCACCGTTGAAGACAATGTTGGAAACGGACTTGGCTTGGTCGAGTACCGATTTCGGATTCTTTACCGGTGGTTATAGTTTTCTGAATGTTTTTTTCCTGATGTTGATTTGGGGAGGATTAATCCTCGACCGCTTTGGTATCCGTTTCACCGGAAAGCTGGCAACTATCCTGATGGTAGGTGGTACAGCACTTGAATACTATGCAATGACGGGACTTGCCGGTGCCGACGCGACTTTATTCGGAATCAATGAAATATTTGGCTATAAAACGGGTGTGTTTGTTGCTTTTGCCGGTTATTCCATTTTTGGAGTAGGAGCGGAGGTCGCCGGTATTACAGTTTCCAAAATCATAGCCAAGTGGTTTAAGGGGAAAGAGCTTGCCACGGCTATGGGGGGTACAAGTCGCTTTAGCACGTATCGGTTCGCAAGCCGGTTATGCCGTAGCCATTCCTTTGGCCCGTGCTTTCGGTATTTCCACACCGGTGTTGTTGGGTTTGGTTCTGTTGTTGGGCGGTATGATTGCTTTCTTCATCTTTGCAGTGATGGACAAGAAGCTGGACAAACAGATGGAGCTGCTGCCATTGCTGCCGGTACGGAAGATGAGGAAGAGAAGTTCTCTTTTAAGGATGTGAAGAATATTCTGGTCAATCCCGGTTTCTGGCTGATAGCATTGCTGTGTGTATTGTTCTACTCTTGTGTATTCCCATTCCAGAAGTTTGCTTCCGAGTTGATGATTATCAAATACGGTATCAATGAGAATGTGGCCGGTACATTTGCCGGACTTCCGGCATTGGGAGCGCTGATTCTGACTCCGGTCTTTGGTGGTTTCATTGACAAGCGGGGCAAGTTCCGCATCTATCATGCTGCTGGGCTCGGCCATGCTGATATGTGTGCATTTCATTTATGCTATTCCCGATATAAACTATTGGCTGGTAGCTATTGTGCTGATGATAATTTTGGGTATCGCTTTCTCGCTGGTACCTTCTGCCATGTGGCCGGCTGTGGCCAAGATATTCCCGGTAAGCCAGTTGGGTACGGCATACGCATTGATTTTCTTTATCCAGAATATCGGTCTTTGGGGTATTCCTACATTGATAGGGTGGGTGCTTGATGCCTATTGTATATCCGGCAAGAAACCAGATGGAACGAATATGTATGACTATACGGTGCCTATGTGCATTTTTACCGGTATTGCCTGCTTGTCCCTTATAGTGGCTCTACTGCTGAAGAAGGCAGACAAGAAGTATGGTTATAAGCTGGAAGAGCCTAATATTCAGAAATAATAGGAAAAGCGGATACCGTATGATGGAAATACCCGAAGGAAAAGTAAGTCTGTTGGACGCTGTTCCGGTCCGCTGTGGACATATAACAACCGAATGGGAAGGTGAGTGCGCCGTACTCGCCTACCCACGGTTTAAATACGAATGGATGCGTCGTTTTTTTATTGCCGAAGGGGGATGTCTCCTGACATCCATGTGAGGCTGGAAGAACACGGTACAGCTGTCTGGAATCTGATAGATGGACATCGTACCGTGCGCGAAATCATCTCTCTACTTGCCAGGCACTTTGGGGAGGAAGAGAATTATATTCCCCGGGTCACCGCCTACGTAATGCAGTTGCGTAAGGATGGATTTATCCAGTTGACAATCCGGAATTAGAATTCCTTTATTCCCTATCCACTTTTATCAATCCTCCCGTTGCCGTATCAAACAGCACTTTGATGGTAGAATTCTTGTTGAACAGTACCGGTGCGAGGTATTCTACGGTGCCGAATTGGGTAATGGGAAGTTGGTCGTCAAACAATTTCTTATTGTTATACATCAATGTCACTTGTGCCTTGCCGGAAGGTTATAGCTACACCGTCCACTTTCTTTTGCCTTCCTCGGTGGCAGATACATCGGGACTTTTGAGGTCGGTGACGCTGATATAATACGGTTCACCGGCAAGGTCATTATTGGCCACCACTCCCAGCTTTCGGGAAAAACGGAAAGCCACCTCATCTTTCATCTCTTTAGGCGTCAGCCGGATGGTGAATGTCTTGGGTTCTTTCTTTATTTTGCCCGAGAACATTTCCGTCATAGCCGTTTCCTGCTGGTTCAGATTGTCAAGCATCAGCTTGAGTTGGGCGCCGTCCTTGGGCATATTGTCTGCTTCGCCGCGCAGGAGGGCATTCTTGCTTTCGCGGATGCTGTATATTTCCTTGGCCACCAGCTCGGCCATCTTGGCACTGGAGTTGGACATCAGTATTTCTTCCGTCAGAAAACTGCGTGGGTCAATGCTGCTTTCGGTGGCTTTGGCTTCGGGCGTCTTGGCAGCAGGCTTACCGCTGAACGGAATGTTGATGGAGCGGACAATTCCGTCTTCGGTAAGCTCCATAAGGGGTGCTACGGTCTTGTCTTTCATCTTCACGAAATAGACGTTGTCCTTATCCGGTACACCGGCTATGCGGGTTTCTATCTTATCCAGTGTCCAGAACTCCTCGGGTTCGGCAGACACGTTGTTGAGACGCAGATAGCGGTCGGCATATCTGCAAAATTCTCCGGGAGTGTAGGTATGCTTGGTGGCTTGCAATACGATTTCTATTTCTGTTTTGGGCAACATATAAGTCACTCCGTAGTCTTTGCCACGCATCACACCGGTGGTTACGTCTGTTTGCGCCATGGCAGTGATAGACAAGAACAGAGCTGAGAGCATCAATATATTCTTCTTCATAATGTACATTCGTTTAGACTGATTTAGCTAAGGGACAAAGTTAATGAAGTTATCTTTGCTAAATATTGCTTTATAAATTATTAACAGAGCTGACGAACTGTACGCAAACCGGCATGTCGACTACAATGTCCTGATGAGTATCTTCCAAGAGTCCGGTAACTTCGTTTCGTTTGTATACCTGAATGACATTGCTGTCGCGGCAGGCGGCAAGCAAGTATTTACCGTTGGGCGTGATGTTGAAGTTGCGGGGATGGATGCCGGTGGGCTGATAACCTACCTTTGCCAAGGTCCCATTTTCGGGATTCACGGCAAAGATGGCGATGCCGTCTTCTTTCAGACGGTTGCTGGCGTAGAGGTATTTCCCATCCGGACTGAGGTGGATGTCTGCACTTCCACGGGCGGCTACGGTGTCGGCTGTGATAGTCTGTATCTGTTCCAGGCGGCCGTCGTCGTAACTGAAGGCAATGACCTTACCGGACAGTTCGGTGATGAGATAGGCAAACTTCCCGTTAGGGCTGAATGTCAGATGGCGCGGGCCGGAATCTGCCTCAATGCCAACGGCTTCCAGAGAAGCATGAGGAATAGGGTTGTCGGGGTGCATCACAAAGCGCAGGATGCGGTCGGCACTGAAGTCGGTGGCGAAGATATACTTTCCGTCCGGTGAAAAGACCGTGCAATGGATGTGGGGAGTGGCTTGCCGTATGGCGTCGGGACCGGTGGCAGAGCCTTGAAAGAGCGTGTCTGCAGGAGCCAAAGTGCCGTCTTTCTGTAAAGGAAAGACGGACATGGTTCCACCGCTGTAGTTGGCAGTCAACACTTCCCGGCCATTGGTGGCCACGTAGCAGGGGTCGCGCCGAAGGTGGGAACGGTGTTCAGCAGGCGCAGTTCTCCCGTTTCCCGGTCGAAGGCAAGGGAGCTGAGGGCTGCTGTGCTGTCGTTCATTTCACTGACGGCATAGACAAATTCGCCATCTTCCGAGGGGACGAGGTAGGAGGGATTGGGCAATGCCGCTGAACTGAGCGGAACGGCTGTTCCCGTCTCCTGATTAAAGCGGAAGGTATAGATACCCTTGCTTGAGCCATTCGTGTAAGTACCTATTAGCATGGCGAGTTCGTCCTGGTCACCGTTAGTGCCCTTTGGAGAAGAGCCACATGCTGTCAAACCTAATCCGAGCATACAGAAAAGAAGTGTTTTCATTAATTTAATGTGTTAATGTGCCAATATGCTAATGTGCTAATTGGCTGCGCTGTATATGCTGCATGGTCATTGGTACATTAGCATATTGGCACATTAGCACATTAAAATTTAACTTCGGCAATACTGACGCGGTCATCGTTCAGCACGATGCGGAGGTCGCTGGCGGTAGTGCCTTTGAACGGATAGGAAATCAGTTTGCCGTATTCGCTGACGGTGCCCGAATATACGGTGAGGAACTGTCCGCCACCGCCCGAGAGCTGGATTTCGAAGGTTGCCGGCAGGTTGTTGTCACGTGTAAAGGCAATGGCAACTTTATCTACCTTGGCTCCGTTCTTTAAGGCAAAGGTAATATATCTCCCTTATTTCCTTGCCATGCGGTATTGATTTTTTCGTCGAGCACGTTTTCGGCATCCTCTGGGTTGGTGCTGGCACTCACACGCTTTGCTGGTTTTGGGGCTTCAATGGCTTTGGCACGGGTCTGGTAGTCTTCTACGGTCAGCGTTCCGTTCAGGCGGATGTCTTCGGAAGAGGCGCCGGCCATGAGCACGAAGTCGCCGGGTTCCACCACCCATTTCATGTCGGCGTCCAGAAGCTCCAGGTGCTTGCGGTCGATGGTGAAGGACAGCTCCTGGGCTTCGCCCGGTTCGAGGTGGATGCGCTGGAAGCCTGCAAGATTCTTTTCGTAGGTGGTGATGCTGCTCAGTACGTCGCGGATATAGAGCTGCACTACTTCATCTCCGGCACGTTTGCCGGTGTTGGTCACCTTCAGGCGGACGGTGGCAGACTCGTTCGGGGTGATGACTCGGGGGGTGATGTCGAGGTCGGAGTACTCGAAGGTGGTGTAGCTCAAGCCGTAACCGAAGGGGTAGAGTGCTCCGTTGATGCGTGACATGTTGCCCGTAGGTCCCGGATTCTTACCGCCGTCTATCTGTGAAGAAGGTTTGCAGGGGAAGTTGAAGGGGATTTGCCCTACGGTCTTGGGGAAGGTCACCGTCAGCTTTCCACCGGGGTTGTAGTCGCCGAAGAGGATGTCGGCCAGGGCTGTTCCGCCTTTGGAGCCGGGATACCAGGCTTCGAGGATAGCGGGGACGAACTTGTCTGCCCAGTTGATGGAGAGCGGGCGTCCGTTGATGAGTATCAGTACGACGGGCTTGCCCGTGGCTTGTATGGCTTGAAGCAGTTGCAACTGCCGGCCGGGCAGGTCGAGGCTGGTGCGCGATTTGTTTTCGCCGCAGGTGCGTTGTCCGCCGCCCAATACTACGACGGCAACATCAGCTTGGCGGGCATTTTCTACGGCTTTGTCTATCTCGGCTTGCTCGTCGTCGGTCAGAGGATCGTCTATGATTTCACTTTCGGGCCAGTGGGCATCCACTAGGTCGCAGCCTTTGGTGTAGAGCACCTCTGCCTTGCCTTTTGTCTTTTCTTGAATGCCTTCCAGTACAGTGGTCACCTCTACGGCAAGGGGGCCGTAATGGGTCAGCGCGTAGCCTTCTTCGTTGGCATTGGGACCACAGACGGCAATCTTCTTGGTGGAGTTGATGTCTAAGGGCAACAGCTCACCGGCATTCTTCAGCAGAACGATGGACTCGCGGGATGCCTGCAAGGCGATGGCTTCGTTCTCTTCTTTTTCCACTTCACGGTCGGCACCGGCAAGGTCTGTCTGGTAGGGGGCATCGAACAGACCGATGAGGAACTTTACCCGGAGGATGTCGCGCACACGGTCGTTAATGACTTCTTCGCTCAGTCCGCCTTCCTTCACCAGTTCGCGGAGGGGAAGGACGAAGGAGTCGGGCGAGCGGAAGGTACAGCGTACGTTCAGCCCGGCTTCCACGCTTTGGCGGACGGCTTCTTTCATGTCTTTGGCGGTGCCGTGCTTGGTGTAGAGGTATTCTACGGCGTCACTGTCGGATACGACGTAGCCACGGAATCCCATTTCGCCACGCAGGCGGGTGGTGAGCCAGTAGTAGCTGCCCTGCACGGGGATGCCGTCGTAATCGTTGTACGAACTCATTACGCCCAGCATGCCGGCTTCCCAGATGACGCGTTTGAAGGGTAGATGTGTATGTTTCCACTTCGCGCGGCGACATTTGCGGGTCCACGCGTGCCATGCCTTCGCGGGCGCCTTTGTTGTTACTGTAAGCGGCAAAGTGCTTGCCGGTGGCGGCCACTTGGTGGTTGTGCTGCAAGCCGCGCACCATTTCGATGCCCAGTTCGGCTACGAGGTAGGGAGATTCGCCGTAAACTTCTTCGTAGCGTCCCCAGCGCTGGTCGCGTCCTACGTCGAGGATGGGGGCGTAGACGTTGGTGTAGCCCAGCATGCGGGCTTCGCGTCCGGTGATGAGTCCTACTTGGCGAATCAGTTCACGGTTCCAGGTATGTCCCAGTCCCAGTTGGGTGGGGAAGTTGGTGGCGCGGTAGCTTTCCACGCCGCGTATGCCTTCGTTGGTAAAGTCTACGGGGATGCCGAGACGGGTATCTTCCACAAAGAACCGTTGCACCTCGTTCAGTGCCCAGGCGTGGCGCGAGGCGGGCCAGACGTAGGCATTGTCCGAGGGAGGCAGCCCCCATTGCTGGAAGCCGTTCAGGTGTTCGTCGATGGCGCCGATGCCGTCTTTCCAGAGCAGCTCTTTCCATTCGGGGGTGGGGAGG
>ENA-OQDX01000090-OQDX01000090.1-human-gut-metagenome-genome-assembly--contig:-NODE-90-length-10709-cov-0.859573_pt1 | contig 10709 bp, 13 predicted proteins | sample MGYA00242788_ERZ504621 | MGnify/ENA primary metagenome ERZ504621 (study PRJEB26092, sample SAMD00036303) | human gut metagenome | host: Homo sapiens | study: EMG produced TPA metagenomics assembly of... | reverse complement strand
TGTGCCGAAAAAGCTCTAATACGAATATCATGAAGTGATTGCCTTCCGTACTATTGATTTACACTGGCGGAACTATCGGAATGATAGAAAATCCCGAGACCGGTGCGCTTGAGAACTTCAACTTCGACCAACTGCTACAGCATGTTCCCGAACTGAAGCGCTTCAACTACCGCATCTCTTCCTATCAGTTCGACCCACCGATCGACTCTTCCGACATGGAGCCTTCCCTCTGGGCAAAGATTGTAAAAATCATCAACTACAACTACGACAATTTCGACGGCTTCGTCATCCTGCACGGTACCGATACGATGGCCTATACAGCCTCCGCCCTCAGCTTCATGCTCGAGAACCTTTCCAAGCCGGTCATCCTCACCGGTTCCCAGCTTCCCATCGGCACCCTGCGCACCGACGGGAAAGAGAACCTCATCACCGCCATTGAAATAGCCGCCGCCAAGCATCCGGACGGTACTCCTATCGTCCCCGAAGTGTGCATCTTCTTCGAGAACGAGCTGATGCGGGGCAACCGTACCACCAAAATCAATGCCGAGAATTTCAATGCTTTCCGCTCCTTCAACTATCCCGCACTGGCAAAGGCAGGCATCCATATCCGTTATAACGAGCACCTCATCCACCGTCCCGACCCGTCACGCCCCATGAAGCCGCACTACCTTTTCGACACCAATGTCGTAGTGCTCACCCTCTTTCCCGGCATCCAGGAAAGCATCATCAACTCCGTGCTCCATGTTCCCGGCCTGAAAGCCGTGGTCCTCAAGACTTTCGGTTCCGGCAATGCCCCCCAGAAAGAATGGTTCATCCGCCAGCTGAAAGAAGCCAGCGAACGTGGCATTGTCATCGTCAACATCACCCCAATGCCAAAGTGGCGCCGTTGAGATGGGACGTTACGAAACCGGTCTGCAACTTCTCCAGGCAGGTGTCATCAGCGGCTATGACAGTACCCCCGAATGTGCCGTCACCAAACTCATGTTCCTCCTGGGACATGGACTGAACCAAGCCGAAATCCGCCACCGCATGAATTCCGACCTGGCAGGAGAAATCACCAAGATTTAGTAAAGCGGCAATACAGAGGGCATTTAGTAATATTGATAATTTTCAAGACAAACTTGCATTATCTATCCATGCAAAATCGTTAAAAAGCGTTAACCAACACGCTTTTATCCCCCATTAATAAAGCTTATTAGTTTAAATAAACGTACTTTTGCTTACAATCAAGCAAAACAAATGTAAAATATGGGAGAAAATACCCTATACAAACGCTTTCTGCCGCTTGTTATTCTTACAGTAGGCATACTGCTGCAGGGTTGTAAAGACGATGTTTTTAACCCCGAGAAAGTGAAAGCAGCCTATCAGGACAGGTTTCCAGTCAAGAACATAGACCCGGCTATGGATTGGAAAATGACTCAGCAGGTCCGGGTCAATGTTTCTGTATCCGAAGATACCGGCATCGACTACACCATACATATTTACGACAAGAACCCCTTAATCAGCCGGTCATCCGCCAAACTGCTGGCAGAAGGCACCGCCAATAATACAACGGTATTTACCACCGTCATGGACTGCCCTTCTGTGCTGACGAGCGCTTTCGTGTGCCGCACCGATGCACACAGCCGTAACATAGTAAAATACGTATCCATCCAAAACGGTCAGCTCCATGCCGCTTTCGGCAGTTCCCCTGCAACTACACGTGCCGCATGGACACGCAGTGTCAGCATCGAGACCTATTCACCGGAAAAGTCCGAGGCGGAAATCACCGCAATGCTATCAAGTGCCGAAGAAATAAGGCCGAATACCGATTTTCAAAACGGAAAAGCCTACAAAATCTCCAAAGACAATATATATAGGAATAAAATCAGCAAGGACGGCATGGGAAGTGACAATCCGGCCATCATCATCATTGAAGGCAGCTGGGAACCCAATGGAAACAACATGACCGTTGAACGAGGCTTCGAATTCTATGTGATTGACGGAGGGGAAATCGTGATACCGGACGAGCACACCTTCACTTTAGTGCAATCCAGCCGGTTTATCGTCTACGCGGGTGGAACCATCAAAGGGAACGACATCGAATTGACCAATGCATCCGGAGGCAGCTACAACTACAATGCCGGCACTATGGAAATAGACGATTTCCATGTCAGCCAGGGAGGAGCATTCTATAATTGCGGTACCGTGCGTGTCGATGAAATGAATTTCGACAGCGGATGCAAATTCATCAACCAGGGTAAAGCCTATATCGGGAAAACCGACAGCAACATCACTATAGACAACGGATGCTATCTATATGCGGAAGAATTTGTAGGCACACTGAACATGGGAGACACCTCTTCTGCAGAGATAGAGGATTTCGGGGACCATAGCAACAATTACAACACCCAAATCACGATGGGTGACAACTCCATGATAACCGTACTTGATGAAGCAGAATTGTCACAAGCACAATTTATGGGTCCAAACAATGAATATGCACTGGTAAAAATCAATAAAATTGAAGATATAGGAAATTTCTCCAGCCAGGGAAACATTCATTATGAAGTGAAAGAAATTGACGATGATATCACCGAGGATATCTGGTGGGAAGCCAAATTCCTTGATGCTATCAAGAACACCGAAGGAACCATATCCAAATGGGGAGAATCCCCCATCACCATTCCTGCCGGAGACTGTACGGGCGAAGGCAATACTCCGGACGAGTCCGGCTCAGAAACCCCTACAGACCCGGTCTCCTATACGTACGTATTCGAAGACAACTTCCCGTTGGTAGGCGACTATGACTTCAACGACGTGGTCTTGGACGTGGAGACCTACTATCACCGCGAGAAAAAGACGAACCACATCAAGCGCATACAGCTCGACGTGACCCTTGCTGCAGCAGGAGCAAGCAAGCCGTTGGGCGTAGGGCTCCGGATTACCGGAATCAATAAATCCGATATCCGGGAAGTCAAGACCGGAGGCGACGATTCGCGTTTCCAGGAGTCATTCAACAGCTCGTACAACAAATTCAGGTACAATAACGTTACTTATATGGAAGATTCCGATCCGAGTGTCGTAATCCCCATTGCAGGCGAAGTACACAATGTATTTGGAGTCGAACCGGGTGAGATGGTAAACACCGGCATTGGAGTAACGCCAAAGAGTATACTTATGAAGCATTATTGAACTGACAGACCAAACTCGGACAGAGCCCCTATTCTCAAAAGACAATCTGGACTTCTTCATCTGTTATCAATATAAAAGCATGGAACAACGCATGGAAGTTCATCTTTACGAATTTTGGGGATATGGCGCCACTGCCGCCGGAACCATACAGCAAGAGAATCTTGACTTAGCAGGCAACAACACGTGGGCAATCTGCGTGCCGTATGGCTTCCGCTATCCCAAGGAAACCATCAATGTTTCACGTACTGACATCCCCGAAGCAAGCGCATATCCGGAATTCATCTATTGGGCCCAAGACAGAACCCAGTATACGGAATGGTACGAACACCCGGTAGAAGAAAATGTATATAGATAAATATAGCAAACAATTATCATAAACAATGAAACAAATATTATTTGTAGATGACAAACCTGCCATAGGCAAGGTACTCTCGGTCTATTTAGGGAAAGAGAATGAGCTGGTTTATTTCGAAGATCCCGTCAGGGCCATAGAATGGCTGAATGAGGGGAACGAACCCGCTCTCATCATTTCGGACATACGCATGCCCAAGATGACCGGCAGTGAATTCCTGGCATATCTGAAAAGCAATTCACTTTTCAAGGACATTCCGGTTGTGATGCTTTCCAGTGAAGAAAGTACCACCGAGCGCATCAACCTGCTCGAAGCCGGAGCCGAGGATTTCATACTGAAACCTTTCAATCCTATGGAGCTGAAGGCCCGTATCAAGAAATTTCTCTAAACGACAAAATCAATGGATATGTTATATTATATCTACATAGGTAGCAACCGCGTCACCATCGACCACTTGAGCAAAATTACGGGAGGCATGTTCATGGCTGTTTCATCCTGCAACAAAGCGGCGAAAGTCATCGACGGTATCCGCGAACGGTACAACACATCCATTCTTTACGAAGAAAGCACCCCTCAAAAGGACAGCCAGAACATCACTTTCCTGCACAAGCGCTTCCCCCGTGTCTACATCATCCTCATCACCGAAGGACTGCAGAAGGAACACCGCAAGCTCTATCTGCAGGCAGGTGTCAACAACACCCTTTCCCCCATGGCCAGCGAAGAGAGCCTCCAGCAAATGACAAAATTCCTCCAACTGCGCAAGGAGCATAAGTTGCAGGAATTCAGCCAGTCACACCGTAAGATATTCAACACCTTCCACCTGCCTATGTGGAAGCGTATCTTCGACATCCTTTTTGCCGTTGCCGTACTGATTGTGCTGTCTCCCATACTCATCGCGACAGCCATAGCCATCCGCGTGGAAAGCAAGGGAAGAGTGATTTACAAGTCCCAGCGTGTGGGCAGCAACTACCAGATATTCAACTTCCTGAAGTTCCGCTCCATGTACACCAATGCCGACAAGCGCCTGAAAGAGCTGAACGCCCTCAACCAATATAAGATAGAAGAAGAGCTTACGGACGAGCAGCCCGATATCCGCTTCGACGACCTGACCGGCACTTCTGAAGAAGAGGCTACCCTGCTGATTTCGGACGATTTTGTCATCTCTGAAGAAGATTTCCTTAAAAAGAAGGCCCAAGAAAAACAGAATACGTTTGTCAAGATAGAGAACGATCCCCGCGTCACCCGCGTAGGCCGTTTCATCCGCAAGTACAGCATTGACGAACTGCCGCAGCTGTTCAACGTCCTCAAAGGAGACATGAGCATCGTGGGCAACCGCCCGCTCCCCCTCTACGAGGCCGAGCTGCTGACCAGCGACGCATATATCGAGCGCTTCATGGCCCCTGCCGGACTGACGGGACTGTGGCAAGTGGAGAAACGAGGCGGTGCCGGGAAGATGTCGGCCGAAGAGCGCAAGCAACTGGACATTAAGTACGCCAAAGAATTTTCATTCTGGCTGGACATGAAGATACTGTGCAAGACGCTGACAGCGTTTGTGCAGAAAGAGAATGTATAAAAATAAAGATAATAGGAATTATATGGCTTTAGAGATGATAAAAAGATATATCAAGTCCATCATTTACAGTGTAATCCTTTTAGGATTGTTGGGGGTACCTTTGTCTGTGGCTGCGCAGCAGGAGTTGACACGGGAGGAGCGCATCAAGATATTGGAAGCCTTAAAAGCCGAAGATGAAAAAACAAATATCAGTACAGTTGGTCTGATAACTTCAAGTATGCCTACGGAAATAGACAAATTAGAGCTTCCTCCCCTTTCTGTTTTTTTGGATGCTGTGATGGAAAATGCAACGGTAAAGCGTGCCCAATCACAAGTAGAACAAGTCAGAAACCAATACCGCCTGCAAAAGCGGAATTGGTGGAATTATTTCCGATTCAACGGGAATTATTCTTACGGACGATATAATGTGATTGGTAATGCTAGCGATGAATTCACCCCAATGTACCAAACAACGATGTCAAGTGCCCAACATAATTTTAACGTAGGCGCCAGTGTCGGTATCAGTTTAGGAGAATTGTTCAATCGTCCGTTAAAGCTCAAAGATTACCGTTATCAAATAGAACAACTCCAATATTCACAAGAAGAAGTGATGGAACAACGAAAGCTGAGAGTGTTGGAAGCCTATAATGCAGTTACCGAACAACTGGCAACCATCAAAGCGAAGGCCGAATCGGCTGCATTATACAATGCACAAATGAAGATTTCAGAGAATAATTTCATACAAGGCACTATTGACATTATCTCATTGTCTCTAGAACGTGCCCGCCGTTCCGGCGCCGTTGTTTCTTATGAGCAGGCTCGGGTAGCTTTGCACAACTCTATCGTTCTACTAGAAATGTTGACAAATGTAAAGGTCATTAAAGATAAATAACTCTTTATGGATATAGTACAATTTTTAACCCAATTCTTTTACCGCATCCGTTATTGGTTGCTGTGGGGAAGTCTCATAGTTACCGCATTGGTAATCTATTTTACCCAGTTCCTTCCCTTCAACTAATACGGTAAATAGCAGTCTCTATGCTGGTATAACCAACAGCACCAATCTGGATGGAACAGAATTGTTGAATATAAATAGTACCTTTGACAATATCATCAATATTGCCAAATCCAAAAGTACATTGGAAAAAGTTTCCATCCGTCTGCTCGCCACCAACTTGGTCCATGGCGATGAATGGAAAGACAATATGTATATTCAAGCCAAACATTATCGCCAACTCGTTCAGGCCACTCCCAAAGAGGTTCTTGCCTTAGTCAATCGTTCGTCTGTAGACAAAACAACAGAAAACCTCACAAAATATCGCAAGGAAAGTGGACAGAATTATATTTATGCAATCTTCAGCCGTCCCACTGCCTACTACAGCTATGCAGCATTGAACACGATTGACGTAAAACGGTTGGGAACCAGCGACTTGATAGAAATCAATTACACAACTACCGATCCGGGTATTGCCCAAAATACGGTCAAGATACTGGAGGACGAATTAATGAAAGCTTATGAAATTCTGCGTTTCAGTGCCACAAACAATGTCATTGCCTATTTTGAGGAGGAAGTCAGAAAAGCTAAAGCTCTTTTGACAAGAGAAGAAGATGATTTAACTGATTACAGCGTTAAGGAGCAAGTCATCAACTATAACGAGCAATCGAAAGCATTGGCTCTGACCAAATATGCTGCTGATGACCGCATAGAGGCCTCTCAACGTACTTATGAGAGTGCTGTGGCATTACGCAAGATGTTGGAAGAGAAAATGGACATTCGTGCCAAAATAATCCGTACCAATACAAATCTGCTGCAAGAGTTGGAGAAAGTCAGCAATTTGAATCAGAGTATTATGGAGCATGAAATTTTCACAACAGAGAAAAGCCAACAGAGCAGTGAAAAGCTCCTCAAAGAAAAAGAAAATCTTAAAAAAGGCGGAAGAGAAAATCAGCCATCTTTCCGACAATTTGAACGAATATAGCTTTTCCAAGGAAGGAGTAGGTATTAAAAACATGGTGGATGAATGGCTTATGGCTTGTATTAACGAAGCAAAAGCTAAAGCAGAATTGCAGGTACTTTCAAATCGCCAAATTGATATCATTAACGAATACGCTCATTTCTCTCCTATAGGTACCCAAGTAAAACGAAAAGAACGTGCCATAGGCATTGCCGAAGATACCTATCGCCAGCAATTAAAAGGATTGGCAGATGCACACTTGCGTTTGCAAAATATAAAAATGACCACCGCTAACCTACAGATTATTTCAGATCCCAATTATCCGTTGACAGATAACGGTCGAAAAAGAGCCGTTATTATTATAGCAGCATTCTTTGGCAGCCTGATATTTATTACCGCCTACTTCCTGCTCATCGAGTTACTGGACCGTACCCTTCGCGACCCCATACGCAGCAAACGTCTGACGGGATTACCTGTTATTGCTGCCTTCAACGGTATCAGCAATTTAAAATATCGTGGTTTCCTTAAGGCATGCAACCGTTTGGCAGCCGCATACAGTTGTCGTCAATTAAATAACTATTTGCAGCCCGGACGTCCCACTATAATAAATCTGCTCAGCATGAACGCCCGCGAAGGTAAATCATTTCTTGCCAAATACTTTATCCAGTACTGGGAATCGGAAGGTATTCGGGTACGCCTTGTAGAACATAACCATGATTTTGAAATAAAAGACAAAATATATGTACAGGCTCAAGAACTTTCCGATTTTTGGCAATTAAATGAAGCAGAAGAAATACCGGATGTCATACTGGTAGAATACCCTTCCGTCAATGTAGCATCACTGCCTATACCCGTTCTGAAAAAAGCGGATTTCAATCTACTGATAGCCAATGCCTGCCGTTTGTGGGGTAAGGATGACGACAATCGTTTAAAACCGTTGAAAGACGAACTGGCAGACACTCCATTATTCCTTTATCTGAACAATGCCGACCGTGAAGTTGTAGAAGCCTTCACCGGAGAACTGCCTCCGAAGACTCCGGTACACTCCTTCTTCAGCCGATTGGCACAATTAGGCCTGACTTCAAAACCAGCAGCCGTTAAATAATGACCAGAAATATGGGAATTGCAACAAGACACATATCTCCACAAATAGCTTTATCCGCCGTGCTTTTTATCGGTCTGGCGGCTATAGCCTATCATGCACTAAATGACCAATTGCTGAAGGCATTTCTTGTTGTCCTCATCCCCATTGCCATAATTTATATTATATTGTCGATAAAACGTCCTTTGATTGCACTTATCACTTATGGAACGCTCTGCTATTTCTGGGGAGTCATTTATCGCACCTTTATCCGAGTCAACGGCATCAGCATACTCTTGGACATCGGAATGTTATTCTTTCTATTTTGCATGATATTGCATTCCCCTTATTCCAAAGACATCAAGTGGAGACGTTCTTTCAATGTGGTTACGGTAGCTTACGCTATTTGGTTTGTCTTTTGTTTTCTGGAAATAGTCAATCCCAACGGATTGACAGAGGCATGGGTAAACTCCAGAGCCATGTATCCTGCCACACTGATATTCATCATCCTGCTGACAGCTTTCTTTACGCGTTTTAAATTAGTAAAGGCATTGATAATGATTATAGCCATATTTACAACCATATCATTTATCAAGCTAATGATACAAAGATACATAGGCTGGGACCAGTATGAGACAACCTGGCTCTATTCATCCGAAAGTTACCGTACCCACCTTCTCCGCACCGGTATCCGATATTTCTCTACATTTACCGATGCGGGCAATCATGGTTCAAACATGGGCAATATAGCACTGGTATACAGCATCATCTTTTTTTATACCAAAGGGGAAAAAATACGTTGGTTCTATCTGGCAATCGCTATAATGGGAGTTATCGGGCTATTCATGTCCGGCACACGCGGTGCAATGATTGTCCCATTAGGAGGATTGGTCCTTTTCTGCCTAATCAATAAAAAGTATAAAGTTCACATTGGCAAGTGCCATAGTAGGAATCGGAATATACATTTTCTTTGCCTTCACCTATATCGGTGAAAGCAATGCTATGATCAGCCGTATGAGAACTGCCTTTAAACCCACCCAGGACGCATCCTTCAATGTACGTATTGAGAACCAGAAGAAGATGGCCGAGTACATGAAAGACAGGCCGTTCGGCGAGGGAATAGGATTGGCCGGAGTAGAAGCGCGGAAATATGGAAACCGATATATCACAACCTTCCCGGTAGATTCATATTATGTCAAAATATGGGTACAAACCGGCATTGTGGGACTTATATTGCATATTGCCGTATTATTAATTTGTCTGTTTTGGGGATGTTATCTCATCATGTTCAAAGTGAGGAATACAGAATTTCGAGGTATACTTACCGCTTTTATATGCGGACTATTTGGATTAATGTTAAGTGCATACGGAAATCAGTTTTTCGGACAGCCCAATACGCAATTTATCCTATGGACATTCTTTGCATGTATCGTCAATAGTCCTTATATTGACAAGCAACTCCTCGAAGAGAAACGACAATTATTAACGAAATAATAAACAGTAACTATATGAACGAAATCTTTTCCATATTCAATCCGGACTGGTGGATGGACGAAAACAACAATGCCCTGCAAATGGGAGATGCTATCTTGTTTTTGATTTTCCTGCTCCCCATTGCCTATTTGTTCATCTATTCTCTCGCTTCTCTGAGAAAGTACAAGAATCCCTATCCCCATGCAAATATTACAACACCGTTTTCTTGTTGTATTCACCGTCCTGCGTGACGGCAAAGAGGTTATCAGCAGTATCAACACTTTCCTTGACACGCAAAACTATCCGCGCGAGAAATATGACATTGCAGTCGCTGCCACCCAACTACCCGAGGAGGATCTTATCACACTTCTTCAGATGCCGGTCAATATTGTAGTGCCCGATAAGGAAAGTTGTACCAAAGTATACGCTATCCAGCAGGTCATGGAACGTTATTCTCCACACGAATATGATATGGTAGTTATTTTCAACTCCGACAACCGTGTAGTGCCCAACGCACTTGACTTATTCAACAATGCATATTATTCGGATGCGATTCCATCCAGGCACACCGTATGGCTGAGAACCTGAATACCAGTATTGCTGTCCTTACGGCTGCCAGTGAAGAAATCAACAACCATATATTCCGCAAGGGTCAAGTAACTCTGGGATTCTCTTCAGCCTAATCGGTTCGGGGATGGCTTTTGATTTTGCGATGTTCCATGAAATAGCTCCTACATTGAAAGGAAGCGACTTCAGCAAAGCAATGGAAGTAGCTTTGCTGGAACAAAACATATATACAGAATACTTGGAAGAAATTGTCTGTTACAGCAAGAAGAAGGACAATGCGTACGGCTATAACGAAGAGCGCCAGCGCTGGATTGCCTCCCAGTACAGCAGCACTTTCCTGGCATTGAAGCGCCTTCCCCTTGCCTTCCTGCAAGGGCGGTGGGATTATTGCAATAAACTGGTACAGTGGATTATGCCTTCCCGCCTGCTACTTATCGGACTTACCGTCCTCATAGCTATAGGGATGACTTTCTTGGACTGGACACTCTGCTTTAAATGGTATATACTGCTGCTAGCCATTGGCGTCACCTTCCTTATGGCAATGCCCGAAGGGGA
>ENA-OQDX01000088-OQDX01000088.1-human-gut-metagenome-genome-assembly--contig:-NODE-88-length-10785-cov-0.910396_pt1 | contig 10785 bp, 8 predicted proteins | sample MGYA00242788_ERZ504621 | MGnify/ENA primary metagenome ERZ504621 (study PRJEB26092, sample SAMD00036303) | human gut metagenome | host: Homo sapiens | study: EMG produced TPA metagenomics assembly of the... | reverse complement strand
CCCTCCGTAGCTACGAGCCAGCCCGGCATATCTTCCGAGGTGATTCGAAATCGGCAGGGGTGACGGTGATTTTTTCGCCGTCCACGTCCAGCAGGGTTTCCGCCGATGCTTCGATCGCGGCTATCTGATCCTGTGAGAACCCGGCTACGAGAGCTGCGATCTGCTTCATCTGTTTGCCGTATTTGGGACCGAGGGTCTTGAAGTTGGGCTTGATGCGCTTGGTGATGAGTCCCGTCGTATTTTCGATCAGTTCTATTTCCTTGACATTCACTTCGCTCATAATGAGCCCCTTGACGGCTTCGATGCGGCGTGCGGTGTCGGCGTCGAGGACCGGAATGAGTATCTTCGTGAGCGGCTGGCGGACTTTGATGTTCACCTTGCGGCGCAGTGCCAATACCATGGAAGTGACGTCTTGTGCCATCTGCATGCGGACTTCCAATCCCTTGTCTATCATTTCCTCCTTATATTCGGGGAACTTGGCAAGGTGTACGGAAACCACATTGTCGCGTCCCGTAGCTGCAATCAGGTCGGAATAGAGCATATCAGCATAGAACGGAGCGATGGGTGCCATCAGCTTAGCCACGGTTTCGAGGCATGTATAGAGTGTCTGGAATGCAGAGAGCTTGTCCTGCGTCATACCACCGCCCCAGAAACGTTTGCGGTTCAGGCGGACATACCAGTTGGAGAGGTTGTCGTTCACGAATTCGGAAATGAGACGTCCTGCTTTCGTGGGCTCGTATTCATTGTAGCAGGTATCCACGTTCTTCACCAACGTATTCAGTACAGAGAGAATCCAACGGTCTATCTCAGGGCGTTCTGCCATGGGCACATCGGCTTCTTTGTAGTCAAATTCGTCTACATTGGCATAGAGGGCGAAGAATGAATAGGTGTTATAGAGTGTTCCGAAGAACTTGCGGCGCACCTCTTCCACTCCATCCACGTCGAACTTAAGATTGTCCCACGGAGAAGAGTTGGTGATCATGTACCAGCGCAACGGGTCGGACCCGTATTTCTCGATGGTCGAGAAGGGGTCTACGGCATTGCCCAGACGCTTGGACATCTTGTTACCATTTTTGTCGAGCACCAAGCCGTTGGAAATGACAGCCTTATAAGAAATACTGTCGAACACCATTGTAGCGATGGCGTGCAACGTGAAGAACCAACCGCGTGTCTGGTCCACCCCTTCGGCGATGAAATCGGCAGGATATACCTGGTGGCTATCCAGCAGTTCCTTATTCTCGAACGGATAGTGTATCTGTGCATAAGGCATGGCACCGGAATCGAACCAAACGTCAATCAAGTCCGTTTCGCGTTTCATCGGCTTGCCGTCTTTAGAAACAAGGATGACATCGTCCACGTAAGGACGGTGCAAGTCTATCTTGTCGTAATTCTCTTTGGTATATACACCCGGCTGGAAGCCCTTCTCCTTGTAAGGGTTGGACTGCATCAGCCGGCAGCCACGGATTTCTCTATTTCGTTGTAGAGCTCTTCTACAGACTCGATACATTTTTCCTCGCTATTGTCCTCCGTGCGCCAGATGGGCAGCGGAGTACCCCCAATAGCGCGAACGGCTGAGGTTCCAGTCATTCAGGTTTTCCAGCCACTTGCCAAAACGTCCCGTACCGGTGCTTTCCGGCTTCCAGTTGATGGTCTTGTTCAACTCTATCATACGTTCCTTGCAAGCGGTGCTGCGGATGAACCAGCTATCCAGCGGATAGTACAATACGGGTTTGTCCGTACGCCAGCAGTGCGGATAGTTGTGTACATGCTTTTCTATCTTGAATGCCTGGCGGGCGGCTTTCATCATCATGCAGATTTCAATATCCAGCGATTCGGCAGCTTGTGCGACTTGTTCGTCGTACTTGCCGTCTACAGTGAATTGGGGGTCGTAGGCATTCTTCACCCACTTGCCTGATAGTCCTTATAGAGGTCTACGTTGACACATGCCTTTACGAAATCCTCGTCCAGTTCGTCAATCAAGAAGAACTTACCGGTGAGGTCTACCATCGGGCGGGTCTCACCCTTCTTGTTTATCATGAACAAGGACGGTATACCTGCAGCGCGTGCCACAAAAGCATCGTCCGCACCAAAGGTCGGGGCAATGTGTACGATACCCGTACCGTCTTCAGTCGTCACATAGTCACCAGAAATTACACGGAAACCTTTGTCGCTGGGAGTCCAGCTACCGTCTTCGGCAACGTCTATCGGTTTCACCCAAGGGATGAGCTGTTCGTACTCCATACCTACCAAATCGGGGCCTTTGTACTCACCTACTATCTTGAAAGGTATCAGCTTATCACCCGGCTTATAATCCTCTAATGCAATGCCTTCCGCTTTTTTGTTGAAGTGAGTGTAGAGCAGTGCTTTTGCCAAGACAACAGTCATCTTCTCACCGCTATATCCGTTGTAAGTCTGTACGGCCACGTAGTCTATCTTGGGACCGACGCAGAGCGCAGTGTTGCTAGGCAACGTCCACGGAGTAGTGGTCCATGCCAGGAAGTAAGGAGTTCCCCACTCTGCCATTTCCGGTTTCGGATGCTTCATCTTGAACTGTGCCACCATGGTCGTGTCTTTTACGTCACGGTAACATCCGGGCTGGTTCAACTCGTGCGAGCTGAGTCCGGTTCCGGCAGCAGGAGAATAAGGTTGTATGGTATACCCTTTATAAAGGAGTCCTTTCTTATAGAGCTGTTTCAGCAGCCACCACAAGGTTTCGATGTAGCGGTTGTCGTAGGTGATATACGGGTCCGTCATGTCCACCCAGTAGCCCATCTTGTGCGTCAAGTCTTCCCATTCCTTGGTGAACTTCATGACGTCCTTGCGGCAGGCAGCATTGTATTCTGCTACGGAAATAGTCTTGCCAATATCCTCTTTCGTAATGCCGAGTGCTTTTTCCACACCCAGTTCCACGGGCAGTCCATGAGTATCCCATCCGGCCTTACGCTTTACTTGGAACCCCTTCATCGTTTTGTAACGGCAGAAAATGTCCTTAATGGAGCGAGCCATTACGTGGTGAATGCCCGGCATACCATTGGCCGAGGGAGGTCCTTCGAAAAATACGAAAGAAGGACAACCTTCACGTTCTGTCATACTCTTGGCGAAAACCTGGTTTTCGTCCCATTTCTTCAACACTTTTCCGTTCACTTCGGAAAGGTCGAGCTTCGAATATTCGGCAAACTTCTTACCCATCTTGATATTTACTATTTGACAATTTACAATTTACGATTGAAGATACTCTTGATAGGCATTTGGTACGTCAAAAGCTACCTTCTCCATTTTAAGGGTGCAAATTTACAAAAAACTTAAATACAAGAGACTTTTTAAGAACAAAAAAAATATGCAGGTACGATTTTAAAAAATATTCGCTCACTCAACACTGTCCCTCTTTTCTCTTTTCCCGAATTAGTACATAGAAGTGCATCTGTAGATGTCGTTTGGGGCAATGCAGGGTTCCCTAAGCAAAAAACGACAAAAAACGCAGAATTTGCCAAAACTTACCCCCTGAAACTACGTTGAAAACAACAAATGAGAGGCTATTTTGCTGAGTTCAACAAATGGTATGTAGAATTCTGCGAATGCTATTGCCGCAATCAGCAATAAGCGTGCAGAGAACAGCATGGAAGAAATAATAAAGTATTATATTAAAAAGAAATAATAACAGCATCATCAGCGGATAGACTTCAACTGTTGCTGCTGTAACTATAATGCAAGGTGAAATAATTAAGGTAATGATTCACCACTCCGAAACAATCCGATGTCTCATCGAAAGAGAGAAAGTAATACATCAGGTTTTCGGGTTCTTTCTTTTGGGTCAGGATTTCGTCCACATAGGCAAGAAAGGCGTTTTTGATGCTGTTATCGTTGTAGTAGTCTGCCAACTTTGCCAGTTTACGTTCTATGGGTTTGTTATGCTGCAATTGCATGGCAGATTTCGAGCGTTCAGGCTTCACATCTCCGGTCAGTCCCCCATCATTATAGTATTGGCGGCGCTCGTCATAGACTTGGCTCAGCAGTTGATAGATTCGGGCGGCAGCCTCGTGATTTATGGCGGAGGCAGGCTTCAGTTGTTCTTCCTTGCTCTTCTTCTGCATAGTGGCGTGGTAGGCAAAGTAGAGGATGAAGTCACGGAAGAGCGTGGTTTGGGGCATGATGATTTCTACCAGGACATCCACGTCGGCAAGTACACTGAAGTCCACGGAGTAATAGCGGACACGTCCACGGGTGACGGAATTGACCTTTATGTCGGTTTTCAAGAAGCCCAAGGCCGAGAATTGCTTAATGATGACTTCCTGCCGGGTACGGCGGATACGGGTTTCTTCCTCTACACGCGCCTGGGAGTAATGGAAAGGCTTGTATTTAAAAGAAATCTGTTTTACTGTAAGCCAGTCGAACAGAATCAGCTCGTCGGGAGCCAGACGGTAGTTAAGTAATCGCAACACATTGATGCAGAGAGGTATTTCGGGAGCAGAGAGAGCTTTCTTGGCCATTGTTTCTGTTTTTTAGAATAAAAGTTTTGTAAAGATACGGATAAACTATGGAATTACCATCCGAAATGCCATACTTCATCGTCCCGGATGCCACACTTCAGCAGCTGAAATGCCACACTCCGTTGTCCGAAACCTATGGCATTCCGGACGATGAAGTGTAGCATTTCGGAGAATAAGGTGTGGCATTGGAGGCAACCGAGTGTGGCATTCGGGAAAGTCATCTTTTCATCTTCACCTCGTACAAATCGCCTCTCCGGTCTTTCAGGTTGCGTACACTGCCGTAGGTATGCAGTTCATTCAGCAAGTCCAGATCCACATCCGACACAAGAATCATTTCGGTATTCGGAGTGGCTTCCGCACGCTTGCCGTCTGTGGGGAAAGCGAAGTCGCAGGGAGTGAACACGCCGGACTGGGCATACTGGATGTCCATGTTGTGCACGCGGGGAAGATTGCCTACACTGCCGGCTATCACTACAAAGCACTCGTTTTCGATGGCACGAGCATGGGCGCACACCTTTACGCGGCTGTAAGCATTCTGCGTATCGGTAAGGAAAGGAACAAAGAGTATCTGCATGCCTTGGTCCGCCATGATGCGGCTCAGTTCGGGGAACTCTACATCGTAGCATATCAGCACGCCTATCTTAGCACAGTCCGTATCGAAAGTTTGGATGGACTTGCCTCCGCTCAGTCCCCAGGACTTTATCTCGTCGGGAGTGACATGTATCTTTTCGTACATTTCATAACTTCCGTCACGTCGGCAGAGGAATCCTACGTTGTATAGCAGCCCGTCTTCCTTGATAAGCGGCATACTGCCCGTAATAATGTTGATGTTATAGCTGATGGCGAGCTTGACGAAACGCTCCTTGATTTCCTCGGTATAGGCCGCCAGCCCGCGGATAGCCTGCGACTCGCCCTCGTTGTTGAATTTTGCCATCAACGGTGCGTTGAAGTATTCGGGAAAAAGGACAAAGTCACTCTTGTAGTCGCTCACGGCATCCACAAAAAATTCCACTTGCTCAAAAAGGTCATCCAGTGTCTTGTAGGTACGCATCTGCCATTGTACCAAGCCTACGCGGACAGTGGTTTTGGGGTTTACATAGTCTTGTGTGGGAGCCTGATAGTAGATATTGTCCCATTGCAGCAGGCAGGCGTAGTGCTTGGACTCCTCATCATTGGGAAGGTAGTTGCGCATCACCTTGCGCACGTGGAAGTCGTTAGAGAGCTGAAAGGTCAGCACCGGGTCGAAGATTTCCTTTTGCTTCACCTTATCTATGTACTCCTTGGGGCGGATTTGATCGGCATATTTGTAGTAGTTGGGGATACGTCCGCCAAACATGATTGCCTTCAGGTTCAATGTCTCGCAAAGTTCCTTGCGGTATTCATACATACGGCGTGCCAGACGCAGGCCACGGTATTGGGGATGGATAAAGACTTCGATGCCATAAAGTATGTTGCCTTTCGGATTGTGGGTGTTGAAAGTCTCCTTGCCCGTAACCTGGGCGTAAGTGTGGTCGTTCTTCACATCATCGTAGTTCACTATGATGGAAAGCGCACAGCCCACGATTTTCTCGTCAACCACCGTCACAATCTGCCCCTCGGGGAAGATGCGTATCAGTTTTTCTATTTGTTTGTGCGTCCAGAACACATCGCTTCCGTCTGAATAAACGCGCGTAAACGATTGTGCCAACTGGTCATAATCTTCAATCTGCAGATTGCGTATCTGCACCTTATTGATTTTCATTGAATCCATAACTTTCTTGCTATTCCTGATTAAAAACAGTGCAAAGGTACGGTTTATCCTTACATGTTATCTTCCCCTCCGAAGATTTTTCTTTCCCATCTTGAACGGATAAGGGAAAAGATACGGAATTGATAACAAAAAGAGGAGGCATTCATCAGGCCTCCTCTTTCCCGTCTTATATGGACAGTTTCAATGACGGTCTTATCTATTGTTTCTTCTATTCTTCCACAGCTTGGTCATGTCTTCCAGTGTCTTGCCTTTCGTTTCGGGAACAAGCTTCCAGACAAACAGAGCAGCCACCACACAGATGATTCCGTATAAGCCATAAGCAAACATGTGCCCGAACTTGTCTCCCATATCTCCCAAACTCATATTGTACATAGGTACGAAGGTGGAAGATACAATGAAATTGAATATCCATTGGAAGGCTACGGCAATGGCTACTGCAGCGCCACGGATGGTATTCGGGAAGATTTCAGCAATCAGTACCCAGCAGATGGGGCCCAGCTGAACATGAACGAAGCACTGTAGACCATGATGCTGACAACAGCCAACATGGGAGGAAGCCCTGCCACAACGTTGCAAAGAGCTACTCCGAAAGCACCTATCGCCATGCCGATAGACCCCGAGATGAGCAGCGGTTTACGTCCCCATTTCTCGACTGTAAAGACAGCCAGCAACGTGAACAGAATATTGATGATACCCATGATGACGGTTTGAACCATCGGGTTGCCCATTCCCATCGTTTCGAAGATACGCGGTGCGAAATAGAGTACGGCGTTGATACCTACCGCTTGCTGGAATACACTCAGCATGATACCGATAAAGATAACCATCCAGCCATAAGTGAAAAGCTTTTCCGTCTTTTCCTCTGCCGTGGCTTTGATTTGAGACAGAATAACCTTTGCCTGAGCCAAGCCGTTGATACGGCTTAACACCTGGAGTGCCTTATCATCCTTGCCACTCATGGCAAGATAGCGTGGCGTTTCGGGAACAAACAGTACGAGCAACGCAAAGACTCCTGCAGGAACAGCCTCACTGACAAACATCAGACGCCATCCTATCTCTGTGGTCCATGCTGCCGCTTCGGGATTCAGAATCTGGTTGACTCCTTCAATGGCCTTTATCACCGGATTTGAATTCTCGCCCAGAATAAGGAAATTCACGAAGTAAACCACCAACTGGCCGAAGATAATGGCAAACTGATTCCATGATACCAGAGTCCCGCGAATGTTGCTCGGCGCAATTTCCGCAATATACATCGGGCAGATGGCCGATGCCAAACCTACGCCGATTCCTCCCAATACACGGTAGAAATTGAATGCCACGAGCAAGGAATAGGAAGGAACACCATAGTCGAAGAAAAGGAATTCCGGGTAGTAGGAGCCCAATGCCGACAGAAAGAACAAGACGCCGGCTATGAAAAGAGAATTCTTACGTCCCAGATTGGATGCGAAGAATCCCGAAAGAGCACTACCGATGATACATCCGATAAGTGCACTGGAAGAGGTAATGCCGTGAATCGTATCTGTGTAGACAAAATCGGAGGCACCCATAAAAAATGCCTGAAGCCCTTTATCGGCACCGGATATGACTGCTGTATCGTAGCCGAAAAGCAAGCCCCCGATGACGGCTACCAGCACAATAGAGAAGAGGTAGAGTTTACTGCCTTTTTCTGTATAATTCATGATATTAATGATTAATGGTTAATGATTAGCGATTAATGATTAGCGATTAATGATTAATATTGAAACACCTCATGCGCAACTTATTAACCACTAATCACTAAACATTGATCATTATTAGCAGTACATATTCACGATTGCCTCATACAATTCCTGCTTGCCGCTGGTCTGTTTCGGCTCACCGTTGGCTTTTGCGTAAGCTACCAAATCCTCCAGCGTCAGTTTGCCATCTTCAAATTCCTTGCCTTTACCACTGTCGAAGGAAGCATAGCGGTCGGCCAGCATCTTCTTGTAAGGAGACTCTTCAAGCAGTTTGGCTGCACTTTCCAGTGCACGTGCCATCACGTCCATACCGGCGATGTGGGCAATGAAAATGTCTTCCAGGTCGGTGGAGTTGCGACGGGTCTTGGCATCGAAGTTTGTACCGCCATTGCCAAAGCCTCCGTTACGGATGATTTGCATCATTGCCTGGGTCAGTTCGAAGTTGTCAATGGGGAACTGGTCTGTATCCCAGCCGTTCTGGTAGTCACCACGGTTGGCGTCGATGGAGCCGAGCATACCGTTGTCTACGGCTACTGCGAGTTCGTGCTCGAAGGTGTGGCCCGCCAAAGTAGCGTGGTTCACTTCGATGTTCACCTTGAAATCTTTGTCCAGATTGTGAGCCTTCAAGAAGCCGATAACGGTTTCGGTGTCTACATCATACTGGTGTTTTGTAGGTTCCATCGGTTTCGGTTCAATCAAGAAGGTACCTTTGAAGCCGCGGGCACGTGCATAGTCGCGGGCGATGGTCAACATCTGTGCGAGGTGCTCTTTCTCACGCTTCTGGTCTGTATTCAGCAATGACATGTAGCCTTCGCGACCGCCCCAGAATACATAGTTTGAGCCTCCCAGTTCGATAGTAGCGTCGATGGCGTTTTTGATTTGGATGGCGGCACGTGCCACAACATCGAAATCGGGATTGGTGGCTGCACCATTCATGTAGCGGGCATGGCCGAATACGTTGGCAGTACCCCACAACAGTTTGATGCCGGTTTCTGCTTGTTTCTGCTTGGCATACGCTACGATTTCCTTCAAGTTGGCTTCGTATTCTTCAATGGTCTCGGCTTCTTCGCAGAGGTCTACATCGTGGAAGCAGTAGTATTCGATACCCATTTTCTGCATGAATTCAAAGCCGGCGTCCATTTTGTTCTTGGCAGCCTGAACCTTGTCAGCCTCACCGTTCCAGGGGAATTTCTTTGTTCCGCCACCGAATTGGTCACCACCTTCTGCGCAAAGAGTGTGCCACCATGCCATGGCGAACTTCAGCCATTCGCTCATTTTCTTACCCATGATTACTTTATCGGCATCGTAATAACGGAATGCCATCGGGTTCTTGCTCTCTTTACCTTCGAATTTAATCTTTCCTATTCCGGGAAAATACTCTTTTGTTGCCATAAGAATTTAATGTTTTAATGTGAGAATGTGCCAATGACAGACACATTCATCACGGGGTTAATTATTAATTTATTGTTTTAACGTGCTAACGTTTTAATGTGCACATTAGCACATTACCCAGTGTTTCCAGCGCGCATATGCGTCGGCATAAGCCTGGCGGTCTGCCACTTTCGGCTCTATCACCTCGAGCTTCTCAAGCGTGGCAAATGCTTCGTTGTTGTCCTTGTATATGCCCACACCGATTCCGGCGCCTTTGGCGGCACCTACAGAGCCGTCGGTATCATACAGTTCGATGACAGCTCCCGTCACACCGGCCAATGTCTCGCGGAACAGCGGGCTGAGGAACATATTAGCCTTGCCTGCATGAATTTTCTGCACGGGAATGCCCATTTGTTCCATGATGTCGATTCCATATTTAAAGGAAAAAACGATGCCTTCCTGCGCTGCACGGATGATATGCTGTTTGCCGTGCTGGTTGAAGTTGATGCCATGAATGGAACAGCCTGTTTCCTTGTTCTCAAGCATACGCTCCGCACCGTTTCCAAAGGGCAGGATGCTGATACCGGCACTGCCGATGGGAGCTTGTGCTGCCAGCAGATTCATATCGCTGTAGGAGATGCCTTCGGGAGCAACGGTGCGTTTTACCCATGAATTGAGAATGCCCGTACCATTGATGCACAGCAGAACACCCAGACGGGTTTGCCCGGCAGCATGGTTGACGTGTGCAAAGGTGTTGACACGTGACTTGGGGTCGTAGTTCACCTCACCGTTCACGCCGTATACCACGCCGGACGTTCCGGCGGTCGGAAGCTATTTCACCCGGATTGAATACATTCAGGGAAAGGGCATTGTTGGGCTGGTCGCCGGCACGGTAAGTGATAGGCGTACCTTCTTTCAGACCCAGCTCTGCGGCTGCAGCAGCATTGACACGTCCCTGCTCGGAGAAAGTCGGTTTGATGTCGGCAATCAGAGAGGAGTCGAACCCATAATAGTCCATCAGAAAGTCGGCAACCCGGTTGTTCTTGAAATCCCAGAACATCCCTTCGGACAAACCGGACACCGTGGTACAGATGGTACCGCTCAACTTCATGGCGATATAGTCGCCCGGCAGCATTATCTTATGAATCTTTTCGTAAACGGAAGGCTCATTCTCCTTAATCCAAGCCAGTTTGGAGGCCGTGAAGTTGCCCGGAGAATTCAGCAGATGTGAAAGGCAAGTCTCCTCTCCCAATGTTTCGAAAGCCTTTTGTCCGTAGGGCACGGCTCTGGAGTCGCACCAGATAATGGCAGGACGCAACACCTGCTGGTTTTTATCTACACATACCAAGCCATGCATCTGATAAGAGATACCGATCGCCTTGATGTCTTCTGCGTTTACTCCGGATTCTGCCAATACCGCTTGTGTGGCCAGTTTCAAGTTTTCCCACCAGTTTCCGGG
>ENA-OQDX01000086-OQDX01000086.1-human-gut-metagenome-genome-assembly--contig:-NODE-86-length-10847-cov-0.761567_pt1 | contig 10847 bp, 16 predicted proteins | sample MGYA00242788_ERZ504621 | MGnify/ENA primary metagenome ERZ504621 (study PRJEB26092, sample SAMD00036303) | human gut metagenome | host: Homo sapiens | study: EMG produced TPA metagenomics assembly of... | reverse complement strand
CTACGGGGATATTGCATGGTAACACAATGCAAAGAGCCGTGTTGCTTAATCAAAGCACGGCAATCTATCCCGATAATTTCATAACCGGGAAAAGCCTCCCGCAACACTTCCCCCCGCGCGGGCATCATTCTCCGGCTGGCGATAGGTGGGGTAAAGCACTGCATCATTCAGAATCAAGAAATTAGCGTAAGTGGCAGGAAGCCGTTCCCCTTCCTCTTCTATCTTATCGGCCATGGGCAAAGCCAGCAAACGGTAAGGTTCCCCCTTCAACGTACGGAAAGTCTTCAGTTGCTCCTCCATGCGATGCAGTTCTTCGTAATGCTCATCATCCGCATCCTTGCATTGTACATAGGCTATCGTGTCGGCAGGGCAGAAACGGGCCAGCGTGTCTATATGACTGTCCGTATCGTCACCTGCCAAATAACCGTGGTCCAGCCAAAGAACACGTTGCAGGTGAAAAACGGAACGAAGATATTCCTCAATTTCCACCCGGTTCATCTGTCCGTTCCGGTTAGGCGAAAGCAGGCATTCGGAGGTGGTGAGCAACGTACCCATGCCGTCACTTTCGATGGAACCGCCTTCAAGGACAAACCCCAAGCGATTTACATACTTTCCTTTCATCACTTCCGACTCCACCGCACGACGCGTAATCAAATTATCCTTATCGGATGCAAACTTCAATCCCCACCCGTTGAACTTAAAGTCGAGCAGAGATACACCGTCAGCATCCAGTAGGGTGATGGCTCCATGGTCGCGTGCCCAAGTATCATTCGTCTCACACTTCAGGAAACGGACATTTTCCATATTCACCCTGCCGAGAATCTGTTTCTTCACCTCATCCGGTTCTGGGGTTACAATCAGCAATGTCTCCCGGGCGGCTATTTCGTGGGCAATGGCTACAAAACATTCCTGCACTTCGTCCAACATATAGGTCCAGTCTGTACCCGCATGGGGCCATGTAAGCTGTATGCCGCTTTGCAAAGCCCATTCGGCAGGCAAGTGGGGAGCACGTGTCTCTACCTGAAAAGTCATATTCTTGCCAAAACGCACCTGACAGTCCTTCTCTGCGGCACCACCCAGCGGCAGTCCTACAAAATATCCCATATTATTTATCTTTTCTAATTCGTTACTTTTTTAAGTTAGCAGAGAGAGGGAGAATAAACTTAGGTTTAGAATTGCCAAACCTCTACTTCAGACTTCTAAACCTCTACTCTATGATTGTAAACCTCTACTCGTCAATTATCACTTATCTTCCTTCGGTTTCCGGTCGAAGAATGGATTCTTGGAGGATGCACTCACCGGAATGGCAAAGACAGTCTTGCATCCTTTCAGCCAATCCAAACGCTGAGCGGCAAGTCCGGCAGAAAACATGACACGGGTATCCACCCTCAAATCGGCAGCCATGGCACAAGCCGAACCTACAGCTATCCCTACATCCACCGTATTCAAAGCACAAGGTACTCCCTCCGGACGACCGGCACAAGTGGGAAAACCGCAGTGTCCGCAATTCAAACCTTGCGTCTGCTCGCGCGTACCTATTATAATTACACATTCAGCCTGCAAAATGTTGTCCGCATCACGGAGAAAGAACTTCATACCGTGCTCTTCAACCATAGCGACCATCTTTCAGACAGCTTCTTAATGTCTTCACCCGTAACCAGCGCAGCTTCAATCACATCAATACCTTTTCCTTTCGGTGCCGTGCGCGCAGCAGTCAGCATTTGCCTTGCCACGTCAAGCACATGTTCGTGGCGGCAATCCCGTTCATTCTGTATCATAGTCTTTCTTTCCTGAATTAATTAGTGCGTCAAAGATAGCACAAATATTTTTTTTGCACTATCTTTGCGATACAGAAAGATTAAAGGAACACCATGCTGCAAATAGAAAATGCCAGTATCGCCTACGGCAACGATATACTTTTCTCGGGTTTCACCTGCAATTGGAAAGGGGAGAGATAGCCAGTATCTCCGGCCCTTCGGGATGCGGAAAGTCGTCACTGCTGAATGCCATACTTGGATTTACTCCGTTAAAAAGAAGGACGCATCGTCTTGAACGGCATTCTGCTGGATAAAGGAAACGTCGACGTTGTCCGTAAGCAGACTGCATGGATTCCACAAGAACTGGCATTGCCGCTGGAATGGGTAAAGGACATGGTACAATTGCCCTTCGGTTTAAAGGCAAACCGGGGTACACCCTTTTCTGAAACCCGTTTATTTGCATGTTTCGAGGATTTGGGTCTGGAACAAGAGTTATATTACAAACGGGTGAACGAAATATCCGGAGGCCAACGCCAACGGATGATGATAGCCGTAGCCTCAATGATTGGCAAACCACTGACCATTGTCGATGAACCGACTTCCGCTCTCGACTCCGGTTCCGCGGAAAAAGTACTCTCTTTCTTCCGCAGGCAGACAGAAAATGGAAGTGCCATACTGACCGTATCCCATGACAAAAGATTCGCCAACGGATGTGACCGACATATAATCATGAAATAACATACACACTATTGGGAACCATAGATATATCATACCTCAGCCTGGGCATCGGATTATTGCTATTATTAATACCGCTGTTTTACATCTGGAAGTTCAAGACCGGACTGTTGCGCGCTACTGTGATAGGTACGGCACGCATGATTGTCCAGTTGTTCTTCATCGGCATATACTTGAACTACCTCTTTTTATGGGATAACCCGTGGATAAACTTTCTATGGGTAATTGTCATGATATTTGTAGCATCGCAGACGGCATTTGGCACGAACACAATTGAAGAGGAAGATTCTGCTCCTGCCCATATCCGCAGGTTTCTTATGCAGTGTAGTATGTGTAGGCTTGTACTTTATCGGAATAGTACTGAGAGTAGAAAACGTATTCAGCGCCCGGTATTTCATCCCTATTTTCGGCATACTGATGGGCAACATGCTATCCAGTAACGTCATAGCCTCAACACCTATTATAGTGGACTGAAACGGGAACAACAGCTTTACCGGTATCTTCTCGGCAATGGTGCTACAAAAGCGGAAGCACAGGCACCTTTCATCCGCCAAGCCATCATCAAATCCTTCAGTCCGCTGATTGCCAATATATCCGTGATGGGGCTGGTTGCTTTTCCGGGAACCATGATTGGCCAGATATTGGGTGGCAGCAGCCCGAATGTGGCCATCAAATATCAGATGATGATTATGGTCATCACCTTTACCGCCTCCATGCTGTCACTGATGATTACAATCTCTCTGGCTTCCCGCAAGTCGTTCGATGCCTACGGCAAGCTACTGCCGGTGATGGTAGAGAAGAAAGGAAAAAAGGAGCATAAATAACTTCAACGGCGGTGGGCATCCAGTTTTCCGGGGAGATAGCGTAGCTGCACATATTGTACGCCCGGTTTCACAAAGCCGCTGTCCAACATCACTTTCTTTACACGGAATTCTTCAAGCCTATACTGCAGGTAACTTTTGATGCGTTGACTTTGCGGCTTGGTATATGCCAGCAGATTAACTTTTCCCAGCGAATCAATCTCTACCCTTGCCTTGACGGTGCGTAGAGAAAGAGGACCGTCTTTTTTCTTAGCCTGATAATCTTTATCCTTGTCTACCCAAAAGATAGCCGTAGCCTTGGGAGTAGTATCTACCGGCTCCTCCATATCCTCAGATACATCTTTACCGGAACGGTTCGTATCCTGACAAGACAATAACGATAAAAGGAAAAGAAACAAAACAAGTAATGTTTTCATAATAAAGGAGATTAATGTGTCCAACTAATCAAACGTACCCGATGAAGCATATATTATCGGATATATAAAATGTTCTTCACCTTCCGTTTGCGGTTGTTCAAACAATTGTTTGTAGATAGGTTCCGGCTCTGTTTCAGAGAAAAAATCTGCATCAGCAGGATAAATACCATAATACCACCAGGGAGTTCCTTCCATATTATAAGGCTCAATACCCTCGATTACAAACTTATATAATCCAACTGTATCACCATCTTTTTATAATGCTTGTATAGGTTCCATAATTGGTCCCCATATTATATCTCAATCCTTTTAAAGGAGCATATTCTTCTTCAGTAAACTCGCCTGCTACATATTTTTTTCTTTTGCATGCAAAAGGAATCTCATATTTTCCTCCATCAGGAGAAAGAATAAAAGGATTGGGTCCATCAACCTCTATTGTATATTCATATTCTACTCCGACTTTTGATAACACCTCGACCAGTTCGTATGCAATATTACTGGCATCGGCGGGAGGGTTGAGCAAAGTTGTTTTTTTCACCAATAAGGTGTATTCATACCCCTTGCTATAATCAAACCCGGCAATTCCTAAAAAGTCCAACGCTTCATATTCATTTTTACCTTCCTCCTTTACCAACATACAATCAATGAAATGATCACTTCCCCAAGGCTGGTAAGTGCCAATCTCGGAAGAGACCTTCATTTTAATGTTTTCTACATTGTCTTGTGGAGTATCACTGTTACAAGAGGTCACACCAATTATAATCAAGAGCGATAAAATTCCGAATAGTTTTTTTAGTTTTCATAGATTTAGTTTTATAATAATCGCTCGCAAAGATAGTCTTTTTCGTGATAAAACATTTTTCGATAAGAGTTTTTGTTGGAAGAAAACCGTCTATTACTCAAATTTGTTACTGATATTTTTATAAAAAGAATAAAAAACATTCTCAATCCATTGCTTTTTACTATATTTGCAACCAAATTTTCTGTTCACAATGAAAATTAAGGAATTAGTAAGCGCCCTTGAACGGTTCGCGCCTCTGCCATTGCAAGACGGATTTGATAATGCCGGCCTGCAAATCGGATTGACAGATGCGGAAGCAACAGGGGCTTTGTTGTGTCTTGACGTTACTGAAGCTGTACTGGATGAAGCCATTGCATTGGGATATAATGTGGTTATATCACATCACCCTCTCATTTTCAAAGGGTATAAATCCATCACGGGCAGGGATTATGTGGAACGTTGTATCTTGAAAGCCATCAAGAATGACATCGTTGTTTATGCTGCGCACACTAACCTGGATAATGCACCGGGAGGAGTGAACTTCAAGATTGCCGAGAAAATCGGTTTGAAGAATGTCCGTATCCTGGAAGCCAAGGAAAATGCGCTGGTAAAGCTGACCACATTTGTACCGACCGCCCAAGCGGAAGACGTGAGGAAAGCCTTGTTCGACGCTGGATGCGGCAATATCGGCAACTATGATTTGTGCAGTTATAACATGGAAGGCGAGGGGACATTCCGAGCCCGGGAAGGTGCCACCCCATACTGTGGAGCGATAGGGGAGCTGCATACCGAACGTGAAGTACGTATTGAGACAATCATACCCGCCTACAAAAAAGCGGCAACTGTCAAGGCACTGCTTGCGGCACATCCATATGAAGAACCGGTCTATGATATTTATCCCTTGCAAAACTCATGGCCACAAGCCGGAGCCGGTGTCATTGGCGAATTGGAAGTACCGGAGACAGAACTTGAATTCCTGAAACGGATAAAGAAAACCTTCGAAGTAGGGTGTCTCAGACATAACAAACTCCTCGGGCGGGAAATACAGACTGTTGCATTATGTGGCGGCGCCGGCGCTTTCCTAATGCCGCTTGCCATCCGCAACCGTGCAGATGTCTTTATCACCGGCGAGATAAAATACCATGACTATTTCGGACATGATACCGATATATTATTGGCTGAAATAGGGCATTATGAAAGTGAGCAATATACGAAAGAAATATTTTATACAATAATCCGGGATTTGTTTCCTCATTTTGAGGTTCAGATGACCAAAGTGAATACAAACCCCATAAAATACATGTAAGTAAAATGGCTAAAGAAGCAAAAAAAGATCCTCAGGAATTAACCGTAGAACAGAAGTTGAAAGCTTTGTTCCAATTGCAGACAATGCTGTCCAAAATCGATGAAATCAAGACGTTGAGAGGTGAACTTCCACTGGAAGTACAGGACTTGGAAGACGAAATAGCCGGTCTGAGTACCCGTATAGACAGAATCAAGCAGAAGTTGCCGAGTTGAAATCCTCCATTGCAGGAAAGAAAGTTGAAATTGAAACCGCAAAGGCTTCTGTAGCTAAATATAAAGACCAGCAGGACAACGTACGCAACAACCGCGAATATGACTTCTTAAGCAAGGAAATCGAATTCCAGACATTGGAAATCGAACTCTGCGAAAAGCGTATCAAGGAATTTGCCGCACAAGAGGAAGAAAAAATCTCAGGAAGTAGCAGAAAGCACTGCTGCTCTGGAAGAAAGACAAAAAGACCTCGACGTAAAGAAGAGCGAACTGGACGAAATCATCTCCGAGACCAAGCAAGAGGAAGAGAAGCTGAGAGACAAAGCCAAAGAACTGGAAACAAAGATTGAACCCCGTCTGCTTCAGTCCTTCAAACGTATCCGTAAGAATTCACGCAATGGACTGGGTATTGTATACGTACAGCGTGATGCTTGCGGTGGTTGCTTCAACAAGATTCCGCCCCAGAGACAATTGGACATCCGCTCACGCAAGAAAATTATCGTTTGCGAATATTGTGGCCGTATCATGATTGACCCGGAATTAGCAGGTATAACTCCCGAACAGAAAGTGGAAGTTGTAAAGGAAAAGCCAGTAAGAGCCAAAAGAAAAATCGTACATATCGGCTCAGATAATTAAAAATAGAACATTTTCTATATATAAAACGGCAATAGTAAAGCACCTATTGCCGTTTTTTTGTTAAATAAGCTCATAAAAACCTGCTATTAGAGAAAAAAGAAGTAGTTTTGTTGCTTGAAAAATTAATAGAATTAAATTAAAAAGCATGAGACTAAACAAATTATTCATACTCTATTCACTTTTCGGAATATTGATGGCATCGTGCATAAAAGATGAAGCACCCAATGCTGAAGCTGATATAACAGGCATCTCTTTTGAAGAAGATGTACTGGCAAGCGCTCGTTTCAATTTAAATCCGTCTTACAATGATAATCTGCAGGCCTACCCCATATTAGTAAAAGTAAAAGAGGGCACTCCTTTAAACAAACTATCCCCCCTGTTTGAGTTGACGCCGGGCGCTACCATTAGTCCGGAAAGTGGTAGTGAACACGATTTCTCTGACGGAAAAAGGGTAAAGTATACCGTAACTGCCGAGAACAAGGCTTGGCAGCGAGTATATTCCATCGGTGTACGCGAACAATCGGTATCAGACATCCCCAATGAATTCCATTTTGAGGACATACGACTTATCAATGGAATTAACCCCAAATACCAATATCAGGAGTTCTATGAAGAACAAGACGGATTGGAACTGACATGGGCCAGTGGAAACGAAGGATTCAACTGGGCAGCCAGCTCATCAGCTACTGAAAATTACCCTACGTCACAATATGACAATGGTAAAAACGGAAAGTGTGCCAAATTAGAAACTCGGCTTACCGGCTCTCTGGGAGCAATGGTAGGTATGCCGATAGCTGCTGGAAATTTGTTTATCGGTGAGTTTGATATGACGAATGCTCTCACCAGCCCATTGAAAGCCACACATTTCGGCACTCCTTTCTGTTATAAGCCCTCACGTCTAAAAGGTTGGTACAAGTACAAAGCCGGTGAACGTTTTTATGAAAACGGTGGATACACCGACCGTAAAGATGTGATGAACATCTATGCAATCTTTTATGAAGGCGAAAGTTACAACGAAGCAGGAGAAGTTACGGAAGTAATATTGGATGGAAATCTGCCAAACCAGAACTATGAACATCCCAGTATGGTAGCTTTAGCTCTAATATCCAATCCCCACGAAACCGATGATTGGGAAGCTTTCGACATTCCTTTTGACTATCAGAGATATGGAAAAGAAATAGATGAAACCAAACTGGCAAAAGGAAAATATAAACTAAGTATCATTTTTGCATCCAGCAAGAACGGTGCAACTTTCGAGGGTGCGCCCGGAAGTACCCTTTTAGTGGATGATGTGGAACTGATTTTCGAATAAGAACCCTGTAGAATTGGAATACAACATGATAAAGAAAATAGTAGCATTTATCGCATTGGCAGTTTACATGCAAACCGCCTATACGCTCAAGAGAATCAGAATCGTACGCTTATAAACGCTGCCCTGCACGGATGGGAATATGAGATAAGGGCCGGTGTCAGCATCGGTGGTACTTCTCCGCTTCCATTGCCCGTAGAAATACGGAGTATCGATGCCTACAATCCTACTTTAGCTCTTATGCTGGAAGGAAATGCCATCAAGTGGTTGGGAAAAACTAAAAAATGGGGAGTAATAACCGGTGTAAGACTGGAAACCAAAAATATGATTACCAAAGCGACAGTAAAGAACTATGGCATGGAAATCATAGGAAATGACGGTAACCGCTTGAAAGGTAACTGGACGGGAGGAGTAAAAACCAAAGTACGCAATGCCTACATTACTGTCCCCGTACTTGGAGCATATAAAGTCAACTCACGATTGCGAGCCAAAGCAGGTGCATATGTATCCTACCTGATGGATGAGGAATTCTCCGGATATGTATATGAAGGTTATCTGCGTGAAGGTAATCCTACCGGAAAGAAAGTCAACTTCTCCGACGGTGCCATTGCCACTTACGACTTTTCGGATGACTTGCGCAAGTTCGCTTGGGGCGTGCAGGCAGGCGTAGACTGGCGTGCCTTCAAACATCTGAGTGTATTTGCCGACCTTACATGGGGATTGAATGATATTTTCAAGAAGGATTTCAATACCATTACCTTTGCCATGTATCCCATCTACTTGAATGTAGGTTTCGGGTATGCCTTCTAAGATACTCGGGTATACCGAGTAAATACTCATAAACAAATAAAGGTTTAGGTTGTTATCAATCCCATAAAAAGATAACCACCTAAACCTTTATTTATGAATATAAAAGCTTGGAGCACTGCGTTGCTCATATTATGCCTATGTCCTGCGGCTATGGCACAGAAAGCCAACCGCTATCTTGAGAAGCCACTCCCACAAGGCTGGGGAAGGGACGCCTCCCATGCCATTCCCGGAGATGATAATCTGTTCAGCGAACAGATACCCCCCCATTGACGACAAGTGGTGGAAAGCATTCGATGACCCGATGCTGGATTCATTGATTACGGTAGCCTCCACTCAAAACTATTCCGTACTTTCTGCCATGGACCGTATGGATATGGCTAAAGCCAACCTGCGGATAGAACGCGGCAGCTTTTTCCCTTCCATCTCATTGGACGGAGGATGGGCACGGCAGCAAAGCAGCGGCAATGTCAACGCACTTCCGCAATCCATTACCGGTGCATACAGCACCTCGCTCAACGCCAGTTGGGAACTGGACGTATTCGGAAGTATCCGCCAACGGGTAAAGGCACAGCGGGAAACCTTCATGGCAAGCAAGGAGGAATATACCTCCGTCATGATTTCCCTCTGTGCCAGATAGCCTCTGCCTACATCGGACTCCGCGAACTGCAGCAAGAACTAAGTGTAGTGACCCACAATTGCCATACCCAGGCAGCCGTACTCAACATCACCGAAGTACGCTACAAAACCGGACTGGTATCCAAGCTGGACGTCTCGCAAGCCAAATCCGTATATTACAGTACCAAAGCCTCCATCCCACAACTGGAGGCAGGCATCAACCAATACATCACGACACTCGCAATCTTACTCGGTACTTACCCCCAGCATATCCGCCCCATATTGGAGAAGCCCGGCAAACTGCCCGACTATATGGAACCCATAGGCATCGGTATTCCTGCCGACCTGCTGCTCCGCCGCCCCGATATACGGCAAGCCGAACGCCAAGTCAACGCGCAGGCGGCAACACTTGGCGCATCCCAAAGTGACTGGCTGCCGCAAGTGTTCCTGAAAGGTTCCATCGGCTATTCCTCCCATGACTTGAAGGACTTGACTAAACGGAACAGTATGACATTTGAAATTGCTCCAAGCATCAGCTGGACCTTATTCAGCGGTACCAAACTGGTGAATGCCACCCGTCTGGCACGTGCCCAGCTCGATGAATCCATTCACCAGTTCAACCAGACGAGTGCTTACCGCCGTGCAGGAAACGGATAATGCCATGAACTCCTACCGCAACTCCATCCAACAGATTGTTGCCATGCGCGAAGTATGCAACCAGGGAGAAGAAACTCTGAAACTCTCCCTCGATTTGTACAAACAAGGGCTTACTCCCTTCCAGAACGTACTGGACGCACTACGCTCACTCCTGACATACGAAAATCAACTGGTGCAGGCACAAGGCAGCTCCTTGCTGCATCTGATAGCCTTATACCAGGCATTGGGAGGCGGATATGAAATGAATCAGAAATAAGAATATAAAACTAAACCGAACCGTATATGAAAAATCAAATGTACATCACCCCTGCTCATCTCCATTGCTGGCAACGGGATGCGGGGGAAGGAAAGAAACGGCACAAACGATGCCCGTTCCCGAGATAAGCGTAGCCCGTCCGACAGTGCAGAACATTACGCTGACAAAAGAATATCCGGGCTACCTGACTTCTGAAAAGACCGTAGACCTGGTAGGCAGGGTCAGCGGAACCTTACAGACCATCGCTTACGCTCCCGGCAGCCGGGTACGCCAGGGACAAGTGCTTTTTGTCATCGAACCGACAGTCTATCAAGACAATGTGCGGCAGGCGGAAGCAGAACTCAACACTGCCCGCGCCAACCTGGAATACGCCCAAAACAACTACGCACGTATGCAAGAAGCCGTGAAAAGCGATGCTGTAAGCCGTATACAAGTGCTGCAAGCACAATCCAACGTGGCAACCTCGCAGGCTGCAGTGAGCAATGCGGAAGCAGCCCTGAACACGGCACGCACCAATCTGAGCTACTGCACCGTCCGTG
>ENA-OQDX01000085-OQDX01000085.1-human-gut-metagenome-genome-assembly--contig:-NODE-85-length-10881-cov-0.879487_pt1 | contig 10881 bp, 13 predicted proteins | sample MGYA00242788_ERZ504621 | MGnify/ENA primary metagenome ERZ504621 (study PRJEB26092, sample SAMD00036303) | human gut metagenome | host: Homo sapiens | study: EMG produced TPA metagenomics assembly of... | reverse complement strand
CAAAAAAAATGAAGAACTCCCTGCTTTTATCGCTAAGCAGAAAGTCCTTCACTTCTCTTGATATCTTCAGATATGTACGTTGTATGTTCCTACGTTCAAACATAGGCTCACATTTCTATTATTTAGATGCCTGACTGCTGTTCGCATCAGCAGCTGCAGCAAAAATAGAATTCTTGTCTATACGAATCTTAACGTTAGAAGCGATTTCAAGCACCACATCATTGTCGTTGATTTCCTTGATAACACCATGGATACCACCAGCTGTGATTACTTTCTGATTCACTTGAAGCGATTTACGGAAGTTTGCTATTTCCTTTTGCTTCTTGTTTTGAGGACGAATCATAAAGAAATACATAATAACGAACATGGCTATCAGCATAATCCACATCATGCTACCACCACCGGCAGGGCCTGCAGCGGGAGCCTGCAGGAAGAATACAGTCATTAAGTTCATAAATACTCAGTTTTTGGTTTCTATTATTAAACAAAGGTATTAGTTTTTCGTTAACTTACCTTCTTTTTTTTAATTGATTAACTATTCCATCCAATGTACCGTTCACGAAGCTGCCACTTTTGGCCGTGCTGTAAACTTTGGCAATATCGACATATTCGTTCAACGAAACACTCACCGGAATGTTCGGGAAACTTAATATTTCGGCCAAGCACACTGCATGATAACAACGTCCATAAAGGCTACACGGTCCAAGTCCCAATTGCGCGTGTTCTCGCTGATGAGGTGACGGTAATAGTCACAGTTCAAGATGGCACGGCGGAACAAACGGCGTGCAAATTCCTGGTCTTCCTCATCCTTGAACTCTGGTAGAAGTTCCTGATTGGCACCATTCTTCTCTTCAAAGCGCTTGATGGTTTTCAGTACGAAAGTATCCACAATCTCCTTGTCGTCATTCCAGTAGAGGCTCTGGTCTTCGAGCACATTGTCCAAGGCTTCGTTGTTGAAGACAAAAGTCTTATACAGCTTTCTCCACAATTCACGGTCGTATTCGTAAGAATTGTCCGAAGAAGCCATATATTCCTTATATATATCTGATTCCACAATTTTCTCATACAATCCCTTGACAAAGTCTTCATCATTGGCCCACGTGCGCTTTTGGTTGGCAATGAATTCCGTCAATTGTTTGTTCACTTCCAACTGGGCTATGAACTTGTTTTCCACAAATTTCATGTTGGGATACAGCTCCTCGGCAGTGGGAGCCAGCTTAGCTTTTGCCGCATCAATACGTTTTTGTGCGTAGTTCGTCAAAGCTATCATCAGCATCAGCAGGTAGTTGTAGAGGTCGTATGCCTTTGAAAGGCTAAAGAACAATTCTTTCTCCGCTGAGTCTAAAATTTTTACTGCCATTCTGATAATAAGCATATACAATCTGTATATCTTAAGACGAATAAGAACTCTGTTGATCATAATTCTAAAGTAAATACTAGTGTTTTAACAAGGCGCAAAAGTAGGCATTTTTAATGAGTTTACATAAATAAATCACATTTTTTAATGCAGATATTGATTATCCGGTCTTTTTCTTTTGACAGTTTAAAAAAAAATCGTCAATTTTGAGCCCGATAAAGAGCTAAAAGCTACGAGATACAAGTTTTAAGGTGATAATATCAAAATTGAGACCTATTATAATATGGAAGACTTTAAGAAGAAAAACGCAGCGGACATGAATGACAAGGAGATTGTATTCTCCCAATCCATCAAAGCAGGTAAGCGCATCTACTATTTAGACGTCAAGAAAAAACAGAAAAGACGAAATGTTTCTCGCCATCACGGAAAGCAAGAAGATTGTGATGGGCGAAGGAGACGACTCGCAGGTAAGTTTCGAAAAGCACAAAATCTTTCTATACAAAGAGGATTTTGAAAAGTTCATGAACGGACTTCAGCAAGCCATCGGCTTCATCCAGGAACAGCAAGGCTGCTATACAAGACATACCACTGACGAAGAGGCTGAAAGTCCCGAAACGGGAAAAGAAGAACTGCCGAAAGAGGAAAAAGCGTCTTCATTGGAAGGAGAAATCAAGATAGACATTGAATTTTAAGTTATAACCTTTTGATAATTCAAAAAGAAGCTGTACTTTTGCACCGCTTTTTTGCAACATCGTGTGGCAAGCCACATCGTGTGATGGTGAATTAAGCAAAAAATTTACTTAATTTAGAGTAACACAAAAATTTTTTAAATGAAATCAATTGAAGTAAAAGGAACTGCAAGAACTATTGCAGAACGTTCTTCGGAACAAGCAAGAGCTTTGAAAGCTATTCGTAAAAACAACGGTGTACCTTGCGTACTTTATGGTGCAGGTGAAAATGTTCACTTCACTGTACCTGCAGAGGGTCTGCGTAACTTGGTTTACACTCCGCACATCTACGTAGTTGACTTGGTGATTGATGGCAAGAAAGTAAACGCTATCATGAAAGATATCCAATTCCACCCCGTAAAGGATACTATCCTGCACGTTGACTTCTATCAAATTGACGAGGCTAAGCCTATCGTTATGGAAGTTCCGGTACAGATGGAAGGTTTGGCAGAAGGTGTTAAGGCCGGTGGTAAGCTGGTACTCCAGATGCGTAAGCTGAAAGTAAGAGCTTTGTATAACGTAATTCCTGAAAGACTGATTATCAACGTTGCCCACTTGGGACTTGGTAAGACTGTTAAAGTTGGCGAATTGCAATATGAAGGATTGGAATTGCTGAATGCCAAAGAAGCTGTTGTATGCGCCGTTAAGCTGACTCGTGCTGCAAGAGGTGCCGCTGCTGCTGCAGGCAACTAATCGATTCTTTTCAAGAAAGACTAAATATTCGGGAACGCGGATTAACGCAGCCAACGCAGATTTCATACTGATTTCCGCGGAAAGTTGCGATAATCCGCGTTCTTTTTACGGCTCACGAGAGTGTATAATTCACCACAGATTACACAGATTTGCACAGATAGACATCTTTGATTATCGGTACATTAAATTCATTCTGTGTTAATCTGTGTAATCTGTGGTGAATACTAGTTTTAACACCCTCATAAACAGGAAGCACTGACTATGAAATATTTAATTGTAGGATTGGGCAATATCGGCCCCGAATATCACGAAACCCGCCATAACATCGGATTCATGGCAGTAGATGCTCTGGCCAAAGCAGCGGGTGCCACTTTTACCGACGGACGTTATGGTTTCACCACAACACTGTCAGTCAAGGGACGCCAACTGTTACTGCTGAAGCCTTCCACCTTTATGAACCTCAGCGGCAACGCCGTACGCTACTGGATGCAAAAGGAAAACATTCCATTGGAGAATGTGTTGGTAGTGGTAGATGACCTGGCACTGCCTTTCGGCACACTGCGCCTGAAAGGTAAGGGAAGCGATGCGGGACATAACGGCCTTAAGCATATTGCATCAACGCTGGGCACCCAGAATTATGTCACGCCTGCGTTTCGGCATCGGTAATGACTTCCCCGTGGTGGGCAGATTGACTATGTGCTGGGACATTTTACCGATGAAGATTGGAAAACAATGGGCGAGAGATTGGAAACAGCCGGAGAAATCATCAAAAGTTTCTGTCTGGCGGGAATAGATATCACCATGAATCAATATAACAAGAAATGAACGAAGCCAGAATTGACAAATGGATGTGGGCCGTACGCATCTTCAAGACACGTACCATAGCCGCCGAAGCCTGCAAAAAAGGACGCATCAGCATCAATGGCGCACTGGCAAAGGCTGCCCGTACGGTGAAGCCGGGAGATGTCATACAGGTGCGCAAGCCTCCCGTCACCTATTCCTTCAAAGTGCTGCAAACCATCGAAAAGCGTGTCGGCGCAAAGCTTGTTGCCGAAATGATGGAGAATGTAACGACTCCGGAACAGTATGAACTGCTGGAGATGAGCCGTGTCAGCGGTTTCGTCAACCGTGCCAAGGGTACCGGACGGCCGACGAAAAAAAGACCGCCGGAGTCTGGAAGAATTTACAGAACCGGAATTTCTGGATGATTTCGACTTTGAATTCGATTTTGAGGAAGAGTAAAATAAGGGAAAGATTATGAGCGAGAGAATAATTAAATGGGGATTCATCGGTTGCGGAGAAGTGACCAAATACAAAAGCGGACCGGCATTTCAGAAAATAGAGAACTCCGAAGTAGTGGCCGTCATGAGCCGAAATGGCGACAAGCTAAGACCTACGCCAAGGAAAGAGGGATTCCCAAATGGTACGACGATGCCCAGGAACTGATTGACGACGAAGAGGTGAACGCCGTGTACATTGCCACTCCTCCTTCTTCACATGCTACATACGCCATCATGTCCATGAAGGCAGGCAAACCGGTCTACATAGAGAAGCCGATGGCCGTTACCTACGAAGAGTGCTGCCGCATCAACCGGATTTCCAAGGAAACGGGTGTTCCATGTTTTGTCGCGTATTACCGCCGCTATCTGCCCTACTTCCTGAAGGTAAAGTCACTGGTAGAGGAGGGACATATTGGCAATGTCATCAACATTCAAATCCGCTTCGCCCAGCCTCCCCGCGACCTCGACCATAACAAGGAAAACCTGCCGTGGCGCGTGCAACCGGACATTGCCGGCGGAGGATACTTCTATGACCTTGCGCCCCACCAGATAGACTTGCTGCAGGAAATCTTCGGATGTATCCTCGAAGCCAGCGGCTACAAGAGCAACCGTGGCGGACTATATCCTGCCGAGGACACTCTAAGCGCATGTTTCCAGTTTGACAGCGGACTGGTGGGCAGCGGCTCCTGGTGCTTTGTTGCCCACGAATCCGCCCGCGAAGACCGTATAGAAATCATTGGAGACAAAGGCATGATTTGTTTCTCCGTATTCACCTATGACCCCATTGCGCTGCATACGGAAAGAGGACGTGAAGAAATCATCGTCGAAAACCCCACCTACGTCCAGCAACCGCTTATACAGGCAGTGGTAGACCACCTGCTGGGCAAGTCCGTCTGCAGCTGTGACGGCGAAAGCGCCACTCTCACAAACTGGGTGATGGACAAAATACTGAACAAGCTCTGATTAACGACTATGAAGGTGTGCCTAAAAACTATCAAGAAGTAAGATGCCTTTTGTTTTGTCACACCTCCATGTCGAAACCTTCGCCTTTCTGACTGACTAATTCGTACACATCGGCACTCTCGCCTACAACCCATACCACATCGCCTTCTACAAAAGGTTCATGCGGGTCGGGAGCATGCAGGGTCTCCCCTCCCCGCTCCACACCGGCAATCAGGCAGTGATACTTCTCGCGTATCCCTGCTTCCTTCAGGGTCTTGTTCAGGAAAGGAGACTGCCCGTCCACACAGAACTGGCGTAGAATCATCTCGCTCTTCTCTATCACATCCGTATTCATGGCAGACACCTTATCCATCTCCTTGCCGAAGATGTTCAGTTCCTCGTCCGTGGCAATCACTTGTATCTTGTCCTGTGGAAAAAGGCGGACAGACGCTCCGGGAATATTAATCCGTTTCTTGCCCCGAAGGATGGAGACCACATGGATGCCGTATTTCTTTCCGAAATTCAGCTCCGCCAATGTCCTGCCCACCCATGCCGACTCGCCGGGGATTTCAAAATCCGTCAGGTGCAGGTCGCGCGACAGCAGACGCCCCGCATACTCCGGTTTCTTCTCTCCCATATACTCGGCACGCATGTCGCGGTACCGCAGATTCTGGAAGAATGTCCTCTCTATCATGATGGACTGCTTCTTCAACTGGCGAGAGAGTATCATCAAAGTCACCAGCAGCACCGCCACTCCAAACACCAGACCGACGGACATCTTGAACAAACCGGCTATTACGAACATGACGAACGAAACGCCCAGCAGCAGACGCAGTACAATGGTGGCCACCAACGGTGCCCGGTTTCCACGGTTATCCTTCCATAAAGTCACGAACTCTTCCGAGTGGTTCTTTTTAATCATGATGGCACGCAGGAACGGAGCTATACACAGAATGATGATAAAGGCAGCCAACAGAGAGCCCCATACCCCGGGCAGACTGTCGTGCACGAAAGGCACCAGAAAACGGAACGCCAAAGCTATCACCGCCACGCAAATGATGGAATACACCACCGTAATCCTGACCAGCGCAAATATCAGTTTCTTCCACAGACTCTCGTGGTTCATGGTCTGCGAACCTGAAGCATAACGGGTCAAGAACTTTCTCCATTTTTCCGGCAAATGCGTATCCACAAGATTGGAAGCGGGGCCTGCCAAACGAATCATATAAGGAGTAAGGAAGGTAGTGATGACAGACACCGCCACCACAATAGGATACAAGAAATGGCTGGTGACATGCAGCGACACGCCCAGCGAAGCTATAATAAAGGCAAACTCACCGATTTGCGTCAGACTGAAACCGCATTGCATAGCCGTCTTCAGCGGTTGCCCTGCCAGCAGCACGCCCAGCGTTCCGAAAAGGGATTGTCCGAGGATGACCGCCAGAGTAATCACGACAATAGGTCCCGCATACTCCACAATCATGGCCGGGTCTACCATCATGCCGACCGATACGAAGAAGATGGCGCCGAACAAGTCCTTGACCGGCTTCACCAGGCGCTCTATGCTCTCCGCCTCTACCGTCTCGGCAAGAATGGAGCCCATGATGAACGCGCCGAAAGCAGCCGAGAAACCCGTGTGCGCGGCCATCACCACCATACCGAAACAGAGTCCGAGAGAGACTATCAGCAAGGTTTCCTCGCTCATCAGCTTCCGGCACCGCTTCAGCAATCCGGGGATGAGGTATATCCCCACCACGAACCAAAGTATCAAGAAGAACAGCAGTTTGGCAATGCTCCCCAGCATCTCCGTACCTCGAAGTTATGGCTGACTGCCATCGTGGAGAGCATCACCATCAATACGATGGCAAGAATATCCTCCAGGATAAGCACACTGAGCACCAGCCCCGTGAACTGTTTCTTGCGCATCCCCAAATCATCAAACGCCTTATAGATAATGGTAGTGGACGACATGGCAATCATACCGCCCAGGAAGATACAGTCCATCCGTTGCCAGCCGAACCCGGTACCTACCGCCACTCCCAACAATATCATACAAAAGATGATGGTACACGCAGCAATAATCGCCGCGCCTCCCACCTTCACAATCTTCTTGAAGCTGAATTCCAATCCCAGTGCAAACAGCAGGAAGATAACGCCTATATCCGCCCAGGTCTGTATATTAGCCGTGTCCATCACCGACGGTGTATAGGCCATGTGAGGGCTGGCAAGGAATCCTGCAACTACATATCCTAACACCAGCGGTTGCTTCAATTTCTTAAAAAGCAGGGTCATAATCCCCGCACAAATCAATATCAGAGCTAAATCAGCTATCAAAGGGGCTAAATGTGACATAACACTACTTATCTATTAATCAGAGATATACAACTGCAAAACTCTGCAATACATCTGCAGTAGCTCTGCAATACATCTGCAGTGGCTCTGCAAAAGCCTTGCAGCGTCACTGCAACTGCTTTGCAGCAACACTGCAAAAGGTATGCAGTAACTTTGCAGCAGTTGTCTATACGATTCTACAACACTCCTTTCGAGCTTGGCAGTTCAAAGTGATAAATATCCCTTTTCACCGCCATCTTCAGCGCACGTGCCAGCGCCTTGAAGATGCCTTCTATCTTATGATGTTCGTTCTGCCCTTCGGCTTTTACATTAAGATTCATCCGGGCGGCATCACTCAAGGACTTGAAGAAGTGCAGGAACATTTCCGTAGGCATGTCGCCTATCTTCTCGCGCTTGAACCCGGCATCCCATACCAACCACGGGCGACCGCCGAAGTCGAGGCACACCTGGCAGAGACAATCGTCCATAGGAAGGGCATAGCCGTAGCGTTCGATGCCGCGCTTGCTTCCTAAGGCCTGATAAAGGCAGTCGCCCAGAGCAAGAGCGGTATCCTCGATGGTGTGGTGCTCGTCCACTTCGAGGTCGCCTTTCACACGGATGGTGAGGTCCATGCCGCCGTGCTTGCCTATCTGCTCCAGCATGTGGTCGAAGAAGCCCAGTCCGGTCGCGATGTCACAATGCCCGTCACCATCCAGATTCAAGGATACGTATATATCTGTCTCCTTGGTAGTGCGACGTACTTCCGCCGTACGCTCACCGGCAAAGAGGAATTCGGCAACCTTATCCCAATCCCTGGTGGCGAGGGCGCAGTAATCTTCAAGTCCGTCACAAGCGGCACCGCCACCTTCGGAAACGGGTTTCAATGACGCCGTGTCATCTTGCAGAAGAATGGCGCGGCAGCCCAGATTCTTTGCCAGTTCCACATCCGTAGGCCGGTCGCCAATGACGAAACTGTGGGACAAATCGTAGTCCGGGTTATCGAGGTATTTGGCAAGCATTCCGGTACGCGGCTTGCGAGTCGGTGCATTGTCGTCGGGCATGCTGCGGTCTATGCAGATGTCGTCGAAGGTGATGCCTTCGCCTTCCAATGTCTTCATCATCAGGTTGTGTGCCGGCCAAAAGGTCTCTTCCGGAAAGGAAGTTGTGCCGAGCCCATCCTGATTGGTCACCATTACAAAATCAAAATCCAGCTTGCTGCGGATGAAGCCAAGATTGCGCATCACTTTCGGATAGAACTCCAGCTTCTCCAGGGAGTCCAGCTGATAATCAATGGGCGGCTCAATGACTAAAGTCCCGTCACGGTCTATAAAAAGTAGTTTCTTCATTTTAAAGGATATTTTTTTGAGGGAATAAAGGGAGTTATCGGGAGTTAGAAGGAGTTAGAGGCCGATAGTTCTTTGCATAAGCATTACTTATATAAAACAGCAGTATCGGCCTCTAACTCCCTTTAACTCCTTCTACATATATTCCTTCAGCGCTTCAATCAATTTTTCATTCTCCCCTCTCGTTCCTACCGTCACTCGCAGGCAATTTCCGCAGAGTGACACGGAATTACGGTTGCGGACAATGATACCCTTCCTACCAGATAATTGTAAATCTTCACGGCATCCGTCACACGAGCTAGGAAGAAATTGGCATGGGAAGGGAACATCTTCACCGTACATGGCAGTGCGGCGAACTCGGCTTCCAGATTCTCCCGTTCTTCTTTCAGTGTCTTTACCCAACGTTCTATTTCATAATAGCGGTGAAGCATTTCCACTGCCTGCTTCTGTGTCAGCAGGTTCACGTTATAGGGATATTTTATCTTACTGAGGATGCCGATAATATCCGGTGAGGCAAATGCCATACCCAGACGGATGGCAGCACATCCCCATGCTTTGGAAAAGGTTTGCAGTACAATGAGATTCGGATATTGATTCAAATTTTCAAGGAAGGAAGGTGCCTCGGAGAAGTCATTGTATGCCTCGTCCAGTATCACCAACCCATCAAACCGGCGAATCAGCGTTTCAATTTCGCTACGGAGCAGGTCATTGCCGGTAGGATTGTTGGGAGAGCAGATAAAAATCAGTTTGGTATGCTCATCCGCAGCAGCCAGAAGCTTGTCGGCAGAGAACTGGAAATCCTCATCGAGCAGCACTTTACGGTACTCCACATCATTAACGTCAGCACAGACTTGATACATGCCGTAGGTAGGGTCGATGGCCACTACATTGTCCACACGGGGTTCACAAAAAGCACGGAACACCAAATCGATAGCTTCATCACTGCCATTCCCTAAAAAGATGGAATCGGGACTCACCTTTTTAATTCTAGACAATTCTGTCTTTAGCTCCCGCTGCATGGGGTCGGGATAACGGTTGTGCGGCATGTTATAAGGATTCTCGTTTGCATCGAGAAAAACGGATGCCGCAGCACCATTATATTCATCACGTGCTGAAGAATAAGGCTTCAGACGCCAGATATTCGGACGGGTAAGTTCTTGTAATGTTTTCACCATGTTATTTATGATTTGACAATTTACGATTAAAATTACTTTAAGCCATCAGCTCTCAATTTTCAACTTTCCATTTCCATTTTCCAACTGCCCCAGTCTCACACTCACAGCATTCTTATGCGCATCCAGCTGTTCATTGGCAGCCATCAGCTCGATGGCAGGGCCGATGATATTTAATCCTTCCGGCTTTATCTCCTGAAAAGTTATCTTGCGGATAAAGCTGTCGAGGCTGACACCGCTGTATGCTTTAGCATAGCCGTTTGTCGGCAGGGGTATGGTTTTGTGCCCGAAGCATAATCTCCCGCACTCTCCGGAGTAAGAGAACCCAGGAATACGGAACCGGCATTCACGATACGTTCTGCCACGGAAAGATAATCCTCGGTTTCTATGATAAGATGTTCGGGAGCATACGCGTTGGTCAATTCAATGGCTTCTGCCATGCTGTCCACTACAATCAGTTTGCTATTGGCAAGAGACTTTTCGGCAATCTCTTTACGTGGCAGTAAGGCCAGTTGGCGTTCCACTTCCACCTTTACAGCTTGTTGCAATTCGACAGAGGTCGTAATTAATATAGCCTGACTGTCCACTCCGTGTTCTGCCTGGCTCAACAAGTCGGCGGCGACAAAAATCGGATTAGCTGTTTCGTCAGCCAAAACTTCTACTTCCGAGGTCCTGCCGGCATATCTATCGCCACATCACGCAAGCTCACAAGCTGTTTGGCAGCCGTGACATACTGATTTCCCGGACCGAATATCTTGTAAACCTTAGGCACACTTTCCGTTCCGTATGCCATAGCGGCAATGGCTTGTATGCCGCCAGCTTTGAAAATCCGGTTGACACCTGCCACTTTTGCGGCAAACAGCACAGCGGGATGTACCTTTCCGTCACGTCCCGGAGGGGTGCAGAGAACAATCTCCTTGCATCCGGCAATCCTGGCGGGAACGGCCAGCATCAGTACCGTAGAAAACAGCGGAGCCGTTCCTCCGGGGGATATACAATCCCACCTTTTCTATGGCAACCGCTTTCTGCCAGCAG
>ENA-OQDX01000083-OQDX01000083.1-human-gut-metagenome-genome-assembly--contig:-NODE-83-length-10905-cov-0.891260_pt1 | contig 10905 bp, 6 predicted proteins | sample MGYA00242788_ERZ504621 | MGnify/ENA primary metagenome ERZ504621 (study PRJEB26092, sample SAMD00036303) | human gut metagenome | host: Homo sapiens | study: EMG produced TPA metagenomics assembly of the... | reverse complement strand
TGTAATGCTTCGTATGGGCAACACCATGCTTTTAGCTACTGTTTGTGCCGCCAAGGACGCAGTTCCCGGAACAGATTTCATGCCATTACAGGTAGAGTACAAAGAAAAATTCTCCGCATTCGGACGTTTCCCCGGCGGTTTCACAAAGCGCGAAGGACGCGCTTCTGACTACGAAATCCTCACTTGCCGCCTCGTTGACCGTGCTCTCCGCCCCTTATTCCCTGATAATTTCCATGCAGAGGTATACGTAAACATCATTCTTTTCTCAGCAGACGGCGTAGATATGCCCGACGCTCTGGCCGGACTCGCAGCTTCTGCCGCACTTGCAGTTTCAGATATCCCCTTCAACGGACCTATTTCCGAAGTACGCGTAGCACGCATCAACGGACAATTCGTCATCAACCCTACCTTCGAACAACTAGAACAAGCCGATATGGACTTGATGGTGGGCGCCACTTATGAAAACATCATGATGGTGGAAGGCGAAATGGACGAGGTTTCCGAGCAGGACTTGCTGGAAGCGATGAAGGCCGCACACGAAGCCATTAAGATTCAGTGCAAGGCACAGATGGAACTGGCAGAAGAAGTAGGCTCTACCGTGAAACGCGAATATTGCCACGAAGTGAACGACGAAGAACTCCGTAAGGCCGTTCACGACGCTTGCTACGACAAGGCTTATGCCATTGCCGCTTCCGGAAACAAGAACAAGCACGAACGCATGGAGCTTTCGATGCCATCCGCGAAGAATTCAAGGCACAGTTCTCCGAAGAAGAACTGGAAGAAAAGGCAGCCCTCATCGACCGTTACTATCACGATGTGGAAAAAGAGGCGATGCGCCGTTCCATTCTGGACGAAGGCAAGCGCCTTGACGGACGTAAGACGACCGAAATCCGTCCTATCTGGTGTGAGACCAGCTACCTGCCCGGCCCTCACGGTTCCGCTATCTTTACACGTGGCGAAACACAGTCTTTGTCTACTGTGACTTTAGGCACCAAGTTGGACGAGAAGATTATCGACGACGTATTGGAACACGGAAAAGAACGTTTCCTTCTGCACTACAACTTCCCTCCGTTCTCTACGGGCGAAGCAAGCACAGCGCGGTGTAGGCCGTCGTGAAATCGGCCACGGCCATCTGGCATGGCGTGCATTGAAGGGTCAGATTCCTGCAAACTATCCGTATGTAGTACGCGTGGTATCCGATATCCTCGAATCAAACGGTTCTTCTTCCATGGCTACCGTATGTGCCGGAACTCTGGCATTGATGGATGCAGGTGTGAAAATCAAGAAACCGGTATCAGGTATCGCCATGGGATTGATTAAGAATGCAGGCGAAGACAAATATGCCGTATTGTCCGATATCCTCGGTGATGAGGACCACTTGGGCGACATGGACTTCAAGGTGACCGGAACAAAAGACGGTATCACCGCCACTCAGATGGACATCAAAGTGGACGGTCTGTCATACGAAATCCTCGAAAAGGCATTGCTGCAGGCTAAAGAAGGCCGCGAATATATCTTGGGCAAAATCACCGAGTGCATTGCCGAGCCTCGCGAAGACCTGAAACCTCACGCTCCGCGTATCGAGACAATGACCATTCCCAAGGAATTCATCGGTGCTGTCATCGGCCCTGGTGGAAAGATTATCCAAGGTATGCAGGAAGAAACCGGTGCTACCATTACTATTGAAGAAGTGGACAACATCGGTAGAATCGAAATCGCCGGTACCAACAAGAAGAGCATCGATGATGCTATGCGTATCATCAAAGGGATTGTAGCTGTCCCCGAAGTAGGCGAAGTCTACAAAGGCAAGGTACGCTCCATTATGCCTTACGGTGCATTCGTTGAATTCCTGCCGGGTAAGGACGGCTTGCTCCATATCTCCGAAATCGACTGGAAACGTCTGGAAACAGTAGAAGAAGCCGGTATCAAGGAAGGTGATGAAATTGACGTAAAACTTCTCGACATCGACCCGAAGACCGGAAAATTTAAGCTGTCACGCAAAGTATTGCTTCCGAGACCGGAAAGACAAGAAAGACCGGAAAAGAAATAAGAAATCTCTTATTCTTTAAGTATATAAAGCCTGGTGGAACCCCATCAGGCTTTCTTTTTGTCAATACTGCCAGAAATGGCTCTGAAAAAACAAGGCATAATGCTTGCATATTCCAAAAAGATTATGTTTTTTTGCTATGTAAAGCCTTATATTCCATAAAGAACCTCAATTAATGTCCGGTTTAAGGAGCCTACATACTATGAATCTTTTCTCACGCTTTTTCCAGGAAAACCAAGAAAAGTTTTTGGTTTTTGCTTATTCTTATCTCAGGGATAAAGCAGAAGCGGAAGACGTTGTGATGGAATCCATGATTGCCTTATGGGAAAACCGAGACCGCTGGGAAGAAAACAGTAACCTGCATGCCCTGCTGCTGACCATCATAAAGAACAAAGCCCTGCACGTACTCGAGCACAAGCAGGTGCGTCTGCGAGCGGAAGAAACCATCAGCAGCCACAACCTGCGCGAACTGGACTTACGCATCTCCACCTTGAAAGCCTGCGAACCGGACCAGATATTCAACACGGAAATACAGCATATCGTAAATAAGACCTTACAGGAAATGCCCGAGCAAAGCCGGAAGATATTCATGTTGAGCCGATACCAGAACCTGGCAAACAAGCAGATTGCCGATAGTCTGGACATATCACTTAAAACCGTAGAGGCACACATCACCAAAGTGCTGCGGATTCTCCGGCTGAGACTGAAAGATTATCTTGTTACCATACTCATAATATTAATATCCTAAAAAATGCTTCTACGGAATAGGGTTACCGCCCACTTTCCGGTTATATATACAAAAGGTAAAAAGAGCACGTTTTAGAAAAGAAATAAATTATTGACAATGAACCAAGAGCTATTATATAAATATTTCAAAGGTATTACTTCCGTTGAAGAAGAAAAGATGATACTCGACTGGATAGACGCCTCGGATGAAAACCGGAACATCTTCCTGAAAGAGCGCATGATATACGACATTTCTTTGTTCTCGGACAAGCAGGGAAACAATGAAAAGAAAACGGTGCGCATCATGCCGATGCTCCGCTGGACGGCCCGTATAGCCGCCGTCACCATTGTCGCCATTGCCGGTTATTTCATCACCTCCGACTTTTTATATAACAAGGAGGTGCAGTTGCAAACAGTCACTGTGCCTGCCGGACAACGGGCCCAAATTACCCTCGCCGATGGAACACGCGTATGGCTGAACTCCAAGTCCACCATGAAATATGCCGCCAACTTCGGACGCAACGAACGAAATGTGGAATTGGACGGAGAGGCCTACTTTGAAGTAGCCAAAAACAAGAATATCCCATTCTATGTACATACAGAAACGAACAAGGTAAAAGTTGTAGGAACGAGTTTCAACGTCTGTGCCTACAGTGGGAGCCATGAGTTCGGAACCACATTGGTGGAAGGTATCGTCGATATCTATCCGGCCAACAGCAGCCAGATAATCACCAGGTTGCAGAAAGACGAGGTATTTCTCAATGAAAACGGAAAATGTAGAAAGGCCGTCCTTCCTTCCTATGAATATCTACGCTGGAAAGAGGGACTATACTGTTTTGACGACGCTCCATTCAGCGGTATCCTCGGTAGACTGGAGAAATACTATAATGTAAAGATAACCGTTGCCAGTCCTCAACTGCTGAACTACGGCAGCTTTACCGGCAAGTTCAGAGAGCAGGACGGCATCGAACATATACTGCGGACCATCTCGAAAGACCATCCTTCAAGTTCCGCATCAACGAAGAAAAGGATTCAATTGTTATATATGAGTAAGAAAAAAAGATCGGAAAGTACCCCCATACTTTCCGATCCGAAACAGTCAAAAATCGACCTTAATCAATTTATTAACTTAACACAGTGACAAAGATATGAGAAAAATTTTGTTGATGAGGCTTTTTATCTAAAAAAATTAGATTTTAAGCAATTATTGCAAACCTATGAAAATCACATTATTCCTTCTCCTGCTTGTTATATTTCAGGTGTACAGCGGGAACTGCTACTCTCAGAATGCCAGGGTCAGCATTCAAAATGCCCGGCTGAGAGTAGGGCAAGTTCTCGAGCAAATTGAATCGCAAACAGAATACTTATTTGTATATAACAAACAGAACGTCGATGTACGCCGTACCGTCGACATCAATGCAAGCAACCAAACTGTTTCCGAAGTACTTGACCAAATGTTCAAAGGGACAGACATCAAGTATGTGATGGAAGGCAAAAACATCGTTTTAACCAAAAACAGCAGGAGTGCTGAGGATAAGACAGACACTCTGCAGGAAATGGCTACTGTAAGAGGAAAGGTGACGGACTCCAAAGGCGAACCGATTATCGGTGCCAACATTCTTGAAAAAGGGACCGCCAATGGTGTTATCACCAATACCGAAGGAGAATTTAGTATGAATATCCCTCCTTATGCCACTATTGTCGTATCCTACATCAGTTATGAACCGCAAACCATTGCCCTGAACGGTAGAAATAATCTCCACATCCGGATGGAAGAAAAGAGCCTCGCCCTGGAGCAAGTAGTGGTAACCGCCATGGGTATCCAGAAGAAAATGTCCTCATTGACCTATTCTACCCAACAAATAAGCAGCAGTGAGCTGACCCGTGCCAAAGAGCCGAACATGATTAATACACTGGCAGGAAAGACGGCCGGAGTACAAATCAATAAAACCGCCAATTTAGGAGGTTCTGCCAAAGTCGTCATTCGCGGTGCACGCTCTGCATTTGCCAGCGGCAACAACCAGCCCTTGTACGTAATTGACGGTGTTCCTATGCTGAACAGCTCAACAGAATCCACCTCCACCGTAATCGGCGGTAACTACGATGGATTGAACCGTGATGCCGGTGACGGGATTTCCAACCTGAATCCGGACGACATAGAAAGCATCAACATCCTGAAAGGTTCTTCTGCCGCCGCGCTTTATGGTTCGCAGGCAGCTAATGGCGTCATTCTGATCACCACTAAAAAGGGAAAGGCCGGACTGCAGCGCGTTACATTCTCCTCCAACCTGACCGTAAGTCACGCCATCAGTACCCCCGAATTCCAAAATACATACGGCCGGAACGAAGATGGCGGTACGGCAAGCTGGGGTACAAAAGGCAATGTAACGGACTATGACAACATAGGCGAATTCTTCAGCAATGGCATCACCACTTTCAATTCGCTGGCCATCACTACCGGAAATGAAAAGGTACAAACTTATTTCTCATACGCCAACACCACGGCTAAAGGAATTGTGGACAATAACAAACTACAGAAGAATAACCTGAACCTACACGAAACGGCCAGCCTCTTCAACAACAAGCTGAAACTGGACGGCATTGCAACACTAATGACCCAAACCGTCAAGAACTCCCCTGCTACCGGCGGCTATTATCTGAATCCGCTGGTCAGCTTGTACAGTTTCCCACGTGGCGTAGACATGAGCACTTACAGAGAAAACTTTGAAACGTGGAATGCCGACCGCAATATGATGACACAAAACTGGATTGAAAAGAATGGAGATGGTACCGTCAGTGAATGGGGACAGAATCCCTACTGGCTGAAAAACCGCGTGCTCAGTGGCTACAAGCGTTATCGCGCTGTGGCATCGGCCAGAGCCAATCTGCACATTACGGACTACTTCAACCTGCAGGTACGGGGTAATGTGGATTATATCAGTGATAAATTCGACAATAAGATGTATGCCACTACAGCTCCCAACATCGCCGGCAAATACGAGGACAAGGAAAACGGACGTTACATCTGGTCGGACAGCCAGGAAATCCAAGTCTACGGTGACGCAATGGTCTTGTTCAACAAGGAATTTGATGACTTTTCCCTCAATACGGCACTGGGAGCCAGCATCAACATGAGTAAAGTCAATTCACTGACAATAGACTCAAGGCTTGCTTCCCTCTACAAACCGAATGTATTTACCGTCCCCAATGTAGTGATGGACTCCAAAGCAGCCGTAAATCAGAGCATCGACAGCAAACGCACGCTCCAATCAGTATTTGCCACCATGCAGTGGGGCTGGAAAGGACTACTATACTTGGACATTACCGCACGTAACGACTGGTCATCCACATTAGCCCACACAGACAGCAAGAATACCGGATTCTTCTATCCCTCCATAGGAGCTACCTGGATTCTTAACAAAACCTGCTCCCTGCCCAAATGGATAAGTTTTGCAAAAGTGCGCGCTTCATGGGCGGAAGTCGGTAATGACCTCCCGATAGGAATCACCAATCCGGTAGACATCATCATGGTAGGCGGCAGTATCAATGTAAATACCGTAGAACAGCGCGGTGACCTAAAACCGGAAATCAGCAGCTCCATCGAATTCGGTACAGAATGGCGCTTCTTCCATCACCGCTTCGGGATAGACTTCACTTGGTATCAGACCAATACCAAGAACCAGTTGTTGAGAATGGACAATCCTACGGGCTCCACCTATAAATACCGGTATGTCAATGCCGGAAAAATACGTAACCAGGGTTTTGAGCTGACGGTAGACGCCACTCCGCTACTATACAGAAACTTTTCGTGGAAGAGTCTCATCAACATGTCCGCCAACAAGAACAAAGTAGTGACCCTGCATCCTGACTATCCGGAATTTTCCTACTACGAAGAAGGTTTCAACGCAGGCTATCAGATGCGTGTCAAAGAAGGAGGCAGCCTGGGGGATATTTATGGAAATGCTTTCCGCCGTAACGAGGATGGCAGCATCATGGTTGATGAAACCAGCAAAAGGCCTTTGGGAAATACCGGAAACAAGGATTTGCTTGGGAATGCCAATCCTGACTTCACGATGGGATGGAGCAACACACTTACCTACAAGGACCTGGAGCTCTATTTCCTGATAGATTTCCGCTTTGGCGGCGAAGTCATGTCACTGACACAGTCTGAGTTGGATGCCAACGGCGTGACCAAAGTCACCGAAGATGCCCGCGCCCGAGGATATGTAGAATACCAGGGACAGAAGTTCAACGACCCGAGAGCATTCTACAGCGCAGTAGGCGGCAGAAATGCCATCTCCGAATATTATATGTACGACGCAACCTGCATCAGACTCCGTGAAGTATCACTGAGCTATTCTTTCCCGAAAACGATACTGGAAAACAGTAGATTCATAAAGGGAATCGACGTATCATTGGCAGCGCGCAACTTGTGTTTCTTAAAGAAGGAAGCACCGTTCGACCCCGATGCAGTAATGTCCGTAGGCAACAACAATCAAGGAGTAGACGTGTTTGGCATGCTACTACCCGGAATATCGGCTTTAACCTAAGATTAACCTTTTAAAATGAATACCTTATGAAAAACAAGTGCATCATATTCCTTTTCTGCCATAGCATATTGCTGCTTGCAGCTTGCACCGGCGGTTTTGAGAACGACAACGAAATCAAGGGAGGTTTCTCGGACGACAAAAAGGAAATAGATTTCCAGAACCTGACTGCTCCATTCGAACCCATACAGTCGGGTATCTACTTCAATATAGGTTCTGTTGGCTTAAATTGGGTATGGCAGATGACACAATCCCTGAACCATGACATGTTCTCCGGCTACTTCATGGACCCTATTCCTAAATTCATGAAATCCAACGCCTGCTACAACCTGAACTCAGGCTGGACCAATGCCGCATGGCAATGTACTTACGGATATGTCTACACGGAGGTGCAGAAGGCAGAAAAGAACTTTTATGGCAATGACAACTTGAAAGGCTACCTCGGCATTACCGAAATTTTGAAAGTGGAACTGATGCACCGCATTGCCGATACATACGGTCCGCTGGTCTACCATCAACTGGGTGAGACACCCCGGGTTTACGGACTGCAAGAAGCCTATACACGCTTCTTTGCAGACCTGGACGAAGGGCAGCAATTGATAAGGGAATACCTGGACGAGGGCGGTGACAACAACAAATTCAAAGAGTATGATATGCTGACCAACGGCAAGACCTTGAAGGAGTGGTTAAAGTTTGCCAACTCACTACGTTTGCGCCTTGCCATGCGCATCTCCAATGTGGATGCAACACTTGCCAAAGACCAAGCAACCAAAGCACTGAATGACAATCAAGGTGTACTGGAAGGTGCAAGGGAAACCATCGCTGTAATGGGCAAGAACTATATCAATCCTTTGTGTGCCGTTGCCGGTTGGGGTGAAGTCTACATGAATGCCTCGATGGAATCCATTATCAACGGTTATGAGGACCCGCGTGGCAAGAAATGGTATAACACCGCCCTTCTCGAAGGTTATCAAAAACAGTTGTTAGGCATTCCCATCGGGTTACCCATGAAAGACGGTGACGCCAACATTTACAGTTTTTGCTCTTCCCTCAACACAAGTACCATCGGCGAAAAGACCGGAGCCGTATTGATGAGTGCGGCAGAAGTCTGGCTGCTCAGGGCCGAAGCAGCCCTCCGTGGCTATACCAAAGAGAATCCCCGCACATGCTATGAATACGGGGTAAGTACTTCATTTACACAGTGGGACTGTGCCGGTGCCTCCGAATATCTGGAAAGCGACAAAACCCCTGCCGATTATAAAAGATGTAGTCTCAGGCGGCAAGGTAGGCAAGGACATGAAAGCCTTGATTACCATATCCCCCAAATGGGAAGAAGATGCAGACATAGAGACGAAACTCGAAAAGATTATTACCCAGAAGTGGCTGGCATGCTGGCCCGAAAGTTATGAGGCATGGGCTGAGCAACGCCGTACCGGATACCCCAAACTTTTCAAGGCCCAAAACAACACCGGAAAAGTGATTGATACGGATATCATGATCCGCCGCCTTCCGTTCTCAACGGACGCCGCCACTGCCGACCCGGCACAATACGCCACCCTCAACGGGAAAAACTGGGTGGCGCAGATAACGGCGCCACCCGCCTTTGGTGGGATACGGGGAAAAACTCTTTCTAGAACAGACTCCACGCAACCGTAAGCCCTGCCATCACAATGGCTACCATGCTCATCAGCTTGATTAGGATATTCAAGCTCGGACCGGATGTGTCCTTGAACGGGTCTCCTACGGTGTCACCCACGACTGTAGCCTTGTGGACTTCACTGCCTTTGCCGCCAAAGTTGCCTTCTTCCACATACTTTTTGGCATTATCCCATGCACCACCGGCATTTGCCATGAAGATGGCAAGCACGAAACCACTGCTCAATCCGCCAATCAGCAGGCCGAGCACACCGGGAACACCGAAAATAAGTCCCGTCGCAATCGGAGCAATGATAGCTATCAGTGACGGAATCACCATCTCGCGTTGCGCCCCTTTCGTCGAGATTGCCACACAACGCTCATAATCAGGCTCCGTTTCTCCCGTAAGGATTCCCTTGATTTCGCGGAACTGGCGGCGCACTTCGTCTACCATATGGGCCGCTGCACGCCCTACCCGCATTCATCGTCAATCCACAGAAAAGAAATGCCATCATCGAGCCCAGAAACATACCGGAAAGAACTTTCGGATTCATCAGCGTCACATCGTAGTGATGCATAAAGTCGAAGAAAGTGGCATCTTGAAGAGCCACGGCATCGCCATGAGGAAGCGACAGTTCGGTAGTCCCGAGGCGGGTCAGCCCGATACGGATTTCCTCGACATAAGAGGCCAGCAAAGCCAATCCCGTCAAAGCGGCGGAACCGATGGCAAAGCCTTTGCCCGTAGCGGCTGTAGTATTGCCCAAGGAGTCAAGCGCATCGGTACGCTTACGCACCTCTTCACCCAGACCGGACATTTCCGCATTGCCACCCGCGTTGTCAGCTATCGGTCCGTAAGCATCTGTAGCAAGCGTGATGCCCAATGTAGAAAGCATACCTACTGCGGCAATGCCAATACCATAGAGCCCCAGACCCACATTAGAGAAGTCGAAGCCCGAAGCAAAGAGATAAGAAGCAATGATACCTATCACCACGGCAATCACCGGAATAGCCGTAGAAAGCATTCCCAAGCCTATACCGGAAATTATGACTGTCGCCGGACCGGTCTTTCCGCTTTCACTCAGCTTTTGGGTAGGACGGTAGGATTGGGAAGTATAGTACTCCGTAGACCGCCCGATGATGATACCTACTATCAAACCCACTATCACGGAGCAGGAAATCCACAGCCAGTTGTCCAACTTCAGCAACCACAGGATAAAGAAAGTGGCGACAACTATCAAAATAGAGCTGAGATTAGTACCGAAAGCCAGTGAGTTCAGCAAGTCCTTCATCTTCGCATTCTCTTTGGTACGCACGGAGAAGATACCGATAATGGAAAGCAATATTCCGACGGCTGCAATCAGCATCGGAGCGATTACGGCCTTGAACTGCATCAGCGTATCACCCGAGTGGATAAAAGCCGCAGCACCGAGGGCAGCCGTAGCAAGGATAGAACCGCAATAACTTTCGTACAAATCAGCCCCCATACCTGCCACGTCGCCTACATTGTCGCCTACATTATCCGCAATCGTGGCAGGATTACGCGGGTCGTCTTCGGGAATACCGGCTTCCACCTTTCCCACAAGGTCGGCACCTACATCGGCAGCTTTTGTATAGATACCGCCACCTACGCGTGCAAACAATGCCTGCGTGGAAGCGCCCATACCGAAAGTCAGCATGGTAGTGGTAATGATGCAGAGTTTATGGGTGGGAGTCATTACATCTTCCGGAATTACAGCATTCAGCAACAGATACCAGAAAGATATATCAAGCAAGCCAAGGCCAACCACTACCAGTCCCATCACCGCACCGCTACGGAAAGCCACGCGTAGTCCGGCATTCAGCGATGTGCGTGCCGCATTGGCAGTGCGAGCCGATGCGTAGGTGGCCGTCTTCATACCCAAAAAGCCCGGAAAGTCCGGAAAAGAATCCTCCGGTAAGGAAAGCAATCGG
>ENA-OQDX01000082-OQDX01000082.1-human-gut-metagenome-genome-assembly--contig:-NODE-82-length-10989-cov-0.915945_pt1 | contig 10989 bp, 10 predicted proteins | sample MGYA00242788_ERZ504621 | MGnify/ENA primary metagenome ERZ504621 (study PRJEB26092, sample SAMD00036303) | human gut metagenome | host: Homo sapiens | study: EMG produced TPA metagenomics assembly of... | reverse complement strand
ATAGAGTTGGGGGAACTGACACCCAAAAGTCCCGACTACATAGCCGGGCATACCTCTCAGCAGACCCACGATGACATAGCCGAGTTGTTGGAGCGTCTGCGTCGTCGGCCGGAGATAGAAGCGGTCAGCCTTTCGCAGAATTCATATCCTTACAACGGAAGCAATTCAGGCGCTGAAGTAAGCTATGACACTTTGCGTTCTCCCGGTTGGACCATCCGCAGGTTAGTGACACCGGACTTTCCCCGTGTATTCCGCTATCGGGGCACGCGTGGCGAGACACCCGAACAATTGGCTGAAATGTTGGAGCGCGGGGAGTTTATGGCTTCGGATAACCTCTACCGGAAATACGACCGCCGGATGACAGATCTCGTAGGCCAGCGGTTCTATCTTTTTGGTGATACTACGAAGACCTACCGGCTGGGTGCTGCACTGCAAAATGTACGCTATCACGATTATGACCAGGCGCGAAGCTCATATTCCATGATGGTGAAGCAGAGTTTCTACTATATCGGTCTCGAACTTTGTGTCCGCGTCCGTGAAGGGCAGGACAATGACTTCATTGAGAGGCTGAAGGCAGACAGTGAGAGCCAGTTCCGCATAGGCAATATCTTCATTTCGGAGATACGTTCTTTCAAGGATATTCGTCGCAACTACCAGCAGGCATGGACCAATGACATCCGTAACTATGTGATGGGTATGGGATTCCTACTGCTGAACATTTTCCTCGGCTTGCTCGGAACATTCTGGTTCCGTACGCAGCAACGCCGTTCGGAGATAGCACTGCACAAAGCGCATGGAGCGACAGACCGTGCCATCTTCAGCCGGCTGCTTAGTGAAGGGATATTGTTGTTGGCAATTGTCACCCCCGTTGCATTGCTCATCGATTATAATCTTGCACACCTGGAGTTGAATTCCTGGAGGAACGGTACGACGTTGGAGTGGGACCGCCTGCTGCTCTGTGCTGCCATCAGCTTTGTGCTGATTACCCTAATGATTGTCATCGGTATAGGTATTCCCGCCCGCAAGGCGATGAAGGTGCAGCCTGCCGAAGCATTGCACGATGAATAGAAAGCTATGGAACAAATTTTAGCTCTTATCCGCCAGAATCCCTTTTTCAGTGCTGTTTCCGTCATCGGTACGGCAGTGAGTATAACCTTTGTCATGGTCATTTACATGGTGTATGACATCCAGACGGCTGACTTGGCTCCCGAGTCGCACCGCAGTAGCATGGTATATTCTTCTTATGGATACTCTTACCGCAAGTCCGACCACAGCAATTCCAATACGGGCATGTCTTATCGGGCTGTCAACGCTATTTTTGCAGAACTTCCGGGTGCGGAACTTGTCACCTATCTGGGACCTACCTATCTTAGATACTGTGGGGATTCGCCCGTGCGGGGAATGCGCCGTACGGTTCGTCAGGTGGATTTGAACTATTGGCGTGTCTACGATATCCCTCTTGTGGCGGGCCGTCTTTTCAGTACCGAAGAGTTCGATGCTTGCCGGGATGTCGTGGTTATAGGCGAACAGCTTGCCCGCGAAGCTTTCGGGTCTGCCGAAGCAGCCATTGGCAAAAATTATTTTGTCAACTTTCGCCCTAAGCGCATTGTCGGGGTCACTAAGGACGTGAGCTCTCTGTTCACATTTGCCTATGGAGAGTTGTGGATGCCTTATTCCACCCGGGATTCCGGTCTGGGCAGTGAAGGGCTACGGGGAGATTTCGAGGCTGTGGCCCTTGTCAAGCCCGGTGTCGGCAGAGAGGAACTCAAGCGGCAGATAGAGCAGTCGCTTGCCCGCTTCAACGAGACACTGACCGAATATAAACTGGAACTTCCCGATTTCAGCACTTATACGGAACGGCAGTTCTTCCGTAATGACACGATGAGTCCTGCCGTAACTTGCATAATCCTGGGTCTGATATTGCTGATTGTACCCGCCATCAATGTCAGTGGACTTATATCTTCGCAAATGTCCCGTCGCATGGCTGAGCTTGCGGTAAGGAAAGCATACGGTGCCAGCCGTTCTACCTTGATGGTGCAGTTGCTCCGCGAGAACCTGGCCTTGGCATTTGCCGGCGCATTGCTCGGTTTTCTCTTTTCGTGCATATTCCTATGGCTGGGCAAGGACTGGATGCTTGGCGATGGTGCTCCCGGAACGAATTTTGATGTAAGCGTCTGGCTCTTCCTCCGTCCCGCGGTTTTCGTGGCTGTATTGGTGGTGTGTCTGTTGTTCAACCTGCTTTCTGTGTTTATTCCTGCCTGGCATGCCACCCGCCGCCCCATAGCCGAGGTTCTTGGCGGAGAATGAGCGGATAAACGAATCCTAATTAAAAAACAGTAACGAGTATGATACATTCTATTTTACACCAGATATGGAACCAGCGCCGCAGTAATGGCTGGCTGTTTGCCGAGCTGTTGATTGTATTTACATTGATGTGGTATTGTGTGGATGTACTCTATGGCTTTGCCCATGCAGAACGGCAACCTAAGGGGTATGATTTGGAGCATGTCTATAAGATAAGGATTTCCTGTAATCCCACACAGATAGTGCCGTGCACGTCGGAAGACAGCCTGCAGACCTTCTGGTTCAAACCAATGGAAGAGGTGCTCCGGCGTATCAGGCAATATCCTGCTGTGGAAAGTGCTGCCATGTGGTTGGGTACCGATACTTATACCCGAGGGCGTGTTTATCAGGGTTATACAACGGACAGTGTGCATGTTGTCGAGACTACTGTACGCTATGTGTCTCCCGAATATTTCGATGTCATGCGCATTCCACTGTTGCAGGGGAATATCATGGATTGGAACCCCACTGCCAGCCCTCTGCCTGCCGTGGTGACCCGTGATTTGGCAGACAGCCTTTTCCTGACAAGTGCCGAGGCGGTGGGTCGCGAGTTCCTGGATTATTACAATGGAGGTCTTCGTTACCGTGTTTCCGCAGTCTGTGCTTTGCAGAAGACGGATGATTATGCCGTTACGGGCCTTTTGTACTGACTCCTTTCCCCGGTTGGTTTTATAAGGACCAGTACCTTCCGTTCATTTCCCTACGGATACGCCCGGAGGCGGATACGGATAATTTTGCAGCCTGTTTTTATCAGGATATGACATCGCAGTTGCAGGTCACTCCATTCTATCTTTTCGATATACAGAGCTACAAAGAACAGAAAATAGAACGGGATGCTGCTGAAGGAATAACTCCATACATTCGCAGTGCAAGGCTCATTGTAGTATTCTTCGTTTTCAATGTATTCATCGGGCTGATGGGAACTTTCTGGTTCCGTACCCGCCACCGTCGCAGCGAGATTGCTTTGCGCATGGCCATGGGCAGCAGCCGCGGAAGAATACGCTGGCAATTGCTGGGTGAAGGGTTGCTGCTGTTGGCACTTGCTTCCATCCCCGCTTTGATGATATGTAGCAATATGGTTATGGCGGATGTCACTTTTACGGAAGCCACGGATGCCACTTGGGGGAGATTTGTCATATGTGTTTTTATTGTCTGGATATTGATGGCATTGATGGTGATTGCAGGAATCTGGTATCCGGCTTCACGGGCCATGAAGGTGCAGCCTGCCGAAGCATTGCACGATGAGTGAGTTTTTTTTGAGTAATCTGTGCTCATTCTCAATATAACTTGTATATTTGCGTGACGAATAAGAGTTTTGCGTTGAGTATACAAAATCTATATTATGATGAAACGCCTTTTCTTTCCATTGCTTGCAGGCTTGTTGTGGTTGATGTCGGGAACACTTTCGGCTACGGAACGTACGTACAATGTACTTTTCATACAGTCCTATACAAAAAATACTCCTTGGCACAGCTTCTGACAGAAAATTTGGAGAACGGACTGGACAAGGGAGGAGTTAAAGCCAATATCACTACTGAATATCTGAATGCCGATTACTGGTCTTTCGCTTCCGAGTGCTTCATCATGCGCCGCATCTGCGAGCGTGCCAGGCAACGGAAAACGGACTTGATTGTGACCTCCAGCGATGAGGCTTTCTTCACATTGACCCATTGCGGTGATTCCCCTGCCTTATCAGATACCGGTAGTGGTTTCGGGTATCAAATACCCGGATGAGAGAGTCTTTGAAAGAATGCCCAACGTCTCCGGCTATGTTTCGAAAACGGATTTCGATGTCTTGCTGGATGCGGCTGTCCGCATGTTTCCTTCCCGCAGGGAGTTGGTCTGTCTGTCCGACAGCAGTTTCCTGAGCCTTAAAGGGGTTAAGGCTGTGGAGGAATCCTGGGAACGCATAAAGAGCAACTATCCGGAGCATGAGTTGAAAGTGCTGAATGTGCAGGCCAAGTCCTTGAACTCTATCATCACTTCCATTTGCTATGACTACAATGCCTACAAGCATATTGTCATTGCTCCCAAATGGATTCCCTTTCTTTCCTTGAAGTTGAAGGCCCCCGTGTTTACCAGCCAGAACCTGGCTATGACGAACGGTGTTCTGTGTGTGTATGATGCCGTTCCCGGAGAGGATGCTTTTGCTGCCGGCCGGCAGGCTGCAAGTATTTTGAAGGGCAAGTCACCCGCCTCATTGGAAGTAAAGGACTTTGGGGGCAAGTTGCTGTTCGATTACAAACAGTTGCAGTTTTTCCGTGTGGACACGAACCGTGCGGAGAGCAGGGCATCATTTTGAATATACCGTTGATGGAGCGTTACCGTGTCTGGTTCATTCTGTTCTATTCGCTGATTGTCGGGGCATTGGTGCTGCTGGTTGCCTGGCTTTTCCGTGCCAACCGCAGGGAGTCGCGTAAGCGCATACATGCCCAGACCCGCTTGTTGATACAGCACCGCCTGGTGGAGCAGCGCGACGAGTTCGACAATATCTTCTGTTCCATTCGCGACGGCTTGATTACGTATGATACCGACCTGCGCATCCATTTTGTCAACCGTCCGTTGTTACAGATGTTGGGACTTTCTTCCGAAACCTATACGTCCCGTTTCTATGAAGGCAGATGGCCGGCTCCATTTTCAGGATTTACATGAATGGAGAAAACATCCTGCAGGACTTGTTGAAGAAAGTACGTACCGGAAAGAGACCTATTTCTATTCCGGAGAAAGCCTTCATGCAGGAAAACCATCAGGGAACGTATTTCCCCGTTTCCGGCGAGGTAGTACCTATCTTTGCCAATGAAAAGATGACGGGAATGGCGATTGTATGCCGCAATATCTCCGAAGAAGAGATGCAGAGACGCTTCTTCAATATGGCGGTGGAGGAAAGCTCCATTTATCCGTGGCAGTACAACATGCATATGAACCGTTTCCATTTCCCGGGTGGATTGCTGCGCCGTTTCGGGTATACCGATGATACGGACTTGCTGGCACGTGATGAGATGGACACCCTTATACATCCGGAAGACTTGCTGCATACGCGCAGGAATTTTGATGCCATTCTGTTGGGCAATGAAATCAATTCACGGATGAGTTTCCGGTTGAAGAGTGCGGATGGGAGCTATGAATGGTGGGAGTTCCGCAGTACCGCTTATGACGGACTGACGGTTGATACCCCATACATGGTATTGGGAGTATGCCAGAGCATCCAGCGTTACAAGGATACGGAAGAGGCCTTGATTGCCGCACGTGACCGTGCCTTGCAGGCCGACAAGCTCAAATCTGCGTTTCTTGCCAATATGAGCCATGAGATACGCACCCCTTTGAATGCCATTGTCGGCTTCTCGGATTTGTTGAAGGATTTGGACGCTTTTTCTCCGGAAGAGGTAAAGCAGTTCGTCGAAACAATCAACATCAACTGTACATTGCTGCTGGCGTTGATAAACGATATTCTGGACCTCTCGCGCATAGAATCGGGCACGATGGACTTTAAGTTCGGAGCATTCAACCTGGCGTTTATCATGCAGGAGGTCCATGAATCCCAGCGTCTGAGTATGCCTCGGGATGTAGAGCTGCGTATAGAGATTCCGGAAGGGGAAGACAAATTGGTCATCACCGATTCCGTCCGCTTGAAGCAGGTCGTGAACAACTTGATAAACAATGCCAAGAAATTCACGGTAACGGGCAGCATCACCTTCGGCTATGTCACGAACCGGGAAGGATATACCACCATCTTTGTCGAAGACACGGGAAGCGGGTATCTCTGAAGACGCCCAGAAACATATCTTCGAACGCTTTTACAAAGAAGACAGCTTTACGCAGGGCGCCGGTTTGGGGCTGAGCATTTGCCAGACCATCGTAGACCGCCTGCATGGTTCTATCTCGGTCTCCTCAGAGTTGGGAAAAGGAACGCGTTTCGAGGTGGTGATACCGGATGCGAACGAGTAATCATTCAATCCGTTTGCAGGCATTGGCTTGCAGGAACTCTTCCAATATATCCTCGTAATTGCCATACAGCATGATGTGGTGGTTGCCCAGCGGTGTCTTGAGGAAATAGTCGGCAGGGGAGTTCATTTTTATCCGCACTTGGGTGCGGCACATATTGATGTAGTTTGTATTCTCAACAAGCGTGCCGGTGCTCAAGTAATATTCGTCCAGGCTTTCGCTTCCGCATTTTACGATGGTTACATCTCCCGTCGGCAGGATTCCCTGAATACCGATGCCGCTTTCCGTCTCAAAATGGTTGCGTATGATGAACTGCTCCGTTTGTGCGATGCCGATGGTGCAGTGTGCCAATATGATTTCATTGGTACGGGCATTTATCATGGAAGGATTGGCCATGAAGGAGTTTTTCCCCGTCAGCACTTTTACGGCCAGCATGGTGAAGACGGATTGCAAATCGCCTTCACATCCGGCAATGATTCCTTCGTCGTTCAGCAAGGCAAGGGCAAGGCAGCCGGTGGTTCCCGTTTGGTCTATCAGGCGGAAGCAGCTGAGGGTAATGGCGCTCAGTCGCTCTTCCTCTACAATCCTCTTGATGGCTCGATACAGCCGCATGGCTTTTATCATGTCTTCGGGGCTTGCCTCTCGGCAGGCAAGCGCTTTTCCTGCCAGTCCGGCGCATGCTTCGCCCACCTCGTCGTCCGTTATCTGTCCGTAGTATTCATAAATGCGGTCCAATGAGACGTCTGTGTACTCGATACCCCAGCGGCGTTTGGCAAGCAGATAATCCACATTGCTGGCAACGAGCCAGCTGGACGGAGTGCCCATTACGCCGATGCGCATGCCGAAAAGGCTGCGTTGTGCCACGAAATTGCTGTGCAGGACAAAAATACGCTTGATGGTCTCGGGGAGCTCTCCGTGAAGAATCTCGCTTTTCATTCCCCGGCCGCGCAGCCAGGAAGATATTTCGAGAGCGGCGGCCAGTGAGTTCTGCATGCCGTCTGCCAAGAGGATGGCGGGGCGGGGAAGGGATTCGAAATGCTGGATTACCAGCCGTTCCACACCTCCGGTGGCAATGAATATAATACTGAAGTCATCGGGTGATAACTTGTCTATGTCTTTGTAATCAATGAAGTTGACGGTAAAGTATTTTTCCAATTCAGTCAATATCACTTCGTGGGAGCTACGGACTGATGCTTGTTTATGCAGTATGGAAGCAAAAGTTATAAGGTTGATGACCATGGTGTTATTTACTATTTGACTATTTACTATTTACAATTGATTCTACTTGGCTCGTTTGCTTTTTCAAAGATACAAGTTTCTGTTTACATATCATAGAGTTTTTACGATAGATAAGTTTTTTTAAAGTTTTTTATGGTCTTGCCTTCCTTTTGGTTTCAAATAATTCGCTACATTTGCAACTTTAATGATAAAGTGATAGCAATATCACCTATAAATACTCTATTAAATAGTAAATCATAAATCGTCAAATAGTAAATAAACCTCATGCCAACAATATCTATTCGCGGAATGGAGATGCCCGCATCTCCTATCAGAAAACTGGCTCCTCTGGCAGATGCTGCCAAGCAGAGGGGTATACATGTATTTCACCTGAACATCGGTCAACCCGACCTGCCTACTCCGGAAGTCGCGATTGAAGCGATACGGAACATCGACCGGAAAGTTCTGGAATACAGTCCCAGTGCGGGATATCGCAGTTACCGAGAGAAGTTGGTGGGTTACTATGCAAAGTACAATATCAATCTGACTGCAGACGACATCATCATCACTTCCGGCGGCTCGGAGGCGGTGTTGTTCTCTTTCCTGGCTTGCCTCAATCCGGGGGATGAAATCATTGTTCCCGAGCCGGCCTATGCCAATTATATGGCGTTTGCCATCTCTGCCGGAGCCAAGATACGCACCATTGCCACGACCATCGAAGAGGGTTTCTCGTTGCCCAAGGTAGAGAAGTTCGAGGAGTTGATTAACGAGCGCACGCGTGCTATTTTGATTTGCAATCCCAACAATCCTACGGGTTACCTCTATACACGCCGTGAAATGAACCAGATTCGCGACCTTGTGAAGAAGTACGATTTGTTCCTCTTCTCGGACGAGGTGTACCGTGAATTTATTTATACGGGTTCTCCCTATATCTCTGCCTGCCATCTGGAGGGCATTGAGAACAATGTGGTGCTGATTGATTCCGTGTCCAAGCGCTATTCGGAGTGCGGCATCCGCATCGGTGCCCTGATAACGAAGAACAAGGAAATCCGGGATGCTGTCATGAAGTTCTGCCAGGCGCGTCTCAGTCCTCCGTTGATAGGCCAGATTGCCGCAGAAGCATCGCTGGATGCCGGTGAGGATTATCTGCGCGACACATACGATGAATATGTAGAACGCCGTAAATGCCTGATTGACGGATTGAACCGTATACCGGGCGTATATTCGCCCATCCCGATGGGAGCATTCTATACGGTGGCAAAGCTTCCAGTAGATGATTCGGACAAGTTCTGTGCCTGGTGTCTGTCGGAGTTCGAATACGAGGGACAGACGGTATTCATGGCGCCTGCGTCCGGATTCTATACTACGCCGGGTTCCGGTCGCAACGAAGTGCGTATCGCATACGTACTGAAGAAAGACGACTTGAACCGCGCCTTGTTTGTATTGCAAAAAGCATTGGAAGCCTATCCGGGAAGAGAAATGAAGGATTAGGGATTAATTTATGAACTTATCTCGCTTTATAGCGTTGCGCATTTATCGCAACTCGGAGCCGGGCAAGCAAGTTTCCCGTCCGGCTGTCCTTATTGCCATGGTGGGTATTGCTCTCGGACTGGCGGTGATGATTATTGCCGTGTCCGTCATTGTTGGCTTCAAGAGCGAGGTAAGGGATAAAATCGTGGGTTTCGGTGCCCATATCCAGATAGGCAACCTGGATGCTGCACGCTCTTATGAGACGCGCCCGGTGGTGGTGGGCGACAGCATGATGGCTGCGCTTTCCGATTATCCCGAAGTGAAGCATGTACAACGCTACTCCACCAAGCCGGGGATGATAAAGACCGCCGATGCCTTTCAGGGAATGGTGCTGAAAGGTGTGGGGCAGGAGTATGACAGCACCTTTTTCCACCGCCATCTGCTGGAGGGGGGAGTTTCCGCAATTCAGCGATTCCGCTTCGTCCAACCGCGTAGTCATCTCAAAGTCTCTTGCCAACAAGCTGCAATTGAAACTTGGTGACAAGATAGACACCTACTTCATCCAGGACGATGTGCGTGCTCGCCGCCTGAAGATTGTAGGTATCTACCAAACCAACTTCTCCGAATACGACAACCTATTCCTGCTTACCGACCTCTATTTGGTGAATCGCCTGAACAACTGGGAGCCGGACCAGGTGAGCGGTGTGGAGCTGGAAATACGCGATTATGACAAGCTGGAAGAAACCACCTATGAGATAGCTGTCGATACGGACGAGAATCCCGACCGCTATGGTGCCGAGTATTGCGTCCGCAATGTAGAGCAGCTCAATCCCCAAATCTTTGCCTGGCTGGGCATCTTGGATGTCAACATCTGGGTCATTCTCATTCTGATGATTGGAGTGGCGGGGTTCACCATGGTATCCGGCCTGCTGATTATCATCATAGAGCGTACCTCCATGATAGGCGTGCTGAAGTCTTTGGGAGCCAATAACTTTACCATCCGTAAAGTCTTCCTTTGGTTTTCGGTCTTCCTCATTGGGAAAGGCATGCTTTGGGGGAACATAATCGGCCTTGCGTTCTATTTCGTGCAGCGCTGGTCCGGCTTGTTCAAGCTCGACCCTGAAACCTATTACATGGCTACTGTTCCGGTATCTTTCAATATCTGGCTGTTCCTGCTGCTGAATGCCGGCACATTGCTGGCTTCGGTCCTGATGTTGCTGGCCCCTTCATTCTTGATTACACGCATCCATCCGGCAACTTCCATCCGTTACGAATAAGAGAATCACTTTCTCAGAAAACCGCTTTTCTTGCGGAACAGACAGTACCATTTCCAACGCAAAGACTGTATCGGCTGCAATAGGTCGAAAGCCGGTAGTGTGAAGTAATATCTGCGCTGTTCTTCCAGGTCGCGGGCGGTCTTGTTCACGATGACGGCCTGCATGGTGAAACGGAGCAGGAACAAAAGGAAAGCGACGCCTGCTGCCAGCCAGTGGAAGTGCAGAATGCCGATGACCATCGCGGCTATCCAGGATGCGTGGAATGCCAGGCGGGTCAAGGTCTCAAAACCGGCCAGCCAGCGTTGCATTCCATGATACAGCCGTGCTGTGGAGGCGTAGCCTATTTTCTCTTCTTTCCAGTCCTTGGCACGCAGAAGCGGCTGCATGCGCACAATGGCATTGGCATCCGTTTCCACCCGCGTGTTCTCCGGGGTAGCCACGTGGTTGATGAACAAATCGTCGTCTCCCCGTTGCAGGTTGAGGTGTGCGGAGAATCCTTTCTGTTGGTAGAAGAGTTCCTTCCGGTAGGCCAGGTTACGCCCGATGCCCATGTAGGGGCTGCCTGCCAGGGCAAATCCCAGATAGCGCATGGAAGTGAACAGATTGTCGAATGCCGCCCGTTTGTGCAGCCAGCCTTTGCCGCGTTCGTAGCCGCTGTATCCCAGCACCACTTGGGTACGTGATGTGAAGTTGCGTGCCATCAGTCGCAGCCATTGGTTGCTTTGGGGCATGCAGTTGG
>ENA-OQDX01000080-OQDX01000080.1-human-gut-metagenome-genome-assembly--contig:-NODE-80-length-11112-cov-0.966227_pt1 | contig 11112 bp, 15 predicted proteins | sample MGYA00242788_ERZ504621 | MGnify/ENA primary metagenome ERZ504621 (study PRJEB26092, sample SAMD00036303) | human gut metagenome | host: Homo sapiens | study: EMG produced TPA metagenomics assembly of... | reverse complement strand
AAAGGCTTTTTCCGCTTCCTCGCGTGATTCGAATGACTTGTATTTTGCTCCTTCGTAGCCTTTGGTCTGCAGTTGGCAGTCTGTCCAGGAAGTGTAGATACCCGGGCTGACTCCCGCCCATACGACGTAATATTTTTCTTTCTTCATAACTGCGGACAAAGGTAAAAAAAGAAAATCCGAACAACTTAACTCTTTCATTTGTTTCTTTGTATGGCGGATATAAAATAAAGAAGAGAAGTCTCAATAAAAAAAGAAAGGACAAAAAATGAAGAGAACATTTGCAGAAGCCATGGCGCATCGCCGTAGTTATTACTCTATCGGCAGCGATTCGCCAGTACTGGATGAAGAAATAGTACACATTATTCGTGAAGCCGTAAAGAATGTGCCGTCAGCTTTCAATTCACAGTCTACAAGAATTGTATTGTTGCTGGGCGACGAACATAAAAAATTGTGGAACATCGTGAAGGAAACCCTGAAAGCACGCATCTCTGCCGAGGCTTTTGCCAAGACGGAAGCCAAGATTGACGGCTGTTTTGCCAGCGGACACGGTACTGTGCTCTATTTTGAAGATACTTCTGTAGTCAAGAAGCTGCAGGAAACATTCCCTTCCTATAAGGATAATTTCCCCACTTGGTCACAGCACACCTCCGCTATGCACCAGTTTGCCATCTGGACTATGCTGGAAGATATGGGGTTGGGCGCCTCCCTGCAACACTATAACCCCTTGATTGACGACGAGGTACGTCGCACCTGGAACCTGCCCGACAACTGGATGATGATTGCACAGATGCCCTTCGGTACACCCACTGGTGAACCGGGAGAAAAGGAATTCGAAGATTTAAGCAAGCGTATCAAAATTTTTCTCTGATACAGAGGCGTTTTCAGCTTGGAATTGCTACCTTTGCAGGAAACCTGTAACTCGTAGCAGATATGATACGTATTTTCTTGACCGGCTACATGGGAGCCGGTAAAACTACTTTAGGAAAGGCTTTTGCCCGCGAAATGAATGTGCCGTTCATTGATTTGGACTGGTACATCGAAGAACGTTTTCACAAATCAATCCGTGAATTGTTCACCGAGCGGGGAGAAGCCTCTTTTCGTGAATTGGAGCGAAACATGCTGCATGAAGTAGGGGAATTTGAGGATGTCGTGGTCTCTACCGGTGGCGGTACTCCTTGTTTTTTTGACAATATGGAGTATATGAACGGTTGCGGGCAGACGGTGTTTCTGGATGTACACCCCGATATTCTGTTCCGCCGGCTCCGGGTGGCGAAGCAGCAACGCCCCAGTCCTGCAAGGCAAGACGGACGAAGATTTGCGCACCTTCATTGTGGAGGCGCTGGATAAGCGTGAGCCTTTCTACTCGCAGGCCCGTTATCGCTTTGATGCCGGTTATCTGGAAAGCCGCAGCCAGATTAGCGAATCCGTGCAACGGTTACGCCAACTTTTAGGACTTTAATCCCTTGTAAATGTGTATTTTTCAGTCCGAGGAGCTGGATATATTAGATTTATGTGTATTTTTGTCGCCCCCTTTATAAGACACACTATAGTGGGAAAATAGTAAATTGTAAATAGTCTAATAGTAAATGTACTGATGAGAAAATGGCGTATTGAAGATTCAGAAGAGCTGTACAACGTAACTGGTTGGGGCACTTCGTACTTTGGTATCAATGACAAAGGTCATGTTGTGGTGACACCGCGTAAGGATGGGGTTGCCGTCGATTTAAAAGAGTTGGTGGACGAGTTGCAGTTGCGCGATGTAGCGGCTCCGGTATTGGTGCGTTTTCCCGATATTCTGGACAACCGCATCGAGAAGGTGTCCTGCTGCTTCAGACAGGCAGCCGACGAGTACGGGTATAAAGGAGAGAACTTTATTATCTATCCCATTAAAGTGAATCAGATGCGTCCCGTGGTAGAAGAGATGATTAACCATGGGAAGAAGTTCAATCTGGGGCTGGAAGCGGGTTCAAAGCCGGAGTTGCATGCTGTGATAGGGGTCAATACAGACCCGGGTTCCCTCGTGGTTTGTAACGGATATAAGGACGAGAGCTTCATTGAACTGGCACTGTTGGCACAGAAAATGGGCAAACGCATTTTTCTTGTTGTAGAGAAACTTAATGAGTTGAATCTTATTGCCAAGATGGCGAAGCAATTGAAGGTGAAACCTAATATCGGCATTCGCATTAAATTGGCTTCCAGTGGAAGTGGCAAATGGGAAGAAAGCGGAGGGAGATGCCAGCAAGTTCGGACTGACATCCAGTGAACTGCTCGAAGCGCTGGACTTCTTGGAGAAAAAAGATATGAAGGACTGTCTGAAGCTGATACATTTCCATATCGGCAGTCAGATAACCAAGATACGCCGCATCAAGAATGCTTTGCGTGAAGCTTCGCAATTCTTTGTGCAGCTGAACAAGATGGGCTTCAACATCGAATTCGTGGATACCGGTGGCGGTATGGGAGTTGATTATGACGGTACACGCTCTTCAAGTAGCGAAAGCTCCGTCAACTATTCCATCCAGGAATATGTCAACGATGTGGTGTCGACTTTCGTCGATGTTGCCGACAAACACGGGTTCCCTCATCCCAATATCATTACCGAAACGGGACGCAGCCTGACTGCCCATCACTCCGTGCTTATCTTCGAAGTGCTGGAAACGGCTTCCCTGCCCGAAATGGACGACGACTGGGAACCGGGAGAGGATGCTCACGAACTGGTGAAGGAACTGTATGACATCTGGGATAATCTGAGCCAGCGCAGTATGCTGGAACCTTGGCACGATGCGCAGCAGATACGCGAAGAGGCACTCGACCTTTTCAGCCATGGCATCGTCGACCTGAATACGCGTGCACAAATAGAGAAACTCTACTGGAGTATCTGCCGCGAAATCAACTCCATTGCCAGCGGCATGAAGCACTGCCCCGAGGAATTCCGCAAGTTGAGCAAGCTGCTTGCCGACAAGTATTTCTGTAACTTCTCGCTGTTCCAGTCATTGCCCGATTCCTGGGCCATCGACCAGATGTTCCCCATCATGCCCATACAACGGCTGGATGAAAGACCCGACCGCGAGGCTACCTTGCAGGATATGACTTGCGACTCGGACGGCAAAATTGCCAATTTCGTCAGCTCGCGTGCCGATACGACCACCCTGCCGCTGCACTCGTTGCGCGACAAGGACACTACTATCTGGCGGTTTTTCTGGTCGGAGCTTATCAAGAGATTCTGGGAGATATGCACAATCTGTTTGGTGATACGAATGCCGTGCATGTGTCTGTCAATTCCAAAGGCTACACCATCGACCAACTGATTGACGGCGAGACGGTGGCTGAGGTGTTGGACTACGTGCAATATAATCCTAAAAAACTGGTACGTACGCTGGAAACTTGGGTGACGCAGTCCGTCAAGGAAGGGCGTATCTCTGTGGAAGAAGGGAAGGAATTCTTGTCTAATTACCGTTCCGGACTGTACGGATATACTTATTTGGAATAAAATGGAGAAACTGACTGTAATAAAGGTGGGTGGCAAGATCGTAGAAGAGGAAGCCACCCTCTATAAGTTATTGGATGACTTTGCAGCCATCGAAGGCTACAAGGTCTTGGTACACGGAGGCGGACGCTCGGCCACGAAGCTCGCTGCCCAACTGGGTATTGAAAGTAAAATGGTGAATGGCCGCCGCATCACTGATGCCGAAACGCTGAAGGTGGTGACCATGGTGTATGGCGGACTGGTGAATAAGAATATCGTTGCCGGCTTGCAGGCGCGTGGTGTCAATGCACTGGGCTTGACGGGAGCCGATATGGATGTAATCCGTTCGGTAAAGCGTCCCGTGAAGGAGGTGGATTATGGGTTTGTGGGCGATGTTGAAGCAGGTGAATGATGCTTTCTTGGCAGACCTCATTCATAAGGGTGTGGTTCCCGTGATGGCTCCGTTGACACACGATGGAGACGGGCACATGCTGAATACGAATGCCGACACTATTGCCGGAGAGACCGCCAAGGCTTTGGCGGGTTTGTTCGATGTAACTTTGGTGTTCTGCTTTGAGAAGAAAGGGGTGCTGCGTGACGAGAACGACGATGATAGCGTGATTCCACAGATAACGCCGGAGGAATTCAAGCAATATGTGGCAGATGGTGTGATTCAAGGTGGCATGATTCCAAAATTGGAGAACTCTTTCGAGGCGTTGGATGCCGGTGTATCCGAAGTCGTAATCACTTTAGCATCAGCCATCAACGGGAACGGTGGAACCCGTATTAGAAAATAATTCAAAAAAAACGGCAATAGGCTGTAACTTTCTGAATACTTAACCGTCAATTTATTAGAGATGCAAGAACTCAGCTTTCGCAATGACATTCTCCCGCTGAAGGATAAGCTCTTTCGGTTAGCCCTAAGAATTACGTTCGATAGGGCAGAGGCAGAGGATGTTGTGCAGGAAACGCTGATAAGGGTTTGGAACAAGCGTGACGAGTGGTCGCAGTTTGGTTCTATCGAGGCCTATTGCTTGACAGTGGCAAGGAATTTGGCAATAGACCGTAGCGAGCGAAAAGACTCCCGCACCGTGGAGTTGACCCTTGAAATGGAGCAGGCCTCCGATGCATCGAGCCCTTACGAAAAGCTGGTGAACAAGGAACGAATGACGTTGATACACCGGCTGATGAACAAGCTTCCCGAAAAACAACGGTTGATTATGCTGCTTAGGGATGTGGAAGGTAAGAGCTATAAAGAAATAGCAGCAGTCCTGAACTTGACCGAGGAGCAGGTAAAAGTGAACCTCTTCAGGGCGCGGCAAAAAGTGAAACAAACGTTTATTGATATAGAAGGTTATGGACTCTAAATATATAGAACAACTCTTGGAACGCTACTGGCAGTGCGAAACTTCTTTGGAAGAGGAGGCTGAATTGCGTGCTTTCTTTAGCGGAAGCGATGTGCCCAAGCACTTGCTTCGCTACAAGGATTTGTTCGTATATCAGCAGCTTCAGCAGGAAGTGCATCTGGGTGAGGATTTTGATGCCCGGGTGCTTGCCGAAGTGGAAGTTCCGGTGGTCAAGGCAAAGCGCCTGACATTGACTGCACGCTTCATGCCGCTGTTCAAAGCCGCCGCAGTAGTAGCAGTGGTCCTTTCGATGGGGAATGTGATGCAACATTCATTTTTCTCGGATGTAGAGGAGGTGGCCGCAGCCGATACTATCGGTAAACAGATTTCCGCACCGTCGGTAGCTCTCTCGGGAGATGTGGTCGTGTCTCATGAGAAGCAGGTAATGGACAGCCTGCGCCGGGTGGACAAGGAACTGGAAATCAAGGAATAGATATTTTCATTTGCTTTTAAAATAACATTTTCATTTGCTTTAAACATAATAGTTAGTGTGCTTTATTAAAACAACTTGAGGCTGTGAAGTTTCAATTCTCTCAAAATCTTATAAAAACTAACTAAAATAGAAGGGACGCTGCGTGATGCAGCGTCCCTTTATTGTTTTGCCTGCGAGTTATTATTTACAGTATATATAGTTTGGAATCTACTGTTTTTTTTCTCAACTTTACTCGCTCCAAATATATAATGGAGACCATGAGAAACATACTATATATCTGTATAATGCTTTTAGGCATTATGTGCTTCGTTGGCTGTAATGACCATAATGGCCACAAAATACTTTTGGCGCGGACCGATTCTTTGTTACAGAACCGTCCGGACAGTGCGCTAAAGTTGCTTAATTCCATAGAGAAGGATGTTGGATTTTTCAGAAGCTGGAATGGATGAAGTTTTTTTCGTTTGGAACTGTGCGCAGGCCCGCTACCGTATGGGTATGTCATTGGTGGAAGATTCGCTGCTTCCCGGCGCGATACACTACTATCGTGAGCAGAAAGACTCTTCCCGTATGTTGGATAGTTACCTGCTTGAAGCCTCTTATTATAAATGGATGAAGCAGGAGGAGCGCATGGATGAAGCGATTGAGAATGGCTTGGACTATGCCATAGCCCGGAAAGACACCTTCTGGCTTCTTCTTTTTTTATCGGGGAAAGGCAGAGGTGGCTTATCAGAGAAATGATCACTCCCAGGTGATAGAGCTGATGGAAAAGATATTGCAATACGCTGATAAACTGTCTGTCCGAGAACGTAGTTCCGTATTCTATAACTTAGGACTTAATATGGCGTTGATTAACCATCCTTCTTCTTCTGATTATTTTGAACGGAGCATCGATATGGCATTGGCGGCAGCCGATACGGCTTCGGCTTGTCACTATATGAGGAACTATGCCACAGCGCTTGCCAATAACCGCGAATACGTCAAATCCAATGACCTCCTGCGCCGTGTCAAACGTCTGATGCCGGCAGTGGGTAACCATGTGATGCTGCAAATTACCTTTGCCGAAAACTTTCTCAACCTTCATCAGCTTGATTCTGCCCGTTACTACTGGAACCAGGCATGGGCCAATGAACAGAATCACGGAGGAGATAAAGCCGAAGGCTTCTCCGTACGCAGTGCATTGGTACAGCTGAAAACCGTTCTGGACTATACTTCCGGTACACCTTTGGATATTATCACCTTCGGCAGGTTTGCCGACTCCGTCAGAGTTGAGATGAGGGACCAGAACAGTGTAATAGAGCAACAGCTGGAGACCAAGAACAATCTTCAGCGGTTGAACTACGAGCTGATAATCAAGCGGCAAAAGACGCGGATGTATTCTGTACTGGTTGCCGTTCTGCTTGTCGGGGTGCTGCTGTCCTTGAGTTTCTATATCCGCAACAGAAGGAAACGCCTTGCCGAAGCCGAAGAACGTATTGATACACTGACCCGTCTACTGGAAGATGCCCAGAAGGCATCGGATAACCAAGAGGAGAATAGCGACGCTTTCTTCAAGAAGTTGCTTCTGCAGCAGCTGGGTATCATACGGCTTGTTGCCAATACACCTACCTCACAGAACCAGGCATTGCTGAAACTTATCTCGGGCATCAGCAATAAGGAGATTCCGGTGGAAGGACTGCTTGCCTGGGCGGACCTTTATCCGGTAATCGATAGACTATACGACGGATTCTACTCCCGCATGGTGGAAAGATTCGGACAACTCTTATCCGATAAGGAAGTGCAGATATGCTGCTTGCTCTGTGCAGGTTTCTCCACCAAAGAAATCGGAGTGGTGACCCAACAGACAAGTGCGACCATCTACGTGCGTAAAACTTCCATCCGAAAGAAGATAAATGCAGGCGAAAAGCAGGATATTGTGGAGTGCATAAGAGTCATTTAGACCGGAAGAAGTCGGATTAAGACTTTTATAATATATTGTTGTTGATAATCAGAACTTTAAGTATTGAGTGTTAAGACTTTTAATAGTGCGATTTAGTAGGAGTTAAGCGACTTTTCGCCTTAACTTTGCATCAAATCAAAAAACAAAAAGTCTTATGAAAAGTACATTCAGAACAATGACAATCGTAGCGTGTTTTGCACTTGTATCTCTTACTTCATGTTACTTCCCCGGAAGCGACCAGTATAAAATAAAGTCGGCAACTAAGGAATATGTTAAGTCGCAGTTAGGTGAAGGTGAGAAATTCCGTTACGGATACCTGGAGCGTAAGTGCGGTCGTAACGTAGACGGCAAATTTTGCAAGTATGCCGAAGTGCACTATGAGGTAATAAACGCGTCGGGCGAAATTTCAGAGAAAATGCTCTTTCTGCTGATGTCGGAACATTGCGATTCCGTATTGGATATCTCGGAGGAGAGAGACAAGGAGTGGACCAATAAAGAATCTCTTTCGTCAGAAGAGATAAAGGCAATCATCGAGTCAGCTTTAAAAGACAAACTCTAAACGCCGACATTTATGAAAAAGATTCTTGTTATAGCTATCATATACCTATTGGGTAGCTTTGCCGCAGCGGCGCAAACAGTGAAAGTGAACGGTACGGTAATAGACGAGCAGAACCGGCCGGTGGAATTTGTCAATGTAGCCCTGATTTCCTTACCCGACTCTTCATTCGTTACGGGAAGCACTACGAATGGAAAAGGTAAATTCATTCTGAAAACCGCCACCGGTTCAGATTTCCTGCTGAAATTCTCCTACATCGGTTATATCGACGAGCAGATTGTCATCAAGAACCCCCAAGGCACTGTAGAGATGGGGGGATATCATCTTGAAAGAACAGTCGGTAGCGCTGGACGAGGTGGTGATATCGGGCAGCAATATCACGCAGAAAGTAGACCGCATGGTTGTAGTACCTACCGCCACTGCCATGAAGAATTCCTACAATCCCTACGACCTGATGCTGAACCTTGCCATTCCGCACTTGAAGGTGGATGCTCTTGGCAAAGGCCTGGAAGCCAATGGCGGTAGTGTACAGACACGTATCAACGGTATTGTGGCTACCTCCACCGAAGTGGCAGCCCTCCTGCCCAAGGAGATTGTAAGAATAGAATTCATTGAAAATCCGGGAGAGCGCTATGGCGACAGCAGCCTGGGGGCTGTGGTAGACATCATTGTCCGCCGCCGCGAAACGGGCGGACTGGTCAATATACAAGCCACTAATGCTCCCCACATATTGTTTAGCGAGGACAATGTGGTGGCCAAGTTCAATCATAAAAAGTCACAATGGGGATTGTTCTATAACTTGTCTGCCCGTAACTTCAAGAAAACGTATACGGATATAGATGAGACATATGTGTTGGAAAATAAGACGATACATCGTGTGCAGGAGGGGCTTCACGACCAAAACAAGCACTTTACCCACAATATCGACCTCTCTTACAATCTGACGGAGCAGGATAAGTACGTATTCAACGTCGTGTTCCGCAACAGTATCTATGATGCTCCCTCTCTGAACCAGTCGAACAAGCTGTATGATGCTGCGGATGCCGATAACTATATCTTCTCCGGACTGAAGAACAAGCAGTCCGGCTACACTCCTTCGCTCGACCTTTATTACCAGCGTACATTACCGAAGAATCAGATGCTTACGATGAGCGTGACCGGTACGCTGATGCACACCGACAATAACAGGCTCTACCACGAATATACTCCTCAAGCCGAAGACCTGGCGATGCTTGAAACCGATGTGACGGGAAACAAGCGTTCCATCATCGGTGAAGCCATCTACGACAAGCGTTTCAAGTCCCTCGTATTCAGTTCCGGATTGCGGCACTACCGGATGTATGCCAGGAACGAGTATGCAGGCTCCTCACCCGTCGTTTCGGAAATGAACCAGGCAAAGACAGCGGCGTTTGCCGAGGTGCAGGGAAATATCAAGAAAGTGAGTTATGGTGTGAGTGCCGGATTGACCCGCTCTTATTTCAAGGAAGGAGGGGAGGAACATACCTATTACACCTTTACCCCCCACTGTCCGTCTGAACTTCTCGCCGCACAAGAACGGCAACATCAACTATCGGTTCAATGTCGAACCCAAGATTCCTTCGCTCAGTGCGTTGACCAATGTGGAGCAGGCGATAGATACCATCCAGATAGTACGCGGCAATCCGGCATTGGAGACTTACAGTGTCTTTAACAATACGTTGAACTACTCCTATATGAAGCAGAAGTTCGTCTTCATGCTGAATGTGACACATGGCTATCACAAGAATATCATCATGGAGAGTGTGTTTGCCGAGGGAGACAAGTTGGTTTCGATGAGCGAGAACCAGCGTTCTGCACAGTTTCTGCGCTTTGGCCCTTCTTTCACATTCCGCGGACTGAACATTGGTAGTCTGAAGAATTTCCTGACGCTGAGTATAGATGGTGGATTTACACGTTACTGGTCTAACGGCAATACCTATACCCATACGTATAATGACTTCTATTACAATCTGGTTGCCGTGTTCAATTATAAGCAGTTCTCTCTGTTGGGACAATTCAGTAAAAGGGCGAACGAACTGATGGGCGAAACGATTTATAAGGGCGAGAATCAGACTGCCATTCTGGCCACTTATACCCACAAGCGCCTGCAGCTGGGGGTAGGGAGTGATGTTCCCGTTCACCAACAACTACAAGACGGGTAAGGAACGGGTAAGCAAAGTGGCACCCTATACCTCGTGGAGCCATGCGAAAGAGATAGGACAGATGGCGGTTATCAAGCTGAGTTATAACTTCGAGTTCGGCAAGCGTTACAAATCATCCGACAGACGCATCAATAACAGCGACAATGAGTCGGGTATTCTGAATGTAGATAAATGATAGTTGTTCCCGTGCTTCGGAGATGTGGGGCGTACAAAAAAACGAAGGACTTCCTCGCGGGAGTCCTTCGTCATCTTTATAGGTGATTATTTGAGAGAGAATTTAGTTTAGGCTTATAATTATTAATCTTAAAGTCTATATTTTCCAATGTTAGAGCTTATACAGTCCTTTCTTCGGATAATCCAGTTCCGGATTGCCCTTGTAGCCTACACAGCCACTTCCGCTGGTGCGTACTTTCAGGAAATCTGTGGCATGGCACTTGATGTCGCCTGAACCGGCAACACTGGCGGATGCTTTCTTGGCAACGAAATCGGAAGCAAACAAATCACCCGAACCTGCACACTGTATTCAGCTTCTTGGGTGCTGCCACTCAGGATAGCGGTGCCCGAACCGGCAACGGATGCTTTGGTGAAGTTGGCCGTTACGTTGTTCAGCTTCATGTCACCTGAACCTGCAACGGATACTTGGAGGTCATTGCAAGTGATGTCGCTGCTGTTGATGTCTCCCGAGCCTGCGATGGAAATATCGAGGTCTATGCAGGAGATGTTGTTTCCACTGATGTCACCCGAACCGGCTACGGAAATTTTGAGGTTGTCCGTCTTCAGTCCGTTTTTCAGTTCCACGTCTCCCGAACCTGCCACGCAATGCCGTTCAACTTTTCTGCGGACACACGTACTTCCAGTTTATTGTAGGATACGCTGACATTCTTCTTGAAGCCGATGTAGAGAGTATTGTCCTTGACACGGATATCCAGTAAGTCTACAATGTTGTCCGAGGTGTATACTTCCACTGTCGGTTTGCCGGACTTCTGCGTGTAGGTCACGTCGGGGCTGCCGGCTACACTCAGCTTGGTGAAGTTGTTCACTTTTATGTCTTTGGTTACATAGTTCTTGCTTGCCTTGACCGTCTTGCTGCCGAAGCCTCCGGAACGGTATGTGTGTTGTTGTGAACAAGCGGTTGTAC
>ENA-OQDX01000078-OQDX01000078.1-human-gut-metagenome-genome-assembly--contig:-NODE-78-length-11135-cov-0.726017_pt1 | contig 11135 bp, 16 predicted proteins | sample MGYA00242788_ERZ504621 | MGnify/ENA primary metagenome ERZ504621 (study PRJEB26092, sample SAMD00036303) | human gut metagenome | host: Homo sapiens | study: EMG produced TPA metagenomics assembly of... | reverse complement strand
TAACACAACATCACATTAAGCATTATAAAAACGCCTCCAAGGTTTTTAACCATCTCCAATAGAGTAATAAAAATTATCTTAATGTTTCTTTTCATATATATAATTTACTTGATTATGAATAGGATTTTTCCTTTATCCGTTTGTTTTTACATCATCCAAAATCAAGGATATTCCATAAAATGTTTAATTAAAAAATTTCCAGCTATGTTAGAAAGAGAAATCTGGGGAAATACTTTAGAAGACTGGGGTATTTCCATACTTATTATTTTAGGAACAATTGTTTTGATGAAGTTAATATCATTCTTCAGCAGAAAAGTACTCAATCCATTTATCACCCGTACCAATAATCGGCTGGATGATATAATTTATTATTCTTTAGAATCGCCCGTCAAGTTTGCAATTATGTTATTAGGTATTTGGATAGCTATTCACAGGCTTGTTTCTCCGGATAGTTTTGTAAAAGTAATAGATAATGCTTACAAGATACTGATTATTCTGGATATCACATGGATATTTGCCCGATTATCCAGTAGTTTATTGCAAATCTACTGGGGACGACAATCGGATGGACAAAACAACAAAATGATGCCCATTATCAGACGGACAATACTGGTCATTGTGTGGATAATCGGTCTTGTAATGGCCTTAAGTAATATTGGAGTCAATATTGGTGCATTATTAGGTACTCTGGGTATTGGAGGTATCGCATTTGCCTTAGCAGCCCAAGACACTGTAAAAAAATGTGTTCGGCGCTTTCACTATATTGACAGATAAGCCTTTCAACATAGGTGATACGATTCGCGTGGATAATATCGAAGGTACTGTGATTGATGTTGGAGTTCGAAGTACAAAAATCATGGACTACAATAAACGTATCATCACTTTCCCTAATTATAAAGTTACAGATGCTTCTATCATAAATATCTCTTCCGAACCGATGCGTCGAGTCGTCTTGAAACTTGGATTGACATACAACACAACATCCGAAAAAAATGAAAGAAGCTTTAAATATACTGAAAGCCATTCCTAAAAGAATAGAAAATGTATCTTCCAAACCATCAGATACCACAGCTGTTTTTACAGAATACACAGACTCTGCACTGAATATCATGTACATATATTTTATAGAAAAACAGGGAGATATTTTAATGGTAACTTCAAATGTAAATATGGAGATTCTAGACTCATTCAATAAAGCAGGCATTGATTTCGCATTCCCAACACGAACGATTTACGTTGAAAAGGATGAATTGGCTGATTTGGCAAAAGAGAAAAAATAGTACGCACACTTTATCCTCAAATCACCCCACTAATATAAATCCAATGTAACAAAAAAAATCCCGACGGTATATAATGATTTCTATACCGCCGGGGATAATACAGATACTTTTTCAATTCTATCACACTCATACCACACCAATACTCAACCCATATCTACCTTATTTACAATCATCTGAAAAAGACTCAAGTACCTTTTTCGCCATTTCAACCCGTTTCTTTAAATACATGCAGACAGTTTCCCATCGATAATAAGGAAAACGGGAAGTTGAAACAGGAAGTGTCATTTCTTTTTCATTCAAAAGAAATTTCACCCATATTTCTCGAGCCTTGTCATGATAAAAAATCCACTGTACATTAGCAGCCATCGGAGCAATCTCATAATCTTTCCAATATTTAGATACAGAATCAGGAACAACAACTTTAACATCCGTTCCTTCTATACCCATTAATGCTACAAAAGGAATAACTGTCTCTGCATGAGCAAAACGAAAGTTCGCCCTTGGTATCCGACTTGCCCTTTATCACTTCATCAGCTGAATGAATAAATTCTGATAGCAGAGCCATGCAATTGCAACAGGCAACATTCGCCCAATCGGCGAAGAACTTTTACTCATATATTGTCGCAAATTCTGAGTCTGCCAGTAATTATCCCATTCACCTATTGTGAAAAGACCATCCAAATTTATCGGAGTACCTGTATCTGGTAGTATGGCAGCAATGGAGAATAAAGCCATGACAAATTCCTCTGCCTCCTTATCTGTTTCCTGTCCTGATTCCAGAAAGAAGTTTTCCATAACAGAAGCAGAAGAAATCTTTCGTCGCACAAAAGTCTCGTATATAGGACGCCAATCACCATTTTCTTTATAATCAACATAAGATTGGTTTAAATCGAAGAAACGAAGAATATCATTATATTGCTTCCCTTCATTGCGTTGTATGTGTAAAGAAGAATTAAACTCTACCATACAAGCAAGAAATGCATCCATACTATGTATACAACGGGGAACATATGTCGCAATTGCCTGCACTTTGACAGAATCACTGAATAACTGTGGATAGCGTTCTATCATACGTCTGGCAATACCCCGTTGTTCCTCCTCTCCCACTACTGATAACTTCCCCCATTGTCCGTCAAAAGTTTCCGATAGATTCTGTATTGTAGAAAGCAAGGTTACCCCTCCTGATGTTAGCCTATTTTCCCGCTGAGCCAATTCCAGAATCTCCTTCACTCTATTCAAAGCCTTTCCTGAAGTTGGAAAACGCGCTCCATGTCTTCCCAAATGGTTAACATAAAACGGAACCATACTATCCTGAAAAAAAACAAACGAGTCTTTCACAATAGGATACGGCATGGCTGTCCCCGCGTATTGTTGTATCCTATCCTGTCCCCATAAGATGGAAACGGGGCAAAACATAAAAATTCCAATTAACAATAATCCTTTCATATCATAAATCTTATATGTGTAGATTATAACGATGAAAGAAGGATTATGTTACTTATAAACGACTCTGAGAGAATTCAATACCATAGTATGAAGGCATCTTCGGTTGTTATACATCTTCAGCCAACGGCCATCAGAAAGAACGATATATGGAGTTATATCATTTATTATCAAAATATTAAGCCACAACTTTTATCTATTACAAGTTTGAAATATTGACTGCACGGCATAGTTACTTAGCAATAAAACACTACATGGGATAAACATATAAATAGTACTAATATAGCCAGCCAGCCTATTATTAAAATGAAAATTGTTGTTAAATCCTTTTTTTACACCCAAACCATTTTCTTACACAACATGTTTTTTTTCAAAACGGGACCGATGGTTTTCCGTCTGATATGATTCCTCAAACCATCTGTCCCAACAATATTATTTTAACTAAAACTTAATATTATGTATTTTATTTGGTACATTATCATTGGAATCGTTGCCGGACTCATAGCCGGCAAGATTATGAGAGGAGGCGGTTTCGGACTTCTCATTAACCTACTCGTAGGTATTGTAGGTGGCGTATTGGGTGGCTGGGTATTCGGCTTGTTGGGAATTACTACCACAGGCCTTCTGGGTAGCCTTTTCACCTCTGTTATCGGTGCAGTCCTATTATTGTGGATCATATCCTTCTTTCGTCATCCCAAGAGAACTGATATTTAAATTTTTATTAACCTAAACCCTTTTTGATTATGGAAACTAGTAAATCTAACTTTTTGATTGGGCTGGCAATAGGTTCGGCCATCGGAGCACTTGCTCAACGTTTTTCACGTACGGCAAAAGCAAGATGCTAAAAAAGAAAATTCATAATGCCATGGCAAAGATTGCCGATCGCGCTGAAAGCCTTACAGAAACCGTGAGAGACAAAGCACTGGATGCAAGTACCAAAACCGCCGACAAGGTTGCAGATGCGACCTTTGACGTTGCCGAAAAGGCTGACACTCTGAAAAGTAAAGTCCATGCAGCTGCTTTAGAAGCCAAAAAATAGGCTACTATAACAAACAACTAAAATTACGGGATGTATTTTCAATGCTTCCCGATCCATTTCACCTGAATTAATGATTAATGAATATGAAATGGAACAATAAATGCCAATATACTCCCGCATCCCTGCGGGAAAAGAGTTATGAAGAACTGTACACGCTATGCCTGTCCGCCTATACAGAGGGCCGTACGGATGAGAGGAATAAAAGCTTGGAAGCGTATAGACTCAGGTGCAGCTGTCTGTTCGGAAACAAATGTATGGACTCTTCCCTTTCCGTGGGAGTGCGGAAAAGGATATGCGACGGAAATGTCATTATATAAAGAAATATATGTCTGAACTGGACAAACTGGAGGAATAAAATTCATTTTCTCCGATCCTTTCTCATTTATATCTCTACCGACAACTTTACCCTCTTGACTTGATTGGACAAACCTCTTCCGGTCTGTACATACGGCCCGGCAAGGATATTCCTATCTTTAATATACAGATGTACATCTAAAATTAACCTGAATTATTAACTTAAAAATGAATCTGTTATGTTTTACCATGTAAAAGATCTTCAGTTCAATGCCCGTGTATCACAGCCGGATCCTCGTTTTGCTCGTGTGATGCTTGAGGCATTCGGAGGGGCCAACGGTGAGTTGAAATCCGCTCTACAGTACTTTGTACAGGCATTCAGTTGCCATAACCCCTACCCTGACAAATATGACATGCTCATGGATATTGCCACTGAGGAATTCGGCCATCTTGAAATCGTAGGTGCAACCATCCAGATGCTCCTCGGACCAGTAAACGGAGAAATGAAGGATGTATTGGAAGATACTCCTCTGCGTACCATGATGGGAGGAAAAGCAGGCAAAGAGGATCTTATCCACCAAGCCTTCACTAATCCTGCGTTTCTGGTAACAGCTCCCGGTAGTCCCGTACTGACCGATAGCAACGGGAACCCATGGTGTGCCACCTATGTATCGGCCAATGCTGACCTGACAGTGGACCTGCGTTCCAACATGGCGGGTGAAGCACGTGCAAGATAGGTTACGAAAACCTTATCCCACTTACGGATGACCCACTTGTAAAAGAAACGCTCACATTCCTTATGACTCGCGAAGTGACCCATTTTCAACAGTTTGAGGCCGCTCTGGAAACTATTCAGCCTAACTTTCCTCCGGGAGTATTCCAAACATCCCCCCGATACAGTAACCTTTATTTTAATGATTCCAAAGGAAAGGAAGCCCGCGGACCATGGAACGAAGGCAAAAAGTACGAGGCTCAAAGAAGAATGGCAATATATTGAGAATCCACTGGAGGAAGTCAGAAGTACTGACGGACTACTTCAACGTAAACCTAAAGGCACCAAACGTACGGAAAAGGAAGTACGCCAGACAGATGAAAAACTAGCCAAGGAACGGAGCAGCGAGATACTCTCCCATATCCCTAAAAGGAGAAAATGCGTTGGTGTGAATATGGAAATGCTAAGAACGGAAACAAATAAGACTTCCAGTTCTACTATTGTTTAACTTAAAAACTAAATTTTATGACAACAAAGAACGAAAAAAAACAGATGGAGCAAAGGGTGGCAAAAAGTGTACCCAAAGCAAAGCTAAAGAAAGTAAGCCTGCTGCTTCAAACAAAAAATCGGAAAAGAAATAACTTGATCTTCCGACAGTATGAAGTCTAAATCTTCATCCCGGTGGAGAACTGGTTTCTCCACCGGAAATCCTAAAGCATATTGTATAACAAGCAAAAATAGAGAACTATATGAAAAAGATAATGTTTATCACACTGACAATTTTATTTGCACTGTCCGCATCATCCTGTCGGGACAAAAAAGAACAGAACCGGACAGAACAGCAGATTGAAAATGCAAAAGAAAACGTAAATGACGCATTAGACAAGGCCTCTAACAAAATAGAGGATGGTGCCGACAAAGTTAAAGATGCCTGGAAAGAAACCAAGAAAGACGTGCAACAAGGTACAGAAAAGGTAAAAAAAGAAATAAAAAAGGATTATAACAAAGCTAAAGATGAAGTAAAAAAGCAGCTTGATTAAGACTGCCATATAAGCCTTTATATCTCGATTTACTATCTCTCATTTAATTTATACAGGTATGAATATTCTTGCTATTTGGGTCGTTGGAATAGTTCTGACTATAAGATGCGCCTGGGAAATAGGTTGCCTGAGAATACCGAAAGAAAAAAAACTTATGGCAATCCTGCTGGTAGTCCTTACAAGCTGGATAGGAGCATTCCTCTATACTTTCTTCTTTAAAGAGAAGGTAGGAGCATGGCTAGACAGGTAATGACGAAAACCAAATTGGTAAGATATTCGGGTGTTTAAAGTTCTAATAAGAAAAGGACAGTGCGTGATGCATAGTCCTTTTGAAAATATGGCAAAAAAAGAATACTTGGATATGTTTATTTGATACAGTTTTAAGTTGTTATTTGACTGTAAACAGATTAAAAAGAATACACATGAAGTGTACACTGCGGGGGCGTAAAATAAACTGTGTCATGCGGCGTTTTCTTCCAAGCTCATCGGTCGGGGATCGGCCAGCGCCAAGGGGGTGCACCAGCACTCCCGACGAGCGTAAAGTTACAACAATTTAAATCTGTCTCCAAACTTTATCGCTAATTGTTGTGCGATGGCCGCCCAGTTGGCTATGGGCATGGTCCATTTCTTACGTATGTTGCGGTAAGCGAGATAAACCAACTTTTCAAGGGCGGTGTCGTTAGGGAACACGCCCTTGTTTTTTGTCACTTTCCGCACTTGGCGGTGATAGCCCTCGACTGTATTCGTGGTATAAATCATACGTCGTATATCCGACGTAAACTGGAAGTATTCAGTAAGCCTTTCCCAGTTATCCTGCCAAGACTTGATAACGATAGGGTATTTCTCACCCCATTTTTCTTCCAGATTAAGAAGTCCTGTCGCAGCGGATTCCTTATTTACCGCACCATAGACATGTTTCAGATCCCTCATGAACTCTTTTTGGTGCTTGCTGCCGACATACTTGACGGAGTTACGTATCTGATGGAAAATACAGAGCTGGACAATAGTATCAGAAAACACACTTTGGATAGCATCTGGGAAGCCTTTCAATCCGTCAACACAAGCTATGAGTATGTCACAGACACCACGGGTCTGCAAGTCTGTCAATACATTCAGCCAGAAGTTAGCGCCCTTCATTCTTAGAGATATACATCCCTAACAGATCCTTATGTCCCTCGCTGTCCAGAGCCAGTACATTGTAAATCGCACGGGTTACGGCACAGCCTCTCTCGTCCATTACCTTATAATGGATGGCATCCATCCAGACTATCGGATAAACGCTCTCTAGCTACGGGAACGCCATGCCTTTATTTCCGGAAGTACACGATCGGTGATGGCGCTAATCGTCTCGGCAGACACACGATTACCCAAGTTCTCCTCCATCCAGTCACTTATCTCACGTGTGCTGTTTCCCAAAGCATAAAGTCCGATGATGCGCTCTGCAACACCTTCCGCAAGAATGGTTTCACGCTTCTTTTCCAGAACCTTTCCTTTTGCCGCACTCCAGAATTCCGGAAGAATTGTTTTCTTCACTGAAGCATCAACCCGCACTCCATTCACTGTAATTCTCATCATTATCGGAGCCTCACCGTTCCGATTCAATTTCGTCCTACGAATGTAGAACAATAGACAAAATGTTGTTCTTTCCATCTTACTTGTTTTTTTAATCACAAAACTAAATTTCCAAGAGCAACAAGTAAAGACACAAAACACTGATAAACAATCAATTATTTACTTAACAGGTGTACCTAACATTGAAGGTAATCAAGTACACCGAATAGTACACCGAAAGAATGCTTTGATATGCTTATTTTTGCTATGCACCAAAAACAAAAATCCCCGTAAAGTATTAATTTACAGGGGATTTTCTTTGTTTTGCAATTCTTTTCAGCGGAGAGACAGGGATTCGAACCCCGGGTGCCTCGCAGCACAACGGTTTTCAAGACCGCCGCAATCGACCACTCTGCCACCTCTCCTAAAACTTCCTTTTCGGGAAGTGCTTTCCTCTTTAAAGCGGTGCAAAGGTACAAATCATTTTTTAATTCTGCAAACTTCCTTTCTCTTTTTTCATGAATTAATAGTACTTTTGCACCATGATATATCCGCAGAACTTTGAACAGAAAATAGGTTTCGACCAAATACGCCAATTGCTGAAAGAAAAATGCCTCAGTACACTTGGCGAAGAACGGGTGATGGACATGGCATTCTCCGACCACTTTGGAGAGGTAGAGGAGCGTTTGGACCAAGTCACTGAATTTGTACGCATACTCCAAGAAGAAGACAACTTCCCGGCACAATACTTTTTTTGATGTACGCCCGTCACTGAAACGCATACGCGTGGAAGGCATGTATCTGGATGAACAAGAGCTCTTTGACCTACGCCGTTCACTGGAAACCATACGTGATATTGTACGTTTCCTACAGAAAAGCGACGATGATGAGGAAGAGGGCGCTTCCCCCCTACCCTTGTCTGAAAAGATTGGCAGGAGACATCACCGTTTTCCCACAGCTCATAGCAAAAATAAACGGCATCCTCTCTCCTTACGGAAAAATCAAGGACAATGCCTCTACAGAGTTGGCACGCATCCGCCGGGAACTGGCAAGTACTATGGGAAGTATCTCCCGCTCACTGAACAGTATCTACGAAATGCCCAGTCCGAGGGCGTTGTGGACAAAGATGTAACGCCCACCATGCGTGACGGCCGTCTGGTCATTCCCGTTGCACCAGCACTGAAACGGAAAATACGCGGTATTGTACACGACGAGTCGGCCAGTGGTAAAACCGTATTCATCGAGCCTGCCGAAGTAGTGGAAGCCAACAATCGCATACGAGAACTTGAAGGTGACGAACGCAGAGAAATTATCCGCATCCTGACGGACTTCTCCAACCAGCTGCGCCCCTCCATCTCCGACGTACTGCTATCATACGAGTTCCTTGCCGAAATAGACTTCATACGTGCCAAAGCATTGTTTGCCGAGCAAATATCCGGACTGAAACCGGCTCTCGAAAACAAACAACTGCTGGACTGGACAATGGCGGTACACCCACTCTTGCAACTTTCTCTCGCCAAACATGGCAAAAAAGTCGTACCGCTTGACATCGAACTGAATGAGAAGCAACGTATCCTCATCATCTCCGGTCCGAACGCAGGCGGCAAGTCCGTCTGCTTAAAGACAGTAGGCTTATTACAATACATGCTGCAATCCGGACTACTCATCCCGATGCACGAACGCAGCCATGCCGGAATATTCAGCAGCATATTCATCGACATCGGTGACGAGCAGTCCATCGAAGATGATTTGAGCACCTACTCCTCCCACCTTACGAACATGAAAATCATGATGAAAAGCTGCAACGAACGGAGCCTCATCCTGATTGATGAATTCGGGGGCGGAACAGAACCCCAGATAGGAGGTGCCATTGCCGAAGCCGTATTGAAGCGTTTCAACCAGAAACAGACGTTCGGTATCATCACCACACACTACCAGAACCTGAAGCATTTTGCCGAAGACCACGAAGGTGTAGTGAATGGCGCCATGCTCTACGACCGCCATCTGATGCAGGCACTGTTCCAACTACAGATAGGCAATCCGGGCAGTTCGTTCGCTGTGGAGATTGCCCGCAAGATAGGTCTGCCGGAAGATGTCATCGCCGATGCCTCGGAAATTGTGGGCAGCGAATACATCAACGCCGATAAGTACCTGCAGGACATTGTGCGCGACAAACGCTATTGGGAAGGCAAACGCCAGACAATACGCCAGCGTGAAAAGCACATGGAAGAGACCATCGAGCGTTATCAGACCGAAATCGAAGATTTGCAGAAATCCCGGAAGGATATTCTGCGCAAAGCGAAAGAAGAGGTGGATCAACTGATGCAGGAAGCCAATGCACGCATCGAGAACACCATACGCTCCATCAAAGAAGCCCAGGCAGAAAAAGAAAAGACACGCCAGGCCCGCCAGGAGTTGACGGACTTCCGCGAATCAATGGAAGCGCTTGCCAACAAGGAACTGGAAGAAAAAATTGCCCGCAAGATGGAAAAGCTGAAAGAAAAGCAGAACCGGAAAAAGGAAAAGAAAGCAGGCGATGGAAAAGAGAACGGACCGTCTGCCCAGGCTTTGGCAGAACAGCAGGCGCGGAAAGAAGCGGAACGCCTCGCGGCAATCGTCCCCGGCTGCAACGTCAGAATAAAGGGACAGACCTCTGTGGGCGAGGTAATGGAAGTGAACGGCAAGAATGCGATTATCGCGTTCGGCAGCATCAAGACTACCGTCAAGCTGGACAGGCTGGAACGCACCAACGCGCAGCCCAAACAAGCTGACGTGTCCGCCAAAAGCACTTTCATCAGCGTCCAGACCCAAGACAGCATGTATGAGAAGAAACTACATTTCAAGCAAGACATTGATGTCCGTGGCATGCGTGGCGACGAAGCGCTGCAAGCCGTCACCTATTTCATTGATGATGCTATCCTCGTCGGCATGTCGCGTGTGCGTATCCTTCACGGAACAGGAACGGGGTATCCTGCGCACGCTTATCCGCCAATATCTGGAAACCGTTCCCGGAGTGCGCCACTTTGCCGACGAACATATACAGTTCGGCGGAGCAGGCATTACCGTAGTAGACTTGAGTTAATGGATAATTGACAGTTGATAATTAAATCATAAATCTGAAATCATAAATCTGAAATATATGAAATCAATCAAAGAACTCTACCGTATCGGTACCGGTCCATCCAGTAGCCACACTATGGGGCCGCGCAAGGCAGCTCAGATATTCCTGGAAAGGCATCCCGAAGCAGCCGCCTTCCAAGTAACCCTATACGGAAGCCTCGCCGCTACCGGCAAGGGGCACATGACCAATGTTGCCATCACCGAGACACTGCAACCCGCAGCACCGGTAGAAATAATCTGGGAGCCCAAAATATTCCTGCCCTTCCATCCCAACGGTATGAAATTCGTCTCTTTGGACAGCGAAGGCAAGGAGACCGACCAATGGCCGTATTCAGCGTCGGCGGCGGTGCCTGGCAGAAGAGAATGATGGAGCATCATCCGTAAACACCCCGGATGTATACGAAATGAACAGTATGACCGAAATACTGCAATGGTGTGAACGTACCGGAAAAAGTTACTGGGAGTACGTCAAGGAATGCGAGGAAAGCGACATTTGGGATTACCTGCAGGAGGTATGGAAAACCATGCAGGCTGCCGTAAAACGGGGATTGGATAGTGAAGGAGTCTTGCCCGGCCCTCTGAATCTGCGCCGAAAGGCTTCTACCTATTATATACGTGCCAGTGGCTACAAGGCTTCCCTCCAGTCGCGCGGACTG
>ENA-OQDX01000077-OQDX01000077.1-human-gut-metagenome-genome-assembly--contig:-NODE-77-length-11186-cov-0.986256_pt1 | contig 11186 bp, 13 predicted proteins | sample MGYA00242788_ERZ504621 | MGnify/ENA primary metagenome ERZ504621 (study PRJEB26092, sample SAMD00036303) | human gut metagenome | host: Homo sapiens | study: EMG produced TPA metagenomics assembly of... | reverse complement strand
TCGCCAGGTCTCCAGTCGGCAAAAAAAATGACGGAGTCGGCGATATTGGGATTGAAACGGGCCAAGGAGACGGTTGTCGGTTGTTTTGGGAGGAAGGTTTAAGTCTGTTGTCCCACTTTTTGTTCCTTTTCTTGTATGGATGCGATGAACGATTCGTATTCTGCCATGGCAGTGGCCTGCCGCCGGATTACTTCATCGGAGAGGGGGGCGGTTCTCTCTTTGGTATATATAAATATACCCGGAGAGAAAGACGAGAATAATGCCGGTAATCAAAACCAGTATTCCGCGCCTTTCTCCCCGGGAGAAATAAAGGAATTCTTTAAAGGGGTTCTGCATGATGGCCTATTTCAGAAAACCCAGTTCATTGATAAAAATCAGTGCAATTCCTATCGGAGCAATATATTTCAGGATGAATATCAATAGCTTGTAGACGGATACTTTCAGAGTGCCATTGTTGCTGACTTCTTCCCATACGATTTTCTTGTCCAGATACCAGCCTATGAAGATGGAAATGAAGAAACCGCCTAACGGTAGCATTAGCTTGGCCGTTACAAAGTCGAACAAATCGAATAGGTTTAGCCCGAATACGGTATAGCTTTTGCCGATACCGAGAGACAGTGAGCAGAATACTCCTAAGAAAATACAGCCCGCTGTCACGTATCTGGCTGCCTTGCTGCGTGAGAACTTGAACTCTTCATGTAGATAGGCAGTTACCACTTCGTGCAGGGAAATGGTGGAAGTAAGTGCTGCCAATGCCAGTAGGATATAGAACATCAGAGACAGCAGTATCGCCAGCCAGGGAATATTGCCGAACGCTTGCTGAAAGACATTAGGTAAGGTGATGAATAGCAGACTAGGACCCGCATCCGGTTTGATGCCTACAGAGAAGGCGGCAGGGAAGATGATGAATCCTGCCAAAATGGCTACCATGGTGTCGATAGCCGCCACGTTGAGTGCCGTTTTGGGCAGGTTCGTATCATTGCGGAAGTAAGAAGCGTATGTACAGAGACATCCCATCCCCAAGCTCAAGGAGAAAAATGCCTGGCCCATGGCTCCAAGGAACACATTGCCGTCCACTTTGCTGAAGTCCGGTTTCAACAGGAATTCAATGCCTGCTCCTGCTCCGGGCAGGGATATGGAGCAGATGGCAAGGATTATCAATAGGACAAATAGCATTGGCATCATGATTTTGGCTGATTTTTCAATACCTTTTTCCACTCCTTTGACAATGATGAGATGGGTGGCCAGCAGGAACAGCACCAGCCAGATGACCGGACGCCAGGGGTTGCTGACAAAGCTGTTGAAGGATGCGATGAAATCAGCTGCCGACTTCCCGGCAAAACTGTTGGTAGCCGCTTCGCCGATAAACTCAAGCGTCCATCCTGCCACAACGGAGTAATATCCCAGAATAAGGAATCCGGCCAGTACGCCCATACGTCCTACCCAGCGCCAATGCGTGCCGGGTGCCAATTTCTGATAAGCCCTTGCCGTATTGGCACGCGAGCGCCTGCCGATGAGGAATTCTGCAATCATGATGGGGATGCCGAGAATGAGCACGCAAACCAAGTATACAAGGATAAATGCCGCACCTCCGTGATTCCCGGTCTCAAACGGGAAACGCCAGATATTGCCTAAACCGACTGCGGAGCCTGCCGAGGCAAGTATGACGCCTAATTTGCTTCCGAAGTTGGCTCTGTCACTTTTTGTCATAAAACGTAGATTTTTCTTTCAATTCGTTATTAATACCAGCTAAAACATGCAAATATAGAAAATGTTCTGTACTTTTGCGCACAGTTCGTTGATAATTTGGTATATGCTATATTATATTAAGAAATATCCGGTGTCGCTTTTTATTATTCTGACGGTGATTTATCTTTCATTCTTTAAACCGCCTTCTACAGAAATAAGCAAGATTCCCAATATAGACAAGGTGGTGCATATCTGTATGTATTTCGGCATGTCAGGAATGCTGTGGCTGGAGTTTCTTCGCGCTCACCGGAGAGACAACGCCCCTTTATGGCATGCATGGCAGGGGCGTTTGTCTGTCCCGTTTTGTTCAGCGGAATGGTGGAGTTGCTGCAAGAATACTGCACGACATACCGTGGTGGAGACTGGCTGGATTTTGCGGCCAATACCACGGGAGCGGTGCTTGCATCAATGGTCGGCTATTTCATTTTAAGGCCAAGGATGAAATAGGATTATAAGTATTCAACTACGGAACTTAGCTTGATGCCGTTCGACCCTTTTATCAGAATTGTTTTCCCGCAAGGTTTCTCTCTTTGCAGCTCTGCGATGAGTGCGGTTACATCGGGATAACTCTGATAAGAGTGGCGTGTGGCGGCAAACAATTCCCCTACAAGAACTACATCCTTGAATCCGCATTCTTCCAGATAGTCTGCAATCTTCTGGTGCTCGTCGGCACTGTCTTTACCCAACTCCCGCATATCTCCCAATATCAACATTTTGTTTTCGGCCTGCATGTTCCGGAAGTTACTAATGGAAGCCATCATGCTTGTGGGATTGGCATTATAGGCATCGATAATCAGAGTGTTGTCCGCTGTTTTTTTCAGTTGTGAACGGTTGTTTTGCGGGGTATATCCGGCCAGTGCCTTGTCTATTTTCTCCGGTTCCACACCAAAAAAATGTCCGATGGTGACAGCTGCCAGAGCATTGGGGAAGTTATATTCACCGATAAGCCGGGTTTGTACTTCGTGATATTTGCTTTCGTTGTCCGTTTTCCACTCGAAGGTGAGGTAAGGAGAATTGCCGGTGACGTGTCCGTTGATGTACAGCCCGTCCTCACTGCCGTAGGCAATCTGGTGGAGTCCGTAGGCTATCTTTTTCAAGTAGGGGTTGTCGTTATGGATAAAGATGGTAGCTTCTTTCCGCGTCCGCAGATAGTCGTACATCTCTCCTTTGGTCTTGATGATTCCTTCAAAAGAGCCGAATCCCTCCAGATGGGCTTTTCCTACGTTGGTAATGATCCCGTAGTCAGGTTCGGCTATCTCTACCAGCTCCTTGATGTCTCCCGGGTGGCTGGCACCCATTTCCACCACGGCAAGGTCGTGTTCAGGGCGCAGGCGAAGCAAGGTGAGGGGAACACCGATGTGATTGTTCAAATTTCCCAAGGTATAGAGCACGTTGTGAGTTTGCGAAAGTACGGTGGACATCAGTTCCTTGGTAGTAGTCTTTCCGTTTGTACCCGTAATGCCGATGATGGGTGTACGCATCTGCCGACGGTGGTAATTGGCAAGTTGTTGCAAGGTCTTCAAGCTGTTTTCCACCACGATGTATCGTGTATCGCCTGCGGGGGCATAGGCTTCTTCATCTACTATGGCATAAGCACTTCCGCTTTCCAGCGCTCGGGCGGCAAAGGCATTTCCGTTGAACGACTCGCCTTTCAGCGCAATGAATAAAGAGCCTTGGGGGCAGTTACGGCTGTCAGTAGTGACACTGGTGCATGTTAGGAATATCTGATGTATAGCTGTTATATCCATGACTTTATAATTAAATCAATCTGTGTGAATCTGTGTAATCTGTGGTAAACCATCGTGCAAAGATATAGTTTTAATCCTCTCCCTTCCCGGGTACAAGCAAAAAACTTATCAGTTTTATGAGTTTATGTATTTTGAAACCACTTTTTTGTTTACATTTGCAGGTACTATATAGAACAGACTGCCTATGGAAATTACAACTGCCCGATATATAAATGTCAACGGTTCGCTGCTCGACCTCTCTCAACCCCGTGTCATGGGCATACTGAACGTTACTCCCGATTCCTTTTATGCCGGTAGCCGTACACAGACAGAGGCGGAAATAGTACGCCGGGTGAAACAGATAGTTTCGGAGGGAGCGGCCATTATTGACATAGGCGCTTACTCTTCCCGTCCCAATGCCGACAATGTCTCTGCCAGGGAAGAGATGGAACGGTTGCGTATGGGCCTGAAAATACTTTTTGAGATACAGCCGGATGCTGTGGTGTCGGTAGACACTTTTAGGGCGGATGTGGCAAGAATGTGTGTGGAAGAGTATGGTGTTGCCATCATCAATGATATTGCGGCCGGTGAGATGGATGCGAATATGTTCCATACCGTTGCGGCATTGAACGTACCTTATATTATGATGCACATGCAAGGCACTCCGCAAAGTATGCAGCAGCATCCTCATTACGACAATCTTCTGAAAGAGGTTTTCTTGTATTTTGCGCGCAAGGTGCAGCAATTACGTGACTTAGGTGTAAAAGACATCATTCTGGACCCCGGTTTCGGCTTTGGAAAGACAATGGAGCATAACTATGAATTGCTGTCCCATCTGGAAGAGTTCCGTATTTTTGAGTTGCCTTTGCTGGTAGGCGTTTCACGTAAATCGATGATATACCGCTTGTTGGACATTACTCCTCAGGAGGCGCTGAATGGTACTACGGTGCTCGATACCATCTGTTTGCTGAAAGGTGCTGACATTCTCCGCGTACACGACGTGAAAGAAGCCGTGGAAACCGTACGGATTGTGCAAGCCATGCGAAATAATTCCTAGTCCCTAACCCCTAATCATTCAATATCGTGTTTTTTGAATTTGGAATAAAAGATTTTATAGATATTCTGTTAGTGGCTTTTTTGCTGTACTATACGTATAAGCTGATGAAAGCCTCCGGTTCTATAAATGTGTTTACGGGTATCCTGGTGTTTATCCTGATATGGCTGGTGGTATCGCAGGTGCTGGAGATGAAATTGCTCGGTTCCATCTTCGACAAGCTGGTCAGTGTGGGCGTGCTGGCGCTTATCATTTTGTTTCAGGACGAGATACGGCGCTTCTTGCTGACACTCGGCTCGCATCAGCATGCCAGTGCGCTGGTGCGCTTCTTCACCGGTAACAAGAAAGAGAAGCTGGAACATGACGACATCATGCCGGTGGTAATGGCATGTATCAGTATGGGGGAAGCAGAAGGTTGGTGCCCTGATTGTCATTGAACATAATCTGCCTTTGGATGATGTGGTGCGTACGGGAGAGATTATCAATGCCGATATAAACCAGCGTCTGATTGAGAATATTTTCTTTAAGAACAGTCCGTTGCACGATGGAGCGATGGTTATCAGTAAGAAACGTATCAAAGCGGCGGGATGTATCCTGCCTGTTTCCCATAATCTGGACATTCCTAAGGAACTGGGGCTGAGGCATCGTGCTGCCATGGGGATTTCCCAGGTGTCTGATGCGCATGCCATCATTGTATCGGAGGAGACCGGAGGTATTTCAGTTGGCTTACAAAGGACAATTCTATCTGCGTCTGAATGCAGAGGAATTGGAAAGTTTGTTAACAAAGGAAAGCTAAGGTGTGACAAAATCTCCTATTTTTACGTCATATAACTATGATATAAAAAACAATATCTTATAACTAATAACTGAAAAGGATGGATAGACGAAATTTCTTACGGACGGGAAGTCTGGCGATGTTAGGTTCGCTGGCAGTACCCTCGTTGGCTATGCCTGCGTCAGTACGCGGAGCTTTAGGAGGAGCAGATAATCAGTCTGCCGTAGCTTCGGCAATGGTTCACTTCGGTGTGACGGAGGCTGACTTGAAGAAAGTGATGGCTGCCGCTCTGGAAAAAGGCGGCGATTATGCCGACCTTTATTTTGAACACACATTCAACAACAGTGTGGTTCTGATGGACGGCAAAGTAAACAACTGTGGAGCTAACATTGACTTCGGTATGGGCGTACGCGTATTGGCAGGCGACCAGACGGGGTATGCTTATGTGGAAGGGGTAACTATGGAAGAAATGCTGCGTGCTGCACGTACTGCTGCCCGTATCGCCTCTTCGGGCAAGGCCGGAAAATCTGTAGGACTGACGGAAAAGACAATTACCAAAAGCCGCTATGCCGTCACTGAACCTTGGGAGGACGTGAGTGTCAAGGCAAAAATACCTTATTTAGAAAAGCTGAACGAAAAGATTTTCTCTTTGGACAATCGTGTACGTAAGGTGCAGGCTTCTCTTTCTGACAGTACATCGCACGTGCTGTTCTGTAATTCCGAGGGCGTGAGCTACTACGACTACCGTCCGATGGTTTCTTTTATGGCAGTCTGCATCATGGAAGAGAATGGAAAGATGGAGAACGGTTATGCCGGTCGTTCTTACCGCAAGGGTTTTGAATTCATGACGGATGACATCGTGGATATTATTGCACGTGAGGCGGTGGATAAGACTGCTATCTTGTTCAAGGCTGTGAAACCCAAAGGTGGCGAAATGCCCGTCGTGATGGGGGCTGGCGGTTCGGGTATCTTGTTGCACGAAGCCATAGGACATGCTTTTGAGGCTGACTTCAACCGTAAACGTACTTCCATTTTCTGCGACCTTTTGGGAAAGAAGGTGTGCGATGAGCATATCAACGTGGTGGATGACGGTACCATCGCTTTCAATCGTGGAGCCGTGAATTTCGACGATGAGGGTGTGGAAGGCCAGAAAACCTATATCGTGAAGGAAGGTATCCTGACCAGTTATCTGCACGACCGCATCAGTGCCAAGCATTATGGGGTGGCTCCTACTGGAAACGGACGTCGCGATACTTTCCGTAATACTCCTATCCCCCGTATGCGTGCCACTTATATGGAAGCCGGAAATATGAAGGAAGCGGACATTATCTCCACCGTGAAGAAAGGTATCTATTGTGACCAGTTTACTAATGGCCAGGTGCAAATCGGTGCCGGAGACTTACCTTCTTTGTGAAGTCGGGTTACCTGATTGAGGATGGCAAGCTGACGCAGCCCGTCAAGGATATAAATATCATCGGTAATGGTCCGAAAGCATTGGCTGACATCACGATGGTGGCAAATAACGATAAGATTGACAACGGAACTTGGACTTGTGGTAAAGACGGTCAGTCTTGTCCCGTTACCTGCGGTATGCCATCGGCACTAGTCAGCAAGCTGACTGTAGGAGGAGAAAGTTAATTATCAACTATCAATTAAAGACATGATTACAGACGACAATAAGAAATTGGCACAATGGGCAATGGAATATGCCTTGAAGAACGGTTGCCAGGCAGCCAAACTGGTGCTATATACAAATTCTAATTCTTCTTTTGAACTGCGTGACGGCAAAATGGACCGTTTGCAGCAGTCTACGGAGAATGGTTTGGGATTGAATCTTTATGTGGACGGACGTTTCGGCTCTTTTTTCCACCAATCGGCTGGATAAGAAAGAATTGGAAACTCTTATCACGAATGGTATAGAGTCTACCCGCTATCTGGCGGTGGATGAGTCGCGTATGCTGGCCGACCCTGCACGCTACTATAAAGGAGGCAAGCCTGACTTGCAGCTTTTTGACAAGAAACTCTATGAAGTCAACCCGGATGATAAAGTGGCGATTGCACGTGCTGCTGCAGAGGAGGTATTGGGCAAGGATGAGCGTATCATTTCGGTTGATTCTTCTTATAGTGATGGTGAGGGTTCTTCCTATCGTTTGATAAGCAACGGATTTGAAGGCGAGTCGAAGAGTACCTGGTTCTCTGTTTCAGCCAGTGTATCCATTAAGGGAGAAGGCGAAGCTCGCCCTCAGGATTACTGGTACGACTCGGCTCTGTTCTATGATAAATTGACGAAGACGGGAATCGGTGCCAAGGCATTGGAACGCGTATTGCGCAAGCTGGGACAGAAGAAAGCAAAGTCGGGTAAATATACAATGGTGGTTGACCCTATGAATGTGGGAAACCTGCTCAGTCCGATGCTAAGTGCATTGTATGGCAGTGCTTTGCAACAAAAGAACTCCTTCCTGATGGATAAGCTGGATACGAAAGTGGCTTCCGACCTCTTCACGTTGCGTGACGAGCCGCATGCTATCGGTGCAAACGGTTCACGCTATTTCGATAATGAGGGTGTGGCTACCGAACCCCGCACTGTTTTTGACAAAGGCGTGCTGAAAACTTATTTCATCGATACCTACAATGGTAAGAAGATGGATATAGCTCCTACTATCAGTACGCCTTCACGCCTGATTCTGACACCGGGCGATAAGGACCTGAACGGATTGGTTGCAGATATTAAACAAGGCATCTTGGTTACGGGCTTCAATGGCGGTAACAGCAATAGCAGTACCGGTGACTTCTCTTATGGTATAGAGGGTTTCCTTATTGAAGACGGCAAGCTGACACAGCCCGTCAACGAAATGAATGTGACGGGTAACATGGTTACTTTATGGAATTCCTTGGTTGCTGTGGGCAATGACCCTCAACCGAACCGTTCATGGCAGATTCCTTCGCTGGTATTTGAGGGAGTCGACTTCAGCGGATTATAATGCTAGTTCAACATCAGGCTCATATATGGGCTTGATGTTGCAAATATTTTTTCGGTGAGTTCACCGATGTAAGTGCCAAGTGGCTGCCCGGCAGACGCTTGGCACTATTCATATATTTACCATTGTTCAGGTAGTAGTAGCCGTTATTGGCACTGACCTGCTCATCGGTGAGATGAATGCTGAGTTCCAGTTCCGGATGGGCCGTAGCATAGAGTTGCAGCATGGTTTTGGCATTGATGATGCGTGCCATGCCCAAAAGTTGGCTTTCACCGGTAGCGGGAGGAGTGAGAACCCGGATGGACGGAAGATTCAGGCTTTGGCAGATATGTTGAAGCAGTAAAGTTTTTGTAGCGGGAGTATCCGACACGATTTCTCCAATGCGCCAGTTGGCTTTCCCTATCGGATAGGTAATGGCCAAAGCCGTGATTTCCTCCCCATTGCTCAATGTGCAAACGAAGCCCTGCCCCAGTTGTAAATCGGCAATGATAACCTGAAAATCCTCTTCCGTATGCTGAATGCAGCAAGGGCGCTCCCGCAATTTCCGGTCGAGATATTCATATCTTTTTTCAGTATATTCGGCAGACATTTCCAAAGTAAGGCCCGTATCGGCTGCCGGTGTGCCGGAAGCGATAAAAGTCTCTTCTGCATAGCGGAATACGGGTGCATAACCACTGCGGGCATAGTAGTCGAACGCCACGGCTCTGCCGGTATCAAGGTGGATAAGGCGACATTATTGTGTAGCATCCGTGCAAAGGCTTGTGATAACAGCTCGTGCATTACGCCCCGGTTACGGTAATCAGGGTGTGTGCAGGCGCCGGATATATAGGCCGTATGAATATCTTCTCCTTCGAACGTCATAGGATAAGGCAACATCTGTAGGGCGGCAATCACTTCTTCGCCGCTTTGGATGGCAATATTGATATCATTGTTGTAGCGGAGCCGAAAATACAGTTCAGTAAATTCCTCGCTATCATTGAAACAGAGCTTCCATAAGTTCTTTACCTTTTCCCGTATCATCAATCCCTTATCCTTTTAATCCTTAATCTCTAATCCTTACTCTCACCATTTGATAGCTTCCACCGGTTCATCTTTCAGGCATGCCACGTATTTTTCCAGAATAATGGCAGGCTGGTACGAAAGTTTGGCCTTGCGCAATCCTTCAATACCCAAATCCTCTTCACGGTTGAGGTAGACATATTGTTCGGGGATATGGTTGGCAAATTCATAGTTAATCATTGCGTACGCTCCGTCTATGCTGGTGTCGGCCTTTTCCACATGTACTCGAGTATGTCTTGGTTGATGGGCATTCCGAAAGTGAAGGCGGCAATTTTGCCGTCTACATGCAGGATGCCTCCGGTCAATCCCAGTTCTTCAAAATTGTGGAGGGCGTAGACCAGTGCGCGACGTTCGTTGCCCGTTCCTTCATGCTGGTCGCAATTGTTGGCCTTACACCATTCGGCTTCCAGGTCCAGACATTCCTGGATGCGGTCGGGAGTGATGGGAGTATATTCGTAATTATAGGTGCGTTTGAATTTGTTGACATGATTCCGTTTGGACTGGAATTTCTTTCCGGCAAGCGTGGCGAGGTCTGTACGCAGATAGAGGTAATCGGCATAGTCCCGGTCTGCTGTGAACTGGAATTTTCCGGGCATGAAGGCTTCCAGTTCCGAGCACATGCCCGAACATATTCCCAGCAGGCAGAAAGGTTCCCCTTCCCGGTGTGCGTCTTCGACCAGTGCGTCCAGTACTTTTGTCAAATCTCCGTTGCCTATTGGCATCATATACACCAGTTCGTCGTTTGCCCAGAATTTCAGTAGGAGGAAGCCGTCCATGATGGCAAACTTTGTATTGTATAGAAAGCGCCAGCTGCATAGGTTGGAGAATGAAAGGTCGCAATTCCGTTGCGGGCTGTTTTGTGTATAGGAAATAATAAGTTCTTTGTCTTGTAATTCGATATCCTTAAATGAAATCATACGTTGTTCTTAGTTGGTTATGATTATAGATAACAAAAATAAGACGATTTTGTTAGAGTAGCCCTAATAATCGCAGAATAGTCGGGGTCAACAATGCTGTGAAGATACCGTTCAGGGTCAGGCCGAGGCTGGCGAATGCACCGTATTTGCGGCTGATGTCCATGGCTGTGGAAGTTCCTACCGCGTGGGCGGCGGCTCCCAAGGAAAGGCCTTGTGCCATGGGACTGCCGATGTGTGTCAATTTCATGGTCTTGAAGCCCAGTATTCCTCCCAGTAGACCCACGCAAACCACTACGGCGGCGGTAAGTGAGGGAATGCCGCCCAGCGACTTGGTTACTTCCATGGCTATCGGCGTAGTGACCGACTTGGGCGCCAGGGAGTAGATAATCTCGTCGGAAGCCCCCATCAATTTAGCTATCAGCACGACAGAGATAACTCCCACAATGCAGCCGGCAAGTTGTGACAGCATGATGGGGAGCAGCTGTTTCTTAATCGTTTCCAATTGGAGGTATAGGGGGACTCCCAGGGCCACAACAGCGGGTTTCAGCCAGAATTCTATCAGATGTCCTCCTTCATTGTAGGTCTCATAACTGATATGTGTCATCTTCAGGAAGACAATGAGGATGGCAATTGTCAGCAGGATGGGGTTCAGCAACATGATGCCGGTCTTTTTCTGCAGGAGTTTGGCCAGAAAGAAAATCCCGAAGGTGACAGCCAATAGGAAAAATTCGTTTTCTAAAAAGTTCATTTGATTTTACGTGTTAGTTGATGAACCCATCCGGTGACTACAATCACCAGCAGGGTGCTGATTATGGAAGCGGTCACTATCGGCCAGAACTCGGAGGCGATGACATCGAAGTAAAGCATGAGAGCTACACCGGGCGGTACGAAGAAGAAGCCCAGGTTGGCAACCAGGAAGTCGGACAT
>ENA-OQDX01000076-OQDX01000076.1-human-gut-metagenome-genome-assembly--contig:-NODE-76-length-11229-cov-0.926320_pt1 | contig 11229 bp, 7 predicted proteins | sample MGYA00242788_ERZ504621 | MGnify/ENA primary metagenome ERZ504621 (study PRJEB26092, sample SAMD00036303) | human gut metagenome | host: Homo sapiens | study: EMG produced TPA metagenomics assembly of the... | reverse complement strand
CTTGAAAGGAGATATGGAGATTACTGGAAAGGAGAAGCAGGTCCGTCCCGTTTTCCATCGTGAGGAGGATATGCAGGAAGTGACGACTACTCTGCGAGGTGTAAAGTTCCATCAGAAAGTGACTGATAAGGGAAAAGGCTTGGTGGAGATTTCTATTGATGCGCTGTCGGACACGACTTTGAACCAGACAGCCTATTACTGTATTGCTTTAAGTCCGGAAACTACGTTGATGCCAAAGTAAAGGACAAGTGGCAGGAAGCTGACCGTTACTTCGGCCAATAGGAAATTGGAATTCAAGTTCAATAACTCTGTAAAGGCCACGGTTGAAAAAGAGTCTACCGGTACTGTTGTGTATATCTCGCTGGTGCCGATTCTGAAAAAGGTGGGGGAACAGCATTGTCTATGGAACTGCATGCTCGGAGTGATAGATCACAGTGACGCGGAAATTATATTGGATATGCAGAACCCGGGAAGTCTGTTTGCAGGCTTTGGAGGGAATTTCCGCCTGCAGAATCCTGTTGCCGACCCTAAAGTGATAGATTACTGTCTGGAAAACTTGCGTGTAGCTTATGGTCGTGTAGAATTTCCGTGGAGATTGTGGCAACCCGAAGAAGAATCCGATCCTATTGCCGTGGCACAGAATGGGGGACTGAACAAGCGGGTGGAGGAAAGTCTCCTCATGGCAAAGCGCTTGAAGGCGATGGGAATGCCGGTAATACTAAGCTGCTGGTTTCCGCCTGCATGGGCCATTGACGGAGGTCCTGCAAGTTATGCTCGTCAAGGCGGTGTCATTGCTTATCGTCTGGATAACCGGAAAAAGGAGAAGATTTATAAATCCATGGCAGATTATCTGTTGTATGCCAAACAGCATTATGGTATTGAGTTCTCCATGTTCTCGTTCAATGAATCGGATTTGGGTATTGATGTCCTCCACACTCCGCAAGAACATGCAGATTTCATTAAGGAGTTCGGTGCTTATCTGGCAGGGTTGAATCTTCCTACCCGCATGCTGCTTGGCGACAATTCGGATGCCACGACTTTCGATTTTATCCTTCCTGCTTTGAACAATTCTGAGATTCATAAGTATATTGGTGCAGTATCTTTCCATTCATGGCGTGGTTGTGATGATGTTACGTTAAAGAAGTGGGCGGATGCTGCCAAAGCGATTAATGTACCACTCTTGGTTGGTGAGGGTAGTACGGATGCCGCTGCTCATGGTTATGCCGAGATATTCAATGAGTCGACGTTTGCACTTTATGAAATCAATCTGTATACGCGTATTTGTGCCATTTGCCAGCCATTGTCCATCTTGCAGTGGCAGCTTACTTCAGACTATTCGTTGTTGTGGGGAGACGGCATTTATGGTTCCAAAGGTCCTTTGCGTCCTACGCAACGTTTCTGGAATATCAAGCAACTGGCCTCCACTCCGGCCGATGCCTTGGCCATTCCGGTCAGTAGCAGCAAGAAAAAACTAAACTGTGCGGCTTTCGGAAATATGGTGCGTGGGGAATATGCCGTCCATATGGTCAATAATGGGGCGGATTGCGAGGCTGTCATCTCCGGTATCCCTGCAGAAGTGAAGGAACTGAAAGTCTATGTGACCAATACAAAAGACTGCATGAAGGAAACTGCAGTGAAGGTGGAGAATGGACTGGTACGGGTACACTTGCCGGCTATCAGTTTCATTACCTTATTGTCGGATAAATAATTTTGAAATGGAATAATATTAATATATAAAGAATAGTGATATGAATATAACTACATGTCTGTTTACAGTTCTGGGAGGAATGGCCACTTTAGGGCATCCTTCAGAAACTGTACGTTTGAATCAGTTAGGGTATTATCCCCAGCAGGAAAAAGTAGCTGTGGTGAATGCCGGTGAGGTACGTGAATTTACCATAGTAGATGCAGCCACGGGCAATCGGCTACTTTCCGGCAAACCCGGATATACCGCTTCATCCGCTTGGTCGGATAGGAGCAGGACAATATTGGATTTCAGTGACATCACGGTACCGGGAAGATATCTTCTGTTGGTTAACGGCGATTCAGTGGCATTCGAAGTAAAGGAAAAGGTGCTGTCCCCTTTGGCCGATGCCGCTTTGAAATCTTTCTATTACCAACGTACGGGTATGCCCATCGAAGCGACTTATGCGGGTCGGTGGAGCCGTCCGGCAGGCCATCCAGATGACAAGGTGCTGGTACATCCCAATGCTGCCGGGCCGGAACGTAAGGCGGGAGCGGTGATTTCTTCTCCGGGAGGATGGTATGATGCCGGAGATTATAACAAGTACATTGTGAACTCCGCTTATTCCATCGGATTGATGCAGGCGATTTATGCCCGCTTTCCTGACTATTTTATCCGTCAACGGGTGAACATCCCGGAAAGCGGAAACCACACGCCCGATTTGCTGGACGAGATGTACTATAACCTGAAATGGATGCTGACCATGCAAGACCCTGCCGACGGAGGAGTCTACCACAAGCTGACTACCCCTTCGTTCGAGGGATTTATCAAGCCTACGGAGTGTAAGCAGCCCCGTTATGTAGTTCAGAAATCAGTAACGGCGGCATTGGACTATGCTGCGGCTTTAGCGCAAGCTTCCGTGTTGTTTGCTCCTTACGAAGAGGATTATCCTGGCTTTTCGGAAGTGGCTTTGCAGGCTGCCGAACGTGCTTACGCCTGGGCAGAAGCGCATCCGCAAGCGCTCTATCATCAGGACCTCCTCAACAAGCAATATCAACCTGCCGTGGTTACGGGAGCTTACGGTGATCGTAGTGCCGATGACGAATTCTTCTGGGCGGCTTCCGAGCTCTATCTTGCTACGGGAAAGCCCGTTTACCGGGAACAAGTGAAGAAGCATCTGCCCACTGCATATAAGACTCCTTCTTGGGGCAATACCACTGCGTTGGGCGTGTTTGCCTGGCTGCAACCGGGCAGGGAATATCAGGGTGAAGACGTGGAGTTGGCAAATGCCATGAAAGACCTGCTACTGGACTATGCTGCCGAGGCTGTGCGGGGTGCTGACCGCTCTCCTTTCCACGCTCCTTACGGCAACGATGCCAAAGATTTCTTTTGGGGATGCCTTGCCGAAGGGTGTGCTAACCAAGCCACTTCACTGGTTTGCGCCTATTTGCTTACGGGTGAGAAGTCGTACCTGACGAACGCCTACCGCAATATGGACTACATTTTAGGAAAGAATGCCACGGGATATTGTTATGTCACCGGTTTCGGGATGAAAAGTCCTCTGTATCCGCACCATCGTCTTTCTGCATCGGATGATATAGAGGCACCTCTTCCCGGTTTCCTTGTTGGCGGTCCCAATCCTGGCCAACAAGACGGTGTACCCTATCCTTCCAATCTGCCGGATGAGTCTTATGCAGATGTGGAAGGTTCGTATGCTTCCAATGAAATAGCCATTAATTGGAGTGCTGCTTTGGTGGCGTTGGTGTCTTCGTTGGATGCTTTGATGTCAAAATAATGTTTCTATTCAGCCTGCTGCCTTATAAATTCGGATGGGCTGATGTTGAACTCTTCTTTAAAATGTTTGGAGAATATCTTGGGGGAGTTATACCCCAAGGTATATGCAATTTCCGAAACTTGCATCTGGCTTTCTGTCAAGAGTTGTTGTGCACGTTTCATACGGATGGTCCTGATGAATTCGATGGGTTTCTTTCCCGTTATCTTAATCATTTTCTTGTAGAAATAGCTGCGTGATATATTCAGGCTGCTGGCAAGCTCCTCGACGGAAAACTCGGTTTCGCTGATATTGTCCTCTACAATCTGGATAGCTTTTTCCACCAGCTGCTGGTCAAGGGGAGTGATGGTGATACGGCTTGGCTCGATTTTAATGTCCTGATTGAATATTTCCTGACGTTTGACGTTCATCTCGATAATCTTGTTGATGCGCAGCTTGAGGACTTCCATATTGAAAGGCTTGGTGATATAGTCGTCTGCGCCAACGCTAAGCCCTTCCAATTGGTGTTCTTCACTTGCCTTAGCTGTCAGGAGGATAATGGGGATATGGGAGTAGCGTATGTCATTCTTGATGGTTGAACATAGTTCCAGACCATCCATCTCGGGCATCATGATGTCACTGACCACTAAATCAATATCTTCCTTTTCCAGTACATTCAGTGCATGTTTTCCGTTTGTGGCTTTTAATACATGATACTGCCTGGCAAGACTTTCAGAGAGAAATTTCAAGAAGTCGTAGTTGTCATCTACGAGTAGTATGGTGAATGGATGGGATTCTTCTTTTATTTCCGGTCCTTCGACCGGTTCTCCGTTTTTGGTTTCATTACTGTTCTGGTGTAGGGTAGGCAATCAGGAATACAGAACCACAAGGCTGGTTATCCCTGACACAGACAGTACCCTGATGCATCTTTACGTATTCGGAAACAATGTGCAGTCCAATGCCGCTGCCTCCGTTGTTCGACTGGTTTTTGCCCGACTGATAGAATCTTTGGAATATTTTCTCCTTGGCTTCATCCTCTATGCCGCAACCGGTGTCGGTAAAGGTCAGTTCCAGATTTGTGCCTCTTACGGCAATATCCAGTGAGATGCTTCCTTTATTGGGAGTGAACTTGAATGCATTTGACAGGATATTTGTGCATATCTTGCGTATCTTGTCATAGTCAAAATCCATGAATACAGAATGTTGTGGAGCGGTAAGGCTATAGCTGATGTTCCGTTTCTGTGCTATCGGATCGAAAGAGTGGAATATTTCACTCAGAATGATAAGGATGTTGTCATGTTTGCATTTCAGGGTTTCAGCCTTGGCATCCAGCTTTCTGAAATCCAGCAGTTGGTTAATCAGTTCCAGCAGATAGTCGGCATTTTGTTTGACCATATCCAGAATGCCTTTACGATATTCGGGATGGTCTACGAAAAACTCTTCAAGCGGATTGATGATAAGTGACAAGGGGGTCCGCAGTTCGTGACTTATGTTGGCAAAGAACTGCAGTTTCATATTGTTGATTTTCTGCTGCCTTTCATTTTCCACCTCGATGGCCTGCATGATTTGTTTCTGCTTTTGGCGTAAGCGCAGATTGCGGATAATGGACAGAAGGATGCACAAAACGATACCGCTATATATGGTATAAGCCCACCAAGTGCGCCACCAAGGAGGGAGTATCTTTATTTTCAGTTCCTTGACGTTGGGGCTCCATATGCCTTGTGAGTTGCATGCCTTGACGGATAAAGTATTAGTTTCCGGCAGTCAGCATGGATAGGTTTACTTTGTTGTTTTCAGCATAAATCCAGTTGGAATGAATCTTATAGGCATATTTTATCTTATCCGTTTCCACCAGGTCGAGGGCAGAGAAGGACAGAGTGAATGAATTTTCCTTTTCAGTGAAGGAAAGATGTTGTGCACATTCAAGTGAGCTGCCGTTCAGGATGTCCGGATGGGTCATTCCGGATTTGAGCTCAATACCGGTAAGGTAAATATTGGCATCATAACTTGTGGTCAGGATGTCTTGTGGAATGATAGTCTGGTAACCTTGTGGCGTGCCTATCAGTATATTGCCGTTCTGTAGCTTGAGGATGGCGTGGACATTAGTATCGTTGCATATCAGTCCGTCGCTTACGGAGTAGTTCACGATGGCGTATGTACCGTTTGTTATTTTGATTCGTGAGATGCCGTTGCCGGTACCAATCCACATCTGGTTGTTGTTGTCTTCCGTGACGGCTCTGACGAGGTTGGCGGCAAGTCCGTTTTTCTGGTCAAGGAAGTAGATGGAGTCGTTCTTCTGGTTCCATATACTCAGTCCGTGTGGATGTCCTATCCAAAGAAGGTCCCGGCTGTCCTTATAGACAGTGAGCATATTGTTCTCCTTGAAGCGGCCGGCTTCGGCGTAGATATTATAGGCTTGGGTTTCCGTATCGATGATAATGAGTCCTCCTTTGGTCGCTACGTAAAGGGTACTGTCTTTATCATAGTACATATCTCGGACAAAGAATTCTCCCGGACGGTACAAGATGGTGTCAAACTGCCCGGTTTCCGGATTTAACCTCTGTATGTATCCTTTCATGGTACCTATCCAGATGTATCCGTGTTTGTCTACCTTTACTGTATACACATTGTTCTCGAGAAGCTGGCTGTTACTTACTGTGTATTGTTTGATTTGCCCTTTCGAGTAGCATAGCAGTCCTTTCTGGAAGGTGCCTATCCATAGGCGGTTTTTGGAGTCGATGGATAAGTCGACTACAATATTGGCGGGAGTTGCTATCTTTTCGTATGAATCGGTCACTAGTGAACGTCGGATTAGTCCCGTACCGTCTGTTCCGTAGTAAATGTATTCCTGGCTGGTGTCTTCGCAGAAGGTCAGGATATCATCATATTCCAGGGATTTGTTGCATAGTATGATTTGGGACATGGGGCTATAATAGGAAATACCGTGTTTGAAATTCCCTATGTATATGGTTCCGTCTTTGTCCCGGTAAATGGTATTCAGATTGTTGCTGGCAATGGTGTGCGGTTTCAATGGATTGTGCACCAAGTTGGTAAGCGATTTGGTCAGGGTGTTGTAAACGAACAGCCCCATATGGCTGGTAAGTATCCATACGTTGCCGTCTCCCAGGTCGAGGATGCGTTGCACGCGATTGTACTGTATGTGAGTGTTATTGTTCAGGCTGATGTCCTCCCATTGCTGTGTAAAACTGTTCTTGTGCAAAAGTAGGCTGTTTTGGAAGGTGTATACCCATAGGCTTTCGTTTTGGTCTATGTAAATGTGTGGCTCATGATTCTCCAGCAAAGGTCTATAGATGGTGGGAATGGCTATTTCCTTGACTTCGGAAGTCTGCTTGCTGATACTGTATAGGGTACCGTTGGAGTACATTATATAAATGAACTGGACACCTATATAGAGGTTTGAAATCTTTTCAACTGCCAGTGGATAGGCTTTGATGGAGCTGTTGTCCATGCTTCGTATGTAAAGTTTTGGAATAGTCGTAGGCCCCAAAACTCATTCTTGGATGTTTTTCCCATCCTCAGAATGTTTTTACTGGGGATTTGCAGCCCATCGAGTATGGGTTTATAGTCATTGTCGAATTTACCGGTCTTATAATTATAGATACTGTAGCCGCTGGAAGTCCTTATCCATACATTGTCGTCCGGTCCTTCGAAAATTTCGCTGATGGCATCGTCCGGCAGGTCGGAGTTGTTCTGGTAATACTGCTGGAAGGAGTAGCCGTCGTATTTGTTGAGTCCTGATTCTGTCCCCACCCAGAGGAATCCCCTATTGTCTCTGTAGATGCTTCGGACACTGTTGTTGGAGAGTCCTTCTGTTGTAGAGAGCTGCTTGAACATGACAGCCGGCGGGATTTCCGCTGAGTTACCTTGAACAGTAAGGAGGAAGGCCAGGTTGCATATAAGGAATAGGAGCAGTTGTTTCATGTATTTTCTTTATTAGAAGGATTAACAATATTGTAACTGCAAACTTAAATATAATCCTTCGAACGAGCAAGGAAAGATTTGCGTATTCGTGTGGGATGATATCCTCCGTTTGGTGAAAAATAGTATGCATTTTGTTTCCAATGGCCCTATATGGGTTCTATGAAACAAAACCGGATATTAAAAGACATTTTTAAGGCATCTGTGTTTCCTTTAAGAAAAATACATTTGCAGGCGAGATCATTTAAATCCTAATAGTATGAAGAAAGAACTTTTAGCAGTGGCGATGCTGTTGTTTGCCGGTGGCAATCTGTTGGCACAGCCACATGTCAATGACGGTACTTCGTATTTGATGAACCAACCTCTGGACATGAGTACCGATTTCCGTGACTTGAGTAATACCTTGTTTTTTGCAGATCACCTGGAGTCATTCGATGCCAAGTCGGGTGAAGGGCTGGTGAATTGGAAACGCGGGCATCTGATGCCCCGCCAAGCCTTCAATACCAACGGTGCACAGCCCCGTAAAATGAGAATGCTCGATTTCCCCTTCACTGCCTATGAAAATGACCCTAACCTCAAATTCAAGATTGACTTTGTAACTCCGCGTACGGTACGTATCCGTATGCTAACGACCCCGGTGGAACCCAAACCTGCCGCTTCCATCATGTTGGCAAAGGAACCGGGCAGGGATGGAAGCTGGAAAGTTACCGAGACGAATGACAAGATTATCTATTCCAGCGACTATGGAACCATTCAGATTAACAAGAATCCTTGGAGAATCGTCTTGAAGGATAAAGCCGGACGTATCTTGAGCCAGACTGCCGCTTTGAGCGACGCGGACTCTACGCAGGTAAAATATACGCCGTTCTGTTTTGTGAAGCGGGGAAGCGACAATGCTCGCCGCATCAATCCGGTATTTACCTTGACTGCAGATGAAATGATTTTTGGTTGCGGAGAGTCTGCCACTGGGCTGAACAAGGCCGGACAGAAGGTGAACTTGTTCGTTACAGACCCACAAGGGCCTGAGACGGACCAAATGTACAAACCGATTCCTTTCTTTATGAGTAACCGGGATATGTATGTTTTATGCATACATCCGCTCCCGTGACTTGTGATTTTGGTGCTACCTATATTGGGCTGAACAAAATGTTCATGGGTGACGAGAACCTGGATTTGTTCGTTTTCTTCGGCGAGCCGAAAGATATTCTGGACGAGTACACCGATTTGGTAGGAAAGCCGGGCATGCCCCCCTTGTGGTCTTTCGGTACGTGGATGAGCCGTATTACCTATTTCAGTGAAAAGGAAGGTTATGATGTAGCGGCCAATATCCGTAAGAACAAGTATCCGTGCGATGTTATCCATTTCGATACCGGCTGGTTTGATGTGGACTGGCAGTGTGACTATAAATTCTCCGAGAACCGTTTCCAGAATCCACAGCAGATGTTGAAGGATTTGAGGTCACAAGGTTTCCATGTATGTTTGTGGCAGTTGCCTTATTTCACTCCTAAAAACCGTTATTTCTCTGAACTGATAGAGAAAGACATGTATGTGAAAAATGGAAATGGTGAACTTCCCTACGAAGATGTGGTGCTTGATTTTTCCAATCCGGAAACAGTAAAGTGGTATCAGGACAAACTGGCGGGATTGCTGAATATCGGTGTCAGTGCCATTAAAGTAGACTTTGGCGAGGCTGCTCCACTGAATGGTATTTACGCTTCCGGCAAGAGCGGATGGTATGAGCATAACCTCTATCCGGTGCGTTATGATATGGCAGTGTCCGAGATAACCAAGAAGTTGCACAACGAGAATATAATGTGGGCACGTGCCGCATGGGCTGGTTCCCAGCGTTATCCATTGCATTGGGGCGGTGATGCTGCAACTACGAACACGGGTCTGCTGGGTACGCTTCGTGCAGGCTTGTCCTTCGGCTTGTCCGGTTTCTCCTTCTGGAGCCATGATATGGGCGGCTTTGTAAAATCCACTCCGGAGGACTTGTATTGCCGCTGGATACCGTTCGGTTTTCTTACTTCCCATACCCGCGCGCATGGGGCACCTCCGACAGAGCCGTGGTTGTACGACAGCAAGCGTGTGCAGGATGTCTTCCGCAAGAGTGCGGAGATGAAGTACCGTCTGATGCCTTATGTGTATGCTCAGGCTAAGGAATGTACAGAAAAGGGCTTACCGATGCTAAGAGCCTTGTTTGTAGAATTCCCCGATGATCCGGGAGCATGGAAAGTGGATGACGAGTATCTCTTCGGTTCGCAGATTCTGGTTGCCCCCTTGCTTGAATCCGGTATGACGGGCCGCACAGTTTACCTTCCCGAAGGAAAATGGATAGACTACCAGACAGAGAAAGTCTACGAAGGCGGATGGCACCGGATTGAAGCAGGCAGTCTGCCGATAATCATGCTGGTACGTGACGGTTCGGTACTTCCTCATCTGAAGTTGGCGCAGTCCACTGCTGAGATGGATTGGAGTAAAATGAGCCTGAAGGTATACAGTGCTGACAAGAAGCAGGCAGAAGGATTGGTTTGTCTACCTGCCGACAACCGTATTCAGGTTGTGAAAGTGGATTGTGGAAAGGCCAAACCGCAACTGTTGAACCAGGTTGAAGGCACTTCCCTGAGTTTCTGAACTTAATCTTTGAAAATCTATATTGAATTCACCCCTGTCGGTATGGAAGAGAAAGGGATATAGTTACCGAAATCTGTGCCACTATGGTGGCACAGATGTGCCTTCCCAATGGCACGGCAGTGCCTCTATAGTGGCACAAAAATTGTGTCGCATATCTTTTTTCCCGATGTGCTTATGACCGGGGGTATTTGTTAAACCTAAGTATTTAGTATTTATGAGAAATGTGATGAAGTATTTGGGTATCATGTCAGTATCGCTGGCATGTGCCGGACCTCTCTTTGCAACAAGCGTACAGCCGTTTGCAGGTGTCACTGTCGTACAGCAGAGTGTAGTTACTGTGAAGGGCCAAGTGGTGGATGAGAAAGGCGAGCCCATCATCGGTGCCAATGTCATTGTGGAAGGTACGACAAACGGTATGATTACCGATTTGGACGGTAACTTCTCCTTGCAGTGTCCCGTAGGTTCTACGCTGAAGACCAGTTACATCGGTTATCTGGCGCGAACGGTCAAAGTAACCGGGAATATGAATGCTCTGAAAATTACTTTAAAGGAGGATACCGAAACCTTGGATGAGGTAGTTGTTGTGGGCTACGGTACGATGAAGAAATCCGACCTCACCGGTTCTGTGGCTTCCGTGAATGCGGAGGAAATGATGAAGCGGAATCCGGTGAACTTGGGACAAGGTTTGCAGGGAGCTGCGGCAGGTGTATCTGTCATCCGTTCTTCCGGTGACCCGGAAGGAGGTTTCTCCATCCGTATCCGCGGTGTGGCAACCGTGAATGGTTCTGCCGACCCACTCTATGTAGTGGACGGTGTGCAGGTAGGAACTTCCATCGATTTCTTGAATCCTAATGATGTAGAGTCCATCGAAATTCTGAAGGATGCTTCGGCTACGGCAATCTATGGTACTCGCGGTGCCAATGGCGTCATTATGATTACTACCAAGAACGGTGGTAAGGGGAAGGCAAAGGTGAACTTTTCGGCCAACTATGCCCTCCAGTTCAATTCGAATAAGATTGATGTGGCTGATGCGGGCTTGTTTGCAAGTGCTGTACGTTCCGCCGTCAAGAATGACGGTATTGCCATGACCAATCTGGCATATGGCGAGGATTACATAGGCAGACTGAACAGCATTGACTGGCAGGATGAAATGTCACGCACGGCATTACAGCAGAACTATAACCTTTCTGCTTCGGGAGGC
>ENA-OQDX01000074-OQDX01000074.1-human-gut-metagenome-genome-assembly--contig:-NODE-74-length-11322-cov-0.766771_pt1 | contig 11322 bp, 16 predicted proteins | sample MGYA00242788_ERZ504621 | MGnify/ENA primary metagenome ERZ504621 (study PRJEB26092, sample SAMD00036303) | human gut metagenome | host: Homo sapiens | study: EMG produced TPA metagenomics assembly of... | reverse complement strand
CGATTGCACATCCGAAATGTCTGGTGTTAATGACACGTACTGAATTCGGTTTGTTAGGTCACTACAACCAATACAAAAAATCTCCGTTCGGAACATTCGACGTGGGTGGTGACGGTATGACCGGCTACTCCAGCTATGCTACAGAAAGCATCGCCCTCCGTGGTTATGAGAACAGCTCATTGACTCCATACGGCTCTGAAGGTTATGCCTATACACGTCTCGGACTGGAATTAAGATATCCTTTGATGCTCGAAACAAGTACCAGTATTTATGCGTTAACGTTTGTGGAAGCCGGTAATGCATGGCATGATGTCAATAAGTTCAACCCATTCGAATTGAAGCGTTCAGCCGGTGTCGGTGTCCGCATCTTCCTCCCGATGATCGGTATGATGGGTATCGACTGGGCTTACGGTTTCGACAAAATAATGGGTTCCTCGCAATATGGCGGCAGCCAGTTCCACTTCATCCTGGGACAGGAATTCTAAGCAATGGACAATTGATAATTGACAATTAATGCAGTATCGTTATGAAGAAGAGTTTATTGATCCTTTTTACGCTGTTTGCAGTAAGCATAACAGCCGGTGCACAGAAGTTCGCCTTGATTGACATGGAATATATCCTGGAAAATATTCCTGCCTACGAACGTGCCAATGAACAACTGGAGCAAGCCTCCAGACAATGGCAGAGTGAAGTCGAAAAGATTTCCGAAGAAGCCAAGACTCTGTACAAGAACTATCAGTCTCAGATTGCTTCCCTTTCTGAAACACAGAGAGGTAAAAAGGAAGAAAGAGATTGTCGCTAAAGAGAAATCAGCAGCCGAACTGCGCCGCAAATACTTCGGTCCGGAAGGCGAACTGTATAAAAAACGTGAAAGTCTGATGCAACCCATTCAAGATGAAATATACAATGCTGTAAAGGAAATTGCTACACAAAACGGATATGCAGCAGTTGTAGACCGCGCTTCCGCATCAAGTATCATTTTTGCCTCACCGAGTATTGACGTCAGCAATGAGGTACTTGCAAAACTGGGATATTCAAATTAATTTCATACATTTGTTTCAGAATATAGACTGCATTCAGGATTAAAAATAAGCTTGCTTATTTTGTATTGCGTTCAGTTTGCGCTATATTTGCCCCAATGAATAATCATTCAAATAAATAATAAACATTATGCTTAAAAAAAATCGCACTACTCGTAGTTATGTTCGCCCTCCCACTGGGAGCTATGGCGCAAGCTAAATTCGCTCACATGAATTCTCAAGATGTAATCGCTGTTATGCCTGAATTTACCAAAGCCAAGCTGACTTGGACGCCATGTCTAAAAAATACCAGGATGAAATGCAGCGTACCAACGAAGAATTCCAGAAGAAGTATCAGGAATTCCTGGCACAAGCCGACTCTCTGCCGAAAAACATTGCAGAAAGACGTCAGAAAGAGCTGCAGGATATGGCTCAACGCCAAGAGCAGTTCCAACAAGAAGCTTATCAAAGTATGCAGAAAGCACAGCAAGATGCTATGGCTCCCATCTATCAGAAACTGGACGAAGCCATCCAGGCTGTCGGCAAGGCTGAAGGCGTGGTCTATATCTTCGACTTGGCCCGTACCCCGATACCTTTCGTAGGAGCACAGAGCGTTGAATGTAACTGCCAAAGTTAAAACACAATTGGGCATTAAATAATAGAATTATTTATGATAAAGCAAGCGCGGATAGTTTTATCCGCGCTTATTTTTTATACATTACTGAGAAATTTGAATTATCTTTGCATGGTACATAGTCTTTAGAAAGCATGAAACAGACATTACCTTCTGCAGCCGGTCCCATCGGAATATTCGATTCCGGATATGGCGGACTGACCATCCTAAGCAAGATACGGGAAGCTCTTCCCCAATATGACTACATTTACCTGGGCGACAACGCACGTGCGCCTTACGGGACCCGCTCGTTCGAGATTGTCTATGAATTCACTTTACAGGCAGTCACCAAACTGTTCGAGATGGGATGCCATCTCGTCATCCTGGCATGCAATACAGCTTCGGCAAAAGCCCTGCGCAACATACAAATGAATGATTTGCCCCGCCTCGACCCAATGCGTCGTGTGTTGGGAGTAATCCGCCCAACCGTAGAATGCATAGGAACATAACCCAAAGCCGCCATGTGGGAGTGCTTGCCACAGCAGGAACCATCAAGTCTGAATCCTATCCGCTGGAAGTGCATAAACTCTTCCCCGACATCAAAGTGAGCGGTGAAGCCTGCCCTCTATGGGTATCCCTCGTAGAAACAATGAGGCACAAGGTGAGGGTACTGACTACTTCATACAGCAAAAAACATCGGCAACCTGCTGGACCAAAGACACGCAGATAGACACCGTCATTCTGGGCTGCACGCACTTCCCGTTGCTGCTGCCCAAGATACAGCAATACATGCCCGACGGCATCACGACCGTCACCCAGGGGGAACTGGTAGCAGACAGCCTGAAAGACTATCTTCACCGCCATCCGGAAATGGACAAAAAATGTACCAAAGGTGGAAGATGCGTCTACCGCACCACGGAATCGGAGGAGAAATTCACAGAATCGGCTTCTACTTTCCTGAATGAATCGATAAGAGTTGAGAGGATTGAACTATAAATTCGTCAGCATTAAACATTAAAACAAAAACATTTTGTTATATTTGTAAGACAGAAACCTCTAAATTCATACCATCATGAAAGAAGAAGACAAAAGCAAACTCGTTGAGGTGTTCACCGGTTCACCGTGGGAAGCAGAACTCGTAAAGAGCCTGCTGGGAAATAGTGATATTGAAGCTGTAACAAAAGACGGAATGGTAGTAAACGTTGTACTGCCTGCCACTGCGGTAGATGTTTCCGTTCTCGTCAATGAGAAGGACTACGAAGCCGCCATGGAAGTAGTCCGTGAATACGAAAAGAGAGAAAATGGAGATTGATTTCAATAGAATTGCTGTCAAGGTAGGCAGCAATGTTTTAACACGTCGTGACGGCACTCTCGACGTCACCCGCATGTCCGCTTTGGTGGACCAGATAGCCGAGCTGCACAAGGCCGGCATAGAAATAATACTTGTTTCTTCCGGAGCCGTTGCTTCGGGACGTAGTGAAGTGCGCCCCACCAAGAAGTTGGACAGCGTAGACCAGCGCCAGCTCTTTTCCGCTGTAGGGCAGGCCAAACTCATCAACCGCTACTACGAGCTGTTCCGGGAGCATGGCATCCCCGTGGGACAAGTGCTCACAATGAAAGAGAACTTTTCCACCCGCCGCCATTACCTCAACCAGAAAAACTGTATGACCGTAATGCTGGAGAACGGCGTCATTCCTATTGTCAATGAGAACGACACCATCTCCGTGAGCGAACTGATGTTCACCGACAACGATGAGCTGTCCGGCTGATAGCCTCCATGATGGATGCCCAGGCACTAATCATTCTCAGCAATATAGACGGTATCTACAACGGTTCACCCGCCGACCCGGAGTCTCAAGTCATCCGTGAAATAGAACAAGGCAAAGACCTCTCCTCCTACATACAAACTTCCAAGTCCAGCTTCGGACGCGGCGGCATGCTGACAAAAACCAAACATTGCCCGCAAAGTGGCGGATGAGGGCATCACAGTAATCATAGCCAACGGGAAGCGGGACAACATCCTTGTGAAAATAATGAATAATGAAGAATTAAACTATACCCGTTTCATTCCGTCTCCGGAACCGGTATCGAGCATCAAGAAATGGATTGCGCACAGCGAAGGGTTTGCCAAAGGCGAACTGCACATCAATCATTGTGCCACCGAACTGCTCTTCTCGGACAAAGCAGTAAGCATCCTACCGGTAGGCATCACTGACGTTATAGGCGAGTTCGAGAAGGACGACATCGTACGGATTATCGACTTCGGCGGTAAACCCATCGGTGTGGAAAGCCAACTGTGACTCCAGCCAGGCACGGGAAACAATGGGAAAACATGGAAAGAAACCCGTAGTGCACTACGACTACCTATATATAGAATAGGCCACAGACGGATACTATCCACGATATTCATACTTGCATATTTATCACTCTATACTCAGTAAGAAAATGAACTTAAACAAAACTTTTGTCGCCGTACAAGATGCCAGCCGTAACATGCTAGCGTTGAGCGACAAAGAAATCAACCAAATATTACTGGCTGTTGCAGACGCTGCCATAAACAAAACAGACTTCATTCTGAGTGAAAACCAGAAGGATTTGGAGCGTATGCCTTCTACCGACCCTAAATACGACCGCCTAAAACTGACAAAAAGCCGTTTGCAGGACATCGCTGCGGACATCCGCAACGTAGCCGCCCTCCCTTCTCCTTTGGGAAAAGTCCTTAAAGAGAACGTATTACCCAACGGATTGAAGATAAAAAGGGTCAGTGTACCTTTCGGTGTCATAGGCATTATCTACGAAGCCCGTCCCAACGTCAGTTTCGATGTATTCTCACTCTGCCTTAAAAGCGGCAATGCCTGTATTCTGAAAGGCGGAAGCGATGCAGACTATTCCAACCGTGCCATAATCAGCGTGATACACGAGGTACTGGAGCATTTCAACGTAGATACACATATCGTGGAACTGCTTCCTGCCGACAGAGAGGCGACTGCCGAACTACTGCATGCCAACGATTATGTAGATTTGATAATTCCGCGCGGCAGCAGCAGCCTGATAAACTTCGTACGCCAGAATGCCACAGTACCGGTTATAGAGACAGGTGCCGGCGTATGCCATACGTTCTTCGACCGCTATGGCGATATAAGCATAGGTCCATCTATCATGCCAATGCAAAGACACGCCGGGTCAGTGTATGCAACGCTTTGGATTGCCTGATTATCGAGCCGACAGCCTGGCTAATTTGCCCGACCTATGCCTGCCGCTGCAATCAAGCAATGTAGAGATATTTGCCGATGAACCCGCCTACCACAGTCTGCGTGACAAATATCCCGTCGAGCTGTTGAGACTTGCCACTGAAGACTGCTACGGCAGAGAGTTCCTGGACTACAAGATGGCCATTAAAACCGTGAATTCTTTCCAGGAAGCATTGGCACATATCCGGAAGTACGGTTCCAAACATAGCGAATGCATCATTACGGACGACAAGACACGTGCCGAATGGTTCTGTCGGGAAGTGGACGCTGCTTGTGTATACGTCAATGCGCCGACCTCTTTCACCGACGGCGCACAATTCGGGCTCGGTGCCGAGATCGGCATCAGCACACAGAAGCTGCACGCCCGCGGTCCGATGGCTCTGGAAGAAATCACCACATACAAATGGATTGTCGAAGGTTCCGGACAGACCAGACCTTGACAGCCGAATAACAAAGATATAGATACACTAAAAAGACTGTAAATATGAAGAACTTTACTTGCGTGCAGGACATCGGTAACCTGAAGTCTGCACTGGACGAAGCATTCGAGATTAAAAAAGACCGTTTCAAATATGTGGAACTGGGACGTAACAAAACGCTGATGATGATTTTCTTCAACTCCAGCCTGCGTACCCGCCTCAGTACACAGAAGGCTGCATTGAATCTGGGCATGAACGTAATTGTACTGGACATCAACCAGGGAGCCTGGAAACTGGAGACAGAGCGTGGTGTCATCATGGACGGTGACAAACCGGAACACTTACTGGAAGCCATTCCCGTGATGGGCTGCTATTGCGACGTCATCGGCGTACGTTCTTTTGCACGCTTCGAAAATAAGGAAGACGATTACAACGAAGTGATACTGGAGCAGTTCATCAAGCATTCCGGCCGGCCGGTATTCTCCATGGAGGCTGCCACACGCCATCCGCTGCAGAGTTTTGCCGACCTGATAACCATTGAGGAATATAAGAAGACGGCACGCCCCAAAGTAGTGATGACATGGGCTCCACATCCGCGTCCATTGCCCCAGGCTGTCCCCAACTCCTTTGCCGAATGGATGAATGCAACTGATTATGACTTTGTGATTACACATCCCGAAGGTTATGAACTCGACCCCAAGTTCGTAGGAAATGCCCGCGTAGAATATGACCAGATGAAAGCTTTTGAAGGAGCCGATTTTGTCTATGCCAAGAACTGGGCGCCTATACAGGCGACAACTACGGACAAATATTGAGCAAAGACCGCACCTGGACAGTAGGCGAGCGCCAGATGGCCGTTACCAACAATGCCTACTTCATGCACTGCCTGCCGGTTCGACGCAACATGATTGTGACGGATGATGTGATAGAAAGCCCGCAGTCCATCGTAATCCCCGAAGCGGCCAACCGGGAGATTTCAGCAACAGTGGTGCTGAAGAGACTGCTTGAAAGCCTCTAACCAGAGGACAAGACTACTTTATTCTTTTTAGGCGCGGATTACGCGGAAAACGCGGATTCTTTCTCAAATTTTTCCGTGAAATCCGCGTATCCGCGCCTAAAAAGAAATTATAACAAATGCATTTCAGCTGCACCGCTATTACTTTTCCACTTCCTTGCCCGCTTCTTCCCAACCGATGAAACCTTTGTCAAGGTCATAGATTATATATCCTTTTTTGCTCAGTATGGCAGCGGCCTTTTTTACTACGCTTACCACTACGACAATATACTGCAACCGGTTTGTCCTTCTGCAGAGTGGAGTCGGCCATCGTTTCAAACGACTCATCCAATACATTGATATTGATACTGTGGGGCACGTGTCCTTCCGAGTATTCGGCAACAGTACGCACATCCAGAAGCTGCACCTCCGGATTGGCTATCAATGTGGAAAAGTCATCTACCGAAACAGACTTGAACTGTCCCTCCTTCTGCTGGCAGGAAAAGAGGGTGGTAAAAACGAGGCAAAAGCCCGCGAACAATGTCTTCATCGAATATTTCATTTTAGTCAGGGTTATAAACAAAATCGTAAGTCTTGATGTCACCGGAATAAGTGTGCACACTGAAATGAACCATAACCTTCTGTATACCCTCTGCCGCATACTGCCGCAAAGGTACGGAAGCGTAGGCACGCCTGGTATAAGACACCACCTCCTCCTTTGCGTCATGATACAGCGTCAGATATACTTCACTACACCCGGTAGCAGTATCCACAATCACTTCATCCTCAATAAAATGGAACTTATGTTCACCATTCTCCTTGACTATCAGTGTCATATTGAGATAGTCGAGTCCCATCCAGATACCCAGTACATCAGTAGGGTCTGTCCTGACGCCCTCCTCGAACTTGTCGGCCGTTTGGGGAGCGACAGAAAGAACACCGCTCAAGGCATACAGCACCGCACCGGCAGTTCCATCGGCAGTTACCTCCGAAGCATAATTACTGATGACACGTACCGAGGCGTTTGCCTCTATGTTCGTCTTTGTCTTGTCCTCCACTACCGGCAAGGTTTCCCCTTCATCCGTCACAACAGACTGCAGATAGCCGTCAGCCCCCGAAAAGGCAGTCAGGAACTCCAGCTTCACGGAAGGATAATGATAATCATCATCGCCACAACCAGTCAACAGACAGGCCAACAAAGGCAAAAGCCACCAATCACAGTACTTCTTCATGTATTCATTCTTTTATAGCCGCCAGATAATTCTTCAACGGGTTGGCATACATCAGCAGCATTTTTCCGCGCAGGAAGTCCACGTCCTTATTAGGAATGGAGATACGCTCCAACTGTTGTTCTATATAGGCCGTGAAGCGCTGCTTATCCCCGGCAGTGTAATGGCCGGAAAAATCCTCCTTCCCCTCGAGAAGGTCGTGCGCCACATAATTATTGGGATACATCCGGTAGCTGGCATGAATGCGTTTGTCTATCAGTGCAGACATGCGTGCAAAGAGTTCGGGCTTCGGAAGTGAACGGTCCATCTTCGCCAATTCATCATTCATGCAGGCACCCGTCTGGAAATGTACCCGCCCTTTATAGCCGAACAGTCCGGTCTGCATATTCAGCAAGTCGTCAGCCGTCGTTTTCTTATAGCCTTCAATGTCCCGTTTCAGTTGGAACTCCTGCGCTTTCAGGAAGTCGCAAGGGTCGTATTCATAGGAAATGGCAAGCGGAGCTATATTCATTTCCATTAAGCGGTCAATGACGTCGCCTTCACCGCCTATTGCCAGCATCTTCAGCACACTGTCCTGCGTGCGGTCGTTGGAATCCTTGGCACGCCCTTCACGTTGTGCAATCCAGATAGACTGTTTCTTCTCACTGATGGTATAATGCATATAGCGGGACATGCGTGCGGAAGCCTCCAGCATCTGGCGCATGGTCAACGCACGCAGCACAATGAAGGACTTGTTGACACGCACGAATTTCTTAATCCACGGATAGACAAGCAGGTTGTCGCCAATGGCTATCTCTACCGTATCCATACCCTGGTCTACCAAAAGAATGGACAAGAAACCGGAATCGAGAATAATGTCGCGATGATTGGAGATATAGGTATACGCCGCCGACTTGTCTGCCGGCAACGCGGTATGGTCCAAAGTCAATCCATCCGTAGCCTCCTTCGCCAATTTCCACAGAAGCCCATAGCAGAAGGTCTTCTGAAATTCCAGCTTGGTTTTACACGCGCGCATTTTCTGCGACCAGACTTCAAAAGGTACACCAGGCATCACAGTATCCACTGCCTGCCGGAACGCCGCATCGGCAATCAGTTCCTCATAGACTTGAGGAAGTTCCTCATCATGATAAGGACGGATTTCATCAAATTCCACGTTCGCATTCATAATGAATAATGATTAATCCTTAAACTTGTTTTCTATAATATCTGTCATTACATCCTTCATCTCCATTCCGGCAGCACGAACCTGCTGGGGAATAAAGCTGGTGGCAGTCATTCCGGGGGTGGTATTCACCTCCAGCAGATTGATTTTTTCCCCTTCGGTAATGATATAGTCCACACGGATAATGCCGTAGGCCCCGAGTATATCATAAATGGCAGAAGTCAGCGTCTGCACCCGGCGGGTCAAATCGTCCGAGATGCGGGCGGGAGTAATCTCGTCAGACGCACCATTATACTTAGCTTCATAATCGAAGTACTCGTTGTAGCTCACCACCTCCGTAATGGGGGAACACTACGGACTTGTCTTTTTGTTTTGTAACAGCCGCAGGTAATCTCGGTCCCGTCCATAAAGGCCTCCACCACTACTTCCTGCGCTTCCGCAAATGCCTTGGTTATGGCAGGCTGTATCTGCTCTTTCGCCGTCACCTTGGTCACGCCGAAGCTGGAACCTCCCAAGCTGGGCTTAATGAAACAAGGCAGGCCGATTTTCTCCATCACATCTTCATCCGTTACCGACTGTCCGCCGCGCAGCAACAACGATTCGGCAATGCGCACACCGAAACCTTTCAGATACTGGTTGCAGGCAAACTTATCGTACGTGAGCGACGCTGCCAGTACTCCGCAACACGAATAAGGGATGTGGAGCATATCAAAATAGCCCTGCAGACGGCCGTCCTCACCCGGAGTTCCGTGGATGGTGATATAGGCAAAGTCGAATGTCACTTTCTCGCCATCCAGCACGAAGCTGAAGTCATTGCGGTCTACCGGAGCCTTAGCGCCGTCGGGCAGCTGTACATGCCAGTCCAGTCCGTGCATTTCTACAATATATAAGGTATACTTCTCCTTGTCGATGAAGGAGTAAATCCCCTGTGCACTACGCAGGGAGACGTGGAATTCGGAGGTATCTCCTCCGGCTACAATAGCAATCGTGCGTTTCATTCTAATTCTCTGTTACTGATATAGCCTCTCCATTTGTCTATCAGCCGGGTCATGTCATCGGGCAATTCCGAAGTGAAGTACATTTCTTCTCCGGTGACGGGATGCACAAACCCCAGCGTCATGGCATGCAATGCCTGCCGCGGACAAGTGTCGAAGCAGTTGTTTACAAATTGTTTGTATTTGGCAAAATGGGTTCCTTTCAGGATTTCGTGTCCGCCGTAACGTTCGTCGTTGAAAAGTATGTGTCCGATGTGCTTCATGTGCACACGGATTTGATGGGTGCGTCCCGTTTCAAGGATACATTCCACCAGTGTGACGTATCCCAAACGTTCGAGCACCCGGTAATGGGTGACGGCATGCTTTCCCTGGTCGTCGGGGAGGACGGTCATCTGCATGCGGTCTCTGGGATTACGACCGATATTGCCGACAACGGTCCCTTCATCCTGTTCCACATTTCCCCAGACCAGCGCCTGGTAACGGCGTTTTGTCGTCTTGTTGAAGAACTGGTTGCCGAGATTCGTCTTGGCATCCGGAGTCTTGGCTATCACCAGCAGGCCGGAGGTGTCCTTGTCGATGCGGTGCACCAGTCCCACATGCGGGTCATTGGCATCATAATCGGGATTATCCTTCATATGCCAGGCTATGGCGTTGACAAGCGTACCGTGATAGTTGCCATGACCGGGGTGCACCACCAGACCGGCAGGTTTGTTCACTACCATCAGATACTTGTCCTCATATACTATATCAAGGGGGATGTCTTCGGGGATGACTTCATTCTCATAGCGTGGACGGTCCATCATCACAGTGATTACATCCATCGGCTTCACCTTATAGCTGCTTTTCACAGCCTTGCCGTTCGCCATCACGAAGCCAGCATCGGCAGCCTTCTGGATGCGATTACGCGAAGAGTTCGTCAAGCGGTCGAACAGATACTTGTCCACCCGCACCATCTCCTGCCCCTTGTCCACCACCACACGGAAGTGTTCATAGAGTTGAGCCTCGTCACCCACCGGCTCTACGTCGTCCAGTTCATCACTATCTATGTCATCCGGCAATTCTTCTATCATCACGGCATTTACAATTTGACTATTTACAATTTACGATTGGAGTCAGATGTTTATCAGAACCAGGACTCGTCTGCCGCAGAGTCTTCGGACAACACGGGTTCAACGGTACCTCCCACGGCATCCACTCCCAGGGAGTCTGCCTTCAAGGCGCCTCCATCTCCCACCATCAGCGTCAGCACTGCGCCGGTGGGCACTTTCTCGCCGATGGAAAGCTGACGCCCCTTATACTTCACGCCATACACCCAGTCCTTCTCACCCCGGAATATACTGTATCTCGGCCAGCTTGAAGCCCGAAGCCAGAATACGCGCTTCCGCCTGCCGCAGCGAACTGTTGTCCGCCACATCGGGCACTATGTGCAGAGGGACTTCAATCGTATTGATTGTAAGATAGATGGTACGTCCTTCCTTTACCTTTTGTCCGGCTGCCGGATTATATTCGAGGATGCAGCCGGCAGGAAGAGTCTTGACATAACTGGAATCCGAAACGATGCAGACCAAGCCGCGGTTACGGAACATTTTCTCGGCTTCTCCACTCCCATACCCTTCACATCGGGCACTATCACAGGACCT
>ENA-OQDX01000073-OQDX01000073.1-human-gut-metagenome-genome-assembly--contig:-NODE-73-length-11328-cov-0.892420_pt1 | contig 11328 bp, 7 predicted proteins | sample MGYA00242788_ERZ504621 | MGnify/ENA primary metagenome ERZ504621 (study PRJEB26092, sample SAMD00036303) | human gut metagenome | host: Homo sapiens | study: EMG produced TPA metagenomics assembly of the... | reverse complement strand
TGCCACTGCCGACCCCATCCATCCCAACAATCCTCATTATGCCGTACTGGAAGCTCGTCCCGGAGTGACATTGCAGAACGACGGTTTCGACGGTATTAGCTTGAAGAAAGGGGAGAAGTACGATTTCTCTCTCTTCGCCCGCGTGGCACCGGGCAGCAAGGGAGGCAAGGTGGTTGTTTGCCTGCTCGACCAGGATGGCCGTGAGATTGCCCGTTCCTCCGTCAATGTGTCCTCCAAAGAGTGGAAAAAACAGCAGACGGTGCTGACGGCGAATGCCGACGTACGTGCCGCCGTCCTCTCGCTTCAGCCGCAGACGGTGGGGACACTGCACCTCGATATGATTTCCCTTTTTCCGCAAAATACATTCAAGGGACATAAGAACGGCTTGCGTATCGACCTGGCGCAGACGCTTGCCGACCTGCATCCACGCTTCGTCCGCTTCCCCGGCGGCTGCGTGGCTCATGGCGACGGCATTGATAATATCTATGACTGGAAAGGCTCTATCGGACCGCTCGAAGCGCGTAAGCCGTTGCGCAATCTGTGGGGGTATCATCAGACACGCGGACTGGGCTACTTCGAGTACTTCCGCTTCTGCGAAGATATAGGTGCCGAACCTCTGCCGGTATTGGCAGCGGGCGTGCCGTGCCAGAATTCGGGCACACACTCGCACTATGCCGACAACTGTCCGCAGGGGGCCAACAAGGAACTGATGCGCTACGGCCAGCAGGGTGGCATCCCGATGGAAGAGATGCCTGCCTATATCCAGGATGTGCTCGACCTGATAGAGTATGCCAACGGCGATGCACGCCGCACCGTGTGGGGCAGGAAGCGTGCTGAGGCAGGCCATCCCAAGCCTTTCAATCTGAAGTATATCGGCATCGGCAACGAGGATATGATTACCGAAGTGTTTGAGGAGCGCTTTGCCATGATATACAAGGCTGTCAGGGAGAAGCATCCCGAAATTACGGTTGTCGGCACTGTAGGTCCCTTCTACGAAGGCGCGGACTATGCGGAGGGCTGGCGCCTTGCCACGGAACTGGGCGTGCCCATGGTGGACGAACACTATTACGTGGATCCGGGCTGGATGATTCACAACCAGGACTACTACGACCGTTATGACCGTACCAATCCAAGGTCTATCTGGCGAATATGCCGCCCACCTGCCCGGACGTCCCAACAACATAGAGACAGCGTTGGCAGAAGCTCTCTATCTGACTTCGGTGGAACGTAATGCCGATGTGGTGGAGATGACCTCGTACGCCCCGTTGCTGGCGAAGGAAGGCCATACGCAGTGGAATCCCGACTTGATTTATTTCAATAACACGGAAGTGAAGCCTACCGTGGGCTACTACACACAGCAGATGTACGGACAGAATGCGGGTACGCAGTACATCACCTCGCACGTCACACTGAATAATGGGCAAGAGGCTGTCCGTAAGCGCGTCGGTGTTTCGGTGGTAAAGGATGAGGCCACGGGTGACCATATTGTAAAGCTGGTGAACCTGCTTCCGGTGGAGGTTTCCTCTACAGTGAAGCTGAAGGGCATCGACTTGCAGAATCCCTCGGCAGTGAAGACGCTCCTGACGGGTGACCCGAAAGACAAGCAGGCACGTTCCGTGACTTCCGCCTTCGACATCGGCGGTACGGAATTCCCTTATACCTTGCCTGCCTATTCGTTTACGGTGATACGTATCCATGAGAATAAGGGGAAATAGGGATAAATCCGTGTAATTCCGTGCGTGAGAACTTAAGAACTTAAAAACTTAAGAACTTAAGAACTTAAAAACTTAAAAGATATGAAACGATTATTGACTTTGGCACTTGTTGCAGCCATGACCGGCAGTGTGTCGGCACAAAAGCAACGGACTTTGCATTCCGGTTATCCCATCGACCCGGTTCCTTTCACTTCAGTGAAGGTGACGGACAGTTTCTGGGGACAACGCTTGAAGGCAAGCCGCGAGGTAACCATCCCGTTGGCTTTCAGTAAGTGTGAGGAAACCGGACGTTATGAAAACTTTGTGAAAGCTACTCATCCCAGTGATGAGTATAAGGTGGGAGGCTTCTCCTTTGACGATACGGATGTCTATAAGACGATTGAAGGTGCAAGTTACTCCTTGCAGACTTACCCGGACAAGAAACTGGAAGAATATATCGACAGCGTATTGGTCATAGTGGCCGCCGCCCAAGAACCGGACGGGTATCTTTACACCGCACGTACCATGAACCCCAAGCATCCGCACGATTGGTCGGGGCCGGAACGCTGGTCGGAGGTGGAGAATTTGAGCCACGAGTTCTATAATCTGGGGTCACATGGTGGAAGGGGCTGTGGCTTATTATCAAGCTACAGGCAAGCGGAACTTCCTGGATATAGCCATCCGTTATGCCGACTGCGTATGCAAGAATATCGGTGAAGGCCCCGGACAGAAGCGTGTGATTCCCGGACATCAGATTGCCGAAATGGCATTGGTACGCCTCTATACCGTGACAGGAGATAAGAAATACCTCGACCAGGCCAAGTTCTTCCTCGACGCGCGCGGCACTACGGCACGCAAGGACATCTATTTGCAGTCGCACAAGCCTGTACTGGAGCAGGAAGAGGCAGTGGGACATGCCGTACGTGCCGGTTACATGTATTCCGGTATGGCTGATGTGGCTGCCATTACGGGTGACAGCTCCTACATCAAGGCCATCGACAAGATATGGGAGAATATCGTCGGCAAGAAGATATATATTACCGGCGGTATCGGTGCGCGTCATGCGGGCGAAGCTTTCGGTGATAACTATGAGTTGCCGAATCTGACTGCCTACAATGAGACCTGTGCCGCCATCGGCAATGTTTACATGAATTACCGCCTCTTCCTGCTGCATGGCGATTCCAAGTATTTCGACGTGCTGGAACGTACGCTTTACAACGGATTAATCTCCGGCGTTTCATTGGACGGAGGCAAGTTCTTCTATCCCAATCCGTTGTCTTGCGATGGTAAGTATCACTTTAATGCCGACCATACGATTACACGCCAGCCGTGGTTTGGTTGTGCCTGCTGTCCCAGCAACATCAGCCGGTTCATTCCTTCTTTGCCGGGATATGTGTATGCCGTGAAAGACAATCAGGTGTACGTCAACCTTTTCTTGTCCAACCGTGCCGAGCTGAAGTTGAATGAAAAGAAAGTGGTGCTGGAGCAGGAAACCGGATACCCCTGGAACGGAGATATTCGTGTGAAGGTGGCTCAGGGCAACCTGCCGTTTACGATGAATATCCGTATTCCGGGTTGGGTGCGCGGCAGTGTACTTCCGAGTGACCTTTATTCGTATGCCGACGACCTGAAGTTGGGCTATCGTGTATTGGTGAATGGCGAGGAGGTGACCGGTGAACTTCGTAAAGGCTATCTCCGGATAGACCGGAAGTGGAAGAAAGGGGATGTGGTAGAGGTGCATTTCGACATGCACCCCCGTGTGGTGAAAGCCAATGAAAAAGTGGTTGCCGACCGTGGACGGGTGGCCGTTGAGCGTGGTCCTATCGTTTATTGTGCCGAGTGGGCCGATAATGATTTTAATATACAGAATATCATCCTGAACCGTCATCCGAAATTTCAGGTGACGGAGAAGCCCGAACTGCTGTATGGCGTCAACGAAATTACCACAGAAGTGCAGGCTCTTGGTTTTGATGCTGCCGGAAAGTTGGCAACCAGAGATGTGACGCTGACCCTGATACCTTATTATGCATGGGCACACCGGGGTGAGGGCAAGATGGATGTATGGTTGCCGGTAAATAGGATTGATGTAGAATAGGTAAGTATGTCGTCATAATTTAGCTTATGCTATCGTTATAAACAGATTAAAACCATGAAAAGACTTTTATTTCTATTGACATTGTTCGTTGTTCTTGGCATGCAGGCGCAACAGCATGTGATGACTGTTGATGTATCAAAACCGACGGCTCGGATAAATCCTGCCATGTATGGAATCTTCTTCGAAGACATTAATTTCGGTGCGGACGGTGGTTTGTATGCCGAACTGGTAAAGAACCGCTCTTTTGAGTTCCCGCAGCCGCTGGTGGGGTGGATACCTTTCGGCGAGGTGACGGTACAGGACGAGCGGCCCTGCTTCGACCGCAATCCGCATTATGTGCGCATTACCAATGACGGCTGTCTTTTTGCGTGCCGGACTGGATAATGAAGGTTATCGTGGCATCGGCCTGAAAAAAGGAGAAGATTACCGTTTCTCCGCCTATGTCCGTACGCCGGATACCAAACCAATGAAGCTTTCCGTCGAACTGGTGAATTCCAACGGAGAGAATCTCCTGAAGAAGGAACTGGAAGTGAAAGGCAGTGAATGGCAGAAGCTGACGGCTGTGCTGAAAGCTCCTTTTACCGATGTTCGCTCGCGTCTGCGTGTTGTGTTGCAGACGGAGGGTACGGTAGATATGGACCACATCTCTCTCTTCCCGGTGAACACTTGGAAGAAGCGTGAGAATGGATTGCGTGTCGACTTGGTACAAGCCCTCTATGACCTCAATCCCGGAGTATTCCGTTTTCCCGGCGGTTGTATCATCGAAGGCAACAGCCTTGCCACCCGTTATCAATGGAAGCATTCCGTGGGTCCGGTAGAGAACCGTCCTTTGAACGAAAATCGCTGGAACTATACATTCAAGCATAAAGCTTTCCCGGATTATTTCCAGAGTTACGGACTTGGCTTTTACGAATATTTCCTGCTGAGTGAAGACCTCGGTGCAGAGCCTCTGCCGGTACTGAGCTGCGGGCTGTCCTGCCAATACGAAAGCAACGAAGTGGTTCCCCTTGGAGAACTCGGCCCGTACGTGCAGGATGCCCTCGACCTCATCGAGTTTGCCAACGGTGCTGCAACCTCCAAGTGGGGAAAGGTGCGTGCCGATATGGGACATCCCGAACCGTTCGGTCTGAAAATGATTGCCATCGGCAATGAACAGTGGGGGGAAGTCTATCCCGAGCGTCTGGAAGTGTTCACGAAAGCCATCCGTGCGGAATATCCCGATATGCAGATTGTAGGTTCTTCCGGTCCGAGTGCAGATGGGGACAAGTTCGATTACCTCTGGCCCGAAATGAAACGCATCGGGGTGGATTTGGTGGACGAGCATTATTATATGGCTCCCGACTGGTTCTTTGCCAATGCTGCCCGCTATGATGACTATGACCGTAAAGGACCGAAAGTCTTTGCCGGTGAATATGCATCGCATGACCACCCCACCGGGAAAGCCAATAATTTCTTGGCGGCACTGTCCGAAGCAGCTTTTATGACGGGACTGGAACGTAATGCCGATGTGGTGTGCCTGGCTACCTATGCTCCGTTGTTTGCCCATGTGGATGCCTGGCAGTGGAATCCCGATTTGATTTGGTTCGACAATCTCCGTATGATGCGGACTCCCAACTATTACGTACAGCAGATGTACGGTATGAATGCCGGAACAGATGTGCTGAACCTGCAAATGGACGGAAAACCCGTGACGGGGCAGGACAGCCTTTATGCATCGGCAGTGCTGGATGCTCCTACGGGAGAAGTAATTCTGAAGCTTGTCAATGCGGGCAGCAGATCGGAGAAGGTACAGATAGAGTTCAGCGGATTGAAGAAGCGGCAGCTTGTCTCGGGTTCCTGCACCTATTTGCAAAGTGATGACTGGAAAGCCAAGAATACACTGGAGCAGGAGGCTATTGTTCCACGTATTCGTCCGGTGGAGGTGGCTTCCCGTTCTCTGAGCCTGGAGCTTCAGCCCCGTTCGTTCGGAGTCTATCGTTTGCGGATAAGTACTCAATCAAAATAAATTCCCATTTAGTCACCTAATTTAATTATGTGAACTAGTTATGAACACTTATTTAAAGAATTAAATTCAGCCTTTTTTGAACGATTATTCTTCCTTTTAATTATAGGATAGGCGTATCTTTGTGACGGCATACCGGTTCTGCTTGTATGCCGTTGCTAATTTTTATAAACTATTTACCATGAAGAAACATTTCATTACCGGACTGCTTGCGACTTTTGCCATTGCCGCAAGCGCACAGTCCTTCACTGAATGGCAAAACCCTGAAGTGAATGCCGTGAACCGTGCTCCGATGCACACCAACTATTTTGCCTATGAGTCGGCAGATGCTGCGGCTCGTGGAGCAAAAGAACATTCTTCCAATTACATGACTCTGAACGGTATCTGGAAATTCTTCTGGGTGAAGAATGCCGATGCCCGTCCCACGGATTTCTGGAAAGTGGGGTTCAACGACAAGGGATGGAGCGATATGGCCGTTCCCGGTATGTGGGAACTGAACGGTTTCGGCGACCCTATCTACGTGAATACCGGATATGCCTGGCGCAATCAGTTCAAGAACAATCCACCGCAGGTGCCAACGGAGAATAACAATGTAGGTTCCTACCGTCGTGAGATTGTAATACCTGCCGACTGGAAGAGTAAGGACATCATGGCTCATTTCGGTTCCGTGACTTCCAATATGTATTTGTGGGTAAACGGCAAGTACGTAGGTTATAGTGAGGACAGCAAACTGGAGGCTGAATTCAACCTGACACCCTACTTGAAGCCGGGACAAAAGAATCTGATAGCCTTTCAGGTATTCCGCTGGTGTGACGGGACGTATCTGGAAGACCAGGACTTCTTCCGTTATAGCGGTGTAGGGCGCGATTGCTACTTGTATGTTCGTGACAAGAAGCGCATTCAGGACATCCGTGTCACTCCCGATTTGGATACTGCTTATAAGAACGGTTCCCTGAAAGTACAGCTTGATGTGAAGGGTGGCGGCAATGTCAGTCTTGAACTGCTGGACGCTGCCGGAAAACAGGTGGCTACAGCTGTCGCTAAAGGTAGCGCTACTGCCTTGATAAATGTGGAGAATCCTCATAAGTGGACGGCGGAAACGCCTTACTTGTATACCCTGCGTGCCACTTTGCAAGGCAGCAGTGAAGTGATTCCCGTAAAGGTGGGCTTCCGAAAGATAGAGCTGAAAGGAAGTCAGATACTTGTCCAACGGCCAGCCCGTTCTCTTCAAGGGAGCCAACCGCCACGAGATGGATCCGGACGGTGGTTACGTCATTTCTCGCGAACGCATGATTCAGGATATTCAGGTGATGAAGCAGTTCAACCTGAATGCCGTGCGCACCTGCCACTATCCCGACAATAATCTCTGGTACGACCTCTGCGACCAATATGGTATTTACGTAGTGGCCGAAGCCAATATCGAATCCCACGGAATGGGTTATGGGGGAAGAGACACTTGCCAAACGTGAGGACTATAAGAAAGCACATATGGAGCGTAACCAGCGCAATGTGCAGCGTAGCTTCAATCATCCCAGCATCATTTTCTGGTCTTTGGGCAACGAAGCCGGCTATGGCGCTAATTTCGAAGCTGCCTACGATTGGATAAAGGCTGAAGACCCGAGCCGTGCCGTACAATATGAACAAGCCGGTAAAACAGGCAAGACAGACATCTATTGCCCGATGTATTATGGCTATGACGGATGTAAGAAATACAGTGAGGATGATTCTATGACAAAGCCCCTGATTCAGTGCGAATATGCTCATGCGATGGGAAACTCGCAAGGAGGTTTTAAAGAATATTGGGATTTGGTGCGTAAATATTCCAAATTCCAAGGTGGCTTTATTTGGGATTTTGTTGATCAGTCTGTACGTTGGACAGGAAAAAACGGTAAGATGATTTATGCCTACGGCGGTGACTTTAACCGTTTTGATGCCAGCGACGGTAACTTCTGCGATAACGGTCTTATCAGCCCCGACCGTGTGCCCAATCCCCACATGTATGAGGTAGGCCGTATCTATCAGGACATCTGGACTACTCCGGCCGACTTGAAGAACGGTGAAATCAATGTGTTCAATGAATACTTCTTCCGTGATCTTTCTGCCTATTATATGGAGTGGGAGGTACTGAAAGGCGGTAAGGTGATACGGACCGGTCGTGTGGATAATCTGAATGTAGCTCCCCAACAGACAGCCAAAATCAAGTTGGACTTGGGCAAGACTTGCCAATGCACCGAGTGGTTGCTGAATGTTTCCTATAAGCTGAAGAACCGTGAAGGATTGCTTTCCGCCGGACATGTAGTGGCAAAAGACCAGTTGACGCTCAATCCTTACCAAGCTCCTTCCATGGAATTGAAGAACTGCGAACAGAGCAATATCGAGATGACGGCTCCCCAAGTACAGGATAACGATTGGAACTACCTCATCGTCTCCGGTGATGCTTTCCGTGTAGAAATCAACAAGCACAACGGTTATCTGACTAAGTACGAAGTGAATGGCCGGGATATGATTAAAGACGGCGAGGCTTTAAAACCAAACTTCTGGCGTGCGCCTGTTGACAACGACTACGGTGCCAATCTGCAACGCAAATATATCGCTTGGAAGAATCCGGAAATCAAACTGACCTCTTTCAAACAGCGCACGGAGAACAATCAGGTGATTGTAGAATCTGCTTACGACATGCCGGGTGTTTCAGCTAAGCTGAACCTTGTTTATGTCATCAACAATGCCGGTGCCGTCAAGGTGACCCAGAAGCTGACTGCCGACAAGAATGCCAAAGTATCGAACATGTTCCGTTTCGGTCTGCAGATGCCTATGCCGCGCAGCTTTGAAACCGTTGAATACTATGGACGCGGTCCGGTTGAAAACTATATTGACCGTAATCATTGCGCCGACTTAGGCATTTATCGCCAAAGTGTGGCTGAGCAGTTCTATCCCTACATCCGTCCGCAGGAAAATGGAACAAAGACCGATATTCGTTGGTGGAAGATGTTGGATCAGTCTGGTAATGGCATCAAGATTGTGGCGGCCGCTCCCTTCTCCGCATCTGCCTTGCACTATACCATCGAGTCTTTAGATGAAGGCTGGAGCAAAGAGCAAGGACACTCGCAAGAGGTGGATGAAGCTGATTTGACTAATCTCTGTATCGACAAGGTGCAAGCTGGTCTGGGTTGCGAAGACAGTTGGGGACGTATAGCCCGTCCGGAATACCTGGTGCCATACGCTGATTATGAGTTTACGTTCATCCTTTTTCCCGTATGCCATAGTATCGGAATAGAATAACATTTCTTCTCAGTGTATTACATACTGAGAAACAGATTTTATAACACTGAAGCGGTCGCCTTTCCGATGGGGGAGGGTGACCGCTTTGTGTTGATGTTTTGCTTGCTTCTGTATATTTCTTTGTTTTATTGTTTCTGATTTCGGCAAATGCAATCCGTCAGATGGTCGTTGATAAACCCCGAAGCTTGCAGATGGGCATAGCAAATGGTAGAGCCGAAGAACTTGAATCCCCGTTTTTTCATGTCTTTGCTCATGGCATCTGATTCGGGAGATGATACCGGAATCTCACTCAATGACTGAAAATGATTGATAATGGGGTTCCGGTCGGGGAAGAAGGATAGCGTATAGTTGTAAAAGCTGCCGAATTCTTTCTGTATGACAAGAAACTGCTTTGCATTGGTGATGGTCGACTTGATTTTCAGACGGTTTTTCACGATGCCGTCAAAGTGCATCAGCCGTTCCACGTCTTCGTCGGTCATTTGCGCCACTTGCGCGGCATCGAAATTGCAAAAGGCTTTGCGGTAGCCTTCCCGCTTTTTGAGGATGGTTATCCAGCTCAGTCCCGCCTGGGCACTTTCCAATACAAGAAACTCGAATAGTGTCTTGTCGTCTGTTACCGTTTTTCCCCACTCTTCATCGTGGTATTTCACATACAGCTCGTCGGTTCCGCACCAGCCGCAACGTCCGTTTATAATGTCTTGCATAAGCGTTATTTTTGTAATGAGGTGCTAAGGTAGTGCTTTCATTCCGAATAAACAAATCTATCTATTCTAAATTGGATAGATTTGTTTATTCGGGAATGGAATGTTTATATTTGTATCTGAATATAAATGACATAGCCCTATGATAAGCAAATCGGATATAGTAGAGGCCATACGTGTGCAACGTGAACGGTTGAGGAAATTTCAAAGTTTCCGACGTGACCTATTGTTGTCTTTACCTCCCTTGGTAGCAGACTATGCACTGATTATATCTGGTATTCGCCGTTGTGGTAAGAGTACATTGCTGGCACAATTATCGGTGGATAGATACAAGCCGGAAGAGGTGCTCTCCTTGAATTTTGATACCCCTTTACTGTATGGATTTGAATTCAGTGATTTCCGTATAGTGGATGAAGTTATTAAGGAACATGAAGGGTGTATCGCTCTTCTTTTTGACGAAATACAGATTGTTGATGGTTGGGAGGTGTATATTCGGGGCAAGTTGGATGAAGGGTTTTATGTGGGAATCACCGGCTCCAATGCTTCGATGTTGAGTCGTGAATTGGGCACGAAGTTGACAGGAAGACATATTACGAAAGAACTGTTCCCTTTTTCGTATGCTGAATATTGCGGTTTTACGGGTAAGACTATCGGTGACAGTTCCTTGTACGACTATCTGCATCAGGGTGGCTTCCCTCAATACTTGCAACTGGATGATCAGGATGTTCTGACGGATTTAGTCAATGATATAGTATATCGTGATATTGCCGTGAGATATAATATACGTGATGACCACTCTTTGAAAAGTCTCTTGGCCTATTTGATGGGGAATGTGGGCAATCTGGTGTCTGCTACAAAACTGAAACAGATACTGGGAATGAAAAGTACTTCTACTGTGTCTGATTATTTCTCCTATTTCGAACAGACTTACTTGATAAACTTTGTTCCGAAATTTTCATATTCATATAAAGCGCAACTGTTGAACCCGAAGAAAGTGTATTGTGTGGACAATGGTGTTGTATTTGTCACCTCTCCATCTTTCACCCGTGATGAGGGTCGGAGGCTGGAGAACATGGTTTTTGCGGAATTGCGTCGCCGTTATTCTGAGATATTCTATTATAATGAGAACCGGAAGGAATGCGACTTTATAGTTGTACGCAATTCTGTGCCCCAGCTTGCCATCCAGGTATGCTATGCCTTGACCGCAGAAAACCGGAAAAGGGAAGTAGATGGTTTACTGGATGCCTTGTCTTTCTTCAAGATGGGGCATGGACTGATACTCACTTATAACCAACATGACAAATTTTCCGTAGGAGATAAAACGATAGAAGCATTGCCGGTGTCTGAATATTTTAAAGACTAATCTTCTTGTCTCTTGCACTCCACCACATGATACAGCGTGCCGAACCGTGTTCTGCGGGACGGCACTTCATGTTTCTGCAGTATCCTTCCGAATACATTCACTCTCTTGGTGGACAGCGGGATGGCGCTGTACCGGCGCAGGCGGTTCAGTATTTCGGCAGACGACAGCCCATTCTCCCTCCTCGTCATTTCCGG